>Ga0207646_10001453_pt1 | contig 29351 bp, 34 predicted proteins | sample KBSK5502metaG_FD_184343 | JGI IMG/M metagenome (GOLD analysis project Ga0207646, IMG submission 184343) | Corn, switchgrass and miscanthus rhizosphere microbial communities from Kellogg Biological Station, Michigan, USA - KBS K5-50-2 metaG... | ecosystem: Host-associated > Plants > Roots >... | reverse complement strand
GGTCGCGGTTCCTCGAGCTCGTCGATCGCGAGATCGAGCACGCCAAACTCGGCCACGAGGCGCGGATCGTCATCAAGCTCAACGCCATCGTCGACCAGCCGTCGATCGACGCCCTCTACCGTGCCTCCCAGAAGGGCGTCCGAGTCGACGTGATCGCGCGAGCCGCATGCTCGCTGCTGCCCGGCGTCGAGGGCATCTCGGCCGGGATCACCGTCCGCTCGATCGTCGGCGAGTTCCTCGAGCACTCGCGCATCTGGGGCTTTGCCAACGGCGGCGAGGGCGAGTGGTACATCGGTTCGGCCGACCTCATGGACCGCAACCTGGACCGGCGGGTCGAGGCGATGGTCCCGGTCGAGGACGGCGAGGCGCGCAACCGGATCGCCGAGATCATCGACGTCATGCTCCAGGACGATCGCCGGTCGTGGCAGCTCGGGCCGGATGCGGCGTGGCGGCGAACTGAGGAGATCCAGGGTCATCCCGGCACCTGCGACACCCATGAGGAGCTCAAGGAGCGGGCGATCGCGTCGGCCGCGAACGCGACGATCCCGCATCGCCCGCGGGCGGGTCTCGGGTCTCTGGATCCTCGCGCATGAGGCCTCGATGAGCGCGACCCAGCCCAGAGGCAAACCGGTCGAGATCGAGCTCAAGTACCGCGTCATCGACGCGGCGGCCGGCGATCGCTACCTGGCGGCTGACGAGATCGCCGGGTTCCGGCCAAGCTCGCCGGTCCGCTCGACCCAGGTCGAGGATCGATACATCGACACCGCCGGCGGAGCGATGGCCCGGGCCGGGTTCGCCGCCCGGCTTCGCCAGACCGCGAAGACGACGACCGTCGCGGTCAAGTCGTCGGTGCGGCGGGTCGGGACGGGCAACGTCCATCGCCGCGAAGAGCTCGAGGGCCCGGCCGATCGAACCGCTCACCCGCGCGACTGGCCACCGTCGGATGCCCGCTCGCTGATCCTCGAGCAATGCGGCGACGCGCCGCTCGTCGAAGTCGTCACGATCCGCCAGCTCCGTCGCAAACGGATCCTCCAGCGCGACGGGACGTCGGTCGAGCTCAGCCTCGACGAGGTCGACGCCGTGAGCCGGAGCCGGGTCGTCGGCCGGTTCGTCGAGCTCGAGGTCGAGCTGGTGGCGGGCGACGAGGCGGGCCTCGCTGACATCGACCGGGAGCTGGCGGCCGATCCGGGGCTGGCGCCGGCCGACACGTCGAAGCTCCAGTCGGCCCTCCGGGCGGTCGCGGCCGCCGAGCCGAAGCGCAGCCGCCGCGGAGGATCCGTTCTGGCGGAGATCGACGACGACCTCCGCCCGGATCCGGAGCCGGCCCAGCCGCCGATCGCCGACATCGTCAACGCGGTCCTTGCCGAGCTCGACGCGACGGCGAGCGAAGCCGACGAGGCCGGCGAGGTCCGGTCGACGTTCCAGGTCGCCGCGCCCGGCGAGAAGGCCCCCGGCGAGAAGGCTCCCGCCGCGGACGTTCCGAGCCCCGACGAGACCGATCCCGATCGGGCCGCGGCGACGACCGCGGCTCCCAGCGGGCGCCCGACTACGACCCGCGCCGCGGGATCCCGACAGGCCGCCGCTCGCCCACGTTCGCCCGAGCGGGCGAGGCGCCGGCCGAAGACGAAAACGGCCGCCGAGCCGGCGACCGCCGAAGCCTCGATGTCGGAGGAGGACGTCCGGCCGCATCTCGTCGTCGGCAAGACACCGGGCGTGCTCGCGGAGGATCACGTCGCGGAGGCGGGTCGGAAGGTCCTCCGGTTCCACCTGGCGCGAATGATCGCCAAGGAGGCCGGGACGCGTGAGGGGATCGATCTCGAGGACCTTCATTCGATGCGCGTGGCGACCCGGCGCCAACGGGCCGCGTGGCGCATCTTCGGCGAGGCGTTTCGCCCTGGACGGACGAAGAAGCATCGCGGACGGCTCCGCGAGGTTGCTGCCCGGCTGGGAGCCGTTCGCGACCTCGACGTCCTCATCGAGGCCGCCGATGCCTACCGGGCGGACCTGCCGGTCGCCGAGCAGCGGGCGCTCGAGCCGCTGATCGCAGCCTGGCGGCTCCATCGCGACGACGCTCGCCAGCTCTTGATGCGGGAGCTCGATTCGGACGGCTATCGTCAATGGCTCGACGACTACGCCGAGTTCGTGCGTCACGAGGGCGTGGCCGCCCGGCCCGTCGTGCCGACCGAGCCACACCGCGTGCGAGACACGGCCGCCTCGCGGATCCAGGCCGCATACGAGCACGTCCGGTCCTACGAGCCCGTCCTGCGCTGGGCCGACGTCGACACGCTCCACGAGCTGCGGATCCACGGCAAGTGGCTGCGCTACTCCATGGAGTTCGTGCGTGAGGCGCTCGGGCCCGAGGCCGACGGCCTCATCGCCCGGGTCACTGCCCTGCAGGATCATCTCGGCCTGATGAAGGACGCCGACGTGGCGGCCCACCTGGCGCGGAGCTTCCTCGTCGAGCGCGCCGGGTCGATCAGCGATGGCGAGAGCGCGGCGATCGCCCGCTACCTCGTCAGCCGCGAGAAGGAGGTCGCCCGCCTCCACCGGACGGTCGGGCGATCCTGGCGCGGGGTGGCCGGCATTGCCTTCCGGCGGGCACTCGGGCGGGCGCTGGCGGGCCTCTAAGCTCGATTGGTCGGGCTGGCGCGATCCGCCGCGGGCCAGGGAGTGATGCTGCCGGGCGGCCCTCAGCCGATCCAGCCGTGGGCGAGCTCCTCGAGTCGATCCCGCCAGTCGTCGCCGGCTCGATCCGCGGCGATGATCGCGCCCTCGCGGATGCCCGTGTCCACGACTCGCCCGAACTCGGCGCCGACCCGATCGAGAACCGTCTCGATGATCGCGGCGCCGGCGGCGAGCAGTCGAATTCGCGCTTCGCGGAGGCCGTAGGTCGCCGCGAGCATCTCGGCCGGTGTTGCCGCCACGATGTCTCGGGCGCTATCGAGCGCCGGGCGGCCGAGGCGGTCGTCGCCATCGGGATTGCCCGCCCGCCGGAGCAGCTTCAGCAGATTGGTCGCGGTCCCGCCGACGAACACCACCTCGGCCGGCTGTCGCGACGGCGTCCAGTCGAACGCCTCATCGGCCGCTCGGTTCAGCTCGACGAACTGCTCCCGCGTCGGCGGATCGCGATCCACGATCCGGCGCGTCAGCCGGCCCGCACCGACCTGGACGCCCGCCGCACGTGCCAGCCGGCCAGGACCGATCTCCACGAGCTCGCTCGAGCCGCCGCCGATGTCGACAACGAGCAGGTCGTTGCGGACCGCGCGCCCGGCGGTCAGCCCGACGAGCGTCAGGAGCGCCTCCTCCTCGTGCTCGAGGACAGCCATCGGCGCGCCGGTGCCCGCCGAGACCTCGGCGACGATCCGGGTCGCGTCGGTGAGGCGGCGGAGCGGTTCGGTGCCCATCACGATCGGGCGTGGAGCGCCGAGTCCTCGGGCCCGATCGACGTAGGTCGCCACTGTCGTGACGAGCGTGGCACGACCCGCGGCACCCAGGGCGCCCGTTCCGTCGACTGCGGCACCGAGCCCGAGAAAGGCCGACTCGTCGTCGAGGACGACAAGGCCTGACCTCTCCGGGCGGGCGACCAGGAGGTGAACGGACGTCGAGCCGAGGTCGATCGCCGCGCCGGGACGCCGAGGCACGGGAATCAGGGTCGCTCGGGCCGACCGGCGATGTCAGCCAGCGATCAGGCCGGACCTTCGGCCGGCGGTCCGGCGGGTCGTGGTGCCCGTCGTCTCGTCGTCGGTGCGGCCGCTGTTCTCGTCGTTGCTGCGGCGGGCTTTGCCCTCGTCGAGCCGGCTGCAGTCGCCGTCGTCGATCGCTTCCGCGTGGTCGCCGTCTTCCTGGGGGTCGTCGATGCCGTTTTCCTTGCGGTCGTCGCCCGCGTCGCGGTCGATGCGGCCGATGCGGCCGCCGTCGACGTCGACGCCTGCGGCTTGGGGGCCGTCGCTCGCTTGCGCGCGGCGGTGGCGGGAGGCTTGGCCCGCCGAGTTGCACCTGACTTCGCCGCCGTGGCCGTCGATCGGGATGGCGCGCTCGACTTGAGGCCGCGGATCGCCTGGATGAGCGCCGCGAGCTCGGCGATCTCGTCGCGTACCTCGGCAAGGCGTGAGGTTCGCTTGTCGAGCGTCTTCTTCGTTGCCTTCTTCAGGCGCGCGGCGCGCCAGGTTTCCTCAGAACGGGCCGCGGCGAGGGCGAAATCGAGCCACTCGACATGGCGGGCCAGCGCCAGAGCCGGGGTGATCGCACCGCCGCTCGCGGTCGATCGGGTGCTCGCGGTGGTCGCCGGAGGCTTGGCGCCGGAGGCCTGGCCGCCGGTCTTGTTCGAGGCGTCGGTCATCTCGTCTCCCTATCGGATCCCCCGTTCATTCTCGCCGATGACGCGCCCCCGCGTGACCGATCGCTCGTTGGCCACGCGTTGATTGGCTGCAAACAAAACGAAAACGTCGGACCGCGATGCTCATCCCAGACCGGAGGCCTGCTCGGACCGACCTTCGGTTCCTCCTCCTCGGCCGGTGTGCCCTCCTCGGCACATCGGCCGAATCCGTATCGAGGTTCGCCGGAGCAGTCCCGACCAGCCTCCACGAGGTAGAGATCGACATCGACACCAACAGCGCCTCGGGCCTGGACGGACGGGTCCAGCTCACGGGATCGCCGCCAACCTGGCTGGTCCTCGCGGACACCGGGCGGCCGGTGCTGGGCGATGCGTCGACCGGTGTCGCCACTGTCGCGCTGGGTTCGACGTTCGTCCGGCTCCTGCATGAGCTCCGGCCCGTCCTCGCCGTCGTGTGGTCTCCGCCGGCCGCGCCCGTCGAGCTGCTCGCCGCCGTGGCGGAGCAGCGTCAGCGGCCGGCCCTTCGCCTGATCTTCGTCAACGAGCCGGCCGACGTCGCGGGACGCCTCGAGGCACTCGCCCTGGGATTCGACGACGCCCTGCCCGCGTCCGTCGACCCCGTCGAGCTCGCCGGGCGGGCGCACCTCCTGCTCGATCCGGGACAGCACGGGTCCGATCCCGATCGCCAGATCCGGATCGCGAACGACGTCCAGCTGGACCGTGTCGGACGTCGCGTCCGACGTCATGGCGTCGAGGTCCACCTCCGCCCGAAGGAATTCGCCCTGCTGACCGTGCTGGCGACCCATCCCGGCCGCGTGTTCAGTCGCGCGGAGCTGGTCGATCGGATCTGGGGCGCGGCCTACGCCGGCGGACCCCGCACGGTCGACGTCCACATCCGCTGGTTGCGAGCCAAGATCGAGGAGGATCCGGCGCGGCCGGCCCATGTGATCACGGTCCGCGGGGCCGGTTATCGGCTCGACCCGCCGGAATGACGCAGTCTCGAGGCCGACGCCGTTAATCAATCCTTAACGAACGACAAAGGCGTGGTTCATCCGGCCCTCGGACAGTTCAGGTGTTGTCACGTGCCCGAGCTCCGTCGGAGCGGGCTCCCAACACCCGCCGGTGCCCCTCGGCGGAAGAGGAGGAAACGTTGATCGAGCGAACCCGGCGCCTCGGCGCCGTCATCGTCATGACCGGCCTGTTGGCCGCGGCCTGCAGCTCAAGCTCGACGCCGAGCCCCACGACGGGTGGTGGCGCCTCGGCCGGAGCGTCTTCCGGAGCCGGCAGCGCCTGTGTGAGCGGCAGCATCACGGCCGCCGGGTCGACGGCGCTCCAGCCGCTCGTCGAGAAGGCGAGCAAGGACTACCAGGCAGGTTGCTCCGGCGCGCAGATCCAGGTCCAGGGCGGCGGCTCCGGAACGGGGCTCACCCAGGTCAGCCAGGGCGCCGTGCAGATCGGCAACTCCGACGTCACCGCTGAGTCAAAGCTCAAGTCACCCGACGCGGCGGGCCTCGTCGATCACATCGTCGCCAAGCAGGGCTGGGTCATGGTCGTCAACCCGGACGTTACCGGCGTGACCAACCTGACCAGCGCGCAGGCAACGGACATCTGGACCGGCAAGGTCACCAACTGGAAGGACGTCGGCGGGGCGGACAAGGCGATCGTCCTGATCCTTCGCCCGGAGTCGTCGGGCACACGTTCGACGTTCAAGAAGATCGTCCTGGGTGGTCAGAGCGAGGCGAGCGGACAAGCCTTGACCGAGGACTCGAACGGGGCGGTCGTCGCGGCCGTCAAGGGGACGCCGGGCTCGACCAGCGTCATCGGCTTCGCGTACTACCAGCAGAACAAGGGCCAGGTGACCGCACTCCAGCTCGACGGCGTCGAGGCGACCGTCGACAACATGAAGGCGGGCACGTACAAGCTGGCCGCCGACGGCCACATGTACACGAAGGGCCAGCCGGATGGGCTGACCAAGGCCTTCCTCGACTACATGCTCGGACCAGTCGTCCAGGGTACGACGATCCCGGGCCTGTTCTACGCACCCGTCAAGTAGCGATCAGGTTGCGACGGCCGGCCCGCAGACGCGGGTCGGCCGTCGTGGCATTCTTCCCATCCTGACCCGATCGACCGTGAACTGGAGCCGTTGATGGCGAGCCCTCCCGTCGCCGTGAACCTGCACCAACCCCTCACGTTGTCCGGTCGGCTGGACCTGCCCCGACGGTTCACCCTGGCAGCCGCGGCCATCGTCGTCATCATCGTCGGGCTGCTCCTCGCGTTCATCGGCTGGAACGGGACGCAGGTCTTCACGGACACCGGCCAGTCGATCTCCGCCATCCTCGGGCCAACCTGGGCGCCGACGGACGGGGTCTTCGGCATCCTGCCGTTCATCCTCGGCACGCTGGGGGTCATGGTCGTTGCCGCCTTGATTGCGGGGCCGCTGGCGATCGGTCTGGCCGTGTTCATGGCCGAGGTCGCGCCGCCCTGGGCGACGAGCATCACGCGCCCATCGATGGAGATCTTCGTCGGCATTCCGAGCGTGGTCTACGGGTTCCTCGGAGCGACCGTGCTCGTACCCTTCCTCCGCATCAATTTCGGCGCGCTCGGCTTCACCGTCGGGAAGAGCTGGTTCGCCGGCTCACTCGTCCTGGCCCTGATGATCCTGCCGACGATCGCCAGCATTGCCTACGACGCGCTGCTGACGATCCCGGCCGACCTCCGTTCGGCGTCGCTGGCGCTCGGCACGACCCGCTGGCAGACGATTCGCCACATCCTCCTGCCGGCGGCGAAGGCGGGTCTGCTGACTGCGGTGATCCTCGGGATGATGCGCGCGGCCGGCGAGGCGCTGGCCGTCCAGATGGTGATCGGAAACCGGCCGGTCATTCCGACCAGCCTGACCGCGCCGATGACGACGCTCACGGCGCAGATCACCCTCGACATGGGCAACACCGTGTCGGGCGAGCCATGGAACCAGGCGCTCTGGACGATGGGGCTCGTCCTGCTGATCATGTCGTTCACCTTCGTCGTCCTTGCGCGCAGGCTCGGGCGCGGCCGGAGAGCGTCATGACCGCGATGCGGCGAGCGATCCTGGTGGATCGGATCGCGACGGGGATCCTGTGGGGCATCGGTATCTTCGTCGTCGCGATCCTGCTCGCGATCATCGGCCACTTCCTGCTCGCCGCGATCGGGACCCTGAGTCCGTCGTTCCTGTTCGGAGAGCCGAGCGACACGGAGGTCGGGGGGATCGGGCCGCTCATCTGGAACTCGGTCTACATCCTGGTGCTGACGCTGCTCATCACCGTTCCGCTGGGCACCCTCGGCGGGATCTACATGGCCGAATACGCCGGCGAGGGCCGGATCACGAACATCATCCGCTTCAGCCAGGAGCTCATCAGCTCGGTCCCATCGATCGTCGTCGGGATGTTCGGGTTGGCGTTGTTCGTGAACCTGACCCATTGGAGCTTCACGGCCCTCGGCGGGGCCCTCGCGCTCGCTGTCTTCAACCTGCCGCTGATGTCGCGACTGGCGGAGCAGGCGATCCGGGCCGTGCCCGAGGACGAGCGCGCGGCGAGCCTGGCCCTCGGGTCGACCAAGTGGCAGACGATCGTCCACGTCGTCCTGCCGATCGCGATCCCGGGCCTGGTGACGGGCGTGATCCTGACCGCTGGGCGCATCTTCGGCGAAGCCGCGGCCCTCCTGTTCACGGCCGGCGTCTCGACCCCGACCCACTACGAGTTCGGCAATCTCAATCTGACGGACCCGCGTTCACCGTGGAGCCCGTTCCACACCGCGACGACCTTGTCGGTGTACATCTGGAAGCTCAATTCCGACGCTCTCGGCAGCTTCGTCCAGCAGGTCGCCAACGCGAGCGCGGCCGTCCTGATCCTGATGGTCCTCATCTTCAATCTCGGCGCCCGCGGCCTCGGGCGTCTCCTGCAACGCCGGGTGACCGGTGCCTGAGGCCACTGACCAGTCCGCTCCCGATCGTGAGGAACCGATGACGACCCTGACCCCGGCGCCCGCCCCGCCCCACATGCCCGACCTGCCGCCGTCCCCCGACGTCCGCCCGATGATGCCGGTGATGCGTCCGGGCGGGCGGGCCGCGCTCGACTCGGACGTGGCTCCGAAGCTCGGGATGCGCAGGGTCAACGTCTACTACGGGACGAAGCGCGCGGTTCGCGATGTCGATCTCGCGATCCCGCCGAATGCGGTGACCGCGTTCATCGGGCCGTCGGGCTGCGGCAAGAGCACGATCCTGCGCTGCTTCAATCGGATGAACGATCTGATTCCCAGCGCCCGCGTGGAGGGCGAGGTCCTGTTCAACGGGGACGACATCGGCGCGAAGGACGTCCAGCCTGTCGCGGTTCGCCAGCGGATCGGGCTCGTCTTCCAGAAACCGAACCCGTTCCCGATGTCGATCTACGAGAACGTCGCCTACGGACCGCGGCGGCACGGCGTCAAGAGCCGGGCCGCCATCGACGAGGTCGTCGAGAAGTCGCTCAAGCGGGCCGCGATCTGGGACGAGGTCAAGGACGACTTCCGGCGCAAGTCCGGGCTCGCCCTGTCGGGCGGCCAGCAGCAGCGGCTGTGCATCGCCCGGACCCTCGCCACGGACCCGGAAGTCATCCTCATGGACGAGCCGTGCTCGGCCCTCGACCCGATCGCGACCCTCAAGATCGAGGCGCTGATCAACGAGCTGCGCTCGACGGTCACGATCGTCATCGTCACCCACAACATGCAGCAGGCGTCGCGGGTCAGCGACCGGACGGCCTTCTTCACGATGGGCGACGACCGAGCCGGGTACCTCGTCGAGGTGGGGCCGACGCTCCAGATCTTCACCAACCCGGGCGAGCAGCTGACCGAAGACTACGTCTCCGGCCGGTTCGGCTGAGCGCGGACGGAGGCATCCGATGACCGACGACGACCGGCTCTCGACCGAGCAGCTCGAGCGACAGGTGAACCAGATCCTGTCCGACACCAGCCGGACGGTGACGACCACGGGCGGAGCCAGCCGCCCGGCGCGCGAGATGCTCGACAACGAGATGCGCGAGATCAAGGACGACATCCTCCGGATGGGCTCGTACGTCGAAGAGGCGATCCGGGCGGCGATCGCCGCGCTCGCAGCGCACGACGCCACGGCCGCAACGGCCGTGATCGTGGCGGACGGGCGGATCAACGAGATGCAGCGCGAGGTCTCCGGCCTGATCACCCGAACGATCGCCACGCAATCGCCGGTCGCCCGCGACCTGCGCTTCCTGCTCTCCCTGGACCATGTGGGTTACGAGCTGGAGCGGATGGGCGACCACGCGTCGTCGGTCGCCAAGCAGGTCCGCAAGCTCGCACCCGAACCCCCGCTCAAGCGCTACATCGACCTCCCGGCGATGGGCGAGCTGGCGGCGACGCTCGTCGGCGAGATCCTCCGGGCCCTGGTCGACGTGGACGTCGAAGCCGCCCGCAAGGTCGCCGCCCGCGACGACGAGATTGACCTGCTCTACCACCGGACGTTCGACGAGGTCGTCGCCCTCATGCGGGCCGATCCCGACAACGTCGAGCGAGGGACGCGGATCCTCTTCGCGTCGCACTACGTCGAGCGGATCGGTGACCGGGTAACGAACATCGCCGAGGACGTCGTGTTCCTCGCCAGCGGCGAGATCGAGGACCTCAACCCATGAGCGACGAGCCCATCCGCGTCCTCTTCGTCTCGACCTCGAACGCGTCGCGATCGATCCTGGCCGAGGCGCTCCTTCGCCGCGCGGGCGCGGGCCGGTTCGACGCCGCGTCCGCCGGCGTGACGCCGACGAGCGTCCATCCGCTGACCCGCCTGGTTCTCGAGCGGGCCGGCTTCGACCACGACTGGGCGGCGAGCGAGCCCATCTCGGCGTATCTCGACCAGCCGTTCGACTACGTGATCACGGTCTGCGACGACGCCCGGACCGTCTGTCCGGTCTTCCCCGGCGCCGACCAGTCGCTCCACTGGGGCTACCGCGACCCGGCCGGGGCCGCCGGCGACGAGGCAGACCAGGTGGCGGCCTTCGAGCGGGTCTTCACCGACCTCGGGACGCGCATCCGCCAGTTCGTCGTCGTCTCGGAACGGCAGCGGCCACTCGCAGCTCGATGATCTCGGCGCCGCCGGTCCGGATTCTCGTGCTCTGCACGGGGAACAGCTGCCGTTCGATCCTCGCCGAAGCGCTGTTCCGCGAGCTCGGCGGTGATCGCGTTGCCGTCTCGTCGGCCGGCAGTGTCCCCGCCGGCTTCGTCAATCCGCGCACGATCCAGGTCCTCGACGAGGCGGGCATCGGGCATGACTGGGCCCGCTCGAAGTCGATGACCGAGTACCTCGATCAGGAGTTCGACCACGTCCTGACCGTCTGTGACGACGCCGCGGAGGCCTGCCCCGTGTTCCCGGGCCCGGCGGTCCGGACGCATTGGAGCATCCCGGACCCGGCCCGGGCGACGGGCACCGACGACGAGGTGCTCGCGGTCTATCGGGCGACCTTGGCCGACCTTCGCAGGCGGATCTCGGGGTTCCTCGCTACCCTCGACGCGTGAGCCCAACCGATCGTCAACCGGATCTCCACCTTCATCTGCTGCGTCACGCAGACGCGGGCGATCCCGAGGGCTGGGCCGGCGACGACGCCCTGCGACCGTTGAGCGAGAAGGGCGAGCTTCAGGCGGAGCGACTCGGGTCGTTCCTCGCCGAGATCGGCTTCCAACCGGAGACGATCATCAGCTCACCGAAGCTCCGCGCCCGACGGACGGCTGAGCTGGTCGGCGACGCGATCGGGGTGGCCGTTCGCGTCGACGATCGGCTCGCAGAGGGGTTCGACCCAGCGACCGTCGACGCGATCCTGGCCGACGCGGGAAACCCGAGCCGGCCGGTCCTCGTCGGTCACGATCCGGACTTCAGCCAGGTCCTCGGCTGGCTGGCCAACGCCGACGGCCTGACGATGAAGAAGGGTGCGTTCGCCCGGGTCGACGTCCGGGGCGCGGTGGCCGACGGTCGCGGAACCCTACGCTGGCTCGTGCCGCCGGATCTGCTCGTTCGCGCCCGTCGCTGACGATCAGGACGGTCGGGCGGGTCAGGACGGTCGGGCCGGCGGCCCGTCCGCCGGGCGAACCAAGGCTCGGAGGACTCCCACCGGGATGACCTGCGGACCACCGAGCAGCTCACTGGCGAGCGCCCGGAGCCGCTCGGCCGCCCCCGGCACGATCCGGTACCAGATCGAGGTCCCGCGCCGCTCCGCCTCGATCACGCCGGCCTCCCTGAGGATCCGCAGGTGGTGCGAAACGGTTGGCTGACGCACGTCGCAACAGGTCGTGAAGTCGCATGCACAGACTTCTCCACCCCCGGTGAGCTCCCGGACGATGGACAGGCGGGTCGGGTGGCCGAGGGCCTGGAGGAGCTGGACGTCGGGGTCGACAAGGGTGGCTTTCGAGCGGGGCATGAGCGCATCGTATCGACGATCGTCGATATTGACAAGTATCGATATTCAAGGGTAGGATCAGGGGGTACGAAAAGGAGAACCGAATGATCTTCAACACTGCGACCTGGACGATGGCCGGCAGCCCCGGGATGGGGCTCGACGCGACGCAACGCGACCGCGAGCAGCTGCACGCGTTCCGCGAGGGACAGCGCCTCGAGCGAGGGAGCCTGATCGACCGCGTGCGCGGGATCTCCCGTCCGCGCCCGATCGAGACCGACCTCGTCGGCTGCCCCGCCTGATCGCGGCACGGCGGCCGCGCCGCTGACCGAGGAGGACCTCCCTTGCTCGACGAGACCGCCGCCACCCTCGATCACGACCGAATCCACGACGAGGTCCGCGCCCGCTACGCCGAAGCCGTGCTGGCCGTATCGGGTCAGCGTTCCGATTCCGCGGCCCATGCGTCGTGCTGCGGTCCCGATGGTCCGGCGGCGTTCGGCCAGCTCCTCTACGACGCTGAGGATCGAGCCGATCTCCCGCCGGCGGCGGTCCTCGCCAGCCTCGGCTGCGGCAACCCGACCGCGGTGGCGGAGCTTCGACCTGGCGAGCGGGTCCTCGACCTCGGCTCCGGCGGCGGAATCGACGTCATTCTGTCCGCGCGTCGCGTGGGGCCGACCGGTCGGGCGATCGGGCTCGACATGACCGATGAGATGCTCGACCTGGCCGTGCGCAATGCCGCCGAGGCCGGCGTCGACAACGTCGAGTTCATCCGCGGCACGATCGAATCGATCCCGCTCACGGCGGCCTCGGTCGACGTCGTCATCAGCAACTGCGTCATCAATCTCGCGGCGGACAAGGCCGCCGTGTTCGCCGAGATCGCCCGGGTCCTGCGGCCCGGCGGCCGCGTCGGCGTCAGCGATGTCGTCGCCGACGACGCGCTGAGCCCAAATGAGCGCGCCGAGCGTGGCTCGTACAGCGGCTGCATCGCGGGCGCCCTGTCGTTCTCCGAGTACCGGGCGGGTCTCGCCGCCGTCGGATTGGTCGACGTCTCGATCGAGCCGACGCACGAGGTCGCCGACGGGCTCCACGGCGCGATCGTCAAGGCGACCCGACCCCTCCAGACAGTGACCGACCGGCCGCCCGTGCCCGCGTTCGCGCGCGCCGTCGCGATGCTCGACGCGTCGGCCGGTGGCTGCGGCTGCGGCTCCGCGGGCTGCTGCTGAGCTCCGCGCGGCCGGCGCCGGCGACGGAGCTGGCGCAAGCGCCTCCAATACGACGGATGTCCATGTCGCGTGCGACCGGCGTCGATATCCGAGAACCGAGTCGACGGCTACGGTCGCACTGAAGTCGCCATCGCCGCCCGAAAGGACTCGACTGCCGTGAACCCGATCGCCGCCTACTACCTGATGATCACGATGGAGCGCGAACGCGAGCTCCGTCGCCCGCGCTACGAATCGATCGTGCCCCGGACCTCCCTCGCGAGCCGGATCGCCTACGCCCTCGAGACCTTCGTCCGCCTCGGTCGCCCCGCCACGACCCAGCCCGTCTAGGTCGGGGTCGCCTCTGCCGTCGCCTCGGCGGCGCTGACCGGGAACGGCAGAGCGATCGGGTCGGACGGCAGGCGACTGCGCCCGTCGGCGTCGAACCGATCGAGGCCGAGGTTGGATACGTCGAGGAGGTCCGTCCGGCCATCGAGCGCCAGGTCCGCGGCGACCCGCGCGACACCCGGGCCCCACATCATCCCGTGACCCCCGGCTGACGCAACCGTCACCCCCTCGATCGGGTCGCCACCGAGGCCCAGGCCGGGCCCGAGGATCGGCAGGTGGTCGGGCGTGAAGTCGATCGTCGCGGCCCAGATCTTGCGGAGCCCGAGACCGCTCGTCACGGGTACGAACCCGGCCAACCGCGTTCGCATCGCCTCGTACGTCGCCCAGTCGATCTCGCGCGCCTCGCCGGGTCGATCATTCGGGTCGCTCCAGCCGAACAGCAGACCGCCCTCTTCGAGCCGCCAGTACAGGCCCGCCCCGATGTCGAACACCATCGACTGCCGCTCGACCGCGAAGGCCTCGTGCGGTTCGAGGACGGCGACGGTGTGGCGGACGGCTCCGGCCGGGATCCGCATGCCGGCGGCGTCCCCCACCGCCCGCAGGCCCGGGCCGCCCGTCAGGATGACCCGCGCGGTCGCGATCGGGCCGGCGCTCGTCTCGACCCCGACCACGCGGCGTGCGCCGCCGGCGCCCGATTCGGTCCGGAGACCGGTGAACGCGGTCCCCTCACGAAGCTCGACGCCGGCCTGCTCCATGGCGAACGAATACGCCCGGACGTTGCGCGGCGGATCGATGTAGCCATCGGTGTCGAGGTAGCTGCCGCCGCGATGGCCGGTCGGCACCAGGGTCGGAATCAGGTCCGCGGCCTCGGCCGCCGACAGCCAGCGGACGGCCAACCCCTCGGCCTGTTGCATCGCCACTCGCTCGCGTCCGGTTCGTTCGTCATCGTCGGTCACGGCCAGGATCAGGTAGCCGAGCTCGCGAAAGCCGCTGTCGGTGCCGATCTCGGCGGCCTGGCGGCGGTAGAAGTCGATCGACCAGCGGCCGAGCGCAACCGTGGTCGGCGTCCCGCCCTGCGCCCGGACGATGCCGGCGGCGCGACTACTCGCGCCCTGGCCGGCGCGTCCGCGATCGAGGACGACGACACGGCCGACGCCGGCAGTTTTGGCGAACCAGCTCGCCCAGCCGCCGATCGTGCCGGCGCCAACGATGACGAGGTCCGCCCGGTCGATGTCCGCCATGGCCGGAGCATAGGCCTGCGCGATCGCCTTGATCTGACCTCGATTCAGCCGTCGAGAGCGGCCGCTTCGACGCAGATCGCGCGGACGCCGATCCGTTCCAGGCGCGCGTATGTCGGGCGACGGCGGACGGTCCACGCGGCGACCTCGAGGTCGGCGGCCCGGGCTCGCGCCAGGGCGGCCGGGTCGAGCGTGCGCCAGCTGACGGAGATCCCGCGGCAGTCGAGGTCGACGGCAGCCGCGACGGTGGCCGATCCGGCGTCGAGCGCGTTGAGCCAGCGCGGCCAGAGCGGCGCGAGGCCGGCGATCCGCTCGAGGGCGGCCGGCTCGAACGACGACACAACCGCCCGTTCCAGAGCCGGGCCCCGACCCGCGACCAGGGCCTCGAACGCGCCGCGCCCCGGGTCCCCCTTCAGTTCGACGTCGAGAAACGCGCGGCGCGGCAGGGTCGTGAGGACCGTTTCGAGGGTCGGCACCCCGTGCGCCTCGAGCTCGTCGGGCGTCATCTCGTCGACGCGCCGATCGACCCCGTGGACCCGTGTCAGCGTGTCATCGTGGTAGCAGACTGCCACGCCACCTCGGGCGGCTCGGACGTCGAACTCCAGGCCGTCACAGCCGGGGATCACGAGCGCCGCGCGGAACGCCGGCAAGGTGTTCTCGCGCTCGTGTCGCCAGTCGCCGCGATGGGCGAGACGCAGGGCGCGTGACCGCGCAACGCCGGGGCCGGTGAACGGCGCGACCACGCTCAACCGATGGTCAGGCGCGCGGCGAGCCCGAGGTGGTCCGACGGGTAGAGCCCGGGATCACCGACGGCGGGCCGATCGAACGCGAGGCGGCAGCTCTCGACGGTGATCGCGCCGCGGACCCAGATGTAGTCCAGACAGCCGGGTGGGCCGTCGGTGTCGACCGCCGGCGCCTGCAGGCCCGACGGCCATGTCACATCGGGTTCGGCGTGGTTCACCTCGAGGTACGCCGAGCGATACCCGGCCGTCCGCATCCTGGCGTAGGTCGGCTCGACCGGCTCCGCGTTGAAGTCGCCGACGATCACCGCTCCGTCGGCCGGTGGCGCGTCGGACAGCCAGTCGATGAGCAGGCGGGCCTGTTCATCCCGCTCCGCCTCGTCCGCAGTGACGTGGTGGAGATGGGTCACGACCGCGATGAGGCTCGCACCACCCGGTAGCGCGATGCGAGCGCGGACTGCCGATCGCGTCAGCCCGAGGTCAAGGCGCTCGGCATCGGTGGCGGCGAGCGGCTCGCGGACGAGCATCGCGTTGCCGTACTCCGGGCGACCGGCCCAACCGCGCGTCGACTCGTAGCGGCCGGCCCCGGCGGCGCCGATCAGGCGGTCCTGCTGGAGGACATAGACGACCTCCTGGAGCCCGAGGACGTCGGGCTGGAGGGCGGCCATGTCGGCGAGGATCAGGGGCAGGCGCTCGTCCCATCGATCGGCCAGGTTGCGGATGTTCAGGGTCGCGACATGGAGGCGGTCCATACCCGAAGTGTGACTGCTCGGACGGCGCCGGGTACGCATAGCGGCGCCTCCTCCGGCGCCTCCTCAGCCCCCGCCCGGGGCGACCGACCCGTTCCGCAGCGCGATCGGCAGAGCGACGATGAAGGTCGAGCCCCGCCCCTCCTCCGACTCGACCCGGATTCGACCGCCGTGCTGCTCGATGACGTGGCGGGCGATCGCCAGCCCGAGGCCGGTGCCGCCACCGCGGACCCGGACCCGATCGACCTTGTAGAACCGCTCGAAGATCCGCCCTCGGTCGGCCGCTGGGATCCCGACGCCGTGGTCCTCGACGGACACGATGACCTCGCCGTCGCCCGCCCGAACGCTGACCCGGACCTCGGCCGCGGCCGGTTCGGCCTCGAGGCCGCCGGTCTGGCTCGTGGCTCCGCTCTGTTCGTCAGCGCCCGCGGCGCGGTCCAGCGAGCCTGGGCCGGGGCCTGGGCCGAAGGCACCATCGGACGGGCCAGGCTTGGCCTCGAGCCGGTCCTCGGGGCGCCCGAACTTCAGGGCATTGTGGACGAGGTTGACGACGACCTGGCCGAGCCGGGCCTCGTCGCCGCGAATCGGCGGCACCCGCTGCGGAACATCGACGACGAGTCGAAGCCCCTGGCGTTCGGCGAAGAGACGCAGTCGCTCGGCGGCATCCGCGGCAACCCTGCCGAGATCGACGTCGTCGAGCAGGACCAGCGGCCCCCCGCCCTCGATCCGGGCGAGGTCGAGCAGCTCGTTGACCATCTGGACGAGGTGGCCGGTCTCGACCTCGATCTTGCCGATCCGATCGCGCATTCGCGGCGGCACCCCGTCGCCGGCAGCCTCTGCCTCGCGGGCGAGCGTCTCGGCGAGGAGGCTGACGGTCGACAGCGGGGTCCGCAGCTCGTGGGAGAGGTTGTCGACGAACTCGGTCCGGATCTGCTGGAGGCGGCGCAGCTCGGAGACGTCCTCGAGCACGATCCAGACGCCGCTGATCGGCGATCGCCGGGCTCGCACGGCGAGCGTCGGACCGTCCGCTCCGCTCCACCGGAACTCTCCCGACGCGCCGCCGTCGGCGCGGGCACCCGCGATCAGCTCCTCGACCCGGCTGTCCAGAAACGCCTCCAACGCGGTCCGGCCGCGAAGCGACCCGGGCGGTCGGTTGAGGAAGATGTGAGCGGCCGCGTTCGCCTGCTCGACCCTGCCCTGGTCGTCGAGGCGAACGATCCCGACCCCGATCAGGTCCGCGAGGTACGACGCGTTGCGGACCTGCTGGTCGAGCTCGATCTCGGCGGCGTCGAGGCGGGCCCGGAGGCGACGGACCTGGGTCGGCAGATCGGCTGTCGGATCGACGATGTCGCCCGCAGTTGGGGGCACCGCATCCGCGGTCAGGGCCGCCCGCGTCGCCCGGAGCGTCCGCTCTCGGCCGAGGGCGACTCCCACGGCGACCGCGAGGCCGATCGCGAGCAGCCCGACGACGCCGAGCACGGTCCAGTCCATCGGGGCGAGCATCGCACAGGCTCATGCCCGGCGCCGACCCGGCACCCCGCCCGAGCCGGCGCCCGAACAGCCGAACGCCCCGAGCGGTGCCCGGGGCGTCGATCGAGGAGACCAGACCGCGATCGGCCCTATGGCGTCAGCCAGACCCGGTAGTCGCGGATGGACTCGGGCGTCCCGTCCTTGGCCGACGGGTTGTAGGCCCGCAGGATGCCGTATTGGGCCTTGCTGACCGTATAAGGGATCGTCGTGTCGAAGGTGCCGCGGCAGCCGGTCCCGCACGTCGCCATGACCTGGACGTCGGCGATGACCTTGCCGCTGCCGTCGAGGATCGACACCCGGAAGGTCGCCTCGAAGACGTTGGCGTTGCCGGTGACGTGGGCAGGATTGCCGATCGCGGCGTTGAACGCGGGCCGGTCGACCCAGATGTCGGGCAGGAGCGCGGCGTAGGTCGCGCGCGTCGCCGGGTCGCCGAGCTGGACGCCTTCGATCTGGAAGATCACGGACTTGACCGTCGGGAACTGGGTGATCGTGTAGGTGACCTGGGCCTGGCGCGTCTGGACCGCGGCACTGTCGCCGCTGCCGACGAACTCGGCGGACAGGTTGATCGTCGCGACGCTCTTGTCGATCGAGAGGCCGAGGACCTGCGTGCCGCTCGGGATCTGGGTCGTGATCGCGCGGCCCGTCTCGGCTGCCGTCGGCCCGGCGAGGAGCGCCGTGACGGCGGCCGTCGCGACGGACTTCGTCGCGGGCACGGTGCGCAGCACCGCGACGGGGCCCTCGCTACCGGGCAGGCCGCCGAGCCAGAAGTACGCACGAAGGATCGTCGTGCCGGACGGGCTCGGCGACTGGGTGATGCTCGCTCCGGGTTCGGTCGAACCGCTGGGCTCGTCGGACGGAGCGGTCGAAGGCTCGTCAGACGGGGTCGCGTCCGGGCTGCCCTGGGCGACCGACGGCTCGGCTGACGCGGAGGCGGTCGGGATCGTGCCGAGCGGGCCGCTGCTTGCACCGCACGCGACGACGAGCGCTGACGCGGCGAGAAGAACGGCGACGATGGGGATCGGGCGATTGCTGTTCACGGGCGGACCCTCGGTATGGTTCGGTTCATCGGTTTTCAGCGTCGCCCCGCGAGATCGCCGCGGCATCGCCATCGGGTAACGGTTGGGTCACGGGCAGGACCAGCTCGATCTCGAGGCCGCCTTCGTCGCGATTCCGGGCGCGCAGCCGGCCGCCGAGGAGGGCGGCGTGCTCGGCGGCGATCGCCAGCCCGAGTCCGCTGCCGCCGCGGCGGCTCGGATCGGCCATGAAGAACCGCTCGAAGATCCGGCCGAGCCGGTCCGGCGGCACCCCCGGGCCCCGATCGAGCACCGCGATCCGGACCTCGTCGACCGTCGACCGCAGACGGACGACCACGAGGGCCCCCGGGGCGTGCTCGCGGGCGTTGTCGAGGAGATTGCCGACGATCCGCTCGAGCCTTCGGGGGTCCGTTTCGACGACGACACGGTCATCCGGCAATTCGAGGACGGCGTCCCGCAGTCGGGCAGCGGCGACGTCACGGATCAGTCGGCCGAGATCGATGGCCTGGAGACGGACCTCCTCGCCCGCGGCGTCGAACCGCGACAGCTCCATGAGGTCCTCGACGAGGAAGCGCAGCCGGCCGATATCGTGGACGACGAGCTCGCCGGTCCGACGCGCCTCGAACGGGAGGGCGTCGAGATGGGCGCCCAGGACGGAGGCTTCGGCGACGAGCGCCGCGACCGGGGTCCGGAGCTCGTGGGCGACGTCGGCGACGAACCGCCGGTTCTGGGTCTGAGCGGCCTCGAGCCGGAGGATCGTGTCCTCGAGCGAGTCGGCCATCCGGTTGAAGCGGGCGGCCCACTGCCCGAACTCGTCGGTCGAGGTGACCGGCACCCTCGCCGACAGGTCACCACCCGCGATCCGCTCGGCGGCGCGGCTGGCTTCGTCGACCGGGGCGAGGACGCCGCGCGCGACGAGCCGAGCCGCGACGACGGCGACGATCGCCAGGATCAGGGCGCCAACTCCGAGCGCAAGCCGGAGCTGGTCGAGGGCCTGCTGGAGCGCGGAGACGTCGTGGATCAGGTAGATCTCGGGACCGGTGCCACCGGCTCGCCCGCCCACGATCAGGCTCGGCACCCCGTCGACCGTCTGCCACGAGTAGGCGATCTGGCCTCCGTCGACGAACTGGCGGACGGATGTCGGGATCGAGTCCAGCGTGCCCTGCAACGAGGACGGGTCGCTGATCGGGAGGCCGCCGACGGGCACGATGATCGATTTGAGCGTGCGGAAATGGAACGCAGCGGTCAGCTCCGCGAACGATGCCGGGGTCGGCTGCTCGCCGAGGATCTGGGGCGCCAGGACCGACAGGTCGAAGCGCGCCTGGTCCCTGGCTTCGTCGAGCGTCTGCTGATGGAGGCGCGCGTCGACGAAGACATAGGACGCGAGCCCGAGGACCGTCGCCGTGAGGACGACGAGGAAGACGATCGTCGCGGTGAGGCGGGCCCGGACACCGCGGATCATCGGGACGGCCGCGCCCGGCTCAGCGGACGGCCTTGTAGCCGGCGCCGCGAACGGTCTGGATCAGCTCCGGGTTCGTCGAGTCCGTCTCGACCTTGGACCGCAGCCGCTGGATGGCGACGTCGACCAAGCGCGAGTCGCCGAGGTAGTCGTAGCCCCACACGCGATCGAGGAGGACGTCGCGCGAGAGGACCTGGCCGGCATGGCGGACGAGCTCCTCGAGGAGGTCGAACTCGGTCCGGGTCAGCGGGACGTCGGCCCCGTCGCGGGTCACGGAACGCCCGGCGACGTCGATCACGAGGTTGCCGATCCGGAGCTCTTCGACGTCGTCGGCGGTGGTGCCGGCCCGTCGCAGCGCGGCGCGGATCCGGGCGATGAGCTCGGGGAGATCGAAGGGCTTGCGGACGTAATCGTCGGCGCCTGCCTCGAGACCGACGACGACGTCCATGGTGTCACCTCTGGCCGTCAGCATGACGACCGGCACGGTCGAGGTCCGGCGGATCTGGCGAGTCACCTCGTAGCCGTCGAGCCGCGGGAGCATGATGTCGAGGAGGATCAGGTCGAACGGGTCGGCGCGGAAGCGCTCGAGTCCCTCGACGCCGTCCACGGCCGTCGTCACCGCGAAGCCGGCCGAGCCCAAGCCGATCGCGGTCACCTCCCGGATCGACGGGTCATCCTCGACGAGCAGGATCCGGGCGTCCACGAGCGTCAGTCGCGCCTCCCTCTCGCGGCCGGCCGATCGACCGGGCTCGGCGGCAGGATACCGCCCGCACCACGGGCGGCTGGTCACCGTTGTGTCGCAACTGGCGCGATAGACTCCCCGACGTGGCGGCCCTCGTCTCGAAGCCCACCCTGCTCGCCTGAACCTGCACGAGGCGGTTCAGCCCTTGGCCGGCCGCGCCCGATGACGATCTCGCTGTGGCGACACGCCGACTTCATGAAGCTGTGGGCCGGCCAGACCGTGTCCGAGCTCGGCTCGGTTGTGACCCGAACGGCGGTCCCCCTCGTCGCGCTGCTCGTGCTCGGTGCGGGCCCGTTGGAGATGGCGCTCATCGTCGTGTCGGCGAGCCTCGCCGTCCTCCTCGTCGGCTTCCTCGCGGGCGCGTGGGTGGATCGGCTCCGGCGGCGGCCGCTACTCATCTGGGCCGACGCGATCCGGGCCGTCCTGCTGTTCTCGATCCCGGCGGCCTACCTCGCGGGCGTGCTCCGGATCGAGTACCTGTACGTCGTCGTGTTTCTCGAGGGCAGTCTCGGGGCGCTCTTCGATGCCGCCTACCCGGCCTACGTCCCGTCGCTGATCGGGGTCGATCGCGTCCTCGAGGGCAACAGCAAGCTGGCCACAAGCTCGTCGCTCGCCGAGATCGGCGGTCCGGGCCTGGCGGGCGGCCTCGTACAGCTGATCGGCGCACCGTTCGCGATCCTCGTCGACGCGATCTCGTTCGGCGTCTCGGCGCTCTCCCTCGGCCTGATCCGAAGCCCCGAGCCGGCGCGTCCCGCTCGGACGTCGCCCTCACATGTTCGCGGGGAGATCGTCGAGGGGCTCCGGCTCGTCGCCCGCCACCCGCTGCTCGTCCCGCTGACGCTCCGCTCGGTGATCGCGCACGTTGCCGGCTCGTTCTACGGCGTCCTCTACACGATCTACCTCATCGAGGATCTGCATCTGAGCCCGTTCCTGCTCGGTGTCGTCGTCTCGGCCGGCGGGGTCGGCTCGCTCGTCGGCTCGCTCCTCGCCTCGCGGGTGATCGGCCGGTTCGGCTTCGGCCCCGCGCTCATCTGGGCGGCGGTCGGCGCGTCGGTCATCGGGGTGCTCACGCCGCTCGCCGGGGGGCCACTCCCGCTGGCGGTGCTCATGGTCTTCCTGCCTCAGCTCATCGGGGACGGCCTCCAGACGATCGAAGGCGTCGCCGAGCTGTCGCTCATCCAGGGCGTGATCCCGGACACGATCCTCGGGCGGGTGAACGCGACCCTCGAGGTCTTCTCGCACGGGATCGCCTACCCCCTCGGCGCCCTCCTGGCCGCGGCGCTCGCGGGCTTCGTCGGCGTCCGCGGGGGGATCGCCATCGGGTGGGCCGGGATGGCCGTCTCGATTCTGCTGCTCGTGCTGTCACCGCTGCCGCGGGTCCGGCAGCCCGCGGATGCGGCCGCCGTCGAGGGCTGAGTGGCTTGCGACAACACCCTGGAGCCGGCCCCAGGCCGACGAACGTCCCTGGCGGTCACGTGGCATGCCGGTTGGTCCGTCAGCGTGCGGGAATGTCACCAGCCACGCCGTAGTTGAACGCCCTGACCGTCGGGTCGGGCCCAGCCGCCCCGATGCCGATCGCCTGCACACTGCCATCGGCGAGCTCGAAGCGAACGACACCGTATAGCGCCCCACTGCCGGTGAAGAGGACGCGGTTGCCGTTGGAGTCGAACGTTTTGCCCTCGGCGTGAAGCGTGGCGTTGACGACAGCGGGATGGCCCGGATCGCGCAGATCGAGCCCTGCCCTCGCCGTGGCGAGGAAATCCATGCACCGGGGTTCCTCGTTACATGGGACCTCGCGGCCAATTGGCCATCCATCGACGACGGGATCACTGCGCGCGAGCAACTGGCACGCGCTGACGAGGACCGTCGCAAGCACCAATCCGATCACCGCGGTCCCTAGCCGCCGGGGCCGAGGAATCATGGATCGACGATCACGTCACGAGCCGGTTTTGGCAACCGATGAATACCCTGCGTCGTCGAAGACCGGCCGGAGCCAGTCAACGCCGTGGTCGCACAGGGTCCGGCAATGTCACCCCGTCGCCAGATATGTCACGAACAATGTCAGTTGACGAGCCCGAGGACGGGGGCCATCGCGTCGAGGGCATCCAGTGTCGGTGGCCAGAGGATCACCTCGAGGTGGTCAAAGCCTCCGGCTTGAAACGCTCGAAAGCGGTCCGCGATCTCCGCCGCCGAACCGCGAATTGGTACGCCGAGGACATCAGCAGCCCCGGTGATCGAGGTCGGCTCCACGGCGATGCCGGCCGACCGCCCGATCGTCGCCGGATCGCGGCCGACATCCAGACAGGCGGCCTCGAGCGCAGCGAGACGGGGGCCGAACTCCGACAGATCGCTTCGCTCTTCGACGAACCAGCTCCAGGTGTCCGCGTGCAGCGCCGCCAGGTGCAGCATCTTCGGGCCCTTCGCCCCGATCATGATTGGGATCCGGCCCGGCCGGGGGCCGACAGGTCGGTGCTCAAGATCGCGCGCAGCGTGAAAGGTGCCCTCGAAGTCAGCTCGGCCGGAACGGAGGAGCGGCACGATGATCTCGAGCGCCTCCTCGAACCGCCCGACCGTTCGATCCTCCGGCAGGCCGAAGGCATGCCCTTGTCGACCGGCGTGACCGGCTCCCAGGCCGAACACGAATCGGCCGCCGCTGATCTCGTCGAGGGTCTCGACGGCCTTGGCGAGGATCCCGGGGTTGTGGTGGAGAGCGGACAGGATCCACGTGCCAACCTTGATCTTCGAGGTTGCGCCAGCGACCGCGCCGGTCATCGCGATGCACTCCCACCAGCCCTGCACCCGCCCGCCCTCCGGCCGCCAGAGCAGCTCGTCGGCCGTCCATACGGCATCGAATCCGATCTCTTCGGCGCGAATTGCCAGATCCCGAATTTCTGCCCATCGGACGGTGCTGCCATCAACGAAGGAATCGCCCATCGGCAGCACAAGACCGATCTCGACCGAGCGCTTCGAGTCAGTTGGCATTGGTGAACGTCATCGGGTCACGCACATCAATTGAACGCCTTGGATCCGATGTGCCGTACAAGCGAACTCCTCGGCGTCGCCGACTTGTGCAGAGATCCCGGCGGTGACGACGACCTCACGATAGACGACGCCGACCTCCGTCAGCGTGCGGGAATGTCACCCGGTGAGGACTGGGATGCTGCGTCCTCCTCGACAAGCGCTTGCGTCTGGAGGCTGAACGACCCGTAGGCGCTCACGTCCGGCTTGCCAAGGACGAAAGGTAGATCTCCGAATAGTCGGTCCCAGAAGTCCCGCGATTGCCATTCGGGAGGGCCAAGAGAGACGTTGCCCTCGGGATCGGCGGCGATCTGCCATCGTCGCGAGAGTTTCGAGTCGGTTACCTCGAACAACGTCATCGGATAGATCGCGTGGTCGAGATCGCCCTCGTCGAAGTCGGCCTGGTCCGTGAGTACCCGCACCCAGGCGCCATCGCTCATGACAAGGAGCTCAAGCGCGACGTATTCCTTGCCGATCGTCAGCGAGCCCACGGTCTTGGAACGCGACGCCACGATGTATTGGAGCGAGACACACCTGACACGCATTCGATCAGGATACGAGCCACCGGCGTCGCAAAGTGTCTGCCAATGTCACCCGTCGGCGTCATCGCGCTTGCGTGTCGCCCGTCGCTTGCGCGGAGGCTGCACCGCCACCTCGTACCCTCGTGCCTTGTCTCGCCACACGACCTGGGCGTCGGTCTCCTTGACGACGATCACGCGGTAATCCTGGCGCGTCTGCTGCGCCGCAGCGACGACCTTCCGTCCCACCTCTCGCCAGCCCTTCTCGGTGAAATAGAACCGGCAGTTGGACGGAAGGGAGGAGCGTGCCGGACCAGTTAGGTCATCGATCCAAGCTTCGAGAACCGGGCCGGAGACCACAGACGTCAGGCCCTCCTTGGACGGCGGGTAACTCTGACCCTCATCGTCGGAGTCGCCCGGAAGGATGACTTCGATCCGGCGAAACATCGGTTCTCTCACTCAACGTGCGGGAATGTCACCCCGCGTGGCGCCAGAATCCCGGGCTGAAGCCTCCGGCGACCGGAGACTCGGGCGTCGATCGACCTCGGGTCGTCCCAGTCGCGCGCGGCGCGATCCAACGGAGAACTACGCTCATGGCACAGGCAAGGGGGTTCCGTCGCCTGTCCAGAGCGGTCATTCGTTCAATACCTCCGTTTCGTAGCCGCGCGTCGCGAACGCTCGACGCATGTTCTCGACGATGCGGTCCTTGTCGGCTTCTGAGAGCAACTCGTGCTGATTCGGTGGCTCCCAAGCGTGCATTGATTCCCGATCGACACCGACGAGTCGTGGGTCGGCCATGAGCTCCTGGAAGACGAGCATCGAGCGACCGCCTTCTCGGTATAGAAGGTGGTATCGGTCGACCATGAGGACAGAAGAACCGTTATCGGCCTGGAAAGTGTTCGGCCGCAGCCACCACAATCGCCGCGGCAATTTGTTCCCCACGTCAGACGCCGTGCGAGGTGTCGGTCATTTCGACACCATACGTCGAAGTCGTTGGACCTATAGGTCGCAAAGTGTCCGCTAATGACGTCTGACAGGCCTAGATGTCTGGGCGGTTACCGGCACTGTCGTATGCCACGGTCGACGCTCCGCTCCAAGCACCGATGCTTATCCCTTTTGGGTCGTAGCTGACCTCGACGATACCCGTGCCGGGGCCACGTATTTTTCGACGTTGAAAGCGTCGCCACGGTGGAGCGCAACGACCGCACCCTCGGGCTCGAAGGCGACATCGCAAGCGTCGGACTCCAACACCGTTAGCAGAAGCCGGACCGAGGTCTCCGCATGGCTCACGGTTGAGACCCTCCAAGTCGCTCTGAAATTCGAACCCGCCGATCAGGTCGCGAGGGTGCAGGTCGTTGTCATCGCAAGGTGTCCGCCAATGACACCCGGTCGGGCCGGTGGTCAGCCGGCCGAACGCCGGCGATCGGAAGCGACGAAGATCAGAATTGCTCCGAGTGCCACGACGATCAAGAGGGTCGTGACCGCGATCCAGCCAATATCGAGACGCCAAAGCAAATCGACAGCGTCTTCACTCGGCTGATCGTGAAAGTCCAGGAGCGGCCGCTGTCCGCGTCCGATCTCACGGCCGTCCACCTCCAGCGTCCGCCTTCCTCCGCCGACACACAAGTGGAGACTGTGCCCGAATACCCGGTAGCTGTTCCCGAGCCACCACAGGCGCTCGGGCAAGGCATCGACGAACGGCGCAGGAAGCACAGCCACGGTTTGAGCATACGGGACCGCGTGGTCGCTAAGTGCCCGCCAATGACACCCGATCAGCGACTAGGCGGAACACCACAGATTGGTCGTGGTACCCAGCACACAAGGGCGTCGATCCCGTCCAGGCTGCACTCGCTCGACCAAAGCACGCGATCGTCCGAGCGACCAGCAGGGCATTCCGCGCGGCGTCGACGTCGGATCCGTTCCAGCTCGCGGGTCGGAGCGCGGCAATGGCGGGCATCGAAACGCTTCGCGTCGTCATGTCGGCATCGAAGTCGGCGGCCCAATCATCGTCGTTGGCGACCTCGGGCCGATAGGTGCTGCAGAAGAAGAAGGAGCTCGACCAGTCATTGTCGACGTCGAACTCCCAGAGAACGGCCCTCGTCTTTGGTCTTGTCACCTCGGTCGCGGTCGCGATGTCACGGGTGAGTGCCGCCGTGTACGAGCCTAGGTCAACAGACATCGCCTCGTGAGCTGCGCCTGGGTCCACGCGCGCGCACTCCTGCGCGAACTTGTTCGCAAGGCCGGCCCAATCGCTACGTGCCACGAAGCCGCGCATCGCGTCGACGGCCGCCTCGATCTCCATGTCGCGAGGTTACGTCAGCCTGTCGTCGCAAAGTGTCCGCCAATGACACCAGAGCTGCGCCCCTGCCCGAGATATCACGAGCGCCGGAACCGACGTCGAACTCGTGGTGTACGGTGCTCGTGATGAGGCGCGCAACGGGGCGAGCGCTCGTGGGGCTTGGGTTGCTTGCAGCGACGTTGGCTGCGGCGGGGGTCGTGCAGGCGTCGGGCTGGGTTGTGCTCTCCGCCTCTCCTCAAGATGTAGGCGTCGGACAGCCAGTCGAGGTTCTCTTACGCACGTTCTCCACGTTGCTGCCGGGCGACAAGCTCGTTGATCTGTCCAGCCCGAGGGCACCGTTTCCAGGCCATGCGGACTTGTGGAACGTGCTCTATCCGTGGGATGACTACCCCTTCGACGTCGTCGCCCAGCTTGAGGACGGGACCGAGATCCCGGTCAAAGTCATTCGAGACCCCGGCGACTCGACCCTCTGGCGTGCGAGCCTGAGCCTGCCGAAGACTGGCGTCTGGACGATCTGGGTCCGCAATTTCGACAAGCAACCAGGCACGACAACCGTCGTCAAGGCCGAGCCGGCAGCATCGGCACCAAGTGAGGCTGCGCCATCGCCGTCCGTCGGGCCGGCCGTCGTGCTCGGCGTGTTGGCTGGCCTCCTCGGCGGTCTACTCGTCGGGCGTCGCTGGGGGCGTCGGGCCGCTCGGGTTTGATGGTGGCATCGGACGCTCACCTCGCGCAGCGTCCTGTCGCGCGAGGGTCAGTCGCGGCGCTCGGCACGGGCAAGCCGCTCGCCGGGCATGGCGAGGAATCCACCCGGGTTCGGGCCTTGCGGGCGGCCTTGGCCGTGGTCGGGACCCGGGTGGCGACCACGGTCGTCGCGCGGGCGATCGGAGCGGCCGCGCTGCTCGCCGTTGCGATCCATGCGCTCGCCACCGGCCCAGCTCGAGCGCGGTCCTTGGCCGTTAGCGATCCCGGTTCCGGCCGGCGCCGGACGACGCGGTCCGCTCTGGCCTGGTCGCGGGCCACCGTTGTTCGAGTGTCGACGCGGGCCGGGGATGCCGCCGCCGCGATTGATGTCGGAGCCGGGAGCACTCGGACGAGGACCGTCGCGTCGTGGACCCTGGCTCCGATCCACGCCGACCGCGGCAGGATGGCGAATTGGGCCGTGGCTGATGACCGCAGCGCCGCGATCGCGATGGGCACCGGCGCCCCCACGCTGGGCAACCGGGATCGCCCGCGGACCGCCGCCGCGCGCCGGGTTCGCAAAGCGCGGACCGGCCGACCGCTGCCGGATCGGCTCGGCCCGAATCGATCGGTCGGGCTCGAAGCCCGGGATCACCTCGGACGGAATCGATCGACCGAGCAGCCGCTCGATCTCGCGGAGAAGCGGCGCCTCGTCGACGCAGACGAGCGAGATCGCGTCGCCGGTCTTCTCCGCTCGACCCGTCCGGCCGATCCGGTGGATGTAGTCCTCGGGAACCATCGGGAGCTCGTAGTTGACGACGTGCGGCAGGTCCTCGATGTCGAGGCCGCGCGAGGCGACCTCGGTCGCGACGAGGATGCTGGCCCGGCCCGCTTTGAAGTCGTCGAGGGCGCGCACCCGCTGACCCTGGCTCTTGTTGCCGTGAATCGCCGCCGCATCGATCCCGTCGCGGCCGAGCTGCTCGGCGAGGCGGTTCGCCCCGTGCTTCGTCCGGGTGAAGACGAGCGCCTGCTCGATCCGCCCGCTCCGGATCAACGACGAGAGGAGCTCGCGCTTCCGTTCGCGGTCGACGGGGTGGACGACCTGGGTAACGAGCTCGACCGCGGAGTTGCGCGGCGTCACCTGGACCATCGCCGGGTTTCGCAGGATCCCGCCGGCGAGCTGCCGGATCTCGTCGGAGAACGTGGCGCTGAACAGGAGGTTCTGGCGCTCGATCGGCAGCAGGGCGATGACCTTGCGGATGTCGCGGATGAAGCCCATGTCGAGCATCCGATCGGCCTCGTCGAGGACAAGGATCTCGAGCTTCGACAAGTCGATGTGGCGCTGCTCGATGTGGTCGAGGAGGCGGCCCGGCGTGGCGACGAGGATCCCGGGGCCGGCCCGCAGGGCGCGGTTCTGGCCCTCGTATCCGACGCCACCGTAGATCGCAACCGATCGGATCCGGCGGTGGGCGCCGTAGGTCCGGACGCTCTCCTCGACCTGGAGGCAGAGCTCGCGGGTCGGGGTGAGGACAAGGGCACGGACCGGTGGGATCCTGGGCGAGCCGTTCGCATTCCAGCCCGGAGTCCGTTCGGCGTTGAGGATCTGGAGCATCGGCAGGACGAACGCGGCGGTCTTGCCGGTGCCGGTCTGGGCGCCGGCGAGGATGTCGCGGCCGGCAAGGACGAGGGGGATCGCCTCGCGCTGGACGGGGGTGGGCTCGGTGTAGCCCTGGTCCGCGACGGCGCGGAGGAGCTCGGGGGTCAGCCCGAGGGTATCGAAGGACATGGGGAGAAGTGACTCCTGACGGGGGCCCTCCCGCACGTGCGGGGCCCGGTCAGGGCACAGGTTGGGATCGGGATCGGGTTTCGACCAGGGCCGGTAGGCCCCGGTGTTGGACCGGGCGCTGACCGGAGCGCCCATCGAACACGAGAGCGCAAGCCTAGCCGATCGGGGCCGAGCTGTCGAACATCTGTCCGTTTCGAGCGTGGCGGCGCCCGGGAAGCCGGGACCTGGCGCTCAGCGGCGGCGCGCCCCAGGCGCGACCGGG
>Ga0207646_10001451_pt1 | contig 29389 bp, 26 predicted proteins | sample KBSK5502metaG_FD_184343 | JGI IMG/M metagenome (GOLD analysis project Ga0207646, IMG submission 184343) | Corn, switchgrass and miscanthus rhizosphere microbial communities from Kellogg Biological Station, Michigan, USA - KBS K5-50-2 metaG... | ecosystem: Host-associated > Plants > Roots >... | reverse complement strand
TAGGCCCTTCTCTTTCACGCTGGGCGCAGGCGAGGTGATCAAGGGATGGGACGAAGGTGTAGCCGGAATGAAAGTAGGCGGCAAGCGGCAGTTAAAAATCCCCTCACAGCTCGCCTATGGCGAGAAAGGCTACCCAGGCGTGATCCCGCCCAATGCCACGCTGATCTTTGATGTGGACTTGCTGGGAGTGCAGTAAAAGCGTCCAAAGTTTAAGCCTTCGCAACCTTCCCGCTTCGTAAGCAGGAAGTGCAGACGCGGATACGTTTGGTGGCGCCCTTTACCTTGGCGCGAATCGGCCGCAAATTGACGTTCCAGCGCCGCCTGCTGACATTGTGGGCGTGGCTGATATTGTTTCCGAATTGCGGCCCCTTGCCGCACACATCACATACTTGTGCCATGACTTCTCCAGATGAGCTCAGAACTTGACGGGTAAACTATGGATTTTATCGGATTTTGAGGCTTTGGCCAAGCGGCGAGAGGACGCAAATAAAACGGCCCCGATTTCTCGGGGCCGGTTATTTTGGGTACCTACAGCACCCTGCGACAATTCCAGTATAAGCACTGTTAGATTTCAGTCAAGTTACTTTTCTGTCGGGGAGGATATCGCTGCATTTTCCACCCCAGAACCTGCGTCCCTTGGGACTTGGACCCGACGGGATTCGAACCCGCATTTGCGACCGTCGCAGGGTGCTGTGTTCCCGTGACACCACGGGCCCACACTGAGCATACGTTGTCCGCTGGAAAGTCATGTACGCTCGTCACACGAGCGATATTCCTACTTCCAAAACGGGAAAACAGCTCGTAACTCCTGTGCGATACTGAATTCATGACGCCGTCGGCGGATCCCAGGTCGGTCAAGGTGAATCTGACCACTGGAACGGGCGTGGACATTGAGTGGAAGGACGAGCATCGCTCGCATTACTCATTTCCCTTTTTGCGCGATGCCTGCCCCTGCGCTCTTTGTGACGACGAAAGATCTAAAAGCGGTCGCCGACCCGGAGAGACGCCGAGGAGTGCTGCCGGGGAGTTGCCTATGTTCAAGGCGGCAGCGAAACCAACTTCAGCGGAGGGCGTAGGCAAATATGCCATCAAGTTCCACTGGAACGATGGCCACGAGTTGGGAATTTATTCCTGGCAGTTTCTGCGGGATGTGTGCCCGTGCGAGGAATGTAAAGCTGCGAGGGCGGCGGCCAAGGCTGGGTAGCTTCGTTCTTCGAAGGACGTTTTAGAATCGCAACAATAGAGTGTGTGTACTCAATCGTAGACACTTTCACCGGGGTTGCGCGTTCTTTTGCGCATCTTCGAGAGCCTTTTTAAGCTCAGGATGTTCTGAAAAAACTTCAAGCATCGACTCACGCCCAAGCCCCTCGCCCCACTTCCGACCTTCGTCTTGTAGCTGGTGCATCAACTTAGGGAGTACAGTGAGCGTCTTCTGTCCGACCGGAGTCGCATAGAATTGAATTAGCCCCTTGAGATCCTCAGGGGAGTAGTACTTGTCATAAAGCGGAATTGCCAAGTCCAGGAGCTGTTGTGGGTCGCGTTTGGAATGGAATTTCGCAAAAAAGAGATCGATCAGCTTCTCGCGATACTCTCCTGGGGGGAAAGAGCTGGTCAGCAATGGCTTAATGTTCTTTTCCATTCCATCCATCGTTTGAGTGGCGAGCGCACCGGCGCCTGTGAGATCCAGCAGTCGCCGAATGTCAGCCTCCTTGCCAGGATCGATCTTCGGCTGCCTAGACGCGGGCGCTGCAGGAGCACTCTGCTGCTGAACCGGTTGCTCTCTGGGCTGTTGGGCTTGGCTTTGAGTTTGGGCACAGAGCGAACCCAAAAGAACTAACCAGGCAAGTGCGACAAGAATCTTCATGAAGCTTCAATGCACGGCCGCTTCGGCTGTCGCGATTCGGTTCTGCACATCCTGTAGAATCCAACTAGTCCGGAGCTAATTTTCTCTTGTCTTTTCTCTCCCAACTCAATCCGCAACAGCGTGAAGCTGTCGAAACTAGCCAAGGGCCGTTGCTCATTCTGGCCGGTGCCGGTAGCGGCAAGACGCGGGTTATAACGTATCGCATCGCTCATCTGATCGAGAATCTGGGCGCAATGCCTGAGTCCATCCTGGCAGTGACTTTTACTAACAAGGCCGCCTCTGAAATGGTCGAGCGCGTGGACAAAATCGTCGGCGGCTTGTCGGTGGCGAAGCCCGTCATCTCTACGTTTCATTCTTTCTGCGTGCGGGTCTTACGGCGGGACATTGAGGCGCTGCGCATTCCTTCTACTTTGCCCGGCACTTCGCCTATCGGTCTCACAAAAAGCTTCGTCATCTACGACGAGTCCGACCAGCAGCAACTGGTCAAGTCGGTGATGCGACGGTTGGGGATTGACGATAAGCAGGTCACGCCACGATCCGTTCTCGCACACATTTCCTGGGCGAAAAACCACATGCTCGACCCGCAGGAGGTATATCTGCAGTCGGCCGATCCTAAGACCGAACGGGTGGCCCAAATTTACGAGGAGTATCGCAAGGAGCTGCTCAAGGCCAATGCCCTGGATTTCGACGATCTGCTGCTCGAAGCCGTACGTTTGCTGAAGGCGGTGCCCACGGTCCGCGAACATTACAACCGCCGGTTTCAGTACGTGCTGGTGGATGAATATCAGGACACCAATCGTCCGCAGTATGAGCTCATGCGGGTGCTTGCCGGGACACACCACAACGTCTGCGCCGTTGGCGACGAGGACCAATCGATTTATTCCTGGCGAGGCGCGGACATCCGAAACATTCTTGAGTTCGAGAAAGATTTCCCTGAAGCAAAGATTATCCGCCTGGAACAGAATTATCGCTCTACGCAAAACATCCTTCAGGCCGCGTCAGCCGTGGTGGCGAATAACATCAAACGCAAAGGCAAGAACCTGTGGACGTCGCGGCAGGGCGGCACAAAAATTGGATATTACGAAGCGCCCGACGGCGAGAACGAAGCTCTATTCGTGGCAGATTACATAGCCAAATACCTGCGCGAGGCAGCGGAGCAGGGCGAGAATCCGAGGGCGGCGGTGCTCTATCGCACCAATTCCCAGTCTCGGTTGTTTGAAGAGGGCATGCGCCGCTACCAGTTGAAATATCACGTCGTGGGTGGCTTCTCGTTCTACGAGCGGGGCGAGATCAAGGACATGATTTCTTACCTGAAAGTCATCCACAATCCGGATGACTCGATCTCCCTGCTGCGAGTGATCAACACCCCCGTGCGCGGAATTGGCAAGACTACCATTGAAACCTTGGAGCGTGTGGCTCTGGAGACCGGACTCTCTTTGTGGGGCGCAATCGGAGAGAGCATCCGACGGCAGCTTCTCCCGCCGCGTGCTTTGTTGGCGCTGAAAGGATTCCACGAACTGATTGAAGATGCACGCGCCATACTGGCAGGAACCTACGTGGAGCGGCTGGAGCAAACGGCTCGCGAACCAGAATCTACCGAAGCTCCGGCGGCAATCGCGGTAGATGATCAGATTGCGTTCGATCCCACAATTTTCGAAAGCAACTCGGAGCCGCCTTCTCCGAAACCAGAAGAGGTTGCTACGGAAGGCTTGCCTGTAGCCAGTACGGCCGAGATCCTGAAATTTCTCATCGACCGCACCGGCTACATCAAGCAACTGGAGGAAGAAGACACTCCGGAAGCTTATTCGCGCATTGAAAACCTTCGCGAACTGGTAAACGCAGCCATGGATTCACGCGATCGCGGCGAAACCCTGGATCAGTTTCTCGACCATGCCGCGCTGGTCAGTGATGCCGATGCCTACGACGAACGCGCACAAATTACGCTGATGACCTTGCATGCCGCTAAAGGCCTGGAGTTTCCTTTGGTATTCCTGTGTGGGCTGGAAGAGGGGCTATTTCCGCATTCACGCACGTTTCTGCATCCTGACGACATCGAGGAAGAGCGCCGTTTGTGTTACGTGGGCATGACGCGCGCTATGGATACTCTGATGCTTTCACGTGCCGTCTACCGGCGGCGTTATGGAACGGATCTGCCGGAAGCCAGCGTCCCCTCTCGATTCCTCGAGGAAGTGCCTTCGGAATTATTGGAAGATGTTGGTTCTCCAAGAAAGAGCAGGAGTTCGTTGGTGTCGGAAACGCGCGCTTCCGACCGGCAGGCGCCGGCTTCGACGCATTATGCCTATGAGGACGAAGACCAAAGCGTAAGCTGGGCGGAGCGCAGAAAGCAAAGCGCTCCTGCGGCCTCATACGGCGGACGGACCTACAACTCGATCGAAAACATTGCGGAGTTCTTCGCTTCCAGAGGGAAAAAGTTCAGTCTTCCCAAAGTCCCAATGGAAGAACCTAAAGGCAAGAAAGGTTTCCGCCCTGGGCAGAAGGTACGTCACCCAAAGTATGGCGAAGGAACGGTCTACCAGCGTGAAGGAGACGGTGAAGATGCCAAGATTACGGTACAATTCCCTCGCTTCGGCTTGAAGAAGCTGGTAGAGAAATACGCGCAACTGGAGCAGGTTTAATCTTAGAACGCGAGGACTAATGGCCAATACAGCAGCTCTGAGCAAAGAAGAACGCAAAAAATCCAAGCGGGCAACCCGCAAGAAGCGCAAAGCGGAGAAGCCGCTCGCCAAACGGGAGTATGCCCGCGGCTCGAAAAAGCGCAAAGTGAAGAAGCTGGCTCGGGGTACTGCGAAGAGATAGCCATGTTTGATTAATTGTCCGTGGCGCGGGCACAAGCCCGCGCCAAATTACGCAAGGAATGGCCAGATGAAACGAGCGAGCCAATTCCTTGCGCGGGACCCGAGGAGATACGCTCCGTTGGCACAACCACCAACCGTCAACCGCCCGGCTCCCAAGGCGGGCGAACACGACAACTCCGGCAGCCAACTCTTCTGTTGTAAGTCCATCGATAAACTGATTTCCGATTCGGAAGAGCCGGAGCGAAGATTAAAGAAAACACTTGGTCCGGTGTCGCTGACCGCTCTCGGCATCGGCGCCGTGATCGGATCCGGTATCTTTACCGTTGTCGGCACAGCCATTGCCGGTCAAAAATTCGATACATCTTCCATTCTCAATGCTCCCCTGCTCGACTACCTGATCCATCACACGGCGACGGTTGGGCGTCCCGGCGCCGGTCCAGCGCTGGCGCTATCTCTAGTCCTGGTAGCGATTGTCTGCGGATTTACGGCGCTGTGTTATGCGGAACTTGCTTCCATGATTCCGATTGCGGGGAGCGCCTACACCTATACCTACGCAACAATGGGTGAATTGATTGCGTGGATTATTGGCTGGGACCTGATCCTCGAATATGCCGTCAGCAACATGGCTGTGAGCGTAGGTTTCGCGGCGCATCTCGTGGATATGTTTGACTGGTTTGGATTTCATCCCGCGGTGCGCTGGATCTCCCCTGCCTACCTGCCCAGCGGCCTTTCAGATTTAAAAGGGAACACGCTCTATACGCCAGGACTGCATTTCGGATTCAATTTCCCCGCATTTCTGGTGGTGATGATTCTGACCGTGATCCTGGTACGCGGCATCCGCGAATCGGCGGAGGCCAACAACACCATGGTGATTCTGAAGATTGCCGCCATCCTTGCATTCATCATCGCCGGAGCGCATTACGTTCGGCCAGGGAACTGGCATCCCTTCGCGCCGCAAGGATGGTCGGGCATCCTGACTGGCGGCTCGATCATCTTCTTCACCTACATCGGATTCGATTCGGTCTCGACCGCTGCCGAAGAAGCCCGCAATCCGCAGCGTGACTTGCCTATCGGAATCATTGCCACCTTAGTCGTTTGCACGATTCTTTATGTTTCGGTGGCCATTGTCCTGACCGGAATCGTGCCCTGGCACACGCTGCTCGACGACGCCGCCCCGGTAGTGAACAGTTTAAAGAAACTTACTCTGGCTACCGGTTCGCCAACATTGCACTGGGTCCGCCTGGGCGTTCTGTTTGGCGCCATGATGGGCATGATTTCTTCGCTGCTAGTATTCCAACTTGGGCAGGCACGAGTCTGGTTCGCCATGTCGCGCGATGGATTATTGCCTCGCCTTTTCGGCCGTGTCCATCCTCGATTTCGAACGCCTTCCACGGCAACCTGGATTGCTGGCTTCGTAGTGGGAGTACCAGCTGGCATCCTCGATATCGGTACACTCGCCGATCTTTCGAATATTGGCACGCTTTTTGCCTTCGTGCTGGTTTCGATAGGCGTGATCATCCTCCGCTATCGTGATCCCGGCCGCCATCGCGGATTCCGTTCTCCCGGCGGAATCGCTGCCCCGGTACTGAGCGTCTTCTTTTGCGTTCTGCTGATGTGCGGATTGCCGATCCTGACCTGGCTGCGGTTCTTCGGTTGGCTGGCGATCGGACTGGGCATCTACGCTCTCTACAGCCGACGTCATAGCGAGTTTGCCCGTTAAAATATTCATAATCTGAAATCAACAATCAATAATCGACAATCAACAATGATGCCCCCGGCCCCAAGCTCATTCATCGTTTCCCTACCAAAGGCCGATCTGCATCTCCATCTCGAAGGCTCGATTGATCCCGCGACCTGGGTTGAGCTGAGAAAGCGGCATGGCAACACTGGCACGCTTTCGGAAATCGAAAAGCTCTACCAGTACGAGAATTTCCATGGATTCCTGATGGCCTTTAAGTCGGTCACCGAAGATCTGCGGACTCCCGAAGACTATGAGTTAATCGCCTATCGCCTGACGGAAAAACTCAAAGCGGAGAATGTGCTGCATGCCGAGGTATATGTCTCAGTTGGAGTGTGCCTGCGGCGGAAGCAGGACTTCCACGCGATTCTTGAGGGTTTGGAGCGGGGCCGCCAGCGAGGCCAAGAGGATTTCGGCACATCGTTGCTCTGGATTTTCGATGCAGTGCGTCAATTCGGGCCCGTGGAAGCACAGGGGGTAGCTGAGCTCGCGGTCCGCTATCAGAGCCACGGGGTCACCGGCTTCGGCATTGGCGGCGACGAGCAGCAAGCCGGCCCCGAACTTTTTCGCGATGTCTATGCTTATTGCGCGAAGAACGGTTTGCACTTGACCGCTCATGCCGGCGAAAGTGCTGGGCCAGAGTCCGTTTGGGGCGCGTTAAATCTTCAGGCCGAGCGCATTGGACACGGCCTGACTGCCTGGCATGATCCGGAACTGGTGGAGGAACTTTCGACGCGGCAGATTCCGCTGGAGATTTGCCTTACCAGCAATCTTCGCACTGGTTGTTGCCGCACACTAGCTGAGCATCCAGTGCGTAACTATTTTGATCACGGCATAATGATTACGCTCAATACAGACGATCCGGCGATGTTCGGGACATCCCTGGCGCGGGAGTATCAGGTGGCCCAAAACACGTTTGACTTCACCGATGAACACTTGCGCGAACTGGCGCGGAATTCCTTTGAGGCATCTTTCCTACCAGCTGAAAAGAAGCTGGAATTTCTGAATTTGTTTGACGCGACGGCACCCCGTACTTAAAAAAACTATGCCCCAACACATCGGCATCGTCGCTTGCAGCGCAGAGGGGGCGGCTCTCTGTTATCGCACCATTTGCCTTGAGGGAGCAGAACTGCTGGGACGGCACGATCATCCAGAAGTTTCCATGCACACCCATTCCCTGGCCAAATACATGAATTGCATTTACACCAATGATTGGGCCGGGGTGGCGGGGTTGATGATCTCATCAGCCGAGAAGCTGACGAAAGCTGGCGTCGATTTTCTAATCTGCCCTGACAATACCATTCATCAAGCATTCGAATTAGTGGCGCACCGCTCACCAAGACCATGGCTGCACATCGCGGAAGAAGTGGGCAATGAGGCTAAGCGTTGTCACTATAAGCGGCTAGGCGTTCTGGGTACACGCTATCTCATGGAAAGCCAGGTGTATCCGGGAAAGTTGACCGCGGCAGAGATCGAATTCCGGATTCCGGGCACGAAAGAACGGGAAAAGATCAACCAGATTATCTTTGACGAACTGGTGAATGCTCAGTTCCTGCCGCGTTCTTTAGCCTACTTTACCGAGGTAATCAGGACGTTGGGTGACGAAGGCTGCGATGCGGTGGTGCTGGGCTGCACGGAAATTCCGCTGCTGGTTACAGCCGATTCTTCTCCACTACCGACTCTTGATTCAACGCGGCTGCTGGCTCGTGCGGCGTTAAGAAAGGCAGTCGCGAATAGCTAGCCATGCAGGCGTCGCTGTCTCCATTCAGCCTTGAGATTGCACCGACCAATGTTCAGCATGACGCGATCTGCCCAGGCTGTGATTTAATAAACAAATACGAACAATGCCTTCCCGCCAGACTATTCTCCGCCGTCGCATAAAAGCGCTTTCCCGTAGCATCCGGGGAGTGCGCGAGGTCGTCCGCGCCATGATTTCCATCGACCACCCCCTGCTGGCGCACATTATTCCAATTCGACGCTGCAATCTGGCTTGCGAGTACTGCAACGAGTACGACGATTTTTCCAAGCCGGTTCCTACCGAGAGCATGTTCCAGCGAGTCGACAAGCTCGGCGAGTTCGGAACCTCGGTGATTACCATCAGCGGCGGCGAACCTCTACTCCACCCCGAGTTAGACGAGATCATTCACAGGATCCGCAAAAACGGCATCATCGCCGGACTGATCACGAATGGTTATCTGCTAACCGCGGAGCGTATCGAGAAGTTGAATCGCGCCGGGCTGGAATGGCTGCAAATCTCGATCGACAACGTCACGCCAGACGAAGTCTCGAAGAAGAGCCTCAAGGTTCTGGATAAGAAACTGCAACTCCTCGCCGAGTACGCTGATTTTCACGTGAATATTAATTCTGTCGTGGGCGGCGGCGTGCGCAATCCGCAAGATGCTTTGACTATCGGCAAACGGGCTCTGGAGCTCGGATTCAGCTCAACCGTCGGCATCATTCATGACGGCGGTGGACAGCTACAACCCCTGGGCGAAGAAGAGCGCCGCGTGTATCACGAGATGAAAGCCATGGAGAAGCGCAGCTTCACCCGCGTGAACTCTTTCCAGGACAACATTGCCCAAGGCAGACCGAACCAGTGGCGTTGCCGTGCCGGGGCTCGTTACCTCTATATTTGTGAGGACGGTTTGGTCCACTACTGCTCCCAGCAGCGTGGCTATCCAGGGATTCCGCTGGAAAACTACACGGTGGCAGACATTCGCCGGGAATATATCACCGAAAAATCATGCGCGCCGCACTGCACGGTTTCTTGTGTACATCAGGTATCGATTTTCGATTCGTGGCGCGCCCCGCAATTTCCCGCGCCCGAAGCCGCGTCCGAACCCAGCGGCCTGGTGCACATTCAGTAGTTTATTCGCCATATTTGCTGCTGAGATATTTTGCGACTTCACCTTCCAGTTGTCCGTAATCAGAGTGGATGGTGGTGCGCAGCGCAGCCTCAGTCGAGCTTCCCTGACCAATTCTTTCCAGGATGCGATGGAAATCGCTCATCCCATACGTATCACTAATGAATTCCACAGTTGCGAGCGATTCATCGTAAGCCAGCAATGCTTCTGCTGGCGAAAACCGCATAAAGCTGCCTTCAAGTCCGTTGAACGGAATCTCCTGGTGTGCACGGTACAGAGCTGCAAGCCGGCGTCCACGCGAGGCGACAGACTTTGGCTCCATGGCCTGCGCAATGCCTTCGTGCAGCCATTGCGGGCAGCGCCCTCCGGAAATCTGATTGATAAAGGAGTGTGCCAGTTCGTGCTTCAGTACGCGGGCTAATTCGGGCGTGACCGAACTCACACCTTCAACTGGGATTCGCAATTTTCCGTCATTGACGGCAGCGCTCCAGGCGGGGGCTTGCGTAACATCAAAAAACGCTTGCTCCGTGTACAGAACCACGGGAATGCTGTTGCGGATAGCCCCACCCAGATCACGCGACAGATCGTCGTACGCCGCTTCCAGGGTGGCGATCAATTCCCTTCGCAATGACTCCGATGTTTGCTTGCCCTCATAACGTAAGGTGAAGTGGCTGGTTTCCCGCTCTGAGAAATCAGCTTCCGCCTTGGTTTCCCGCTCTGCTTTGTCGAGATATTGCTGGACCATCGCATCCGGACGGATTTCGAGAGAGCGCTTCCAGGTACGGATAGCGTCACGATTGCGATCAGCCGCAAACTGAGCGTACCCCAGTATGTCCAGAGCATCGGGTGAATCAGGCGCGGCCCGGACAGCACGTTCAGCGTATGGTAATGCCTCCCGGGCGCTTCCAGTGCGCACCAGCAAAGCGGCGTAATAGTTGAGAATTGTGGGATTCGCGGGGTCCGCGCGTAACGCGGTCTCCAGATAAGGCCTTGCCTTACTGAAATTCCCCTTGTCGAACTCATATTTCCCGGCGGCAAAATATCCGGCGGCGGTGACTCCCATGTCGCTTTGCTTCTGCAGTTCGGCCAGCGCATCCACATCCACCTTGTCATCGTGGATAATCCTGTGGGTGACGACTGCTTCATTTTTAAAACTGTCGGTGGGTGCAAACGCCGGCATGTCGCCCGAACTGTTGCCGGAGGAAGATGAGTCGCCTTGGCGAACGCCTCCGCCTTCAATTCGTTCGACCGCAGATTTTGGAATGGCGTAAGAGTTGTCGCCGATGTCGTACTCGACGCGAGCGCCGTTCTCCCGGGCCTGGTCCGCCCAAATGGTGCGGCCATTCTTTAGGCGGATGACGTCCGCCGACGCACACACCGCGGCCAGCATCGGCAATAAGAAAATGATGACAGGTGCCCGCACTAGGGCGCATTCTAGCAATAGCAACAACTTCCGCGTAGGTGACAATGGTAATCGGAAAAGCTCGGAGAGCCTCGCGCAGAGCCGTGTGCGTAGCCTTGGTCATAGGTGCTATGACGCTGAGCCAGGCGCAAAATGCTCCGAACAGCCAGCCCAGCCCAGCGGCAGCGAAGCCCGTCGCGCAAAGCATTTCCGCCGAGACTCTCTACCTTCAGTTGAGAAGCGTCGGTTTGGACAAGTCGCGGGTTTACCGCATCCGCGAAACTTCCTTCGATCGGGCCGCATTCCACATCACTCTTGACGATGGCACCATCGCCTTCACTGAGGACGTAGCGGGGCACATCACCGGAGCGTTCTTCGAGGGAGATGGGGAAGTGCTGCTGGTTCCACCCGACAAGGCGGAACGGGCTACGATGGCAATGTTTACCGGTGCGGCTATCCTCGAAGAAAGGTTCGTCACCGCCTACTTCCGCTTCAACGATGAGACTTTCGCGGAATTGCAGCCCTCGCTCAGGCCCGCCGACGACAGTTCGGAATTTCTATCGCAGTGGAACGAAACTGCACATAATCTCGCCCAGTCCGACGCTCTTCGACTGCTGTTGAGCTTCAGTCAATTCCTGCCTGTAGCCGGGCAACCATCCGGCGCTGGGAATAACGCCATTAGCAATGAAGATCGTTTTCTGCATGCGCGCCTTCAGGGGCGGAGGCTTGGAACCTTCGATCTTTACTACGACGCGGCGGCAACCGAGCAGATCTGGGCCGGCCAATTACGAACTGTCGAGGGCACAGGCTATTTCGATGTATGGACTGCATTTGCCCTGAACCGCGCGGCACAGCGCCCCCAAGTTGTAAACACCGTTACTGGAGAAGTCGGCGGCGCGGATGCGATCAGTTGTTCCAGCTATCAGATCAAAACCGAGGTAAAGCCGCCGACCAGGCTCGACGTACAAGCGTCACTGCAGATGGAAGTGCGCCAGGGCGGACAACGCGCACTGTTGTTCGAACTGTCGCGATTTCTTCAAATCAAACAAGTCGAAGCGGACGGCCACCCACTCGAGTTCATTCAAAACCAAGCGCTTGAAGGCACACAACTGGCCCGGCGCGGAAATGATCTGGTCGCTTTGGTGTTCTCTCAGCCCCTGCAAACGGGACAACGAATCGAACTGCACTTCGTATACGGCGGTGAGGTGCTCTCCGAGGCCGGAGGCGGCCTGCTCTACGTAGGCGCACGCGGCATCTGGTACCCCAATCGGGGACTGGCCATGTCCAACTTCGACTTGGAATTCCGGTATCCGGAGAACTGGACACTAGTAGCGACCGGCAAGCGAGTGGATTCGACCCCAGCTGGCTCTCCTGGTCGTGGCGGCTCTTCAGCAACCTTGTCGCCAGGGGAGCAAGTGTCGCGTTGGATTTCGGGTCGCCCCATCCCCGTTGCCGGATTCAATCTGGGGAAATATGCGCGTGCGGTCGCCCAGTCAGGCAGCGTCACTGTGGAAACCTATGCAGCTTCCGCCATGGAACGTGCGTTCCCCAAAAACGAGGTTGAAATTGATCCAGGTCCTATCCCAAGACGAGGATTACACACCGTGCCCGTGCAGGTGCTTGCTCCGCCGCCATCTCCGTCGCGGAATGCGCAAGCCGTGGCAGATTCGTCCGCTCGCGCTCTGCAATTCTTCGGCAGCCTCTTTGGGCCGTATCCCTACAGTAGTCTCGCCGTTACGCAAATGCCTGGCGTAGTCAGTCAAGGCTGGCCAGGTCTTATTTTCCTGTCCAGTTACGCCTTTCTTACGCCAGCAGAGAAATCGCAACAACACATGAGCCCGGTCACCAAAACCCTGAGCGAACAAGTCATCGCGCACGAAACCGCTCATCAGTGGTGGGGCGACGCCGTCCTATGGAGCGGATATCGGGATCAGTGGATGATGGAGGCTCTTGCCAATTACAGCTCGCTCATGCTCCTGCAGTCGGAAGATCCATTGCTGTTTCGCGCAGTGATGGCAAAGTACCGCGAGGATTTGCTGGAAAAGAATAAAGAAGGCCTGCCGCTCATGAATGCTGGCCCCGTAACCTTTGGCGCACGCCTTTCCTGTTCCCATTTTCCGGCCGGCTATGAGGCTATCAGCTACGGCCGTGGTACGTGGTTATTCCACATGCTCCGCTCCATGATGCGCGACGCCGAAACAACGCCCGGCAGTCGTCGCACAGGTGCTGATGAACCGAAGTCAGAAGAATCTTTCATCCGCGCTTTACGGACTGTGCGAGAGCGTTATGAGGGAAAATCCATCACGACTCGGGAATTATTGCGAGTCTTCGAAGAGCAGTTGCCCCCTTCACTCTGGTATGAAGGCAAGAAATCGCTGGATTGGTTCTATCAGGGCTGGATCAACGGCACAGCCATTCCAAAGTTGGAATTGCAAGCCGTGAAATATACAGACAAGGCGGGCTCCACTGCCATCAGCGGAACTATTCTGCAAAAAAATGTAACCAATGAATTAGTGACTTCCGTCCCGGTGTACGCAGCGGTTGGAGGCAAGGCGCTCTTAATTGGAAGAATCTTCGCCGACGGCCCAGAAAGTCAATTTCATCTAACCGCGCCCTCTGGCACACGGAAAATCATTCTTGATCCTAATCAGACGCTCTTGACGCGCGTTCACTAACTACAGTCTCGAACAAGGTTTACTTCGAAGTCCACGTCATCAATTTAATCGGCGTCCTTCCTGAGAGATCGTTCCGATCTTACATCAGTCTCTAAACGAGCAGGCAGGATTGCGCCTGAGGCCTTGCTTGAATCCAGGATCACGACAGCCCGCAAACGCACCACTGCGGTGGAATGGATTTGAGAAACTCGCGATTCGCCAACTCCAAGCTTGGCTCCTACTTCTTTCATGGTCAATTCCTGAAAATAGTAGAGGACTAGCACCTGGCGCTCCTTTTCCGGCAGTTCAGCGATGGCACGCGCCAGTTGCTGCTTCATTTCTCCACGCAGGCACAAAAACAGCGGGGTATCCTGCGGATCATGTGGAATAGAGTCACATAGGTCCTCTTCTTTGCCGTCGAGGTGAGACTCTACCCGAAGGCTTGCCACCTCAAGGCCGTCGATTTCGCCGAGTAGTAACTGCAAGCCGCGCAGGTCGAGGCCAAACTCCGCTGCCAGTTCCGGTTCGGTCGGATTGCGACCTAGTTCCGAGCGCAGCTTATGGTGAGCTTCCTCCAAAAGCCGTGCTTTGCGGCGCAAATCTCGCGGACTCCAATCCATCTCCCGCAAGCTATCCAGAATCGCGCCCGGATGCGAAACTTGGCATAAGATGCGAATTGAACTTGCTTCTTTTGATCGTACTTATGCAAGGCGTCGATCAAGCCCACCACCCCGGCCTGCACCAGGTCTTCGAATGGGACGTGCCGCGGCAGATGCTCATGGATGCGGCGCGCAATGTAGCGCACCTGTGGAAGTTGATCCATCAACAAACGTTCCCGTTGCGCTTCATCCTGCCACGCCGTGTAAGCTTCTACGCTCAATTCCATTGTCATTGCCTGCTTCGATTCTAGGCAGGAACAACAGTCTTAAGCCGGAATTGAGCCCCGCACGAAGGGCGCTAGTCTTCCGAAAAAGAACCAATGCGGAAATGGAACGGCGCAGCTTCTCGCCCTTCCAATATCGGGACAGCAACCCGGTCAAACTCTCATAAGGCTGATGTTCCACCGCCGGGAACCTGCGCTGGCACTCACGCGTCTTTCCCCGTGGCGCAGATAATCGTCAGCAGCGCTCGAGGAGGGATTTCCGTCCCTTGGATCTCTGGAATAAGCGAACTCTGATATCTCTGGCATTCCCCGCCGGCATCCTGCTGCTTGCTGCTGTGCTATTGCTGGAGACCGGAGTTGTGCCGCTCTCTTCTTCTGTAATCGACTTCTACTATTACGCGGTCTTCTTGTCCGGCATACTGCTGGCCTGGCGCTTTCACTCCAGTCGGATCCTGTTTGCCCTCATCACTTTGCTTCTGGCGCACCGCGCACTCGAGTTCTTTGCAGCCGGAAGCGTGGGTGCGACCGGTCCCGGTCACATTGCGTTCGAAGCAATTGCCTTTCTCTTGCCGGTGAACTTCGTCATCCTAGCGGCCGTGCGTGAGCGTGGTCTGGTGCCTCCCTCGATCGCTTTCAATTTCTGCTTATTGTTCGTCGAGGCTGTGTTCGTCGCCATCGTCTGCCGTCCGGGACAGACCACCGGTCCCGGCTTCCTACATTCGACATTCCTGGGACAAGATCTATTTGGCTGGACCGTCATCCCGCCACCTGCGTTGCTGATGTTCATTTCCGCCTTCGCCATTCTGCTCACCCGTTTTCTGCTTTATCGCAAGCCGGTGGAGAGCGGCCTGTTCTGGTCGCTGGCGGCTACGTTTCTAGCCTTGCAAGCCGGAGGATTGGGGCGCTCATCCCGGGCATATATCGGCACCGGCGGTTTGATTCTGGTCAGCTCGATCATTGAGAATTCCTACCATCTCGCCTATCACGACGAGTTGACTGGCCTGCCGGCGCGTCGCGCCTTCAACGAGGCGCTGCTTGGATTGGAAGAGCCTTACGCGATGGCGGTAGTGGACATCGATCATTTCAAGAAATTCAACGACACATTTGGCCACGACACTGGAGACGAAGTCCTGCGGATGGTTGCTTCAAGACTGGCCCGTGTAACTGGCGGGGGGCAGGCATTCCGGGTTGGTGGAGAGGAGTTCTCAGTCCTTTTCCCCGGCAAATCCCTGACAGAAACGCTTCCCCATCTGGAGTTATTAAGGACGGACATAGAGACCTCCACATTTCGCCCACGCGGTGGCATCGAGCGTCGCGTTACTCCGCGAGGCCCGGATCGAAGGAACGTTCGCCGCAAAAGCATCCGTCCTCGCACCACTCCGCCTCAGAGTGACCAGCTTTCGGTCACTGTCAGCATTGGCGCAGCTGCACCCACGATCCGGACTCAGTTAGTGGAGGAAGTCATACAGTCCGCGGACAAGGCCCTTTATCGGGCCAAGCAATCCGGGCGCAATCGTGTGGAGGTCGCTACAGCCGGAGTCCGCACCTCGCGTTTCAAGGGCAGCCTTGCTTAAAAAACGGCGACGCCCGAACGGACCTTAGGACCCTTCGACACTCACTTAAGTCATACTATTTGCACGCTAAGTTCAACGATCAAAGTGTCTCGCATCGAACACAAAGTCCCAGCAATTTACATAACTTTACGGGAAAGTGGGTTTTGTTTATTAACCGTTAGGTTATAAAATCGTAGACACGCTTAAAACCAAAGCCAAGTGAGAGAGGGCGAACCGTGGGCGATAAGGGTCTCGGGGACTGGAGGGAACTCGCGCAAAAAGCTGCCGACGAGAAAGATCCCAAAAAACTCCTGGGCATTATCGAAGAACTAAACCGCGCCCTCGAAGACCGCGAAAATCAAATTCGCGGCCGCTTCGCCAAACCCGGTCGTTCCGCTGTAGGTTCAGGCCAACTCTCCAAACGGGTTCTTTTTGTAGATGACGAGCCAAGTATCCGGTTAACTCTTCCCCCGATTTTGCAAAATCGGGGCTTTGAAGTGCGCAGTGCGGCCAGTGTGCCCGAGGCACTCGCGGCCATCGACAGGCAAACCTTCGATATTTTACTTTCCGATCTCAACGTCAGCGAAGAAGGGGACGGATTCACCATAGTGCACGCCATGCGTACCGCGAATCCAAAATGCGTCACCATCCTTCTCACTGGCTACCCTGCCTTTGAATCTGCGGTGGAGGCGATCCACCACGAAGTCGACGACTATTTTGTAAAACCCGCCGACGTGGAAACCTTAATCAGCACGATGGAACGCAAACTCGCCACCCGCCGTGACGTGCCCGCCGGGTAGGCTTTTCTTACCTCAAAGTCCGGCACACCAATCGTTTGACATGTTTTGTGCCATTCACGTTTGCAGGGAAGCGTATAGTTGTTCCCGCGTTCCAACTGTTCCACCGGATGCTGGCATGAACGTGACACTCCGTAACACATATTCTGGGGCAGCCGAATAAATGGATCGTGACCAACATCCGCCGCATGTTCTCGTGAAAGGATACAGCTCATGATTGTCGGAATGACGACATCGACATTCACCCTGGTACACGTCTTGATAAGTCTGGTGGGGATTGCATCAGGATTGGTCGTGGTCTTCGGGCTGCTCGCCGGGAAACGGCTCGATGGCTGGACGGCGCTCTTTCTGGCGACGACGGTGGCGACAAGCGTGACCGGTTTCGGCTTTCCCTTCGATCACCTCTTGCCGTCTCACAAGGTCGGCATCATTTCGCTGGCGCTGCTGGCAATTGCAATCCTGGCCCGCTACGCCTTTCATTTTGCTGGCGCCTGGCGTCGCATCTACGTGATCACTGCCATCGCTGCCCTCTACCTCAATGTTTTCGTCGGGGTCGTGCAGTCCTTCCTCAAGGTTCCTGCGCTGCATGCGTTGGCTCCGAAGCAAACCGAGCCGCCATTCCTGGTTACTCAACTCGTTGTCCTGGCACTTTTCATCGTGATTGGAATTATGGCGGCGAAGAGGTTCCATGACGAACCGGTTCGCGCGGCGGCACGCGCGGCTTAAAGTTTCTCTGGACGTGCCGGCTTTCTTCTTTGCTGCGCAGACGGGTTAGCGTGATCGTCAGCGTCGGCGCACAGTACTGCCTTCACAAATGGGGATTGAATGCTGATGGCAGAGCCGCTCTCGCCTTGGGAAAGTTTCTATGTGATCGTCGGCTCGTCAGCCGGAGCGTTGACGGGCTTGCAGTTCGTGGTGATCGCACTGATCGCTGAAGCCGAAGCAACCGCTAGCATGCTGGAGGTTCGCGCCTTTGGAACGCCCACGGTCGTACACTTCTGCGCCGTCTTGTTCATTTCTACGGTGTTGAGTGCGCCATGGCATGCTCTGTCCCATGCTGGGCTGGTGTTGGGCGCCTGTGGCGCGGCGGGAATCGTATACGTGATCATGGTCATCCGACACGCGCGGCGCCAGACTGGTTATTCCCCAGATGCCGAGGATTGGTTCTGGTATTTCGCACTTCCGCTTATTGGGTATGCATCATTGGTGGCGGCAGGAGTTGTGCTTGAGCGGCATCCTACAATCTGCCTTCCAGCGATCGCGGCCACCGCGCTTCTGCTGATGTTCGTCGGCATTCACAACGCCTGGGACACGGTCACTTACATTGCGGTGCAGCGCCGAAAAGAACAAGAAAGGAGAACTAAGGAAGGATGATCCCAACAACCCTCCTCAGTTTCTGCCCACTCATACAAAGGAGCATTTCATGAAACGCATTTTGAGTCTGCTCACGAGCGTGGCCATTCTTAGCCTCATCTTCATCTTTGCTTCATCGCGGGAAAGTTCCCAAGTGAGCGCGGCGGATAACGCTATCGTTTCGCGTGATGCAGAAGTTGAGGGCGTCACGTTGCACTACATGACTGCCGGCCATGGACCAGCAGTGATCCTGCTGCATGGTTATGCCGAAACCCCGCTGATGTGGAAGCCGATCATCCCGTTATTGGCTGAGCGATTCACCGTGATTGCACCCGACCTCCCCGGCATTGGGGACTCGGCTATTCCGGCAGATGGTCTCGACATGAAGACGGCGGCAATCCGAATTCACGCGCTGGCCCACTCGCTCGGTGTGCAGAAAGCAGAAGTCGTCGGCCATGACATCGGCCTCATGGTCGCCTACGCCTACGCCGCGCAATTCCCGGCAGAGGTGGAAAAACTCGTTGTGATCGATGCCTTCCTCCCGGGCGTCGGTGAATGGGAAGCGATTTACAACAACCCCGGCTTCTGGCATTTCCGTTTTAACGGTCCTACACCGGAAGCGTTGGTCGAAGGTCGCGAGCGCATCTATTTCGAGCACTTTTGGAACGACTTTGCCGCAGACAAAACGCATTCGATTCCGGAAGCGGACCGGAAAGCCTACACCGCAGCCTATTCTCGGCCCGGACGCATGCGCGCCGGGTGGGCTTACTTCGTATCCTTCCAGCAAGCCGCAAAGGATTTTGCTCAGCTCTCTCAAAGCAAGCTAACCATGCCGGTGCTAGTCATCGGCGGTGAGAAGGCACGCTGGGAAATGCGCTGGCACAACAAATGAAGTTAGTCGCGTCGGATGTAACGGTCGTCGTGTTGAAGAATACCGGACACTGGGTGCTGGAGGAGAGTCCCAAGGAAACGAGCGAAGCACTGCAGAAGTTTTTGTGAGATTCTCCATGTTCATTTTTTTTGACGAATGAATGTTGATCGTCCGGTTCTTGTGAATGAAAAAGCTCATTCCAACGGCTCTCTTTCTCTTCGCCGCTTCGCACCTGATTCAGGCAGCTGAGGATCCGGTTGCCCAGCAGCTTTTCATGGCTGCCGAGCAGCAGGCTAATGTGTTTCATCACAATGCCAGTCCTTTTGAGCTGAACATCGATTTTTTTGTGCAAATGAATGTGCCCGCGGGAGGACATTTGACGCTTAAGTGGGAATCCGACAACCGCTGGTGGCGCAAGATAGTTATGGGCGAATTCCAGCAAACCGATATCCGGAACGGCGACAAGCTCTATATTAGTCGTAACCTTGGGTTCACTCCGGTACGAATTCGAGAACTCCCGAGCTTGCTCCAGTTCGCCCAGCATTCTGACGAACTGCAAGTGAACAAAGCGAAGCATCGGGTCGACCATGGTGTTGAAATGACTTGTTTGCATGTGGAGAGAAAAAACGCCCGTGATGGGGCACACGAGCTATGTGTGAATTCCGCTTCTCTCGAAATCTTGTCGGACGAGTGGAAAGTCGCACCCGATGGAAAACGCAGACAACAGTATTCTGATTATTTCGAGTTTCGCGGACACCGCTACCCACGCAAGCTTGAGCTGCTTGAAAACGGAATTAAGGCGATCACTGCCAATGTGAATAGTTTGGCGACGGCTTCACTCGACAAGGCGCTGCTGGTTCCGCCCAAGGGAGCGATTGAGCGCCGCCAGTGTTCGGACATGAAGTACGCAGCGCCGGTGAAAACGCCAGATCCGATATATCCCAAGTCTGCCAGCGAGAACCGGCTGATGGGTGACACGGTTGTCTCAATGACGGTCTTGGCCGACGGTTCGGTCGGAAATATTCAACTGATCGGCAGCGCCACACATTCCATGGACGAGGCTACCCTTCAGACGTTGAAGAGCTGGAAGTTTAAACCTGCCACATGCGGAGCTGAGCCTGTTGTCTCGGACATTGAAGTCGTTGTGAGTTTCAGGTTGCAGTGACCGGCGTCAAGGCGCGTCATACAATTGCGCTCTGGCACGCGACGCTGGCACGCCCTCAAAAGCGAAACAGATACGAAACTTTCACGAAAAACTGCCGGCTGTCGTTGATGAAGGAGTTGCGTGTACGAACCAGGTTGCCATCGGGGTCAAGCGCCAAAGTGTGATCCAGGTTCTGAAGGTTGCTGTTGTAGCCGACGTATACAGCGGTGCCGGGGTGGACTAGGTACGAGACCAGAAAATCCGCATTGAAGTTCTTTGACGTAGCCAGGCTGGTGAATGCCGGATTAGCCAGCACCGCGGAATACTGCATAATGACTCGGGCCGAGAGCTTGGGCGTGAACTGATAATTCCATTTCGAGCGAATGATGTGGTTGTTGAAAGCGGCGCCGCGGTCGTTGAAGTCACCCAGCCGAAACCAAAGGTAAGTGTTGTCGATGCGCAGATGACGCGTGGCAATGATGCTCAGATCGGTGGTCACGCTATTGCGGCGCGCCAGAAACGGTTCGACGCCCGACGCGGGTGCGTAGTTGATGCGGCGGCCCCAGCGCCAATCGATATCAAAGATAATTTGCTTCCAGGGCGCAGTGCGGAAGAATAACAACTTGGTATTGCGCAAAAAATCCTTGTTTTGGGCGAGGATTGAAAAATCTCGGGGACGGAGAAGCTCAGCCTCCTCCGCATATCCGAGCGTTAGGCGAGTCTGTCGCGGCATCTCGAAGACGAATTCCGGAATGTAACCCCAATTCAGGCGATTGCCTTCATGATCGTCGATACGATAAGTCTCAAACTGCGGTCCCCAGCGCAGCAGGTACTTTTTTGGCCAGAAATTGTAAAAGACAAGGAGATCCTCGTTGTGAATATCGGGTTGGGGGTCGAAACCGGTCTCCGTGCGGAACCCGTCGCTGCGCCCCCTGTAATGAAGATCGGCGTTGAAGCTGCGCCCATTGCGGCTGATGTCACCTTCAAATGCGGGGCCGGCTAGATAAGTACCGTCCGCCTGTAGCGTGGAACTCTCGACCGCCTGAAACCTGCTGACCACGGTCTTCGAGAGCCGAATGGTGGCGTCGACGCCGCCTACGCGGTTGAAGCTGCCATCGAACTCACGATCGGTGAACATCAATCCAACGTTCGAATCCTTTAGGATGTCGCGGCTGATCCGCCCAATAGCGAAGTAGGCGCGCTTGTCGGCCAGCGGACCGTTATCTGGAACCAGCAATCCGGGCGAACGGTCGTCCGCCAAGAGCATGCCCAACGAGTATTTTCCTACCTTGCCGGTGAGTCGCGCTCCAACCTGCGGGTGCACGATGCGGCGCGTAAAAAATAAATTTATCGGCGTATCGAAATAATTTGAATTTTCCTGAAAAAAAGGACGCTTCTCCGGGAAGAAAACTTCAAAGCGCTGGCTGACGGTGACTTGCGGATCGTCAGATTCGACCTGGCTGAAATCGGGCTCGATGGTCGTGTCCAGCACCAAGCTATCCTTAATGATGAATTTGGAGTCCAGGCCGCCATCCACCTTTGCCGAACGTGAGTCGAAGCGCGGCAAGTTAGGATCGCGTAGATCGAGGCCACGGAAGGAACGAAACAAGCCATAGGGTATGAATTGCATGTTACGCCCCGGCGAAATGTTTTCCATTCCCCATATCTCGCCGTTCTGAGCGATGATGCCTTCTTCCCGGTGGCTGGTGTATGGCCAAAATGATTTCTCGTTGGCGCGGTGGATTTCGCGCTGGAGGGTAATGCCCCAAGTCTGTACTGGAGCTTTGGTGAAGCGCAGCGATTTGAATGGGATCGAAAACCACGCCACCCAACCTTGCTGGTTGATTTGCCCGCGTGAGTCCCAAACCGTATCGAAGCTGAAGTCTTCGCTGTTGTCGGTCGCGAGGCCATCCCCTTGCAGCCCCACTGGATTTACGACGAACTCGTAAGCGCGCCGATGATCGTGGAAGCTATCAATCCAGATATCAACAAAGTCATCGTCCCAGACATCGTCACGATGACCGAGGTGAGCGCGAATCTTACCCGGCTCCTTATCAAAACAAACGAACACGGCGTAGAAATTCTTATCGTCGTAGCCCAGATAGGCGACGGTGCGCTGGCTCACCGGATCGCCATCGTGCGGGATCCACTGCCGGAATCCTTCGATTCGTGCCATTTTGCCGGCCATGCGCGGGCTGGGTTCCATGGTCACGAAGTCCTCGAGCGCAGGCGCTTGTTGCATGCGAGGAATGTTCGCGGAACGATCTGATCCGCGGGGCACATTTTCCGCGCACATGACAGGCGCCAGTGCCAGTAGCAGCGAATAGCCGAGCGTGAGACGGGTAAGCAATTTCATTCTTAGGGTGCGCAGCTCCGCACGCGTTCAGTTGGACGCTTGAGCACAGGAAACGAAAGCGAAAAATCTATCGCCGCTCATTGGAAACAACAGAGCCAGGACTTGACGTAATAGCGCAGCAAGGAATAATGGAGCAAGCTTAGGCGACCACCGAGAGTACGGAGATTGAGCTAATGGGATATGGCAGCGTCCAGGCCGTGGAACTCGTTTTCTTGCTGCTTATGCTCTTCGTGGTGGCTTTTGGAGTGCTGGCGCGGAAGCTCAAGATTCCGTATCCCATTGTTCTCGTCATTGGCGGAACACTGGTCGGCTTCATTCCTGGCCATCCCAGAGTCGCACTGAATCCTGACCTCGTGTTCTACGTAATCCTTCCGCCACTTCTTTACGCCGCTGCCTGGGAAACGTCCTGGCGCGAATTTTCCTACCACCTGGTCAGCATTCTGCTTCTGGCTTTTGGGCTGGTTTCTTTCACCGTCATCGGAGTGGCGTTTGGCGCGCAGTGGATATTTCCAGGATTTGACTGGAAAATCGGCTTGGTGCTCGGTGCCGTAGTCGCGCCGACGGATGCGCTGGCAGCGACATCCATCGCCCAACGCATCGGACTGCCCAAGCGCATTACCGACATTCTGGAAGGAGAGAGCCTGGTCAACGATGCCACGGGGCTGTTGGCCCTCGAGTTTGGCATCAGCATCCTCCTAAAAAATGAGACTCCCACTGCAAGTGATGCGGTGCTGCGCCTGACCTATTTGATTGTCGCGGGCATCGCGGTTGGTCTGGTCACGGGTTGGGTTGTGAACTGGATCGAACGCCGTATCGACGATGGTCCGATCGAAATTGCCATCAGCATCCTGGTGCCGTACGTGGCATATTTCACCGCGGACGCACTGCGTGCCTCGGGAGTTCTTGCAGTTGTTGCTTGTGGACTTTATCTCACCCGCAGGAGTTCGGAGTTCTTCTCACCCGGCGTGCGTCTGCAGGCATGGGCGGTTTGGGATGCTTTGACCTACATCTTAAATGGCCTTGTATTCGTGCTCATTGGCCTGCAACTTCCTTACGTGCTGGCTGGAATCCAAGGTTACAGTTTGGGCACGTTGGTTCTGTATGGCGCTCTCTTCAGTGGACTGGTCATTGCACTTCGAGTGATCTGGGTTTTCCCGGGCGCATTCGTCGCGCAGTGGATCCGTTCCCGTATCATTCATCAGAATATCCGACCACCAACGGCGCCTGGCATCCTGATCCTGGGCTGGGCTGGCATGCGCGGTGTGATCGCGCTCGCCGCAGCGATCGCATTGCCGCAGACATTGGCAGATGGTAGTCCGTTTCCGCAACGCAATCTGATCATCTTTCTTGCGTTCAGCGTAATCCTGGTGACCTTGGTCGGTCAGGGACTTACGCTTCCATGGCTGGTCCGCGTTCTTCGTATATCCGACCCGCTTGGCCCTAATCTTGAGGAGGAGGCTGCGCGCCGAGAAATTTTGCAAGCTGCGCTGGCGCACCTCGAGGACTCGCGCAAGAAAGCTGAAACTGAATTCGATGCGATCTACGAGGACCTGGCCGGGCATTACCGGCAGCGTCTTGCCGCAGTGACAGGAAAGGATGACACGGAAACCGGCGTCAGCCCGTCGCATCAAAAACACCTCTCTCGCCTGTCCCGCGATTTGCTGAGGGTAGAAAGGCAAACTGCCGTGCGCCTGCGCTACGAAGGCCAGATCAACGACCAAACTCTCCGGCAACTTGAACACGAGCTTGACCTGCGCGAGGCCGGTCGGATTCATGCCGAAACTTTGCGCTCCAGTAGCTAATCTAATCCGTAAAGCGAGAAGCGAAATGAATGCGAGATTCTCAGGCAAGTTGGTCGTGGTCGCAGGTGGCACTGGCGGATTGGGACGCGCCGTTAGCTTGGCGTTCCTGGCGGAAGGCGCAAAAGTGGTTGTGACCTATAGGAATCAGAAAGAATTTGACGCCCTGAGAAGCGCCGCCGGACCGAATAGCTCATCCCTTGAAGGGCGCCGCGTTGATGTGACCGATGGAGCTGCCGTGCGCGGACTAGTTGACGAAGTTCTTGCGAAACACGGAAGCCTGGACGCCTTGGTCAATAGCGTGGGCGGTTACGCAGGCGGCGTTAACTTATGGGAAACCGATCCGAAACTGTTCGACCAGATGTTTGCACTGAATATGCGGTCTGGTTTTGTCTTGGTCCGCGCAACCGTGCCCGCCATGCTCAAACAAGGCCACGGAGTGATCGTAAACATTGCATCAAAGGCTGCGGTTGATCACGCTGCCGGTGCGGCCGCCTACGCTGCTGCAAAGGCAGCGGCTGTGGCCATGATGGATTCGCTGGCTGCCGAGGTAAAGGGCACGGGCGTGCGAGTGAACTCGATTCTTCCCAGCATCATCGACACAGAAATAAACCGGAGAGTAATGCCCAAGGCCGATTTTGCCAAGTGGCCCAAGCCTGAGGACATAGCGCGTGTGATTCTATTCTTATGCAGCGACGAAGCCAAACTGATTCATGGCGCAGCAGTGCCGGTGTATGGCGATACCTGAAGCTCCAAGTGAAATGCGCGATGGCCAAAGTGCTTGAGCGCCGCAGCCACAATATTGCACTAATAAAAGATTTCGCGACTGGAGGCCAGCAATGTCCATTCGACCAGTAAAACGGCTCGTCAAAGCGAAGCCGACGCTTGAAGGAGCGGGCGTGCACCTTCGACGCGCCTTCGGTTTCGGCAACACCTCCGACTTCGATCCATTTCTTTTGCTGGATGATTTCCGCAATGATGTTCCGGAAGATTATCTGGCGGGCTTCCCCTGGCATCCCCACCGCGGCATCGAGACCATCACCTATGTGCTCGCCGGAACCGTGGAACACGGCGACAGCATGGGGAACCACGGAGCCATTGCTGCCGGCGACGTGCAATGGATGACCGCCGGGAGCGGAATTATCCATCAAGAGATGCCAAAGGGTGACCGCACCGGGCGGATGCATGGCTTCCAGTTGTGGGCCAATCTCCCCGCGTCACAAAAAATGACTTCGCCGCGCTATCAGGAGGTGAAGGCGCTCGACATTCCTGAAGTAAAAGACGACGATGGCACTCACGTGCGAGTGGTCTGCGGAACTTTTTGGGGGAAGAAAGGACCAGTCGAGGGGATTGCCACCGACCCGATCTATATCGACGTATCCGTTTCTCCTGGCAGGCGCAAAACCCTGCCAGTGGAGACAACTCGGCACGCTTTCGCTTATGTTTTCGCGGGAAGCGGAAAGTTCTGCAATGCGTCTGGCCCACTCGCGGTGCCAACCGAAGCCATCAAATGGGCAGACACGACGCCTCCCACCGAAGCAGACAACCGCTCACTCATACTTTTCGATCGCGGCGACGAGGTCACGGTACAAGGTGGAGATGACGGTATCCGATTTCTGCTGGTCTCCGGAAAGCCTCTTCAGGAGCCGGTTGCGTGGTATGGCCCGATTGTGATGAGCACCCAGGAACAACTCCGCCAGGCGTTCGACGAACTGGAGCAGGGAAAATTCCTGAAGCAGCTCTGATTGGAAAGCGGGAAAAAGTCGCGATGCCAACGTTCTTACCCGTCTTTTATCGAAAGTAGGCTGGTTTGTTTGCGGCTGCGAAGACCGACGCGGCGTGTTCGCCGATTTTTGACGCTCCTATATCCCCTTATCGCATCGAGGAGCTTCCGGAGGCCCGGGTCTCGGTTGCCAGTGTCCTCCGTGCGACACAACGAGGGCTTGAGTTTGGCATATCGTGGTCAAGATCGCGGCCGACAGTCACAGACGTTCCCGCCCACGTCACCATAACGCCCGATTCATTGCCTGTTATTGAGGAGGCCGGTAGACTTCTCCGGGAGATAAGTCCTCGTGAAGAATTTGAGCTCCAAGGAATAGTGGTAGCCCTTGAGCGAGGACCGGGGGCCGAAAGCGGCAAAGTTACTGTGCTCGCTTTCGTCGATGGAAGGCCTCATGCTGTGAAGATTGAACTCGGAGCTCGCGACTACGATTTGGCGCTTCGGGCACACGAAATGACGAAACCGATTTCCGCTTTGGGAGACCTTGTAAAGGAAGGCCGATCTTATTTTCTCAGACAGGCCCGTGGTCTTCGGGTTTTTGAGCCGGACCAAGACAACCTGCTTTAGCTTCCGCGCACCGTCGCCATAATCGCGGTGCCTTTGGGAATTGCTTCGCCGCCCTACAAATAATGCGCCGGTGGGACATGGCCGGTCCGGTTAGTTTCCTCTCTCAGGTAGGAATCAACAAAGTCGCTTGCGAGCTACTAGCGGTGCGTCGGGGCTTGGGTTTGAGGAAAAATGTCAAAACGCGCAATCGCAATCCACGAACCCGGCCATCCATCTTTTTGAGTTGTGCGCAACGGAAGAATCAAGATTAAATTCAGAGGAGCAACAAAGAAATTGAAACTCGTAGCCGCTCCTGCATGACGGCTCAGCGCACGGATCGCAAAGCTGTTGATATTTCTTCGCCAGAACCGACATCAAATATCGATGCCTGTCGCAACCGCGCACAAAAGGGGGGCGATGAAATGGATAAGCCCAAGAAGCAGCCGCCCGATCTAAAACCCAATATGGACCCCGTACCGGAAAAGCAGCCGCCTTCTGATTAATCCGCGCCCCGGCGTGGCAAGGCAATGCGGGAAAGAAAGTCCACGCAATTCTAATCACAAACCGCGAAAGCGGAACCTCCAAAAGGGCTGGAAGGCGCGGGGTGCTGCCGGTCTCGGGGTCTTTCCAAACTAAAGCCGGTAGCACCTGGTGATTATTTTTTGGTAGTAGATGTCGGGGTGGTGGATGTCGCCAGACAGGGAAATGCTAACGGCCATTGGAAAAAGCTTCAGCGTGCGACGAGTTTGAGTCCATTTCGTTCACCAACGGGCCACACTGTCCAAGCAGTCGATTCCCATCGTCCTTTTCCGGAAGGTTCTGGGCGAAGCTTACGATTGATAGGCGAAACAATAGGATAACTATTTTCATGGTCACAACCTCGCAAACGCCGAGGGACGGGACTTTATCTCGACGCGTCAATAGTTAGAGGTTCCGTGGAAACTTCAATGCGCGGCACCTCGAAGCAGGAGGGAAGCCGGTCGTAAGGAATCTTCACTTTTGCAAAAATGTTGTCGAACAAGGTCACTGTGGTCCTGCCCCCTCGGTCGCACAGGTGGCCGACGGCGCTGAATGACGTATTCTTCTTCTGTTGGAGCAATTGATTCTTGCCGTTGAACATGTCGGAAGCCGCTTTGGTCTGCCGGTCTAAAAGTATCGTGGGTTCGCCATACATGGCGGCGGTGAAGTCCATCGGCTCGGTTCCGAACATCTGAAGCACCGGATCAAGACTATTGTAAATAAGCAGTACAGAAGGAATGCCCCGGTCGGCTCCAAACTGAATTTGTTTTCTGGACCTTTCGATTCTGCTCCGAACATGGTCGCCCATCGTGCGCGAGTGGCTTCTAATGTGGGGAAAAGCCGGGTCTTTGACAAGATCAAAATTGGCATCTTCCGCGAGCTCCTTCAACTCAAACACGAGTTGCAGGCGGCCAGCGGATACCAAGTAGTCGGGTCTTGGCGTGTTTTCCACCTTGATTTTCTCGAATGGCAATTTGTTCGCACTGAGGAAATTTTCAAAGAATTCTTCAGACTTGGTTTTCATAATCGGTATCCCCGCGCCGTGCGCGATTGTTTTGAAACATTACCCTTGGCATGTTTGATGCCAACTCGATGCAGAAGGGTACTTTTAGAGGACCGAAGTGGTAAACACAGGGCGGGAAGATACACCTAAGTTAGATGTGACATTACTACTGAATTGTCTCCTCGGGTTTCTTCGCCATCTCCTCCACCGTTTTCAGTGCGGCTTCAATCGAGGACCTCTGCGCCCGAGTGTAGTGCTTCAATGCCGTAATGGGTGTGGAGTGCCGAAGCAGGCCGGTAGAATTGAGCGCATTTTTGGACGAATCCGTGATTAGCGAACTGATGCCGCGGCGTCCAGGGTAATATCCGGCCCAAGCAATGCCCGCCTTTTTCATGGCCGGGGCGATCACTCGCACGTTGATGGAATCAAGACTCAGCGGATTACCCAAACTGCTCTGCAATATGAATCCGTCCGCGGACTGCGCCTTTAATTTTTCTAGCAATCCTCGCAGCGGTTCGATAACCGGCACACTCGCTGCGGAACCCTCCGTCTTGGTTTCTCCGACCGTGTTGCGCCACACGGTACGGCGCACATTCAATTCGGCCCCCGTGTAGTCCGGCCACTTCAATCCCCGAATCTCTGCGGGACGTAATGCCGCGAAGTATGCCAGCCCGACCGCAACCGCGGCGCGGAGATCGAGGGGTTCTAGTATCTTCAGCATCGCGAGAACCTGCTCTAACGAGTATTCGATTTGCTTTGCGGGCCGGGCGGTCTTTACTAACCACTTTGCGGGCGGAACGGGATTGGCTGGAACCACGCCGCTAGAAATCGCGTAGACGTAGACGCCGGAGAGAAACCACTTGATGTGGCTTAACGTGCGACTGCCGAGTCCGTTCTTTGCGTGGTGCGTCAAAAGTTCGGTAACTTTCACCGTCTGCAGATCAGTCAGAGCGATCTCACCGATGTGCGGCTTGAGGTAACAATCCCAGATGCGCTTGTAGCCGTTCGCCGTCGGCACTGACTTGTTGGCTTGGCACCACGGGAGGTAGTGCTTCTCTACGAACTCCGTGAGAGTTTGCTGCCCGGTGATGATCTCCGATTGTGCGTTCACGGATTCCATCACACGATCCATGAGCGGCTGCACGTCGGAAATTGAGCGGTACATATCCGAACGGTCGCACAGCTTCACGGCCTTCTGTTTGCGCTTGCCATCCTCGTCTGTGTGGTAATATCGGGCAAAGAAAGCAGTCCGCGTTTCGATGATTTCGCCCTTCTGCTTCCGCGGCAGTCGGTTGCGGGTGATGAGTGTGCGCGTGTCCATGCGGCTCATTGTGATGTATGGCGGTTTGTTGTGCAATAGCACGTCGGTAACACACAGTTGGTTACCGCTAAGTTGTTGAGGAGAGGTGGCCGAGTGGCTGAAGGCGGCGGTTTGCTAATCTCGTAA
>Ga0207646_10001450_pt1 | contig 29435 bp, 32 predicted proteins | sample KBSK5502metaG_FD_184343 | JGI IMG/M metagenome (GOLD analysis project Ga0207646, IMG submission 184343) | Corn, switchgrass and miscanthus rhizosphere microbial communities from Kellogg Biological Station, Michigan, USA - KBS K5-50-2 metaG... | ecosystem: Host-associated > Plants > Roots >... | reverse complement strand
GACGAAGAATGCGGTCCGCGAGCTCGTGCCGGTGATGCGCGAGCGCCTCGCCGACCTCGAGACGCCGGTATCGGCGTTCGCGAAGCTGCGTCCGCTGGGCGGCGCGTTCCTCCTCGAGAGCGTCGAGGGCGGGGAGCGGATGGGCCGTTACTCATTCATCGGCGTGCTGCCTCGCGCCACCCTCGTCTTCCGCGACGGGGTCGCTTCACTACTCGATGACCAGGGCGTGCGCGCCGTCGACTACACCGACCCGCTGACGCTCCTCCGCGGCGAGCTCGGACGCTATCGGCGCGCAGGCGGGTCGGAGCTGCCGCGCTTCTCCGGCGGAGCCGTCGGTTACGTGAGCTACGAAGCCGCGCGTCGCTTCGAGCGGCTTCCGGCCGCGGCGCGCGACGTGCTTCGGCTCCCCGAGGCTGCGTTCTCCATCTACGACACCGTCGTGTGCTTCGACCATGTCCGCCATTCCCTCCTCGTCATCGCGCACGAGGTCGAGGGGGAGCGTGAGAACGCGTCGACCCGCATCGCGCGCGTATTCGCTGCGCTCGACGCGCCGATCTCACTGCCGCCGCAAACCGAACGCGTCGTGCGGGCAGTCACGGCGAACGGAACGGCGGACGAATTTCGCGCGCGCGTTGCCAGGGCGCGCGAGCTGATCGTCGAGGGCGACTGCATCCAGATCGTCGTCTCGCAGCGCTTCGACGTCCGCCCCGCTCCCGAACCCCTCGCGCTCTACCGGGCCCTCCGCCACGTGAACCCCTCTCCGTACATGTTCCTCATCGATGTCGCCGGGGCCGCCCTCGTCGGCGCCTCGCCCGAGCCGTTCGTGCGCGTCGAGGGCGGGCGCGTTGTGATGCACCCGATCGCAGGGACGCGGCCGCGCGGGCGCGACGAGGCCGAGGATGCTGCGAACGAGGCCGAGCTTCGCGCCTCCGAGAAGGAGCGTGCCGAGCACGTCATGCTCGTCGACCTCGCACGGAACGACATCGGCCGCGTCTCGCGGGCGGGAACGGTGCGCGTGCGCGAGCTCATGCGGGTGGACCGCTTTTCGCACGTCATGCACCTCACGTCCGTGGTCGATGGCGAGCTGGCCGCCGGCCTCGATGCACTCGACGCATTCCGCGCGTGTTTCCCGGCTGGAACCGTGTCCGGGGCGCCGAAGATCCGCGCCATGGAGCGCATCGCGGAGCTCGAGACGGATCGGCGCGGACCGTACGCCGGCGCCGTCGGATATCTGGGATTCGACGGCCGCATGGACACCTGCATCGGGATCCGAACCGCGGTGATCGCCGATGGCGTCTGCCGCATCCAGGCCGGCGCGGGGATCGTCGCCGATTCCGACCCGGCCGCGGAGGAGCTCGAGACCCGTGCGAAGGCGCGCGCACTCCTGCGGGCGATCGAGATCGTCGACGGCGCGGAGGCGGTGCGATGACGACGAAGGTGCTGCTCGTCGACAACTACGACTCGTTCACCTACAACCTGGCGCAGGCGTTCGGTGCGCTCGGCGCGGAGGTCACGGTGCTGCGCGCCGACGATCCGGCGCTCATCGCGGCGCTCGACGCCCGTCCCGATCGTCTCGTCATCTCGCCGGGTCCGGGCCGGCCCGAGGCAGCCGGCCGCTCTCCGACCCTGGTGCGCGAGGGACCCGAGCGCGGCATTCCCACGCTTGGCGTCTGTCTCGGACTGCAATGCGCCGCCGTGGCGTTCGGTGCATCGGTGATCCGCGCGCCCGAGCCGCGACATGGAAAGACCTCACTCGTGCGGCATGACGGCAAGGGGATGTTCGCGGGCATCCCCGACCCGACCGAGGCGACGCGCTATCACTCGCTGATGGTCGACGAGCGGACGCTTCCGCCTGACCTCTTCGTCACCGCGCGGAGCGACGACGGGGTGGTCATGGCGCTACGGCATCGGTCCCTTCCGCTCGAGGCCGTGCAGTTCCACCCCGAATCGGTCATGACCGCCGACGGGATGCGCATGTTGGAGAACTTCGTTGGACACGCGTGAGGCCCTCGGGATCGTCGCGGGTGGTCGTACGCTCTCGCGCGACGAGGCGCGCGGGGCCATGGCGTCTGTCATGGCGGGCGACGCGACCCCGGCACAGCTTGGGGCGTTGCTCGCGGCGCTCCACATCCGCGGCGAGACGGTCGACGAAATCGCGGGCTTCGCGTCGGCCCTTCGCGAGGTCGCAGTGCGCGTGACGGTGACGGGCGACGCGATGGACATCGTGGGTACCGGCGGCGACCGCTCGAACAGCTTCAACATCTCGACGGTGAGCTCGATCGTGACCGCGGCCGCGGGCGGCCGGGTCGCGAAGCACGGGAATCGCGCCGCCTCCAGCGCCTGCGGGAGCGCCGATGTGCTGGAGGCTCTTGGCGTCAAGATCGACCTCGGCCCGGAGGGCGTCGCGCGATGCGTCGAAGAGGCGCGCATCGGCTTCATGTTCGCCCCGCGGTACCACCCGGCGATGCGCCATGCCGGGCCGGTGCGCCGCGAGATCGGGATCCGTACCGTGTTCAACGTGCTTGGGCCGCTCGCGAATCCCGCCGGTGTGCAGCGGATACTGCTCGGCGTTCCCTCGCTGGCGCTCGGTGAGAAGATCGCGGCTGTGCTCGCCGAGCTCGGCGTCGGTCACGGTCTGGTCGTCCACGGCGAGGACGGCCTCGACGAGATCAGCCCGTCACTTCCGACACGAACATGGGAGGTGCGTGGCGGCGCGGTGCGCGAAGGCCGGATCGAGCCGGAGGATCTGGGCGTCACGCCGGTCGGGCGCGCGGAGATCGTCGGTGGCGACTCCGCAAAGAACGCGGCGATGGCCCGGAGCGTCCTTGACGGCGAGAAGGGCGGCACACGCGCGGCGATCCTGATGAACGCCGGAGCGGCCTGCTATATCGCTGGACTCGCCCGGGACATGCGCGAAGGAGCGAGGCTCGCCGCCGAGGCGATCGATAGCGGTGAGGCCAACGACGTTCTCGTTCGTTTTGTCGCGATGAGTCAGCGGATCGGCGCCGCGGAGGCGGCCCCCGTATGAGCGATTTCCTCGAGCAGGTGATCGCGGAGCGGCGAGCGGATGCGGCGAAGGCGAAAGCGCGCGTCCCGGAAAGCAAGCTCGCTGAGCCCCCGCGTCGTTCGGTGCGGCTGCCGCCGTTCGGCGGCCAGAGCCTCACGGAGTGGCCTCGCCGGCTCTTCCGGCAGGACCGGTTCGGTGACGGGTTCTCACTAGCGCTCCGGCAATCTCGCGCAGACGCCCGGTTCGCGGTGATCGCGGAGGTGAAGCGGCGCTCGCCTGCTCTTGGCTCACTCGGCGAGACCGTCGATGTCGCGACGCTGGCTCGTTCGTACGCCGCAGCAGGGGCAACCGCGATCTCGGTTCTCACCGAACCACGCCATTGGGGCGGTTCCATAGAAGACCTCGTCGCAGTCCGCGAGGCTGTCGACATCCCAATCCTTTGTAAGGACGTCATCGTCGACGACTACCAGCTTGCCGAAGCACGCTCGGCAGGTGCCGACGCAGTGTTGCTTATTGCTGAGGCGCTCGACGATGCGTCGCTCCGCCGCCTCGTTGACCGCGCGCGGGAGCTGAGGCTGGGTCTTCTGGTCGAGGCGCACGAGCCGGCGGCGTTTGGCCGCGCGGTCTCGACCGGTGCGGATGTCGTCGGGATAAACGCGCGCAACTTGCGACGGCCCGCCGAGATCGACATCGGCCGCGTGCGACAGCTCCATGCCTTCGCGCGGCCAGAACAGGTCCTCGTCGCCGAGTCCGGCATCACCTCGATCGACGATGCGCGGATGTTGCCGGCGCGCGTCGACGCCGTCCTCATCGGCACAGCGCTCATGCGTGCCGACGATCCGGGACCGCTCATTCAAAGCATCGCGTCGATCCGCCGGGCGGTGCACGCATGATCACGAAGCCGCGTCCCGGACGATACGGCGAGTTCGGCGGGCAGTACCTGCCGGAGACGCTCATGCCGGCCGTCGCCGAGCTCGAGGCCGCATGGCTGGAGGCGCGGGCGGATACGGAATTTCAGCGTGAGCTCGCGCGCGTGCTGCGCGACTGGGTCGGTCGGCCGACGCCGCTCACGGACGCGCCGCGCCTCGCGCGCGCGGTCGGGCTCGCCCGCGTCCTTCTTAAGCGCGAAGATCTCGCGCACACCGGCGCGCACAAGATCAACAGCGCGGTCGGTCAGGCGCTGCTCGCGAAGCGCATGGGCAAGCGGCGGATCGTCGCCGAGACCGGGGCGGGTCAGCACGGGGTCGCGAGCGCGGCCGCCTGCGCGCTGTTGGGGCTCGAGTGCGTCGTGTACATGGGCAGCGTCGACGTGCGCCGTCAGCAAGCGAACGTCTTCCGCATGAAGCTGCTCGGCGCCGAGGTGCGGGAGGTCGATGCGGGAAGCAGGACGCTGAAGGACGCGGTGAACGAGGCGATCCGCGACTGGGTGACCAATGTCCGCACGACCTATTACCTGCTGGGTTCGGCGATCGGCCCGCATCCGTACCCCGCGATGGTCCGTGATTTCCAGACCGTGATCGGGCGCGAAGCGCGCGAGCAATGCCTCGCTCAGCTCGGCAGCCTTCCGGATGTCGTGGTCGCGTGCGTCGGCGGCGGCTCGAACGCCATCGGCATCTTCAGCGCGTTCATCGACGATGCGAACGTGAAGCTCGTCGGCGTCGAAGCTGGTGGGGAAGGCATCGCGAGCGGCAAGCACGCCGCGTCGATCGTCGGCGGAAGCGTCGGTGTCCTGCACGGGTCCCGAACCCTCGTCCTTCAGGACAGTGACGGGCAAATACGCGAGACGCATTCGGTGTCGGCTGGCCTCGACTACCCCGGAGTCGGCCCCGAGCACGCCGCACTCGGCCGGTCCGGTCGGGTGCGCTACGTCGCGCGCACCGATCGCGAAGCGCTCGACGCGTTCGCGCTGCTCTCTCGGAGCGAGGGCATCATCCCGGCGCTCGAGCCAGCCCACGCGATCGCGGAGCTCTCCGGGGTCGCGAGGGACGGCGCCGCGCAGAACGTGCTCGTCTGTCTCTCCGGCCGAGGCGATAAGGACCTCGACATCGTGATGGCGGAGGGACTCCTGCGGTGACCGTCTCGGCCACATCGACGGGCACCGCGCGTCTCGCCCGCGCGTTCGCGCGAGCGCGTGACGAGAAGCGTCTCGCCGTGGTCGTCTACTTGACGGTCGGCTACCCGGATCGCGCGGCGACCGCGGGACTCTTCCGCGCGGCGCTCGACGGTGGCGCGGACGTGCTCGAGCTCGGAGTCCCGTTCAGCGACCCGCTCGCCGACGGCGCGACGGTCCAGCGCGCGAGCGAGGTCGCTCTTCGGCAAGGTGTGAGCCTCGCGGACTGTGTCGGCGAAGCAGGTACGCTCGTGCGCGAGCGCGACGCGGCTGTCCTCCTCATGGGATACGCGAATCCGTTCCTGCGGTACCGCGATGGGCTCGCGGGGTTCGCTTCCGATGCCGCGCGTTCAGGTGTCGCTGGGATCATCGTTCCCGACCTCCCCTCGGAGGAATCAGCGGAGTTCGATGCCGCTCTCGACCCCGAAGGGCTCGCCCGGATCGATCTGTACGCGCCGACGACGCCCGACGCGCGTCTCGCACGCCTCGTGCCGCGCGCGCGTGGTTTCGTCTACTGCGTCTCGCTCACCGGCGTGACCGGCGCTCGCCGCGCCCTCGGCGCTGACGTCGCGGAGTTCGTCGGTCGCGTGCGCCGTCACACGTCGCTCCCGATCGCGGTCGGGTTCGGCATCAGCACGCCCGAGCACGTCGCGTCGCTGCGCGGCGTTGCGGATGCCTTCGTCGTGGGCAGCGCGGCGCTCGACGCGGTGTCGGCGGCCGAGGCAGATCGCCGCCCGGACGGGCTCCGCGCGTTCGTCTCCTCGCTCGCGGTAGCGGGACGAGCCTGATGCCGGTGCGGGGGATCCGCGGCGCGACGACCGTCGCTCGCAACGACGCGGGCGCGATCTACGACGCGACGGTCGAGCTGCTCACTACGATCGTCAGGCTCAACGGCGTGCGCGCCGACGATGTCGGATACATCTGGTTCACCGTGACCGACGACCTGAATGCGGCCTTCCCGGCGGACGCCGCGCGCGCGGGCCTTGGCTGGACCGACGTGCCGCTCATCTGCGGGCGGGAGATCCCGGTGCCGGGCGCGCTCGAGCGGTGCGTACGCGTGCTCATCGCGTGGAATACCGCCACGACACAGGCGCAGGTGCGACACGTCTTTCTGCACGGCGCCCGGTCCCTTCGCCCCTTGTGGGCAGTCGACCTTCCGGGCGACGCGCCTCTCGGAGTGTCCTAGTGCTGGTCGTCATGAAGCCCGACGCGACGAAGGACGAGATCGACGCCGTCGTCGAGCGCATCAAGGAGTTCGGCATCACACCGGTGCCGCTGCCCGGCGCGGAGCGCACCGCCATCGGAACCTTCGGCAGCACCTCGCGAGCGGCGGCGGAAGCGGTCGAGTCGCTCCCCGGTGTGGCCGAGGTCGTCCCGATCAGCCGGCCGTTCAAGCTCGCGTCGCGGGAGGTCATCGGCGAGGACACGGTCGTGCGCATCGGCGATGTCCCGGTCGGTCACGGCCATCCGCTCGCCGTCGTGGCGGGTCCGTGCGCGGTCGAATCGCGCGAGGTGACGATCGAGACCGCGCGCGCCGTCCGCGCCGCGGGTGGCGCTGCCTTGCGCGGCGGCGCCTTCAAGCCCCGTAGCTCTCCCTACACGTTCCGTGGCATGGGCGACGAAGGCCTCGAAATACTCGCCGAAGCACGGGCCGTGAGCGGCCTCCCGGTCGTGACCGAGGTGCTCGCGCCCGGTGACGTCGAGGCGGTCGCGGCCGTCGCGGACTGTCTTCAGATCGGCGCCCGCAACATGCAGAACTACTCGCTGCTGGACGCGGTGGGGGAACAGAGCAAGCCGGTGCTCTTGAAGCGCGGCATGTCGGCGACGGTGGAGGAGCTGTTGCTCTCTGCGGAGTACGTCCTCGCACGGGGCAACCGCAACGTCATCCTGTGCGAGCGCGGGATTCGCACGTTCGAGCGCTACACCCGCAACACCTTCGACATCAACGCGATCCCGCTCCTCAAGCGGCTCTCACATCTCCCGGTGCTGGCCGACCCCTCCCATGGGACGGGCAAGTGGTACCTCGTCGCGCCGATCGCGCTCGCGGCGGTCGCGGCCGGCGCCGACGGGCTTCTCATCGAAGTCCACCCGAGTCCCGACCACGCGCTCTCCGACGGATTTCAATCGCTCAGCTTCGACAACTTCCGCGCGCTCATGGCGGCGGTGCCACACGTGGCGCGCGCGGTCGGACGCACCGAGCAGGTCGCGGCGCCGTGAAGATCGGCATCGCCGGCCTCGGGCTCATCGGCGGGTCGCTCGCGCTGGCACTTCGCGACCGGCACGAAGTCACCGGGTACGACAACGACGAACGCGCGCGCGCGGCCGCGAAGGCCGACGGGATACGGATCGCGACGCGCCTGGATGATCTGGTTCCGGCGGACGCGGTGCTCGTCGCGACGCCGCTCTCCGCGATCGTGCCCGCGCTCGAGCAGCTCGCTGCCCGCTCGGACGGCGCGGTGCTTCTCGACACGGGGTCGCTCAAGCGTGCGGTCGCGGACTACGCCGCAGATCGGGCGCCAGCCGAAGCGCGGATCGTAGGCGGACATCCCATGGCGGGGACGACCTCCGCCGGCTTCAGCGCAGCGGACCCGGGATTGTTCCGTGGGCGCGCGTTCTTACTCGTGCCAACGGCGCGATCCGACGACGAGGCGATGGCCGTGGCCGGAGCGATCGTCCGCGACGTCGGCGCGGTGGTCACGGTCTGCTCGGCCGATGTGCACGATCGGGCGATGGCCCGCCTGGTCGCCGGCCCGCTCGCCGCCGCCGCGGCCCTCGCGGTCGCAGGGGCGCAGGCCGAGCCGCTGCTCGGTGCCGCGGGGCCGGGATTTCGTGATTCCACGCGCCTCGCCGACACACCTGCGGACCTCGCGGCCGAGCTCCTCTTCGGCAACAGCCCCGACGCCGCGGCAGCGATCGGATCGATCATCGAGGGCCTCACGCAGCTGCGCGACGCCGTGGAGCGCGGAGACCGCGAATACGCGCGAAGCTTCCTCCAGGCGGCGCGCTCCGTCCGAAGCGAGCTCAGCTGAGTGTCGCGGGGTGGACGAGCGCTCGGCAGGACCCCCTGATGTAGAACGGAGTCGTGAATCGCCTTAGCGACGGGGATGTCGACCGGATCGCGGGCCGAGTCGTTGGCAAGTTCGTCCTGTATCTGCTTGTACTGGTCGCCGGGATCTGGGTGGTCCCGATCGTGGCGATCGGGGCCCTCGGCTTGATCAGCGCCACGGCGCGCGACATGCCCTGGCTAGCACTCCCGCTGGCAACGAGTGCGCTCGCCGGTCCCGTTGTGTTGCTGATCTGGATGTGGGGCCGCTCCAAGCCTGCGCGCTGATCAGCCCTGCTTCGGGAGCTTGAGCTCGAGACGCCGGCAATTCGGGCACGCGAGCAGCTCCACCTTCATCGTCCCTTCGCCAAGCTCCGCCCATTCGCCGAAGACAAGCTTCCAGGCGCCACGGCTCCCGCCCGTCCGCAGGTCGGTCTGGCCGAGAGACTGAAGCTCGGTGCGGCAACGAAGGCACGGCTCGCCGATCGGCTGTGGCTCGTCGTTCATTTCGAGAGCTCGGCGAGCATTTCGTAGAACTGCGGGAACGTCTTCGTCACCGAGCCGGCGTCCTTGATCGCGACGCCCGGCACCTGCAGGCCGAGGATCGAGAACGCCATCGCGACGCGGTGATCGCCGCACGCGTCCACGATTCCGTCGTGCAGCGGCGCCGGCTCGACGAGGATGGCGTCGGCGAACGCCTGCGCGCGGCCGCCGAGCGCGTTGATGCCGTTCGCGACGACCGTCACGCGGTCGCTCTCCTGCTTTCGGGTGTGGCCGATGCCGGTGAGCTCCGTCGCTTCAGAGGCCTGCGTGGCGACCACGGCGAGAGTGGGGAACACGTCCGAGCAATCGCGAACGTTCGCGCGGACACCATGCAGCTCGCCGATCCGCCGGACAGCGACCGCACCGCCCCGATGCGAGACGCCGCAGCCCATCTCCTGGAGGAGCTCGAAGAACCGCGCGTCGCCTTGACCGCCCTCGCGCATCCGCCCGTCGACCCCCTCGATGGTCACCGAGCCGCCGAGCACCGCAGCGGCGGCGGCGGGATAGGTCGCAGCTGTCACGTCCCCGGGAATCCGCAAATCGCGCGCCCGGACCTTGCGCGGGTCAACAGTGATCACATTGCCCTCTCGCTCGACCTTCACGCCGCGCTGCCGAAGCGACGCGATCGTCAGGTCGACGAACGGCGCCGACACAAGCGCGCCCACGATGCGCACCTTCAGCCCGCCTTCGAGCAGCGGTGCCACGAGCAGGAGCGCGGACGCGAACTGGCTCGACTCGTTCCCGGCGATCTCGATCTCGCCGCCGTGGGTCGGCCCGCCGATCGTGATGGGAAGGCGATCGCCCGTGACGGTCGCGCCGAGCCGGCGCAGGGCGTCGAGCAGCGGCCTGATGGGACGCTCGCGCAGGCGGGGGGAGCCGGTGATTGTGACGGAGCCGCTTCCGAGGGCGGCCAGGGCGGCGCCGAACCGCGCGACCGTACCCGCCTCCCGGGCGTCGATGGCGCCGTCCACAGCGCGCGGGCCGCTTCCAGTTCCGCGGATGATGAGCTCGCCGTCGTCGCGGTCCACGCGGTAGTCGAGCGCAACGACGGCGTCGGTCATCGCGCGTACGTCGTCGCCCGGATCGAGCGGCCCAAGTTGCAGACGGGAGCGTCCGTCGGCGATCGCGGACAGGACGATCTCCCGATTGGCGATGCTCTTGGACGCCGGGACACGGGCGCGTTTGTCCGTTAGCGGCCGGCGGATGGGCGTGATGGGTCGGAGGTCGTCCATCGGGATGCGAGGATTATCACGCGATGCGGTACACAGGCGCGGAGCGAGCGGCGCAGGTCGGTCTGGTCCTATTCGCGCTCGTCTTCGCGCTGGTCGCGTTCACGGCGCTTTTCCGCGGAGGCGACGCTGGGCCGGGGGCGAGCCCGACACCGACCGCGACCGCGGTCTCGCGGGCACCCGACGTCACTATCACCCAGGCGACGTGCTGCACGCAGACCGCCCGACTCCTTTTGGCGACATGGGAGTCGAGCGCCCACATCAACGCGGCGAAGGTCACGCTCACCCCGAATCCAGGTTTCGACTGCAGCGCAAACATCGACGCGAACGGCCTCAAGGGGACGTTCAGCTGCCGCGGTCTTCTCAAAGGGGCGACCGATTACATCGCCAACCTCCAGCTCACGACGCCGGTAGGCACATTCCCGTTCGAGCACCGGTTCAAAACGATGGGCGACCGGCTGACCGATGTGAAATGGTTCACCGAGTTCGAAGATCCCAAGGGCGAGCCGCTGTCTTGCGCCGCAGCGAGCTGCCGGATCATTCAGAACTACACGACCGGCAAAGACCCCCTCACTGCGCAGGCGATCCTCGATCTCGGCCGGCAATTCAATAAGAGCAACGATCCTGGCCTCGACCCCGCCGCGATCGCCACCGTCCTGCAGCGGATGGATGCCGGTAACCACTACCACTACTACCGCTATGACACGCGCGAGGACGCGACCGGTGCGGCGGTCTACTGGCTTGTGCGAAGTGGAAAGCCGGTGATGGTCATCAGCCTCGCCGGACAGCATGGGCCGGTGCTGATGGGCTTCCAGGGCGCGTATGGCACCTACTACGACGATCCGAGCAACAGGATCACCGGCGTGGTCGTCGAGGATCCGCAGCGCGGCGATCTGAACCCGCTGACCCAGAACCACCGGCCCGACAAATACCGCACCGCCGGCTTTCAGACCGGGCAGCTCATCGGCCTCGACGAGTGGTACGGCGACGAGTGGTGGCTCCGCTTCGCCTACCCCGCCACGATCAAGATGCCGGACGGCTCGTTCCAGAACATCGAGCGCAACGATGGCGCGTACCCGACCCCGCACTGGGAAAAGAAGTTCGTCATCCTGGTCGACGACGGCGATGCGGACAATCCGCCGGACCGCGAAGGACGTGTGAGGTTCCGTTGAGCGAAGGTGCCGACTGTGTGTTTTGCCGGATCGCAGCGCACACAGCGCCAGCGAACATTCGCTACGAAGACGCCGACCTCATCGCGTTCGACGCCGAGCCCGCCGCGACGCCGCTGCATGTGCTCGTCGTCCCGCGCAGGCACATTCGGTCGGTCGCTGATCTCGCCGACACCGAGCTGGCCGGCCGGCTCGTCCTTGCCGCCTCGAGGGTCGCAGCCGATGCGGGTGCCAAGAGCTTTCGTCTCGCGACGAACTCCGGCGCGCCCCTTCAGGATGTCTTTCACCTCCACTGGCACGTCATGGCCGGCGACACGATGGGGCATCCCGCGGGAATCGCGTCCTCGCGACGGAAACAGGAACCGTGATACTGGTAGACGATGGCGACACGCACGATCCGCCGGAGCGCGAAGGCCGCGTCAAGATCCGGTAGAGCGCGACCCGGCAAAGTCGCACCGCGAGCGCATCCCGTCGTAGAGCAGCTCCGATTCACGCGTAGCGAGTGGTTGCGCGGTCTGAAGGGCGTGAGCGACGACGCTGGCGCGCGGCATTTCGGCCAAATGAACTCGATCGGCTGGATCGTCGGCCACCTCGCGTGGCAGGAGCAGCGGTACCTCTTGCACCGACCTCAAGGGATCATGTTGCGCGAGGACATCCAGCGGAGTTTCGTGTCCGGCGGCCCGATGAGCACGCCGTCGCTCGCGGAAATGCTCGCAGCCTGGCGGAAGATCACGAAGGCCTCGGATCCGTTCCTCGACCAGCTCACGACGCGGAAGCTCCTCGTTGACCTGCCGTTGAACGGAAAGCGGAGTGGCCAGACGCAAGGGTCCGCGATCCGCCGAATGACGTACCACTACTGGTTCCACATCGGCGAGATCCTCGCGATCCGACAGCAGCTCGGGGAGAAGGGTCTGCCGGAGTACGTCGGAAGCATCGAGGCAAAGGCGCCGTACCGGCCGGAGGCCGGCTAACGCGATCCACGCAGGCTGACCGGCGGCACGTAGTCGCCGACGAGCTCGCGATGCCACCAGGCACCGGTCTCGCGGTGCTCCGTCGGGGTCGTGAAGCGGTACAGGTACAGAAGTGCACGCACGAAGCGCGGCGGCTGGCCGCCGAAGGGATCCCTTCGCAGGAGCCGCAGCGTCGGGCGGTCGGACTCGAGCAGCTTGCCGAGAAGCGGCACGAACCACTGGTGGTACATGGGTGATGACATCGCGGCGAACCACATGAGCCAATCCAGGCGTAGGTGATACGGCGCGACCTGCGGCGGCCGGCGCTTCACGTCGCCGGGCTTTCCCTTGAACTCGTACTCGCGCCATACCGTCTGCGGCGTGAGGACCGGTTCGGCCGTCCCTTCGATCACGACCTCGAACCGCTCCTTGGTCACCGACCCGAAGGCGCCGTACGTGCCGACGATGTGGAAGGGATCGAAGCTCGCGTTCATGATCTGCCGCCGCGAGAGGAGGTTTCGTGCGGGCCGGTAGCTGAGGAAGACGACGAGCGCGGTTACCGCGAGGACCATCAGGAGGTACCAACCCGGGGTGTCCTGGGGTGACGGGGTCAGAGGGACGATTCGGCCGAGCGCCGCGTCATCGAATGCCGATATCGCAAGCGCGATCGTGAGGACGTTGAGCCACGCGAAATTGCCCGACAGTACGAGCCAGGACTGGGTGCCCACGATGATGATCCCGGCCACCGTCGCGACCGGCTGCGGGAAGAACAGGAACCACGGCGCGACGAGCTGCGCGAAGTGATTGCCGAGCACCTCAGCGCGATGCAGACGCTTCGGCAGGTGGTGGAAATACCAGCTGAGCGGGTTTGGCATCGGCTGGGTCTCGTGGTGGTAATAGAGGCAGGTGAAGTCGCGCCAGCACCGGTCGCCGCGCATCTTGATGAGGCCGGCGCCGAACTCCACGCGGAAGAGCAGCCAGCGCATCAGCACGATGAGACTGAACTGCGGAGTCGTCGTGACCGGTCCGAGGAAGATCGCGAGGAAACCGGTCTCGAGGAGCAGGGACTCCCACCCAAACGAGTAGAAGACTTGACCGATGTTCACGATCGAGAGGTACAGGACCCACAGGAGCGCGAACACGACCATCGACGCGAAGGGGATCGTGTAGACCGCCCCATCGAGCAGGCCGCTGATCGCGACCACCGACAGGGCGACGCCGGTCCAGGCGACGATCAGGAGCTTGCGGTCCGAGTACCCGATGAGCGCGAACAGAGTCGGCGAGACCCGGAACGGAACGGCCCGGATGAATTTGGGTGCCGGTAGCAGGCCTCGCTCCCCGAGCAGCGGACAAAACTGGTTCACGGCCGCGAGGAACGCGAGGAAGTAGATGAGGCCGAGCGCGCGCTCGAAGACAAATCGCGTGAGCCAGTAGTCGGGCGCGGCTAGCCAGTCCATCGCGCGGCTACGCTACGCGCGCCGTGGATCCGGTATGGAGCACCGCGCGCGCCCTAGCCGAGGCCGACGAGCTCGAGCTCGTCACGACCGGTCGCGTGAGCGGACAGCCACATACCGTGCGACTTCGGTTCGCGTACGACGACGGCGTGATCTGGCTTCGCACCGGCGAGCGCCCTGTGGCAGCGGATGCCAGCGGCGTTCGCCGCCGCACAGAATCCGACCGCACCTCCGACTGGCTCCGGAACCTCGAGCACGACCCCAACGCCCACGTCCGCATCGCCGCTACCGAGCTTGCGGCGCGATACGAACCGTCCGGCGATCCGGCCGCGGACCTTCGCCGTGCCGTCGAGCTCCTGCGCGAGAAATATGGCGCGGAATGGGTCGGCGACTGGTATCTCGACGCTGGACGCATACCGGTAAAGCTGCGGCTGGGGGTCTGAGCAGGCTTTTGGGGAGGGCCGACAATGGTTCTCATGACCCGGCTTCATCTCGCGGTCAGGGGACTGGCCGCCCTGTCAGTCGCTTTCGGTGCGTTCGGTCTGGGCGCCAGCGCGCTCGCGGTGGATGGGCCGGCGCCGGTGCTCGTCGGACACATTCAGGGCGAGATCAATCCCATCACCGCCCGCTATGTCGACCGCGTTGTCGCGGACGCAGAGGCCGACCGAGCAGCCGCCGTTGTCTTCGTGATCGACACCCCCGGTGGTCTCATCGACTCGACCTACCAGATCACGGCGCGCTTCCTCGCGGCGCGCGTTCCGATCGTGACCTTCGTTGCTCCGGCCGGCGCCCGGGCCGCCTCAGCGGGAACCTTCATCACCATGGCCGGCCACATCGCCGCGATGGCACCCGCGACGAACATCGGCGCCGCCCATCCGGTCGACTCGAGCGGCGGCGACATTCAGGGAGACCTGCGCCTCAAAGCCGAGAACGACGCGGTGGCACACATCGTCAACATCGCCAAGGTTCGTGGACGGAATGAGAGCTGGGCCGAGGACGCCGTCCGTAAGAGCGTGAGCGCACGCGTGGACGAGGCGCTCACCCTTCACGTGGTCGACCTTCAGGCGAACGATGTTGCCGACCTTGTCGCAAAGATCGATGGCCGCTCGGTGACGACGACGGCCGGCGCCGTGACGCTTGCAACGAAGGACGCGCCCGTCACTGAGGATGGGCTGAACCCGATCGAGACGCTCCTCCATTTCGTGGTCGACCCGCAGATCGCGGTGCTGCTCTTCACCCTCGGCACCTACGGCCTCATCTTCGAGCTCTCGAACCCCGGTCTCATCTTTCCGGGGATCATCGGCGTGATCGCCATCATCCTCGCGCTCTTCTCCTTCGGCACCCTCGACGCCAACGGCGCCGGAGTCGCGCTGATGGTGTTCGCGCTGCTCCTCTTCGTCGCCGAGATCAAGGTGCAGGCACATGGCCTTCTTACCGCGGGCGGGGTCGCGGCCCTTGTCATCGGGCTCATCATCCTGTTCCCCCCATTCCGTCCGACGTTCCCCGGGGTACGCCAGAACGTCGAACCGCTTCTCGTCGTGTTCGTCGTCGGACTCACGACGATCTTCTTCGGAGTGGCGCTTCGGACCGCGCTACGGCCCCTTCCGGTGGCCAGCGGGTCGTCGTTGTTGCTCGGTGCGATCGGAGCGGCGAAGACCGACATCGCACCGCGGGGGATCGCGCATGTGGCGGGCGAAGATTGGACCGTGATCAGCGAAGGGGGAGACATTGCGAATGGCGGCGCGGTGCGCGTGAAACGTGTGGACGGCGTGCGGCTTATCGTCGAACCGGCGCGGGGCGCCGAAGGAAAGGGAGCGGCCTAAATGGATCTCAGCCTCATCACTCTCGGCATCCTCATCGTCATCTTGATCCTCGCGCTTCGGGCGATCATTCACATCGTCCCGGAGTACCAGCGCCTCATCGTCTTCCGCCTTGGAAGCTTCGAGAAGACGGCCGGTCCGGGCATCGTCCTGCTGCTGCCGCCGCCGATCCAGAGCGTCGCGCAGACCGTCGACCTGCGCGAATTCGTGGTGGAGATCCCGCAGCAGACCTGCATCACGAAAGACAACGCCCCAATATCGATCGACTTCCTGATCTACCAGAAGGTCGTCGAGCCGAAAGACTCGTTCCTGAACATTCAGAACTTCCGCCAGGCCATCCAGGGCATCGCGACGACGACGCTCCGTGCGGTCGTCGGGAACATCCCGCTTGACGACGTCCTGGCCAAGCGCGAGCAGATCAATGAGGAGCTCCGCATCAAACTCGACGACATCACGCACCGCTGGGGCGTGAAGGTCACCAACGTCGAAATCAAGGAGCTCACACCGCCGCGCGACGTGCAGGAGGCGATGAACCGACAGCTCACCGCCGAGCGGACTCGCCGCGCTTCAGTCACCGAGGCCGAGGGCAAAAAGGCGTCGGCGATCCTCGTAGCCGACGGTGCCAAGCAGGCGGCGATCCTCGAGGCCGAGGGCGCACGGCAGGCCGCGATCCTCCGCGCGGAGGGATTCGCCCTTGCGCTATCGACCATCAACGCGCAGGCGATGAACGCGGACGCGCGGACGATGACCCTTCAGTACTTCAACACGCTCAACCAGCTCGGATCATCACCGGCCACCAAGTTCATCATCCCGACCGAGTTCACGAGCCTCGCGGGTCCGATCGCCGGGCTCATGGCCGCGCGGGGCGACGGCGAGAAGAAATAGCGCGCTAGCCGGGTCGAGTTGCGCGGAAAATGCGGCGCCACGCTCGGCCAGAACGCGTGGCGACCGCCTCTTCCGCGCGGGCCGGGACGGCCATCGGCCGCACCCGTCGACGCGCCGCAAAGGGTGAGTACACGCGAGGCGGCACCCGCCAGGACGCGGATGCCGCCTCGACGTGCTGTGGTGAGGGGGAGGGGAACTCCCCGGGACGGAAGGACAGAAGAAGCGCAGATGCGGCTGCCACGATGCACCCCTAGAAACAGGTTTCGAACAGGCGTTCGCATAATAGAACGTACGTTCGCCATGTCAAGAGCGCGGATACTCGAGTCCTGAACGCCGCCCTTGGGGCAGACCTTTTGCCTCAACGACCCCGGGCAGTCCGCGAACGAGCGGAGCGGGAGGGCCACATCCTCGAGCCGGCGTGGACGGGCACGCGGGTGCTCGTGCGCGTTGGCTACCCCGAGCCGCATTTCCTCGGATACGAGGGTCGGGTGGACGGGCCGCGCGAGCTGTATGACGCGATCGTCGCCGAAACGAGATGCGACACCGCCATCCTCGACGGCGTGTTGGTGGACGACTGGAAAGACGAGAGCGACCTCGAGGTCGACGACCAGGGCAACGCTTACACCCGACAGTTCGGCGGTCGTCAGATCTTCGCGGCGTTCGATCTACTGGAGATCGACGGCGAGCCGCTCCTGAGCGTCCCGCTCCTCGAGCGCCGGCGTCACCTGGAAGGCGTACTCACTCCGAGCCCGAATGTTCGGCTCACACCGTTCGTCACACGCGGCTTGCGAGCTTGGCGCGACACGCTTCAGGCGCAGGGCTTCCGTCGCGTCGTGCTCAAGAATTGGAACAGCACGTACGCGCCCGGAAAAACGACCGATGATTGGCTCGTGATCGAAAAATTGAAGGCGGCTACTCCATGACGCGTCGGAGGTACACGTGAAGGCTAATGCGGCGGTCATCGACCACACCCAGCGGGATCCCTGGGAGGTCGCGCTCGAGCAATTCAGCATCGCGGCGGACAGGCTCCATCTCGATCCAAACATGCGACGCATCCTGAGCACCACACAGCGCGAGCTCACCGTTCACTTCCCCGTCCGGATGGCGGATGGAGTCGTGCAGGTCTTCACGGGATACCGCATCCAGCACAACACGACCCGCGGTCCGGGAAAGGGTGGCATCCGCTACCACCCGTCGGTGTCGTTGAACGAGGTCAAGGCTCTTGCCATGTGGATGACGTGGAAGTGCGCCGTCGTCGGTATCCCTTATGGCGGCGCGAAGGGCGGCGTGGTTTGCGATCCCAAGGGCATGAGCGCGCAGCAGCTCGAGACTCTCACCCGCCGCTACACGACCGAGATCGAGCTGCTCATCGGTCCGGATCGCGACATTCCCGCTCCGGACGTGAATACGAACGCACAGACCATGGCCTGGATCATGGACACGTACTCGATGCATCACGGCTACACGGCGCTCGCGGTCGTGACAGGAAAGCCGCTCTCGATCGGCGGAAGCGAAGGACGCAACGAGGCGACCGCGCGCGGTGCCGTCTACACGATCATCGAGGCCGCCAAACACCTCAACATGGACCTCGAAGGCGCGCGCGTCGTGGTCCAAGGCTTCGGCAACGCGGGGAGCTTCTCGGCCAAGCTCATGGCCGAGCTCGGCGCGGTCATCGTTGGCCTCTCCGACACGAGCGGCGCGATCGCGAATCCGAAAGGGCTCGACCCGAACCGCGTCGACGCATACAAGCGAGAGACGGGCTCGGTCACCGGCTTCCCCGGTGCGGAGCGGATCTCGAACGCCCAGCTCCTGGAGCTCGACTGCGACATCCTCATCCCGGCTGCGATCGAGAACCAGATCGGCGAACACAACGCACCGCGGATCAAGGCGAAGGTCATCGCGGAGGCGGCGAACGGGCCGACGAGTCCCGAGGCCGATCGCATCCTCTTCGAGAAGGGCGTGTTCCTGATTCCCGACATCCTCTGCAACGCCGGGGGTGTGACGGTCAGCTACTTCGAATGGGTGCAGGACCTGCAGAACCTTTTTTGGCGGGAGGCGACGATCAACGCCCGCCTCAAAGAGGTGATGGTGAAGTCCTTCAACGACGTTCTGGAGACCTCGAAGAAGCACAAGGTCGACATGCGGACCGCGGCGTACATGGTGGCCGTGGGACGCGTCGCTGAGGCGACGCTTACGCGGGGCATCTACCCGTAGGAGCTAGCCGAAGAACGTTCGCCTGACCCAGAGGATGATCTGGTAGAGGGTCCAGAAAAAGTCCGATAAGACTGCCGCCGGCCAGCGTCCCGCGCACAAGCTCCGCTCGTACCAGTGACGGGCCGGCGGCTCGGGAATGAGACCGACGGCGAGCGCCCACTCGCGGAGCCCCCAGTCGTGCTCGAAGCCAAGCTGTGTCATGACGCTAGCTCCACCGCGATCGCGCCGGCTCCGTCTGGGAAGGTGGGCAGAGGCAGAGCCGTGAAAGTCGGTGCCGCTTCTTCGCGCAGACATCGAGCCGCCCGCCAGCGCCTTTCCGCGCACGAACCGCCGCTCGCCTGGACTGCCGCTGCCACCGCTAGAGTTGCCGTCGCGCGCCCCGACTGGCGCGACGAGTCATCGCCCTAACGGGCGGCTAGATCGGCGAGCCGTGGACCGAGTCCTGGTCGCGGTCGACCTCGAAACCACCGGGTACGAGGCGGAAACCGAAGAGATCATCGAGATCGGCGCGATCCGCGTGACCGTCTCGCCCGACGGCGCGGTGACCCTCGGGGAGCGCTTTCTCTCCTTCGCGGACCCGGGCCGTCCGCTGACTCCCCCGATCCTGCGGCTCACCGGCATACGCGACGATGAGCTGCGAAACGCGCCCTCGTCGCAGGAGGCGGTCGCGCTGTTCGTGAACTTCGCCTTTCGCGACGGTCCGCCGTGCTTCGTCGGCCACAACGTGGGTTTCGATGTGTCCTTCCTGGAGCGCGCCGGGATGCCGATCGGCTCCGAGACGCTCGACACCGCCGAGCTCGCGTCGATCTTGCTGCCATCCGCGCCGAGCTACGCGCTGCAGCGGCTTGCCGCGGATGCCGCGATCGTTCCCGACGCCGCGCACCGCGCACTCGACGACGCGATCACCTCCGCGCTCGTGCTCGGCCACCTCGCGCGCGTCGCCCGCGAACTCCCAGCCGATGTTCTCGGCGAAATCGCTGCTTTGAGCCAGCTCCTCGGTGCGAGCGCCGCCGAGTTCTTTCGCGAGGCCGCTGGCTCGGCGGCCCGCGACGCGTGGTCCGACGACATCGAGCAGCGTGGGGGTCCTCCTCGCTCGGCCCCTCGTGGCATCGGAATCGACCGCGCGCGAGGGGCCGCTCGCTCGGACGACCCCCACGCTGCTCGCCCCCCATCGTTGTCCGTCGACGAGGTCTTCGGGCCTGAGGGTCCGCTCGCAAAGAACATCCTCGGTTACGAGGACCGGCCGCAGCAGCGCGAACTCGCTTCGGCCATCGAGCGCACATTCGTCGATGGCGGCGCTCTCGTTGCCGAGGCGGGCACCGGAGTCGGAAAGTCCATCGCGTACCTCGTGCCGGCGATCGCCGCGTCCTTGCTGGGAGAAAGAGTGATCGTGTCGACGCACACGCTTCCACTCCAGGACCAGCTCGTCCGAAAAGACGCGCCAGCGGTTCAGGCGGCGCTCGGGACCGATGTCGCCGTCGCCCTCCTCAAAGGCCGGTCCAACTATTTGTGTCCCCGCCGGTGGCAGATTCTCCGCGGGTCGGTCAGCACGCGCGAAGAGGCGCGCATCGTTTGCAAGACGCTCGTGTGGCGCACCGCGACGGAAACTGGGGATCGCGCCGAGCTAAACCTCATGCGAGGAGAAGGCGAGCTCTGGTCGCGAATATCGGCCAACGACGAGTCATGCGACCAACGGCGTTGCAAGCGAACGCCAGGGGTGAACTGCTACCTGCAGCGCGCGCGCGAAGGCGCGGCCGACGCCGGCATCGTCGTCGTCAACCACGCGCTCCTGCTGCAGGACGCCCGAATGCGTGGCGCGCTCCTTCCGCAAGCTGAGCACGTCGTCATCGACGAGGCGCACCGGCTCGAAGACGTTGCGACCGACGCATTCGGGCTCGAGCTCTATGAGCCGAGACTCCGTCGCGACCTGCAACGCGTCGCACATTCCCTGGCGGTCACGTCGGCCCTACGGGATCCGGCTCGCGCGGATCCAGCCGAGCGGATCCGCGCGGAGATCGAGCGTGCGCTCGAACGCGCCGGCCAGGTCTTCGATGCGCTCGGCGCGCTCCTCGTGCCGGTCGCCGGCCCCCCGGATGAGCGCGTGCGCATCACGGCGGGCCTGCGCGCGAGCGACGACCGCTGGCTCCCGGTCGAGCTCGCCGGCGAGCGGCTCGCGGACGCGATCGCGGGCATCGCCTTTGCGGCGGAACGAATTCGAAATCTCGGCGGCGACGAAGATGAGCTCGCGGAGCTCGAAGCAGCGATGGGTGAGCTCGCCGGGGCACGCGCGGCGATCACCCGCGGTCTGCACGATCCCCGTGCGAGCGACATCGTCTGGCTGGAGCGCGATAACGACGGTGCTCTCGCGCTCCATGTCGCGCAGTCGTACCTCGGCGGCGTCATCCGTCAGACGATCGTGAATACGCATCGCGCGGTCGTCTTCACGTCGGCGACTCTGTCCGTCGCGGGCTCATTTGATTTCGCACTCGATCGGTTTGGGATCGCCGACATCGGCGAGCCGCTTGCCGTCGGGTCGCCCTTCGACCATCAGCGTCAGGCTCTCCTCGTCCTCCCGACCGACATCGTGTTACCCGGCGAGGAACGGTTCATCGAAGAGGCGGCGCGGCTCATCGAGGACGTGGCGCGAACGCTCGATGGACGAACCCTCGTTCTCTTCACCTCTCACGCGAGCCTGCGTGACGCGGCTCGGCGCCTCGGCGTGCTGGAGAGCGAGGGGCTCACGGTCCTTACGCAGGGCATCGATGGTTCGCGCCGGTCGCTGCTGGAGCGGTTCGCGCAGGGCAGAGCCGTTCTACTCGGTACGCAATCGTTCTGGGAGGGCGTGGATCTGCCCGGCGACGCTCTGCGCTGCGTCGTGATCGTCCGGCTGCCCTTCAGCGTCCCCGACGATCCGCTCGTTCAGGGCAGAGCCGAGCGGTATGAGGACCCGTTCGTGGAGTTTCAGCTGCCGCAGGCCGCGCTGCGGCTTCGTCAGGGCTTTGGCCGGCTCATTCGGACGAAGACCGACTACGGCGCCGTCGTCCTTCTCGATCGCCGGGTCGTCACCAGGGACTACGGGGAGGTGCTGCTCGGCTCGTTGCCCGATGCCCGCGCCGAGCATTTGCCACTCGACGCGATAGCCGCCCGCGTCTCAGCATGGTGTGACCGTGGATGACCCCTTGAAGGGCTCGTCGCCCTACGTGCTCCGCTCCGCGTCGGGTGGCCCCCCGCCCCTGCCTCTCGGCCACGAAGTCTCTCGCCACAACCGCTCCGGGTTCTTTCGGCTCCGCGCCGAGTTCGAGACGCAGGGTAGGGGCACCTCCGTGGAGCAACGCGGGATTTCCGTGCTCGCTCGGAGCAGTTGCGGGATGCTGTCGCCGCGACACTTGGCGCGGATGCCGTCAAACCCTGCGCGGAGTCTCTCGGAGCCACTGAGGGACCGCGTTAGGCGCCGCGGGCATACGGATTTCCGCTAGGTATCACTCAAACGGGGGAGTACGGCCAGGGGACTGGTCGGAGCGAGGAACGCTCCTATTCTTGCTACAGGCCGGCTGGCGCTCAGCCAGCCAAACATGGAAGGAAGGAGGGACTTGAAAAGTGCTCGCATTCTTCCGTGACGACGAAGGCCAGGGGTTGGTGGAGTACGCACTCATCATTGCTGTCATTGCCATCGCTGTCATCGTCGCCATGATCTTCCTGCGCGGTCAGCTCCAGAACATCTTCAGCAACATCGGCAACAACCTCACCTAGCTCGCCCTCTGCTGGAAATGGCGATCGGCCCGGTGAAAGCCGGGCCGATCTGTTTTTCCGCCGGTCGCTTCTAGACGGCTGGTCGAAGGCGCCGCATCGAGGGGCGGCCAAGCACGCCGTCACACGCACTGCGAAGCTCGTCCCAAAGCTCTGGAGAAACCTCTCTTCGAGCAAGCATGTGCTGCCCGGGCCTGACCGTTTCGTCGCCGGTGGCGGGAAAGTCAGCCTTCGCCGGGTTGTGGAGATCCATGTACCAGCCCCGACGCGCGAGGCGGGTCCCCTCCGGCACGAGGGGCATCGCGGCGAGGTCCGCATTCGAGAAGGAGAGGAGCACACGGTGTTCAGCTCGAACGTCCTTCGCCGTGCGCCGCTCGATGTCAGGTGAGGTGATCGCGTCATCTGACATGAGCACCTCCCATCGTCGGGAAGTTCCACGGGGGACGCGAGCTTCGTCGTACTTAGCCATGTGCCCGTATTACTCCGCATGCGACGTGCCGAGCTTGAAAACGAGATAAGAAAGAGCGAGGCCGATCGGCGAGATAGTTGGGGTCGGCCGGGCTGCGGGTGGCCACAGGGAGTGGGGTCGGCAGCGTCGGGGTCTTCTGAGCGAGCGGCCCCTGGCCGACGATCCATCGCGATCCCACGAGGGGCCGAGCGAAGAAGACCCCGGCGCTGCTCACCCTGCGCGTAGCCGGACTGGCCCCGCAGCCTTTAGGAAACACACCATGCCACTACAATTGATGGAGATCGAGCACGAGCTCGGTACTTCGCACGCTTGCCACGTCCCCTCGCAGGTCCGGCAGGCGGAGGAACAAGGGAGACACAACATGGCCGTCGTCACGATGAAGCAGCTGCTCGAGTCCGGGGTCCACTTCGGACACCAGGCTCGCCGCTGGAACCCGAAGATGAAACGCTTCATCTTCATGGAGCGCAACGGCATTCACATCATCGACCTACAGCAAACCCTCGCGCGCGTGGAGGAGGCGTACATCTTCATGCGCGACCTGGCTGCCGATGGCGGGCAAGTGCTCTTCGTGGGAACGAAAAAGCAGGCTCAGGAGTCCATCTCCGAGGAAGCCAAGCGAGCCGGGATGCACTTCGTGAATCAGCGGTGGCTCGGCGGATTCCTCACGAACTTCGTCACGATCCAAAAGCGGATCCAGCGGCTCAACGATCTGATCGAACGCAAGGAGCGCGGCGACTTCGCGACGATGCCCAAGAAGGACGCGCAACGCTTGGACGACGAGCTCACGCACCTCGACCGCTATTTTTCGGGCGTGCGCGAGCTGCGCCGGCCGCCAACCGCGATCTTCGTCGTCGATCCGCACCGCGAGCACATCGCGGTCGAGGAAGCGCGACGCCTCGAGATTCCGATCATCGCGATGGTCGACACGAATTGCGACCCGGACCTTATCGACGTGATCATCCCGGCGAACGACGACGCGATCCGGGCCGTGAAGCTCATCTGCCAGAAGATGGCCGACGCGATCCTCGAGGGCCGTCAGCAGTTCGACGCCGCGCGTAAGGAAGCGACGCCCGAGGACATGGGCTACGCACCTTCGACGACGGCCGAGCAGTACGAAGGTGGCATCGGCGTCCCGCGGGCGAAGCGCACTCCGCGCGTGTACGAGCCTGAAGAGGACGAGGACTACCCGCTCGGTGGCCAGCGCTTCGAGGACCCGACCGAGGACGCTTCCGCTGAACCCGCTTTGGACAAGAAAGAGGACGAGTAATGGCAAGCGCAAAAGACGACGTCAAACGCCTACGAGAGGAGACCGGCGCCGGCGTAATGGACTGCAAGCGAGCTCTCGACGAGGCCAAAGGCGATTTCGAAAAGGCGAGGGGACTCATCAAGCAGCGCGGTCTCGCCAAGGCGAAGGAGAAGGCTGACCGCGAGGCGAAGGAAGGCATCGTTGAGGCGTACGTTCACGCGGGCGGCCGAATCGGTGCGATCGTCGAACTCTCGAGCGAGACCGACTTCGTGGCGCGCAACCCCGACTTCCGAGGGCTCGCGAAGGAGATCGCGATGCAGGTCGCGGCGATGGACCCCACGAACGTGGACCAGCTCCTTGAGCAGCCCTACATCCGGGACTCCTCGAAGACTATCGGCGAGCTCGTGACCACCATCGCGGCCAGCACGGGCGAGAACGTCCGCATCAAGCGGTTCAAGCGGTTCGAGCTGGGCCAGTCCAACGGCGAGCCGACTTAGACTGCCCGCGATGGCCGTTCAGACGAAGGCCAAGTACGGGCGGGTAGTTCTGAAGCTCTCGGGTGAGGCGCTGCTCGGGGATCGCGAATTCGGCATTTCCCCGGAGTACACGAAGTACCTCGCCGAGGAGATCCGCAAGGTGCGCGATCTCGGGGTCCAGGTGGCGGTGGTCATCGGCGGGGGCAACATCATTCGCGGAGCCACGGTCGCCGAGCACGGCATCGAAGAGGCCACGGGCCACTACATGGGCATGCTCGCCATGGTCATCAATTCGCTCGCGCTGCAGTCGCAGCTCGAGTCGATCGGTGTGCCGGTGCGGGTCCAGTCCGCGATCACGATCGCCGAGGTCGCCGAGCCCTACATCCGCCGGCGCGCGATTCATCAGCTGGAGAAGGGCTCGGTGGTGATCTTCGCGGCCGGGACCGGCAACCCGTTCTTCACGAGCGACACGGCGGCGGCCTTGCGCGCCGCGGAGATCAACGCGGACGCGATCCTCATGGGCAAGAACGCGGTCGACGGTGTCTACGACGCGGATCCCCGAGTCGTTCGCGGGGCGAAGAAGTACGACGACATCACCTACCGCGACCTGCTCGAAAAGCAGCTCGGCGTCATGGACGCGACCGCGGCGGCTCTCGCCGAGGAGCGCGGGATCCCGATCATCGTGTTCGACATCTCGCAGCCGGACGCGATGGTGCGTGCGGCACGCGGCGAGCACATTGGCACGCTCGTGCACGTCAAATAATGGCGCTCGAGGACACCCTCCCTCAGGTGGAGGCGAGGATGCGAAAGGCGATCGAGGCGCTCAAGCACGAGCTCGCGAGCGTGCGGACAGGCCGCGCCGCTCCAAGCCTCGTTGAAGAGCTCGAGGTCGACGCATACGGCGCGGCGACTCCGCTCGTCTCGCTCGCCGCGATCAGCGCGCCCGAGCCGCGCCAGATCGTCATCCAACCGTGGGACCGGAGTCTCATCAAGGCGATCGAGAAGGCGATCCTCGCCTCCGACCTCGGGCTCACCCCGGGCAACGACGGCGCCGTCATCCGGCTCAACATCCCCGCGCTCAACGAAGAGCGCCGCCGCGAGCTTGTGAAGCAGCTGCACAAGAAGGTCGAGGAGGGCCGCGTTGAGATCCGGACGCTGCGGCGCCACGCGCACGATGAGCTCAAGTCCAAAGAGAAGAGCTCCGGTGTGACGACCGACGAGGTGAAGCGCGTCGAGGCGCAACTCCAGAAGCTCACCGACCGCTACATCCTCACCGCCGACGAAATCGGGCAGGCGAAGGAGAAGGAGATCCTCTCCGTTTGACCGCCGCCGTCCCGCGGCACCTTGCGATCGTGATGGACGGCAATCGGCGGTGGGCGCGCAAGAAGCATCTGCCGGCGATCGCGGGCCACCGCGCCGGCGTGGACACGATCCGCCGAACGCTCCGCGCGGCGCGCGACCGTGGTGTCGAGTACCTCACCTTGTATAGCTTCTCGACGGAGAACTGGTCGCGCGATGAGGAAGAGGTCGGAGCGCTCATGGCACTTCTCGAGGAGACGATCCGCCGCGAGACGAAAACGCTCGTGGAAGATGGCGTCCGTCTCAAGGTGATCGGTCGATTGCACGAGCTCTCGGATCGGCTGCAACGCGCGATCGACGGCGCGGTGAAGGAGACGTCCGGTGGGGCACGCGGCGTCATGACGCTCGCCTTCAACTACGGCGGTCGCGCTGAGATCGTGGACGCCGTGAAGCGTCTGGTCGCCGACCGTGTGGCCCCCGATGAGATCGACGAGGCGGCAATCGCAAAACGCCTGTACGCCCCCGAGCATCCCGAGCCGGATCTCCTGATCAGGACCGGTGGAGAGCTTCGCGTCTCGAATTTTCTTCTCTGGGAGGTCGCGTACTCCGAGATGTGGGCGACGCAGGTGCTGTGGCCGGACTTCTCGGTGGCGGATCTGGACGCGGCGCTCGCCTCATACGCCGAGCGCGAGCGCCGTTTCGGCCGCTAGATGCGAGATCTTCGACGGCGGACGATCACGGCCGTCGTGTACGCCGCGGTCGTTCTTCTCGCTGTCGCTGCGCCGCAGATCGTCTTCTGGATCGCACTCGTGGTCGCGGGTCGCTTCGGCCTCTCCGAGATGGTCGCTCTGCGCGTCGGTCGGCCCGCCGTTGTGTTCGGCGCGGTCTTCTTCAGCGGCCTCATCTGCCTCGGCCTTCTCAAGGCAGCCGGCGCGCTGGGCGCGGGCGCGGAAATCGCCGACTCGCTGCCGGTGTGGCTCCTCTTGACGATCCTTTCGACCTGGGCCGCCGACGTCGCCGCCTATCTCGTGGGATCGGCCGTCGGTCGTCGCCGAATCGCACCATCCATCAGCCCTGGGAAAACGCTTGAAGGCACGGTGGCCGGATTCGCGGCGAGCGCGCTCGCCGTACTCGCTATCGCCGTCGTGTTCGGTCTGCCTCGTGTTCCAGGCATCATCTTGGCGATCGGGTCGGGGCCTGTCGGTCTTGCTGGCGACCTCCTCGAGTCCTACGTCAAGCGTCGCGCGGGCGTCAAAGACTCCGGTGCGATCCTGCCTGGGCACGGTGGCTTACTCGATCGACTCGACAGCCTGACGGCCGCCGCAACCTTCGTCTTCGCTGTGTTCTTGACGTGGTTCTTCTACGGCGTCGGCGCCGACGGCATCGTCGATCGATTCTGAGCACAAACCGGAGGTCACTTCGTCGGATGGGATGATGGGTAGGTGACCGCTCCGATTCGCCTCGCGATCCTCGGCGCAACTGGCTCGATCGGGCGCCAGGCGCTCGATGTAGTGCGCGCGCATCCCGATCGCCTGCGCGTCGTCGCGCTCGGTGGGAATCGGAACGTCGATGAGCTTCGCGACCTCGCGATGGAATTTCCGACGGCGCGCACGGCGCTCGGCCCGAGCGCACTCCTCGCTCTTGCGACGGACGCCGACGCCGACCTCGTCCTCGTCGCCACGCCGGGCGTGGCGGCGCTCCGCGCGACCATCGCCGCGCTGGAAGATGGGAAGCGCGTAGCTCTCGCGAACAAGGAGGTGCTCGTCGCCGCGGGTCACCTCGTCCGCGCCCTGACGGGCGGCGCGGGGGATCGTCTGCGCCCGGTCGACAGTGAACACAACGGCCTGTGGCAGTGCCTCGTCGGTGAGGATCTCGCGAAGGTCCGCCGCGTCGGGCTCACCGCGTCAGGCGGCGCGTTTCGCGAGGTGCCGCTCGAGGCGCTCGCAGGCGTCACGCCGCAGCACGCGCTGCGTCATCCGACATGGAAGATGGGGCCGAAGGTGACGATCGATTCGGCGACGCTGGTGAACAAGGCCTACGAGGTCGTGGAAACGCGGTGGCTGTACGGCCTCGAGTACGAGCGCATCGACGTCGTCTACCACCCCGAGAGCGTCGTCCACGCGCTCGTCGAGTACGTTGATGGAAGTGTGAAAGCGCAGCTCGCCGAGCCGGACATGCGCCTGCCGATCCAGTACGCACTGCTGTGGGATCGTGCGCCCTCGCCGGCGCCGCGTTTCGACTGGACCGCCGACCGCGCGCTTCATTTCGGGGAGATCGACGCGCGGCGCTACCCGTGCTTCGCCGTCGTCCTCGAGACCGCGCGCTCGGGCGACCTCGGGGCCATGATCGGACTGTCGGCTGCCGACGAGCTCGCCGTCGAGCGGTTCCTGCGCGGGGACATCCCCTTCACCGATATCGCCGCCCTGCTTCGCCGAGGCGCGGAACTCGGCGCGCGCGCGAAGCGGTCGCGCGAGCCCGAGCTCGAGGAAGTCATCGCGATCGATGCCGCGGTGCGCGCTTCGCTCGCCACGCCGGCGGCGGTCGCCTAATGGGCGGCCTGATCCAGTTCTTCACGCAGAACCCGCTCGCGATCCCGCTCTTCCTCGTGATGTTCACCCTGATCATCGCCGTGCACGAGTTCGGTCACTACATCACGGCGCGCCTGCTCGGCATGCGCGTGCTCGAGTTCGCCTTTGGGTTCCCGCCGCGTCTTCTCGCGATTCGTCGGGGCGGGATCGACTACAGCGTGAACGCCATCCCGTTCGGCGGGTTCGTCCGCATCCTCGGGCAGGACGACTTTTCCATCGATCAGCACGGCGCGGGCGACCCTGGATCGTTTACCTCCAAGCCGTGGTGGGCACAGGCCATCGTGCTCGCGGCAGGTGTCGCGATGAACTTCGTGTTGGCGATCGTCGTCCTGACCGCGGCGTTCATGATCGGGACCGAAGCGCCGACCGGCGTCGTACGGGTCGAGGAGGTCGCGCCGGGCTCTCCGGCTGAGGTCGCCGATATCCAGCCCGGTGACATCGTGCGCACGATCGACGGCAAGGACATCACGCGCACCACTGATCTCCAGACGTACGTTTATGGCCACGCCGGCAAGGCCGTCGCGATCGTCCTCGACCGCGGCGGGCGGTCGATCGGGCCGCTAACGGTCGTGCCCCGCGCGACACCTCCCGAGAACGAAGGCCCAATCGGGGTGAGGCTCTCGGAGGTGACGAGCCCGCCCACCGCGCTGTCGCCCCCGCAAGCGTTCGCCCAGGCAGTTCGCCTCACCGGCGACGTGGTGACCCAGATCGCCGAGCTTCCCGCCCAGCTGCTTGCGCGGCCGACGAACCAGCCCGGGCCGCCGCCGGTCGGGGGGCCGATCCAGATCTTCCTGGTGACCGCGGCGGTTTCCCAGCTCGGCGTGGCCGCGTTCCTCAAGCTCATCGGCGTGATCTCGGTGAACCTGGGCGTGCTGAACATCATCCCGTTCCCGGGACTCGACGGCGGGCGGCTCTTCTTCGTGCTGCTGTCCGCGGCGCTTCGCCGGAGGCTCTCGCCGCAGGTCGAGGCTGCGATCCACGCCGTCGGGTTCGTCCTGCTGCTCGGCCTGCTCGTCGTCGTGAGCGTCGCCGACATTCGTCGCGCGGCGGGAGGCTAGCTGAAGTCCCCAGGGACCTGAGTCACATGTGAAGACCCCCGACTAGGGTGGCGGTGTCCAAACCAACACCAGAGTCGGAGGCCTCACGTGTACGCTACCGCTCGTCTCAACCCACGCATCCGCGCGTT
>Ga0207646_10001449_pt1 | contig 29458 bp, 24 predicted proteins | sample KBSK5502metaG_FD_184343 | JGI IMG/M metagenome (GOLD analysis project Ga0207646, IMG submission 184343) | Corn, switchgrass and miscanthus rhizosphere microbial communities from Kellogg Biological Station, Michigan, USA - KBS K5-50-2 metaG... | ecosystem: Host-associated > Plants > Roots >... | reverse complement strand
CTCCTCGCTCGGACCGAGCTCCCGTGCCTGGCTCTGCGCGAGGATCAGCTTGTCGCCGGCGAAGTAAGACACGAGCGCGCTGCCGATCGATATCGCGAACGCGAATGGGAGGACGGCGATGCCTCCACCGGGCGCGAAATACTCGCCGACGAAATAGGCCAGGATCGCGACAAACGCGGTGAAGACCGCGATCAGCAGAAGCGTGCGCCACCGATTCGCGGCGGCCGCGTCGTAGATCGAAAGTCGCGCGGGCGTCTGATCGGTGGTCACGCTACTAGAAGGCTAGAGCCTCGCTAGAACTTCACCTGCGGGACCTCGCGCTCGGTTGCGTCGGCGAGCTCGAAGTACTGCTCGGCCTTGAACCCGAACATCCCGGCGAAGATGTTTGTCGGGAACGTCTGGAGCGACGTGTTGTAGTCGCGGACGTTGCCGTTATAGAACCGGCGCGCGAACGAGATCTTGTCCTCGGTCGCGGTGAGGTTCTCCGAGAGGTCCTTGAACTCCTGCACCGCCTGCAGCTGTGGGTAGTTCTCGGCGACCGCGAAGACCGAGCGGAGCGCGCTCGTGAGCATGTTCTCAGCCTGCGCCCGCTGTTCCGGCGTCGCCGAGGAGCCGGCGGCCACGGCGGCCGCGCGTGCTTCGGTCACCTTCTGAAAGACGGTCGACTCGTGCGTCGCGTAGCCCTTGACGGTCTCGACGAGGTTCGGGATGAGGTCGTGGCGCCGCTTGAGTTGGACATCGATGTCCGCCCAGGCCTCCTTCACGCGCTGGCGCAGCGTGACAAGGCGGTTGTACGTCGCAATGAAAAACAGGGCGAGCGCCCCGATGACGACAAGGACGACGATGATCTCCACGAACCCTCCCCGGCGATCGGAGGCTACCAGATGACGGCTATCCGAGGAGCGCTTTCACCGCCCGGACGATGTGCACCGTGCTGATGCCGGCGTCGTCCAGCATCTCGGCGGGCTTCCCCGAGCCCGGCATCTTTCGCACGGCGAGATGCCTGTAGCGCAGATCGCGGAAGCCGCGATCTGCGAGCGCCGCGAGGACCGCGTCGCCGATCCCCCCCTCGACCCAGTGATCCTCGACCACCACGATGCGACCGCCGGTGGCGCGCGCGGCATCGACGAGTGTGTCGGCGTCGATCGGCTTCACCGTGTAGAGGTCGATGACGCGCACGGGGATGTCCTCGTTGGCGAGGACGTCGACAGCCTTCAGCGCTTCGTGCACCGTGATGCCGGCTGCGACGATCGTGACCCGGTCCTTGTTCGAGCCGCCGCGCACGACCTTGCTGCCCCCGATCGGGAAGCTCTCGCCCTTGTCGTAGATGATCCCGGTCTTCTCGCGCGTCGTCCGTAAGTACGTGATCCCCTCACGGTCGGCCATCTGCGCGACCAGCTTCGCGGTCTGATTCCCATCCGACGGGTAGAGCACCGTGCTGCCGAACACCGCGCGCATCATCGAGAGATCCTCGAGGCCCATCTGCGATGGGCCGTCCTCCCCGATCGAGACTCCGGCGTGCGATCCGACGAGGCGAATGTTCGCGCGCGAGATCGCGGCCATGCGGATGAAGTCATAGGCGCGCGTGAAGAAGGCGGCGAAGGTCGAGGCGAAGGGGACCAGGTCGACGACCTGCATGCCCACCGCGGCGGCGACCAGCTGCTGCTCGGCGATGTACATCTCGAAGAACCGCTCCGGCGCCGTCTTCTTGAAGTCCTCGGCGTGCGTCGAGTTCGAGACCTCCGCGTCGAGCACGACCACGTCCTTGCGCGCCGCTCCGAGCGCCGCGAGGGTTTCGCCGTAGGCCTTCCGTGTCGCGATGGGCTCGGTGTAGGTCTTCAAGCTGAGCGATCCGGATCGCTGCATCGACGGACGTTCCCACCGCTCGGGCTTTTGGACGGGGAACGTGCGCGAGCGAGTCTCGCCGCCGAGCTCCGCGATCGCCTGCTTCGCCTGCTCGGGGTCGAGTGCCTTCCCGTGCCAGCCTTCCTTGTTCTCGAGGAACGACACGCCCTTGCCCTTCACGGTCCGCGCGAGGATCGCGGTCGGCCGGCTCCCGTCGCGCGCGCGCGAGTACGCGTCGTCGATCTCGTCGAGGTCGTGCCCATCGATGACGATCGGATCGACGCCGAAAGCGCGTACGCGCGCCGCGTACGCGCTCATGTCCCACTGGAGCTCGGTCGGCCCGCGCTGGCCAAGGCGGTTCACGTCGACGATCGCGGTGAAATTGGCGAGCCCTTCGTGGCCGGCGTGGTCGAACGCCTCCCAGATCGAGCCCTCCGCCGTCTCGCTGTCGCCGACGAGGACCCACACGTGATACGGCGCATCGAGTACGCGCTTCCCGGCGAGGGCAACGCCGACCCCGATAGGCAGACCCTGCCCGAGCGAGCCCGTGGCCACATCGACCCACGGAAGGATGGGCGTGGGGTGCCCCTCGAGGCGGCTGCCGAGCCTGCGGAACGTCATGAGCTCGTCGTCGCTGACCGCGCCCGCCGCCTTGAACATCGCGTACACGAGCGGCGAGGCATGGCCCTTGGAGAAGATCAGGTGATCGTTTGCCGGGTTGTCCGGCTGCCCGAAGTCGTACCGGAGATGTCCGGCGAGGAGGACCGCGATCAGATCGGCGGCCGAGAGCGATGAGGTGGGGTGGCCCGATCCGGCCGCGGTGGAGCAGCGAATGCTATCTATACGCAACTGTCGGGCTAACTCGCGATAGAGCTCGAGCTTTGTGCCGGTCTCGGCCACCGTGGCCATGACCTAACCCTAACGCACAATGCTCAAGTCGACGCGTGCCGTGAACACGGACCAAAACTCCGGCCGAAGGCCGGTAAAAGAAAAGCGAGCGTAGCGAGCGATGGAGATAGGGCTTTATGGCCTCGGCCGCATGGGCGGGAACATGGTCACTCGGCTTGCGCGGGGCGGGCATCGCGTGATCGCGGGGAATCGCAGCCCCGAGCCGGTGCAGGAAGCCTCGCAGCACGGCGCGGTGGCGTCGAGCTCGGTCGAGGACATGGTGAAGAAGATGAAGCCGCCCCGCGTCCTGTGGGGGATGGTGCCGGCCGGGGATGTCACCGACCACACGCTTGATGAGTTCGCCCGCTTCGCATCGCCCGGCGACGTGCTCGTCGATGGCGGCAATAGCTACTTCCGCGATTCGATGAGGCGCGCGACGAAATACGCGGGCATGGGCTTCCGCTTCCTCGACGTCGGAGTCTCCGGCGGCATCTGGGGACTCGAAAACGGCTACTGCATGATGGTCGGCGGTCCTGCGGATGCGGTCGCGATCGTCAAGCCCGCGCTCGACACGCTCGCGCCCCCGAACGGCTGGTCGCACTTCGGGAAGAACGGCGCGGGCCACTTCGTGAAGATGGTCCACAACGGCATCGAGTACGGAATGATGCAGGCGTACGGCGAGGGCTTCGAGCTCTTGCACGCGAGCGAATTCGAGCTCGACCTTAAGAAAGTGTCCACCGTGTGGCTCCAGGGCAGCGTCGTGCGGTCGTGGCTGCTCGAGCTCGCCGAGCGCGCCTTTGAGCAGGAGGGAAGCGACCTCGCGAACATCAAAGGCTGGGTCGAGGACTCGGGCGAGGGCCGCTGGACCGTGCTCGAGGCCGTGAACCACGGGGTCCCCATGACGGCCATCGCTCACTCGCTTTTCGCGCGCTTCGTGTCTCGGCAGGAGGACAGCTACGCGATGAAGGTCGCCGCCGCGCTCCGCAATCAATTCGGCGGTCACGCCGTCAAAAAAGAGTGAGGAGCCGTCCAACCTTGAGCGAGTCTCCGGCGCGCAGCGCCGAGATTGACCAAGAGTGAGGGACGAGCGAGGAGTGGCTATGCCGCGACGAGCGAGCCGTCCAGCCTTGAGCGAGTCTCCGGCGCCTAGCGCCGAGATAGTGCAGGAATAACGACAACGGCCACCTCGACTCTCAACCCGCTGCGCGAGGGGCTGCGGCTCTCGCGGATCCCCGAGCCCTCGACGATCGTCATCTTCGGCGGGTCCGGCGACCTCGCGCAGCGCAAGCTCATACCGGCGCTCTACAACCTCGCGCTGCAACGCCTCCTGCCCGCGACGTTCGCCGTGGTCGGAACCGCGCGGAAACCGATGAGTCACGAGGAGTATCGGGAAGAACTGCACGCCGCGGTCGGGCAGTACAGCCGGACGAAGCCGTTGAACGAGGAGGTCTGGCGTAGCTTCGCGGAGCACCTGCATTTCGTCGCGACCGCCGACGATGCTGGGTACGAGGAGCTCCGGCGCACCCTCGAACAGCTCGACCTCGCGCTCGGCGCGCACGCGAACCGGCTCTTCTACCTTGCGACGCCGCCGCCCGCCTACAAGGCGATTGTCGAAGCGATCGGCGAGCACCGCCTGCGGGGCGAGACCGGATGGGCGCGCATCGTCGTCGAGAAGCCGTTCGGGCACGACCGCGCGTCCGCGCTCGAGCTCAACGAGATCGTACACACCGTCTTCCGCGAGGACGAGGTGTTCCGGATCGACCACTATCTCGGAAAGGAGACCGTTCAGAACATCCTGGTGATGCGTTTCTCGAACGGTATCTTCGAGCCGATCTGGAATCGGCAATACGTCGATCACGTCCAGATCACGGTCGCTGAGACCATCGGTGTCGCTGAGCGGGCGGGGTATTACGAGCAGGCCGGCGCGATGCGCGACATCGTTCAGAACCATCTCCTCCAGCTCCTTGCGCTCGTCTCGATGGAGCCGCCGGCCGCGTTCGACGACAAGGCGGTCCGCGACGAGAAAGTGAAGGTGTTTCGCGCGCTTCGCCGCATCGCGGCCGACGAGCTGGCAACCAACGCGGTGCGGGGCCAGTACGCGCGCGGGTTCATCGAGGGCGTGCCTGTGCCGGGATATCGCGAAGAGCCGGGGGTGGCGCCCAACTCGCAGACCGAGACGTACGTCGCGTTGAAGCTGTGGGTCGACAACTGGCGCTGGGAAGGCATCCCCTTCTACGTTCGCACCGGGAAGCGGCTGCCGAAACAGTCGACCGAGATCGCGATCCAGTTCCGGGTCGCTCCACACCAGCTGTTCTCGCGCGACGCCCTGGCCGGGCTCGAACCGAACGCGCTCGTCCTCCGTATCCAGCCCGACGAAGGCATCTCGCTCCGGTTCGGCGCGAAGGTGCCGGTGCAGGGGATCCGTATCCGCGCCGTGAACATGGACTTCGACTACGGCGCCTCCTTCATGGTCGATGCCCCGGACGCATACGAGACGCTCATCCTCGACGCGCTCCGCGGCGACGCGACGCTCTTCACCCGTCACGACGAGGTCGACCAGCAGTGGGCGTTCGTCGACCCGATCGCGAGTGGCTGGGCGCAGTCGCCGGGCGGGCCCGCGCTCTACGAGGCGGGAACGTGGGGCCCGAGCGAGGCGGACGCACTCATCGAGCGGGATGGACGGAAATGGCGGAAGTCGTAGTCGACACGACGTTCTGGGGCGCGCGGCAAAGCGGCGTCGCCGCGCTCGAGCGGGAGCTCACTCGGCTCCGCCGTGCGCAGAGCGCGCACGCCCGAGAGCTCGGACGCCCGATCGCGCGCGCGTCGGTGCTGAACCTCATCGTGTACGCCGAGCGCGAGGAGCACGCGCGCCGCGCCGCACGAAGCATCGCCGACCTCGCGCTGCGTCACCCGTCACGCGCGATCGTCGTGCTCGCGGATCGCGGCCGGCGCGAGGGCATCGACAAGCAGATCGAGATGCATTGCCGTCTACCGATCGCGGACGGCGCCCGCCTCGTGTGCTACGAGCAGATCCTCGTTCGTGCGAGGGGCGACGTCGACGATCGTCTGGCGTCCGCGTTGATCCCGCTACTCGTGCCCGATCTTCCGGTCTTCCTTTGGTGGACGGGTACGCCGCCGCTCGGGTCGCGATCGTTCGCGGATCTCCTGCGTCTCTCGGACCGGCTCGTCATCGACTCCGCCGATTTCGCGCGGCCTGAAATGACGTTGCCGGTCATCGCGCGCATCTCGGATGATGCGCGCGGACGTTTCGGCCTCACCGATCTCAATTGGACGCGGCTCACACCGTGGCGCGAGATCGCGACAGCGTTCTTCGACGTTCCCGCGTGGCGGCTCTTTCTCGACGGTATCACCGGGGTGCGCGTCGGTTTCGCCGTAGATATGGACGGTCGTGACATACATCCTTCGCAGGCGTTGCTGTTCGTGGGATGGCTGGCGTCGCGTCTCGGCTGGCGACCGCTCGAGACCCTCGCTCCGTCGGAGGCCGGCGGACTCCTGTTCGCGATCGCGCGTCCCGACGGCGCACGGGTCATGGTCCGCGTCCGTCCGCGCTTCGAGCGCGGGCTCGACGAGGGCGACGTCTCAGGTATTCGTATCCAGGCGACCAGCACGCGGCAGCAGGCCGAGTTCGTCGTGAAGCGCCAGCCCGATCCGCGGCATCAGACCGCCACGGTCCTCCTGGACGGCGAGCGGCGCTGGGAGCGCACGATGCCGCTCCCATCGCCGGCCATCGTCGAGCTCATCGGCGAGGAGCTCTCGATCCTCGGAAGCGACCGAACCTATGAAGAGGCCCTCGACGCTCTCGTCGAGCTCGCCTAGCGGGTTAGCACACAAGTTGCGGACAGGCGACGGCATGGCGAGCGAGAAGACCGGCGATCTCCGCGCGCCCGCATCGGCCCGCCTGCTCGCACACCGCTACCGACTCGGCGAGCGCATCGACGAGGGCGGAGCGGGCGAGGTGTGGCGGGCGCGCGACGAGAAGCTCGGCCGCGACGTGGCGATCAAGCTCCTCGGCGCGGACGCGGATGACGCCTTTCGCGCCCGTTTCGCCGATGAGGCGCGCCGCGCGGCGGCGGTCGTCCACCCCAACGTCGTCACCGTGTTCGACGAAGGGCGCGACGGGGCCGACGCGTTCATGGTCATGGAGCTCGTACCGGGGAAGACGCTTCGCGAGATCGTCGCCGAGCGCGGCCCGCTCCCCGCGCACGAGGTGTCGCGGCTCATCAGGCAGGTCGCCGCGGCGCTCGACGCCGCTCACGCGGCGGGGGTGATCCACTGCGACGTGAAGCCGGCGAACGTCATCGTCGACCGCGCGGGAGTCGCGAAGCTCACCGACTTCGGGATCGCGCGCGCGGCGCGCGATCGTGACGAGCAGGAGCTCCTCGGCACGGCGCGATACATCGCGCCGGAGCGAGTCGAAGGCGGTCCGGTCACCGCACGCACCGACGTCTATGGACTCGGTCTTGTCGCGTATGAGCTGCTGACGGGCAGGCCCGCGTTCGACGGCGCGACGAGCGAAGAGCTCGTGCGGGAGCGGCTTGTCGGACCGCCGCCATCGCTTCGCCTGGCGCGGGTTGGGCTCGACGACCGCCTCGATGCGATCGTCGGACGCGCGCTCGCCACGGTGCCGGATCGCCGGTACGCGAGCGCGGGCGCGTTCGCGCGCGCGTTCTCGGACGTCGCGGACCGCGACACCGATCCAACCGTGGCCCTCGCATCGATCGGCCGGGCTCGGGGCGGCGCGCGCGCCTGGACGCTCCCACGCTTCGACTCGAGCGTCGCGATCCTCGCGGTCCTCGCGATCCTCCTCGCCCTCTTCCTCTTCTTTTCGTCATTTCCGAAGGCGGCCGCCCCGAGCCAGGCCCCCGCGGCAAGCGCCGCAGCGATCGGGACGCCCAACGTCGTCGGGAAGAGGCTCGCCGATGCCATCGCGGCGCTGCAGGCCGCCGGCTTTCCGCTGGTCGAGTGGGCACCGGCGCAAGGCCAGGGGGCGCAGTGCGCGGTGATACTTCAGGACCCGCCGGCGGGGACGGCGCTCGCGCGCAGCGCGAAGACGACCTTGTCATATATCGCGGGAAAGGACTGCACGAAGAAGGGAGACTAGGGCTGGGAGCGCAAACGGCGGCACGCACCGACGTCGGGCGCGTTCGGGAGAACAACGAAGACCGCTATCTCGTCCGCGAGCGAGGCAAGACGACGCTCCTCGCGGTAGCCGACGGCGTCGGCGGAGAGGCGGGCGGCGAGCTCGCGAGCGCCGCCGCCATCGACGCGCTCGCGGAGGGCTTCTTCAGCGCGCCGGCAGGGTCGCTGACCCCGGCCGAGGCCCTGGCGTCCGCGATCCGCGGCGCGAATGACGCGGTGCTCGGCGCCGCCGGCAAGAGCGGACAGCCCGGAGCGGCGTCGACGCTCGTGGCGGCGGCCATCAAAGGCGGCTCGGCGGTGATCGGAAACCTCGGTGACAGCCGCGCCTATCTTCTTCGCGACGGCGACATCCGCCTCGTCACGGCCGATCACGCCGGCGAGTACCAGAGCTCGATCACGAGATTCGTCGGCGATCCGCGCGGGGTTCAACCCGACGTGTTCCTCGAAGCGCTCCGCCCGGGCGACCGGCTCCTCCTCTGCTCCGACGGTCTGACCCGTCACGTTCCGGACGGCGAGATCGCTTCGACGGTGCGGCGCACGGATCTCGACCGCGCCGCGACTGCGCTCATCGATCTCGCCAAGTCGCGAGGCGGCGAGGACAACATCACGGTCGTGCTCTATGCCGCGCGCCGCAGGTTCGGTCTCGCGAGCCTCGGGCACGATGTCGTGAATCTCATCCTCGCGCTCCTGGTCGCGATCGTCGTCGTCGGCGCGATCGCGGCCCTCGTCTTCGCTAGCGGCGCATACCCGATCGCGCGGTAGCGAGCAGCCTCGCGAATCCCGGCGAGCTACTCCACCCGAAGAGGAGCGCGACAGCCGCGGCGACCGCAAGCGCGAGAGCGACGCGGCTCAGGAGCGCGGCCACCGAGAAGGACGATCCGATCGTCGGATTGCAGACGAACGCTGGATAGAAGGTGCATTCGTACGTCCACGTCGGAAGGATGAAGAACATCCCGGCCTGCGCTCCCGGAAAGGGCTGCGCCGAGATGAACGGGTAGAAATACGCGAAGACCGCCGTCGCGAGCGCGAGGTAACCGATCACGACGCGGGCCCTACCGGTCTCCCAGAGATACGCGAGCCCCGCCGCGAGGGCGAGCAGATAGAACGGCAGCGCCGTGAAGAAGTGGTAGAAGAAGAGCACGCGCCCGATCGGGACCCAGGCGAGGTACTGCGCGAGGCCGGCGAACACGACGATGGCGAGTGACACCGACCGCGCGCGGATCGCGGCGATGGCGCACCACCCGAACGCGACGATGCCGCCCCAGAAGAGGGCGACGTTGCCCGCGTCGTAGATGTACGCGTTATCGCCACCGCCTGAGGCGCCGAAGTACCAGTAGACCGGTTTGAGCACCAGCGGCCAGCTCCACCATGGCGATCCCGCGGGATGCGGCGCGGTCAGCCCCGAGTGGTACCAGTACATCTGCTGCGTGAGCTCGACGAGGTTCCACCCGTAGGGGATCGTCGGGCCGCCGTACCAGCGCACGTAGCTCGCGAGGTACAGGCCGGCAGGAATGACGGCGAACGAGACGAAGAGGATGACGGCATTCAGTCCGCGCCGCGCGAGGAGGTCGAGCGGCCCGCCGGAGCCGGGACGTCCGCGCTCGTACGCGCGCGCGGTGACGGCAAGAGACGCGATCAGGATTCCGGCGAGGGCGTACGCACCCGCCCACTTCGCCGCGAGCGCCAACCCGAACAGGACCCCGGCGATGACAACGTCGAGCGTCGCCCAGCGTCGCGGCTGGTGTGCCGCGACCACGAAGTACCAGCCCGCCACGATCAGCGTCGCGACGTAGATGTCGTTCATGCCGATGCGCGCCTGAGCGAACATCGATCCGTCGACGAGCACCGCGATGCCCACGAGCGCGGGGAGGACCGCGGATGCGAACAGCCGCCGCGCGAGGAGAACCAGAACGAACGCCAGTACGGCGGCGAACAGGATGCCCGGCAGCCGCCACGCGAGCGCATGCCGGCCGGTCTCGATGAGGTCGGCACCGTTCGCGCCGGCGACGACGAGCTTGTCGCCCTCGCCATCGACGCCGAGCAGTGTTCCCGCCACCGGGATGGACGCGTACGGCGACGACCCGTGCGTTTCGATCACCACGACGCGTCCCTCGTCGAGCGCGTACAGGAAGTCAGTGCGCGGAACGGTCGCGAGCGCCGTCGCCCCGGTCGAAAACGCGCCCGTGCGCGCGTTCCCGAGCGGGACCGCGTCGTGCGAGCCGTTCTCGAGCTCGAACACGTCGAGGGTCGGCGAGTCAGCGCGGGCTACGAAAACGCGGTTCGGGCCGAGCGCGTAGGCGATCGCCGTGCCCGGCCGGCCTCCGGTCAGCGCACGGGTCTCCTGGCCGGTGTCCGCCGACACGACATGGACCGTCCCCTGGGGATCGAGGACGTAGAGCTCGCTGCCATCCGTTTTCGCGGTGACGGCCACCGTGGCGACCGGTACGAGGGCCGGCTTTGCGTCGAGGTTTGCGTAGATCGCAAGCGAGGTCGGACCCCCGACGATCACGCGATCGCCGGCGAGGGACAGCGAGCGCGCGCCGCCGAACGGCAGCTGCACCGTTTGGAGCGCCGTGTTGCTCGGCCCTTCGGCGAAAGGCACGACCACGAGCGATGTGGAGGTCATCACGATGGCGTGGTCGCCCTGGATCGCGACGGCGGACGCGCTCTCGCCGAGCTTCGCGCGGTCGCCCGGACCTCCGCCGCCGCGCGCCCACACCGTGACGACACCGTCGCGCGAGACGTATGCCCGGGTGCCATCGCCGGACACGGCCAAAGCCGCCGGGCCATCGCGCGGGACGCTCTCGTGGCCCACCACCCGATCGTCGCCGAACGCGAGGATGCCGAGGGCCATGATCTCTTTCGCCAGATGCGGGTGCGTCCATTCGTACGGCTCGCGCTGCGCGAGGAGCTCGAACGCGGTGCGCGCGTGATAGACCTCGTCGAAGTACATGTCGCGGGGCCAGTCGAGGCGGTAACCGCGTGACGCGAGCACCGCCAGCGCGACGAGCGCGGCGACGGTCACGTCGCGACGCGACGGAAGACGCCCCGGCCCGAGTCCCGCGGGCAGGACCCAGCCGAGCTGCCGCGGCCGGGATACGCCGGGGAGCGCCCACGCCGTATCGCTCTCGAGGCGGGCGTCGCCGCGGACGAGGCGCCACACCAGATATGCGGCCGCGCCCATCATCGCGAGGGCGATCCCGATCTGACCGGAGCGGCTGAAGATGGTCGCTTCGACGATCTGCGGTACCCGCAGATCGACGTATTGCTCGTAGCGCGTGAACGCGTAGTAGAGCGAGAGCGCGAAGGTGAGGGCGAGCACGAAGTATGGGACGAGCACGCGCCTCCGCGCGACAGCGAGCGGCAGCGCAAGCGCGAAGACGGGGAAGAGATAGCGTTCGTGCGCGCGCGTCGGTAGGAAGTAGAAGGCGAGACCCGCGAAGACGGCGCACGCCAGGAGCACCGCAGTGTCGCGACGCCACCAGAGCGGTATGGCCGACGCGATCAGGCCGGCGACGAGCAGCACGCCGCCCCAGACGACGAGGCCGGCGTCCGGCTTCCAGAAGTCGAAGAAGATCGACCATCCGTTGAACGCGTAGAGCGACGTGTACGGATAGGTCTCCGAGGCGCTGCGCACCAGCCGAACGAGCTCCGCCGCGATGCGCGTCGGCTCGGGCCCCCAGAACGGTACGGACAGCGCGTACGCGGTCGCGGCGGCGGCACCGAGCGTCGCGGCGAGCGGCCGCCACCGGGCCTCCCGAACGAACTCGAAGCTCGCGGCCGCCACGATCACGAGGAGCCCGATGCCGAACTGCGGCTTCACCAGACCGGCGACCGCGCCGAGCACGCCGGCGAGCCACCACCGGCGCGAGCCGGCGGCGGCGACGGAGCCCAAGAGCGGCAGGGTCCCGACCGCGTCGACCTGACCCCAGTACGGTCCCCCGAAGATCACGCCCGGCTGCAGCGACCAAAGCGCGGCGGCGGCGACTGCCGCGCTCCGGCCCGCGGTGCGCCACGTCAGGCGCGCGGCGAGCAGCGCGATGCCGATGTCGGCGGGGATGCTGATCGCCTTCACGGCAAGGCGAAGTAGCTCACCATCGAAGAGGGCACCGAGCGACCACAGCACGTACAGGAACGCGGGCGGGTAGTCGCTGAAATAGCCCGGCTCGTAGAAGCGGCCGGGCCCGATCTGGGCGAGACGCTCGGCCCAGGCCTCGAATGTTTCAACGTCGGTCGGGAACCCCTTTGCGGGCACGACGAGAAGCCGGATAAGAACGCCGAGCGCGATCGCCGCCGCCACGGCAAGCTGCGCGCGGCGCTCGCGCTGGAGATCCTCGTTCACTGCCAGTACTCGAATCGCGTGATCGCGATCGTCGCATAGATGTTTACAGCGAGGGAAAGCACGACCGCGAGGACGAAGATGACGGTGGCGCGGCGGCGCCAGATGCCCCGGAAGAGTCCGTCACCGGTCAGCGCGAGCGCGACGAGGAACGGCTGCGCGTCGATGCTGAAGCGGTAACCGAACTGCTGGAAACCGACGGTGCCGTGAAAGAGGTCCGGCAGGAGCGCGAGAAGCGCCGCGGCCGCGGTGGCGCCGACGACGACGTTGCGGTGGATCTCGCGGAGCGCCAGGAAGATCCAGAGGAACGCGGGCGTCGTCAGAAAGAGGCTCATCCCGATGAAGCGCGGGCGCAGGAAGAACGGCGTGTCCGGGAGAAGCTCGGGGGGCTGAAGGAACATCGCGTACAGCTGCCTCGGCAGGTAGAGCGGCGAGATAAGCCCATGGCTGAAGAAGACGTCACCCTGGGTGAGGCGAGCGTAGCCGTCGTCGAGCGGCGTTCCCCACCGCAAGAGGTTGTATCCGACGTAGACGATCGCGAGGGGCGCGCCGCCGGCGAGAACGCCACCGAGGGAGCGCCCGTAGCCCGCTCCGGCTCGCCGCGCACAGAGAAGCGCGAGCGCCGGCGTCGCGAGCGCGACGGGCAGACGAGCGAGCGCGGAGATACCGAGAAGCGCGCCGACCGCGACGGGGTTGCCGCCCCGCGCGGCGAGAGCGAAGGCCAGGGCCAGAAAGAGCATCGCGGCCGAGTGCGCCGCGAACCAGGCGCGGCCATCGACGCTCGAGAAGAAGAGCGTGGTCCCGAACGCGGAGAGGAGTGCGCCGGCGAGCGCGTAGATTCGCGGCGCGCCGTACGCCCGCAGCCCGAGGTAGAGGACGCCGGCCGAGGCGCCGCCTGCGATCCGGGACGCGACGACCTGCGCGACCGCGGTCGGGAAGAACGGGGCGAACGGAAGCGCCAGGATCGCGGGCAGGGGCGGATAGACGACGCAGTACCGCCCCTCGCCGCAGGGGAGGAGCTCGTTCAGCCAGGACGGGGCCTCGGTGAGCCACCAGCGGCCATGGAGGAACGCCTCCGCGAGGCGCCCGTAGTAGTCATAGTCGGTGACAAGACCGAAGCCGGCGGCCACGTAGATCGCGGCCGCGATCACACCGATCCATATCGCGGCTGCTCGGTCCGACACGGTCATGCGACCTCAACACGCTAACCTTGCGCGCCAGTGCCCGCACGGCTTGACAGCCTCTCCTTCTTCTTTCCCGCACTCAACGAAGAGGACAACGTCGCGCCGATCGTCGAGGAGGCGCTGACGGTGCTGCCGCGCTTCGCCGACGGCCTCGAGGTCACCGTCGTCGACGACGGGAGCAGCGACCGCACCGGCGCGATCGCGGACGAGCTCGCGCGGAAGGATTCGCGTGTCCGGGTGATCCATCACGGAACCCGCCGCGGCTACGGCGGTGCCGTCCGCTCGGGCCTGCGCTCCGCCACCAAGAATTGGATCTTCTTCACCGACGGCGATCGGCAGTTCGCGCTCGAGGACCTCGCGCTGCTCATCGCCGCGAGCGAGGGTGTCGACGCGGTCGTCGGCTTCCGGAAGAAGCGGGCGGACCCGGCCCGGCGGCTCTTCGTCGCCTGGGTCTACAACCGCCTCATCCGCCTCTTGTTCGGCGGTGGCTGGCGCGACGTGGACTGCGCGTTCAAGCTCTTTCGACGAGAGGTTTTCGAGCGCGTGCCGCTCGAGCGCGTGCGCTCCGAAGGTGCGTTCTTTTCCCCCGAGCTGCTCATTACGCTCCGCCGGGCAGGGATCCGTGTGCGCCAGGTCGGTGTGCGGCACTTTCCGCGAACGGCTCACGAGCCCAAGGGCGCCTCACCACGGGTGATCCTCCGCGCGATCCGCGACCTGCTCCGGCTACGCGCTCGCCTCTGGCTGCACCCGCGCGACTAGCGCCGCTCGAGACGCCAGATATCCGCGAGGGCCTCGCGCTCGCGGATGACGCGCGCCTGCCCGCCATCGAGGAGGACGACCGCGGGTCGCGGGGTCTGGTTGTAGTTCGACGCCATCGCGACGCTGTACGCGCCCGCGCCCGGGATCGCGAGCGTGTCGCCCGATCGCGCCGTCGGCAGGCGCACCGAGCGGATGAGGACGTCGCCCGACTCGCAGTACCGCCCGGCGACGGTCACCTCTTCGGAGGGCTGCTCACCAGCGCGCGCAGCGAGCACCGCGGTGTACTCGGCGCCGTAGAGCGCGGGCCGGATGTTGTCACCCATCCCGCCGTCAACGGCGACGAACGTCCGTACGCCCGGCACGCGTTTGGTGCCGACGACGCGATAGAGCGCGACGGCCGCTCGGCCGACGAGGCCGCGGCCGGGCTCGACGTAGATGGTGGCACCGCGGAGCGCGCGATCCTTGCGCACCGGCTGGGTCACGGCTCGGGCGTAGTCGTCGAGATCGGGCGCTTCCTCGGTCGCGCGCAGACGCACGGCCACCCCGCCGCCCATTCCGAGCTCCGCGATCGGCGCGCCGGTCGCGGCGCGCACCTCGTTCGCGAAGGCGACGAGAGCGCGCGCGAGCTCGTCATACGGGCGCGCGTCGCGAACCTGGGCGCCGAGGTGCGCGTGTATGCCGACGAGCGATAGGCCCTTCGCCTTTGCGATCTCGCGCGCCTGCGCGAGAGCTTCTCCGGTGCTGATCGGCGCGCCGAACTTGCTGTCGATCGTTCCGGTGACGAGGTGCGGGTGCGTGTCGACCGTGATGCCGGGCGCGACGCGGAGCCACACCGGCTGCGGACGGCGCCGCCCCTGCGTCAGCCGGGCCAGCCGCTCGATGTCGTGCGCCCCGTCGATGACGAAACGGCCGACGCGCGCAGCTAGCGCCCCGGCGACCTCGTCGTCGGGCTTCGCGTTGCCGTGGAGCTCCATCCGCGATACCGGAAAGCCCGCCCGCCGTGCGGCTTGAAGCTCTCCGAGAGACGCGACGCTCGCATCGATGCCCTCGCGCGCGATGATCGAGCCGACCCCGATGAGCGCGCACGCCTTGACGGAATACGCCACGCGAACGGGTCGGTAGCGGAAGAAGGCGTCGACGTACTCGCGCAAGCTCGCGCGGATCGTGGGGGCGTCGTAGACGTAGAGCGGTGTCCCGAATCGGTCGGCGAGTGTTTCAAGGTCGTGCGTCCCGATGCGCACGTGCCGATCGCGACCCACCGCCGTCCCGAGGGGCCAGATCGCGCGCTCGATCACCCGGTCAGGAGTTCTGTTGGGGGTCGTCGGGCAGCGACTCGATGAACTCCTTGAAGACCGAGAGCTCGTTGTCGTCGCTCGACTCTGCGGTGATCGCCGACCGATCGAGGACGGTCTCGCTCACGAGGATGCGCGCGGAGCAGCGGACCGCGAGGGCGATTGCGTCAGAGGGGCGGCAGTCGACCTCGATCTCCCGGTCGGCGACCTGCAGGAAGACGCTGCCGTGGAAGACGCCGCCGCCGGACTCGTCCGCGACGAGGTCCTTCACCACGACACGGGTGATCTCGGCGCCAATCTTCGTGAGCATGTCGACGATCAGGTCGTGCGTGAGCGGACGCTCGCTGGTGATGCCGGCGATCCGCGTGGCGATGCTGTAGGCCTGGTCCGGTCCGATCCAGATCGGCAGAAGCCGGCGCACACCCTCGGCCTGCAGGAGCACCACATGTTGGTTGGTCAGCACGTGGACGCGCACCGACTCGACCGAACACGGCACGAGCATCGTCACAAGCCTACCCGGTCGAAGCGCCACGCAAGCCTCATACCGGCCGTGCGTGCGCTAGCCGAAACGGAATCGACCCTGCGTGCGCCGCTGCCTGAAGAGCAGGAGCAGGAGGATCCCGGCGGCGAATCCGAAGAGGTGCGCGAAATAGGCGATGTTCTCGGTCGCTTGATGCGCCGTGAGCCTGAGCTCGGCGAGCGCGTCGATCACCTGAAGCACGATGAAGAAACCGATCACGATCAACGCGGGCAGCTGCAGGATCGTTATGAAGATCCCGAGGAACACGAGCGTCGATACCCGCGCCGTGGGGAACATCACGACGTATGCGCCAAGGACTCCGGCGATCGCGCCGGATGCGCCGACCATCGGCTCGGGCTGCACGAGCCCCTGACCGATCGCGGCGACGATCCCGCAGAGGATGTAGAAGACGAAGTACGTTCCGCTGCCCAGGCGATCCTCGACGTTATCCCCGAAGATCCAGAGGTACACCATGTTCCCGATCACGTGAAGCCATCCGCCGTGAACGAACAGGTGCGTGATGAGCGGCGCGAACGTGGCGAGCGTGATCTGCCCGTGCGCGACCAGGCTCGAGAACTGCGCCCAGTCGAACGAATACCGGTCGTAGAACGCGGCGATCGCGCCCGGTTGCCGGACCAGCGTCAAGACGTACAGCCACACGAGAATGTTGGCAACGATCAGCAGGCGGTTGACGATCGGCGTCTTCGCCGTCGGGTTCTGGTCGCGAAGCGGGATCACGCGCGGAGCTCCGTCGCCACCACCTTCGATCCGTGGATCGTGAAGATCGTCCGCGCGCCTTCGGATACGTAGAACGCGCTCGGTTCGGGAAGGTTCGGCGGGAGCGCGAAGCGCGCGAGCTCTCCCCCATCGCGGCTCATCTGCACCACGACCCTGTTCGGCGCGTCGAGGAGGTAGATGGCGCGCTGCACATCGATAGCCTGGACGGCGGTCGGTTTCAGCGGTGCTCCCGTCCACCGCGGGACAAAGTCCACGTGCGATGCCGTGAACGACGTCGTGGGCCTACGGAACCGCAGGATGTCGCCCTGGGTCGTCACGATCCAGATGTCCAGATCGACCGCGATCGATCGCCCTATCCCGGTCGGGAGCGGGTCGGTGAGGTAGGCCTGGGCGTGCTGGAACCCGGTCCCCGGAAAGGATTCGTGCTTCCACACCTGGCCGGTCGTGGCGTCGAGGACGTACAGGTTCGTGGCGAAAACGGCGAACGCGTCGGCGGTCTTCCACGTCGACGAATCCTCGGGGGTCACGTCGGCGACACCGGTGCCCTCGACCCGCCAGACGCGCCTCTGGTCGTCGAGCGAGTAGACCACTTCGTTGAGGTTTCCGACGAGCCGGGGCGCGCCGACGCCGTCCGTTCCCTTCGTGAGCGCCGGAGCGACCTGCATCGGGTCCCCGAAGATCCGCCAGAGACGGCCGGCGCCCGGGTCGGCCGCGAAGAGTCCAAGGGTGGTGCGAACAAGCGCGGTGGGCCTCGCGCCCGGGGCGATCGGCCGCCCGTCGGGACCGGTGACGCGTGCGAGATCCACGATCACGCCCGTGATCTGGTCGTCCAGTGCGGTGATCTGGTCGCGAAGCGCGGCGATCCGGGCCTGGTCCGCGGCGGTCGACCGCGAGGCCTCCTCGAGCGACGCCCGTGCGCGGTCGATTCTCTGCCGGGCCAGCGGAGTGTCGGGAGGCTTGCGATCGGCGGCGCGCTGCGCGGCCGAGATGTCGCTGTCGATGCTGATGAGGGCGAGCGCGTAGTCGTTCTTGACCTGGTTGGACTGGAAGTCGCGGTACGCGACCACGCCGATGCCGCCGGCCACGACCAGCAGCAGGACCGCGAGCAGCGACGCGGCGCGGCGCTGGCGGCGGGAGCGCGAGCGCGCCGTGTTGGGGCGACTCGGAAGTGGCGGGGCGCGCCGTGGCATGAGCTCGAAGCCGACGGCCACTGTCTTTCCCATCGCCTTGGCCGCGGGCGCGGTCGCCGCGCTGATCGCCTGCGCCACCCGGGGACGGCGCCGCCATACCGATTCGAATCGTGAGCGAATGCCCTCTGCGATCAACACCTCGGCGGGCTCGGCTCGCTCCGGCTCTGGCAGGACCCGGCCTGCCGCGGCGCCCGCCGCCGTGATCTCGATAAAGATCGCCGCGACGCTGCCGACCACACCATCCGCGACCGCGCGATTGTTGATGTGCTCCGCCGCCGCGCGCGGGTGAAGAGTGATCGCCGCGTTCTTCAAAGCCTCCGCGCCGAGGCCCTCGACGAGTCCGCCGGATGCCAGGATGAGCGTGTCACCCGGCTCGATGCTCTGGCGCCACACATCCGGGAGGACATCAGCGACGCCCCCGAGCGATTCGGCCTCGCGCGTCGTGGTCCGGTGGACGAAATCGGCGAGTTCCCCCGGCTCGTCGCCCGGCAGAAAGAGCCGGGCGCGCCGCACTAGGAAGACCTGCGCGGCGCCGATCCGGGCCGCGTAGAGCTCGTTGTTCACGACGACCGCGCAGGCGCAGTGGAGCGACACGCGTCCGCGTTGATCGCGGAGGCGCTGCGCGGCCCGGCGATTCGCCTGCCGTAGCGCCTTGCGGAGCGAGACCTCGATCCCTGCGGAGAGGTCGTAGTAGTACTCCTGACGGGCGAGGTCGGCGACCTCCTTCGCGACGTCGTTTCCCGCGTTCCCGTGCTGCCGCGCGACCTCGCACAGGAAGTAGAACCGCCCTTTCGTCCGCAGCGTTGCGCCAAGGGTCGGCTCGCTCGCGACGATCACGTCAGGCGTGCCGGGCCGCAGCTCCGCCGTGGTTCCGATCTTTGTCACAAGGCTCAGCGGTCGCATCGCTGGCGAAGTTTAGGGACCCGAGGAGCGCCGTCCGCGCGAACTCGTTCGCGCGAGCGGCCGACGACGGGTACCACCGCGAATCTGTACGAAGAGATTTCTCATCAGCGACCCGCCGGGACCGAGCGGATCTTCGCGATCCCGCTTCGCGGCGCGCGCGAGGCCAGCTCGGCGACGAGCTGCTCCTCGCGAAGGCGGATCTCGGCCGCCCACTGGACGGTCGGGACGGCCACGATGAGCGTGCCTTCGTCCATGCGCACAGCGGTCGTTCGCGTCGCGTCGGGGCCGATGACTGCGCATGCCACCGACGTCCAGGCGCGCATCGCGTCGGCCTTGGCGACATCGCTGTCGAGGTGGAGCGTCCGCAGCGCCCTCGCGATCGCCGCGGCGAGCGGTCTCATGTGGGTCGGACGATCTCTGTGACCGTCGCCCCGCGCTGCAGCGCCTCGGGGATGCTCGTGCGGACGGCCGCCGTGAGAAGCGTCTGCGCGCCCTCCGGAAGTGCGCGGCACAGCGCCTCGCGGTGAGGCGTGTCGAGCTCGGAGAGGACGTCGTCGAGTAAGAAGATCGGGGGCTCTCCCACGTGGTCGCGGATCCACTCGGCCTCCGCGAGCTTCAGGGCGAGCACGGCGGATCGTTGCTCTCCGCGCGACGCGAACGTCGGCAGCGGTCGCTCGCCCGTGGCGACGGCGAGGTCCTCGCGGTGCGGACCGACGAGGGTCGTCGCTTGCCAGCGCTCGCGATCGTGCTTCTCCGCGATCAGGCGGCGATAGCCCTCGGCCCGCTCTTCCGCGCTCGAAGCCTGCACCTGGCCCGCGTACGCGATGTCCGGCGTCGGGTCAGCGCCGAGCGCGGCGGCCGCCGCGCGAAAAGCCGGACGAAGCTCCCGGACCGCGGACTCGCGGCGAAGCGAGATGGACGTGGCGAGCCGAACGAGCTCAGAGTCCCAGAAGGCGATCTCGCTCTCGGATACGGGTTCGTCGTCGCGTCCCGCGCGAAGCAGCGCGTTCCTCTGTGTGAGCACGTTCGCGTACGCGCGAACGTCGGCGCGATGCGAACGATCGACCTGCGCGACCATCGCATCGAGATAGCGCCGCCGGGCCGACGGCGCGGACGCGAGAAGATCAGTGTCTTCGGGGAAGAACGCCACGACCGCGACTTTGCCCACCACGTCGTCCGCCCGTCGCCCGGCGCCGTCGGCGGTGTAGCGCCGGGCTCGCCGGCGAACGTCCACTGCCGGAGCGAAGAGCGTCACCTCGAGGCGAGCCCGGTCTCTGGCCGTGCACGCGTCGATGGCCACTCGCGTGAGAGGAGCGCCCCAGCGGATCATCTCCACATCGTCTCCGGCACGCGAGGACTCGCCGCGCGCGACGAGGTGCACCGCCTCGAGGATGTTCGTCTTGCCCGCGCCGTTCGGACCGACGAAGGCCGTCACGCCGGAGGCAAGTTCGATCGTTCGATCCTCGTAGCTCCGAAAGTTCTCGAGCGCGACCCGGGCGACGCGCATGTCGGCGAGCCGGTGCCTAGGCCGGGATGCGAAGCGGCATCACCACATGAAGATAGCTGTCGTCGCCGACGATCCGAACGACCCCCGGCGCCAGCGGGCCGCCAAGCTCGAGCGCGACCTCCGGTGCGGAGAGGCTCGACAGCGCATCCGCGACGAACCGCGAGTTGAACGCGATCGTGGTGGCCTGACCTTCGACAGTCGCGTCGATGCGGCCGGTGTTGTCGCCGACTTCCGCCGCGTTCGCCGTGATCACGAGCGGCGGATCGCTGGATGGATCCACCTGGAACCGCAGCATGTTCGCCGCGTCACGCGCAAAGTAGGAGGCGAGGCGTGTGGCCTTCAGCAGCTCCTCGCGCTGTGCGAGCACGCGGGTCGAATGGCTCGTGGGGATGACCTGCTTGTAGTTCGGGAACTGGCCCTCGATGATCCGGGAGACGAGGTCCGCCTCGTCGGTGTGGAAGATCACCTGGCTTTTGTTCGGAGTCACCAGGATGTCGACGGTGCGGTCCTCCGTGTCATCGAGGATCCGGGCCACCTCGAAAAGGCTCTTCGCCGGGATGATCACCTCGATCGACGGGTCGACCCGGTCGAGCAGCCGCGCGTGGCGCACCGACAGCCGGTACGGATCGGCAGCCGCCATCGTGACGAGATCGCCGGCGAATGTGGTGAGAACCCCGGTAAGCACCGGCCGGCTGTCGTCGGTGGCCGCCACGAACGCGACCTCGCCGATCATCCGCCGCAGGGTTCCCTGGGACATGCGGGTGCTGGGTTTCTCCGGGATTTGCGGAATGATCGGGAACTCCTCGGCATCCATGCCTTTGATGTTCGCCTCGTAGGGACCGGATTTGAGATGGACGGTCTTCGTGCGCACATTCAGTGAGAGCTCGACGTTCCCCGGCGGGAGCGAGTTCACAAAATCGATGAAGAGCTTCGCCGGCACGGTGATGGCACCCTCGTCCTCGACCTTTGCCGGGACCCAGCAGTTGATCCCGACTTCGAGGTTGGTGGCAGTGAGCCGAAGACGGCCCGCATCCGTGCGAAGGAGAACGTTGCCGAGGATCGGTAAGCTACCCCGGGTCGAGACTCCGCGGCCTACGATGCCAAGCCCGTGCGCGAGGTTCTCCTGTAGACAAACGACCTTCACGCAGCCTCCCCGCTCGTACCCCAGAAAGATAGATACAACCAGTAGTGGCGGTAGTAGTGGTGTGGACTATGGGGCTTCCCTCACGCCGCCGTGCTCGGTGGTGTCGGGGACGGGCTGTCGACGGTCGGTGGACACGGGTGGAGACGCGGGGGCGGCCGGTCTGTGGAGCCGACAAAGGTCCCGGAAGAGAACATCCGTACGCCGAACATGTCCACAAACAGAGGTCTTTATCCACAGGCCGGGACGCCTTATCCACACTCGCTTGCCTGGAACTGGCGCACCCAGACCGCGCGGACAGGTCGTGGTCAGTCGGCGTAGAGGAGCTCGCGGAGGGCCCCGACATCCCGGCGGAAATCATCGTTTTCGGCCATCTCGCGCTCGATCTTCTCGCAGCCATGTAACACCGTCGAGTGATCCCGCCCCCCGAGCGCTTCACCGATGCGCAAGAGCGGCGCCTCGGTCTCCTCACGCATGAGGTACATGGCGATCTGTCGCGGGACGACGACCTGTCTGTCGCGCGCCTTCCCCTTGATCTGCTCGAGCGGCACGCCGTAGTAGCGCGCGACCGTCTCGACGATCCGCTCGGGGGAGAGGCTCTTGCGATGCGGGTTGTAGAGAAGGTTCTGCAGCATCTCCTGGGCGAGCTGCGTCGTGACCGGGACGGCTTGAAGAGCGGCGTACGCGGCGATCCGCGTGAGCGCACCTTCGAGCTCGCGGATGTTCGACACGATCCGCTGCGCCAGGAAGTCGATCACCGGGGGCGGCACCGCGACGTTTTGCGCTTCAGCCTTCGCGCGAAGGATCGCGATCCGTGTTTCGAGATCGGGGGCCGAGATGTCCGCGGTGAGACCCCATTCGAACCGCGAGCGCAGGCGGTCTTCCAGTTGCGTGATCGCCTTCGGCGGCCGGTCGCTCGACATCACGATCTGCTTGCCCTCTTCATGGATCGCGTTGAACGTGTGAAAGAACTCTTCCTGCGTCCCTTCCTTGCCCGCGATGAACTGGATGTCGTCGATGAGCAGCACGTCGATCCGCCGGTAGCGCTCGCGGAACTCCTCGCCCTTCTGCGCGCGGATCGAGTTGATGAACTCGTTGGTGAACTTCTCGCTCGTCGCATACGCGACTCGCTTCTTCGGGTGGCGCGCGATGACCGCGTGTCCGATCGCGTGCATGAGATGCGTCTTTCCGAGGCCCGACCCGCCGTAGACGAAGAGCGGGTTGTAGCTGTGGCCCGGCCGCTCCGCCACCGAGAGCGCCGCCGCATGGGCAAGGCGGTTGTTGGAGCCGACCACGAACGTCGAGAAGGTGTAGCGGGCGTTCAGCAGAGCCGTGGCCTCGCGCCGCTCCTGCCCGCCTGTCTGCTGTCCGGCTCCGCCGGCCGGTGGCATGCTCATTCCGGGGGCGGCGCTCGTGCGCGCGGGCGTCGCCGGGGAGCCGGACGAGGTCACGAACCGCACGTCGACGGTGCGGCCGACGAGGTGCTGGAGCGTGGCGCGCACTTGAGGCCGGAACTTGCTCTCCAGCCACTCTCTGGCGAATGCGTTAGGGACCCCGATGAGGTAGACGTCGTCCTCTTCGGAGACGATCTGCGTGTCCTTGAACCAGGTGTCGTACTGAGCGCGCGACAGTCCGACCTGCAGTTCGCCGAGGGCGGCCGTCCAAAGCTGTTTGAGATTCAACGGCTCCCCTTCTCTACGCACGTGCTCCAAGACCGCTCCCCACAACCATCACGCGATGACCGCCCGACGCCACACCGAAGGGAAAGACCGAGGTTGCGACTGGCCCGTTTCGGAAGCCCGCGAACTATACCCCAAGGAGAACCCGCCGGGTCTACTGCTATGCTCGTCTGCACACACCGTCGTTTTTTGATCGTTTTGTTCCAGCGGGAGAAGGGACTCGACCTTGAAGCGCACCTATCAACCGAAGACCCGCCGACGTGCGCGTGTGCATGGATTTCGCTCGCGCATGAGGACGACCGGCGGTCGTCGTGTGCTCGCCGCGCGCCGCGCGCGTGGCCGCAAGCGCCTCACCGTCGTCTAGCGCCGCGTCATTCGTGGACGCCGCGCGTCTGCGGCGGGATGCGGACATCGCCGCCGTGTGGAGCGAGGGAATGAGGATTCAGCATGCGATGTTCGCTCTCCGCGCGCGGCCGAACGGGCTCGATGTGGTCCGCGTCGCGGTCGCCGCGCCGCGCTCGCTCGGCCGCGCCGTCGCGCGCAATCGTTCCCGCCGGCGGCTCCGTGAAGCTTTTCGCGCGGCGATCACCGGTCTCGCGAGCGGGCCAGGCTGCGATCTCGTGATAGTTGCGCGTCCCCAGGTCGCGGCCGCTCCGTTCGGCGATGTTCGAACAGCCGCGGCGTCCGCCCTCGCCTCCCTCGCGCGGCGCGTGAGGACGGCGTGAAGACCCTCGTCCTGGCAGCGCTGCGCTTCTACAAGGCGGCGGTGAGCCCGATGCTGCCGCCGGCGTGCCGGTACACGCCGACCTGCTCGGAATACGCCATGGAAGCAGTCGAACGGTACGGCGTCGTGCACGGCGGCTGGCTCGCAACAAAGCGCCTGCTCTCGTGTCACCCCTGGAGCCGCGGCGGCTACGATCCCGTGCCGGAAAGGCCGGCGAGCTGATGCCCCCGATCGTCACCGAGGTCTGGAACTCATTCCTCGTTCACCCGCTCATCAACCTGCTCGCCCTCGCGGACTACTTCGTTCACGACTTCGGCTTCGCGGTCGTGATCGTCACCGTGGCGATCCGCCTCGCGCTCTTCCCGGTGTTCCGCGCGCAGGTCAGGTCATCGCGCGCGATGCAGGAGCTCGCGCCGGCGGTGAACGACATCAAGAAGAAGTACGCGAACGACAAGGCAAAGGTCCAGCAGGAGACGATGAAGCTCTACCAGGAGCGTGGCATCAACCCGATCGGTGGTTGCCTGCCGATGCTCGTGTTCTTTCCCGTGCTCTTCGCGATGTACGCCGCGTTCCAGCAGGTCGGGGGCCTCTCCGGTGCGCACGCGCTCACGGTCGAGCAGCTCAGGGACACCGTGCTCTGGCCGTTCCTCCAATTCACGGTCGCCGATAGGCCGCCGGACTCGACGATCGATCTGACCGCGCATTGGCTTCCCTGGGTGAAGAACCTCGCCGAGCCGGACCTCGCCTGGTTCGGCCTCATCGGTCCTCTGCCGATCGTCTCCTCGCTGCTGCAGCTCGTCGCGTCGATCCAGGCGCTGCCGCGGAACCCACCGCAAACCGACGACCCCACGCAGCGGACGATGCAGTCGATGACCTACTACCTGCCTTTGATCACCATCGTCTTCTTCAGGACGCTCGCCTCAGGAGTCTTCATCTACTACATCACGACGACGATCTTCCAGATCATCCAGCAGTACTTCGTCATGGGATGGGGGCAGCTGCCCCGCTGGATCCCGCCGCTCGCGAACATCCCGACGCCCGCGGACCAAACCATGCGGGCGCGCGAGCGCGCGGCGATCGCGGAGGCGGAGCGCGACATGGAGGAGCCTGAAGCCGCCGCGGCATCCGGCCGGAGCGGCAACGGCGGCGGGAGCCGCCGACGCGGGAGGAGGAGGAAGCGATGAGTCCGCTTCGTGGGGAGGAATTCACCGGCCGTTCGGTGGAAGAAGCGATAGAGCGGGGATTGCGGGCGCTCGGAAAGAAGCGCACCGACGTCGAGTACGAGGTGCTCGAGAAGGGGAAGCCGGCCAACGTGCTGGGCATCGGAGGCGAGGACGCACGGGTGCTCATCACCTTCGTCGAGGAGGAAACGCCGCCCGAGCCGGAGCCGGTGATCGACGAAGCCGAGGTGCCGCGCCGCCCCGACGCGGTCCGCGAACGCGAGGAACGGCGCGAGGAGCGTGAGGAAGCGGAGCGCGAGGAACAGGCCCCGGCGCTCGCCGAGGATCTGGCGGCCGGCGTCGAGGTTCTTCGCGACCTGCTCGCGCTCATGGGCGTCGAGGCGGAGGTGGCGCTCGACGACGGCCCGCGCCACGAAGGCATCGAAGTCCTGGGCTCGGACCTCGGCGCGCTCATCGGCCGCGGCGGCGAGAACCTCGTCGCACTGCAGCAGATCACGTCCGCAATCACGTCCCGCCGGGTCGGCCGGACGGTCCACGTCCCTCTCGACATCGAGGGTTACCGTCGCCGCCGCGAGGAGCAGCTCCGCGAGATCGCCCGCCGCGTGGCCGCCCGTGTCCGCACGAGTGGCCAGGCCGTGACGCTCGAGCCGATGTTGGCGTACGAGCGGCGGATCGTGCACCTCGCGGTTCAGGACACGCCCGGTGTGAAGACGGAGTCGGTCGGCGTCGATCCCAATCGCCGTGTGGTCATAAGCTCGACGGCACCCGGAGCGCGTGGACCGGCGCAATTCCGCCCGGCGCCCCCCGGCGGGTTCCGCGGGGGCGGAGGGCCGGGTCGCTACGGTCCCCGCCGCGGCTTTGGCCCGAGACCCGGTGGATACCGGCCGGGGAACTTCGGTCCGCGAGATCGACCCTAAATAGCCCCCTCGGGGGCCTTCCAGTCGCGCGGTACCGCGCGCTAGCGTTCGAGTTCTCGCATGGATGCCAACTGGGCGCCCGCACGCGTTCGCCGTAACTTCCGGATAGACACCTTCAGCGCCATCTGCGGTGGCGTGTACATCGCCGTCCTCGTCACGTTCATGCCGATCGTCGTGCGCCGCCTCGGTGGATCCACGACCGACGTCGCGATCGTGATCGCGGCACCCTTCATCGGTCACCTGCTGTCGGCCTTCACCTCCTACCTGCTCACCGGGTTTCCTCAAGTACGGGTCGTCGCCGGCACGGTGACCGTGGCGCGGGCCACGTTCCTCCTCGGCGTCCTGGTCGCCGCGACGCCGCTCATGCTCGCGATGACGACCGTGGTCTCGTTCGTCATCGCGACCGCGAACATCAGCGCGTACGCCGCGCTCATGCAGGGGATCTACCCCGACCGGGAGCGCGCATCAGCCATGGCCAACGTCCGCATCGGTGGGGCCATCGCCGGCATCGCCGCGGCTGCGGTCGCCGGCACGTTCATCGATGTGATCCCGGCGGCGTGGGTCTTCGCCGCCTCCGCGCTCGTCGGGCTGCCCGGGGCGATCGCGTTCTTCTGGGTGCGCTACGACGGCTCGGCAAAGCTCGCGGCACGCCGCTCGCTCCCGGCGATCGCGCGCGACGTGTGGGCCGACCGCAAGTACCGGAGGCTGCTCCTGTCGTTCACGGTCTTCGGGGTCGGCAATCTGATGAACGTCGCGGTCTACCCGATCATGCTCGTGGACCATTTCAACGCGTCGAACTCGTTCATCGGCGCGATGGTGGCGGTGTCCTCGGCCACGATGATCGTCGCGTATCTGGTCTGGGGCCGAATGATCGATCGCGGCTCGTCGATCCGGCTCACGCTCGTCAACACCGTGGTGACACTCCTCATCCCGATCGGCTACATCGCGGCCGCTGACGTCTGGCTGCTTATCCCGGTCGCCGTCGTCGCGGGGATCGTCAACGCGGGGGGCGAGATCACCTTCTTCACGAACATCGTCCAGATCGCGCCTCGCGAGAAGATCGGCGAGTACGCGACCGCGCAGTCGCTCTTGATGGGCCTCCGCGGCACGGCCGCTCCGTTCGTCGCGGCCGCGCTTCTCTCCGTCGCCGATCCGCGCGTGGTCCTGCTGATCGGCGTCATCTTCATGACCGCGGGCTGCGCCATCATGGCCGGCGCGGTGCGCCTCATCGCCCCCACGGCGATACCGAGCCCGCGCGTCGTGGTACAGAGCCCGGCCGACTAAGCCCGGAGCGGAATTCCGTTCGCGCGCATGGCGCCCGCGAAGCGGTCGGCGATCAGGTGGTAGCCCTCGTCTGATGGATGAAACCCGTCCTGCGACACCGTCGCCGTCGAGACAAGGGCGGCGCTGCCCGTGAAGAGATCGACGACCTTGACCCGCGCAGCATTCCGGGCGGCGATCGCCGCGATCGCGTCGTTGTACCCCTGTATGCCGGCGAGGAGGCGTGTCTTGTCCGTCCCCGCGTAGACCGGCACGGCCCGGAGGTCGGGCACGTTGCCGACGAAGATGGTGGCGCTGGTCTTGGCCACGAGGCCGTCGATGATCTGCCCGAGCGCGTCCGCGAACGACGCCGGCTCGATCGTCGCGTTCAGGTCGTTCACCGCCAGCCAGACCGAGACGACGTCCGGCTTCTGCGCGATCGCGCCCGGCAGTTGCTGCGTCACCGCCTGCAGCGCGAGGGAGCCCGAGACCCCGAGGTTCGTGTAGGGCGGCGAGCCCGTTGGGAGCCGCGACGCCACGAGGGCGGGCCACGATCCATTCGCGGGATCGCTCGCGCCCACGCCCACGGTGTCAGACGCGCCGATGGCGACGTAGCGGACGCCCACGCTCGCGGTGGCGGTCGCCGGTGCGGTGGTCGCAGGGTTCGTGGGCGCCTGCGTCCGCTCCGCGTTCGACGGGCGCGCCACAGGGGCGGCCGGCCCGCAAGCCGCCGCAAATGCCGCGCAAATCACGGTGAGGATCGCCAGCTCACTTCTCCACATCGGTACAATTGTGTTGCCCGCAAGGGCCACGGGGATGCGTGGTTTCGACAGGGCAGGCAGACGGACCGCCGCGAGCCGAGGAACGCCGTTCCTCCTCGTTAATCCGAACGGCAGGCAGACAACTGCCAACACTTCTTACGCTCTCGCTGCCTAGTCAGTGAGACGTCCTCCCGGTCTCCGCTCCGCGGGCCGGGAAGGGCGATATAAGCGGAGCTGCGGCCCGCCGATCGGTCGGTAGGCGGACTCAAGTAAACCGACCTGGCGAGGACGAGGAGAGTGTCGGTGCGCGCCTCGTTCCGCGAGATCAAAATCGCCGACTACGCTCGTAGACGCGATCCGCGCGCAAGCCTTGGACGGGGAGTTCGACCCTCCCCCATCTCCACAGAACTGGGAGGCCGGCGGAGGGAGCCGCAGCTCGCTCCAGCCGGCGACGACGTTCTGGAGGGCGCGGGGCGCCCGGCTACCGTGCGCGACGTTGCCGCACTGCGCGATCCCGTCGGCGGCGGACCGGTGCGTCACCTTCGAGATACCGCTGGATCGTCGGTCCGATCCATCGCGAGACCTCGTCGGGACTCATCGCCGTCACCGCCGGGAGCCGCAGGACGTAGCGGACGACGACGAGTCCGAAGAGCTGGCTCGCTACCAAGCTCGCACGCCGATCGGGGTGGTCGATGTCGAGCGCACGCACCAGCTGCCGCAGGACGACGTGCACGAAGACGCCTCGCATCATCTTCGCGGCGTGCCCGTTGCTGACCGCCGATCGGAACAGACCGACGAGGTGGCGGCCTTCCTCTGAATCCCAGAGCCCGACCCACCGCCCGGCCAGCCGCTCGCCAAACCCCCGGATGCCCGGGGCGGCGACCGAGGCGACGAATGCCGCCGGATCGATGGGAAGAACCATCGCGGCGACGAAGACGCCGCGCTTGGATCCGAAGAAGTGGGTTATCAGGCGCTGATCGACGTGCGCGCCGCTCGCGATCGCCCGTAGGGATGCGCGCTCATAGCCATTGGAGGCGAACTGCCGTCGCGCCGTCGCCACGATCTTGTCGCGCGTGACGCTTGGTCCGGGGCGACGTCCAGGTGGCATCGGCTTTTCCTCGGACCGAGTATCGTCGGAGAACAGATAATTCCGCAATCGCGGAATAGACGTGCGAAAAGGGGGAGCACGTGCCACTGCCGCGTGCGATCACGCGCTTCAACCGCGCTGTCCTCAATCGGGTCCTCGAACCTGCGGCGCGGTTTCTGCCGGCCTTCGGCGTCGTCGTGCATCGCGGTCGAAAGAGCGGGCGGATCTACCAGACGCCGGTCAACATCTTCAAACAGCCGAACGGGTACGTCGTCGCTCTGACTTACGGCGTCGGGGATTGGGTGCGCAACGTCCTCGCGGCGGGCGACTGCACGCTCATCACACGGGGCCGGTCCTACCGCATGATCCAGCCGCGCCTCGTC
>Ga0207646_10001447_pt1 | contig 29482 bp, 34 predicted proteins | sample KBSK5502metaG_FD_184343 | JGI IMG/M metagenome (GOLD analysis project Ga0207646, IMG submission 184343) | Corn, switchgrass and miscanthus rhizosphere microbial communities from Kellogg Biological Station, Michigan, USA - KBS K5-50-2 metaG... | ecosystem: Host-associated > Plants > Roots >... | reverse complement strand
TGCCCCAGCAATGCAAGCGCGAGCACAACGGGAAAAATGACGAGACCAAACCGCGGCGCGGAAGTGAGATCTCCCCACGAGGTAATAAACAATACTGACACGACCGAGTAAATTGCGTAGCTCGATCGTAATCGAAAACAGGCGAAGATCGTCAGGCCAAGTAATGCCAGCGTGAAAAAGAACTCAAACGCGCCATGATAACCTCTCGAAGAACTGATGTGTTGCAAATTGTTCAGGAGCGTGTTCCAACGCAGAGTCAACTGCGGCCCCAACCCTCGCTAGCTTGTGCTTCTGATATGATATTCCAGCTGCCGAATCGCCACCGGAGAAAGCTGAGATGAGCTCCCAAGGCCAGTGGGGACAGAAGTAGCACGACACAATTAGGCTTGATCCGACGCCACTGAAATTCTCTTTGAGACAGGTATTCAAAGGCCATGGGAACAACAAGCAGCAGGCCAACTGGGCGGCACAATGTAGCGGCGCCAGCGAGAATGCCGGCGGCGACCCATCGAGCGCCGCGCGCACAGTAAAAAGCAGTTATAAAAAACTGGCGACCTGGCGCTTCCACGACAGTCAACTGAGCATCTATCGTAATAGAGCACGCGGAGCTTCAGGGCAGAGTATGTGCCAGCAGATTCTTCCCGAAATCCGCCAGCGCCACCCACATTTGTTAACTCGCAACGATTGCGCAGCACTTCTGTTGCCGTTTAAAACGCGACTCGCGCGATCGCCGATTGGACGAATTTACCACTGGTTCGAGACAGCAGTCAGATTGTTATGGATGATCCTGGAACAACCCGACCCCACTTTGCGAGCTCTGCTTCGGGTCAAGTTTCGATTTGGAATGCGACGACACACTCTGCTTCCGATGATTTTTCAAGGCGCCGGCCTGGCCCCAAGGGATGTTGAAACCTCGCAACTAAACGCATTACACCGGGCACAACGCGCAGCCGTTAATTGATCTCGCCTCGGCTCGTTTCAACCCGCGCCAGTCCGGCTTGGACTACTCAACAACTCAACCCCTCAACTTCTCACCACCCCCTCAACTCCCGCTCAACTTCTCAACTCTTCCTCAACTCCTCAACCTCTGCTTCCACCATTTCGCGAACGAGTTGTTCGAAACTGCCACTCGGTTTCCAGCCGAGCATTTTCTTAATTTTATCTGCGCAGCCGACCAAACGCGCCGGCTCGATCGGCCGATCGAACGCCGGATCTTGCTGCACATATTTTTTCCACGGCAAATCGACCACTTTGAACGCGGCCTCGACAAATTCTTGCACCGAATGCGCTTCCCCTGTTGCAACAACGTAATCGTCCGGCTTCTCGTGCTGCAACATCAGCCACATCGCGAAGACATAATCCTGGGCGCGGCCCCAGTCCCGTTTGCTTTCCAGATTTCCCAACACAAGATCGACATCCAACCCGCGCGAGATTCGCGCCGCCGAGCGCGCGATCTTGCGCGTCACAAAATTTTCACCGCGCCGTGGTGACTCGTGATTGTAAAGAATGCCGTTGCAAACAAACATGCCGTACGATTGCCGGTAAACGCGAGAAAGCTGCGTCGCGAACGCTTTGGCGCAGCCGTACGGACTCGTCGGCCGCATCGGAGTTTCTTCCGTTTGTGGCGATTCGCTCGCGTTACCAAAGATTTCCGATGTCGATGCATGATAAAATTTCACGCTCGGCGCTTGATCGCGCACCATCTCGAGCAAGCGCAGCGTCGCCATTCCCGCTTCATCGCACGTTGATTCCGGAAGTTCGAAACTCAGTCCGACGTGGCTTTGCCCCGCCAAATGATAAAGCTCTCTCGGCCTGACTTCGCGAAAAATTCGACGCAACGTCGTTGTGTCCGACAAATCGCCATAATGCAGAAACAAATTTTTACCGTAGATTTCGTCGTCGCGCCGCAAATGCTCGATCCGCGAACGCAGCAGGTTGCTCGTCCGCCGCACAACCCCGTGAACGGCGTAACCTTTTTGCAAAAGCAGCTCCGTTAGATACGAACCGTCCTGACCGGTAATGCCGGTGACGAGCGCGATTTTCTGGTTGCCCACAGCAGTGAATTAACAGGAAAGCCGAAGTTGGAGAAGTCGACAGCGCGACAGCTGGCTAGCGGATCGTGACTTTGCTTGGAACGCGCCCAGAATCTTTTCTGGAAACCATTTGATCATGAATCCACCGGTAGGTGCGCTCCAAGCCAGCCTGCAAACGCGTCGATGGTTCCCAGCCAAAAATTTTGCGAATCAACGTATTGTCGCTGTTGCGACCATTCACGCCTCTCGGCGCGGAGAGATCGTAGCCCCGCTTCAATTTCAGCCCCGCAATGTCTTCCACGAGATCGACAAGCTGATTGATCGTGACCAGCTCGCTGCTGCCGAGATTAAGCAGCTCGGCGTGATTTCCGTTCATGATCATTTGCGTTCCTTTCACGCAATCGTCGATCCACTGGAAACTGCGTGTTTGTTTTCCGTCGCCCCAAATCTCGATCTCGTGCTTCCCCGAAAGTTTTGCTTCAATCACTTTGCGACAAATCGCGGCCGGCGCTTTTTCGCGGCCGCCCTCGTAAGTTCCGTGCGGGCCGTAGACATTGTGATAGCGAGCAACGCGAGTCGTTAGCCCAAAATCTTCGCGAAAATGACGACACATTCGCTCGCTAAATAGTTTTTCCCAGCCGTAACCATCTTCTGGCATCGCGGGATAAGCGTCGCCCTCTTTTAATGCCGTTACATCCGGATCAGTTTGTTTGTCGGCGGCGTAAACACAGGCCGACGACGCATAAAAAAAGCGATTCACGCCTGCGTCCTTTGCCGCCATCAGCAAATGCGTGTTGATCAAAACGCTCAGCATGCAGAGCGCCTTGTTACTTTCGATGAAACCCATTCCGCCCATATCGGCTGCGAGATTGTAAACAAGATCGACATCCACCACCGCGCGTTGGCAACTTTCTTTTTCGCGGAGATCGAGCTGCAAATTTTCGGCCTCGGGGAACATTTGGAACCAATCGCCGAATGGTTTCACATCTACCGCGCGAACGTGTTTGCCCTGACGAAGCAAGTCGGCCACTAGATGGCCGCCGATAAAGCCGCCTCCGCCGCAGACTACGATTTTTCGAGAGGCCATTCTAGGACTGGAAGCGGATAACGTGCCGATCTTATTCCAGACTCGCAAATAGTTTGTTCGACCAGGGAAGCATTACCGGAGCGCTAAACCTTTCGGCCAAATTTTCTTTCCAGCTCTGCGTTTGAAATTTGGATCATGGTGGGGCGGCCATGCGGACAACAGTAAGGCAGATCGCATTCGAGCAGGTCCTGGATGAGTTTCTCCACTTCGAGATAGCGCAACGGATCGTTCGCTTTCACCGCATGACGGCACACACTTTTCGCGATCATGTCCTCGCCCAAACGCAGCGGCGAAGTGCGTTCATTCGCGCTCTTGAGATCGTCGATCACCTTGCGCATGAATTGGGCGCCGTCAGTGACGTTTAGAAATCCGGGCAAACTGTCGATCTTAAATGTGTTCGGCCCAAAACTTTCGATGCCGATTCCCATTTTCTGCAAGATCGACATGTTCTGTTCGATCCAATCGGCATCGCGCGGCGGCAGCTCGAAGGTTTGGGCAATGAGAAGTTTTTGCGATGGGACCCCCTGCTCTTCCATTCGTCGCCGAAGTTCTTCGAATAAAATACGTTCGTGCGCAGCGTGCTGATCGACCAGCACCAGCCCGTCCGCGTTTTCCATCAACACGTAAAGTTTATTAAGCACACCAATGATCTGGAATTGCTGCTGATTTGATGTGGGCCGATCGGTACCCCGTTGTAGGGCAAGCGCATCGCTTGCCGGATCGACGTTCGAGACTGGCAGGCGGAGCGCCTGCCCTACAATTGGCAACTCAGAGTGCGATACTTCCGGAACACTAACTTGGGGTCGCAGAGTTAGATCGACAGTCGGTGGCGCTGGAGCCGCCGGCGGCGCCCGAAATTTTTCCTGCCACTCCGCGCGACCGCTCGCGAGCGTTTCCTGGATGCAACGCACAATCGCTTCGCGAATTCCGTTCGGATCGCGGAAACGCACCTCTCGTTTCGCCGGATGCACATTCACGTCCACGCCGCCCGGATCGACTTCGAGAAAAAGGAAAGTCACCGGATATTGTCCTTTCATCAGCGCGGTGTGATAGCCCTCGCGCATAGCCGTCGTGATCAGCGGGCTTTCGATCGCGCGTCCATTCACAAAAACGAGTTGCTGCGCGCGCGTCTGCCGGCTCAATCCGGCCCGGCCGATCAATCCGCTAATTTGGATTTGAGACGAATCGGCGCCGTTTAGCGGAAGCAGCTGCGCCAGCAATTCGTTTCCGTAGAGATCGCGAATTCGATCGGTGAGCGTCGCAGTCGCCGGGAGTTGAAACACCACCCGATCGTCACGCGCGAACGTGAAAGCGACTTGGGCGTGGCCGATCGCCTGCAACTGCAATTGGTGTTCGATGTTGCGGCTTTCGGTATTTTCCGCGCGAAGAAATTTGCGCCGCGCCGGAACGTTGTAAAAAAGCGAGCGCACTTCCACTTGCGTACCGGGCGCTTCTCCCCCGTCGCGCACGATGCCGATCTTGCCGCCGTTGACGACGATTTCAGTTCCAGCAACTGCGTCCTGTTCGCGAGTCGTCAGGCGAAATCGCGACACGCTGGCGATGCTCGGTAACGCCTCCCCGCGAAAACCCAATGTGGCGATCGCTTCCAGATCCGAAACCGATCGGATTTTGCTGGTGGCATGTCGCTCGAGTGAGAGGAGTGCGTCGTCGCGATCCATCCCGCAGCCGTCGTCGACCACGCGCATCATCGAAATTCCTCCGCGTCGAATCAGGATGTCGATCTTCCGGGCGCCGGCGTCGATGCTGTTCTCGACCAGCTCTTTTATGACCGACGCGGGTCGCTCGACGACTTCACCGGCAGCAACCTGACTGGCCACGGTTTCTGGAAGGAGGCGAATGCGACTCATCTGAACTGCAGATTGTAGATTTCAGATTGCCGATTGCGAAGAAAAACGCGTCGCGACCATGGCCATTTTTGACTTGAGGAAGCTCAGATCGTAATTTGCAGGACGATGATTAACGTCACCCAGAACGCGGCGCGCCAGCTCCGTAATCTGCTCGATGCGCAGAAACAAAGCGCCGGAAAAGGTCTGCGCGTGCAGATTACTAAAGGCGGTTGCTCTGGTCTGCATTACGAGATGACGCTGGATGAAAAGAAAACCGGAGACGCGGTGGTCGAGCGCGACGGCGTCGAGTTTTTCATCGATAACGAGAGCGCTTCTTATCTAAGCGGCGCTACTTTGGATTTTCGCGAGGGCCTAACCGGAACCGGTTTTCAAATCGTGAATCCGAACGCGAGCCGAACCTGTGGCTGTGGGACGTCATTCGAAGTGACGCAGTCGGCTTGAACTCGCAAGGAATCCCCTCGCCTGTCTAGATGGACTACGGCGTTTATCGCTACGACGAACCGTACGCGCGCCCCGTCCGGCGCCGGATCAATTACTTTGGCTGGACCGTTGCCATTTTGCTGCTGACCGGGTTCGCGTTCGCGGCGTGGCTCGGCAGCTTTTACATCTTTAGCCAACCGGAGCGGCCGGACAGTTATCGTATTCTGCAAAAATTGCACAAGATTGAACCGCCCAAGCGATTTGAACTAACCGCGGCCCCGGCCGGCGAATTTTTAAGCGCGAAACAGCTTTACGATCGCTACAACGCGCTGGGTACAGCTGAGCTGACCAAAACAAACGCGGAGCTCGCACGAAATTACATTCGCAATTTCCAACAAGTGCGCGGACTCGTGCCCTACGTGGTTGGCCGCTACGTGATCATGGAGGCGCGCGAGCTCAGCTCGAGCGATTTGTTCACCTCCGGAATGGTGGCGTTGACAGGCTCAGTCGAGAGCCCGGAGCTGTTGATGGAGCATCTTTATCCGGCCGAGCCGCAAACCGTCCCGTTGATCAAACAAACTCTGAGCACCGGTCTGGAACTCAAACTCGATCGCGCCCACGATCTTTCTGCTGTCATTCACGTCGAACGATTTGCCGATGGGCGGATCATGCTGACTTCGGTCCCGTTGCTTTATGGAACTTACACGGTGATGCGCGGCACCGGCACTTTCAGTCTGGAACCGCCGCTGAGTCTAAATCTTGAAGCAGGCTGGCCGTTGTTTAGGGAACAAGCACGGTTGCGCGGCGAAATGCATTACGCGGAATTCCGACAAGGAACACCGCGCGCTCAGACACTGGCACAGGCTGCGATTCCGGGTTTCGCTCAAAGTGGGACGACGCCGCCGCCGGAAAATCAGCTCGTGCGCGTCGAACCGGCTAAAGCGGTCGAGACTCCAGCGATGGTGCAAGTTTCGCCGAAAAAAGGAAAACCCGGCGCAAAAGCAACGCCAACTCCGAAAGGCAAGTTGGCTAAAGGCAAATCGACCCCGCGACCTTCAGCCTCAGCGACACCACTAGTAGTCGCGGAAAGATCGACAGCCGCCCCGACGGCGCCATCACCGATCGTTCAAACATCACCGCCTCCTGCACCGGTGAAAAAGCCAACTCCAGCTCCGCCGGCTGCGAAACAGTCAGCACCAGAGATCGCGCTTGCTCAGCCGGTTGAAACTCCAGTGCGTGCGCAATCGGTGCAGCCGGGTGGTCCCGACGTCGGCACATTGGCATCGACCACCGGCGGCGGAAATTGGAAAACTTTCCCCCCGGGCAAAATGCCGCTCGGGCGTCTCATCGCTACCAGCGACCTCAAGGAAATTGCCGATCGCGGAACAGCGGGCGAGCGGATTTATTTGAAAGGCCAATTCGTCGTTAATTTTTCGGATGCGAATCGCGCAGTCCTCCGGCCACGGGGCAAGCTCACAGATTCAGTCCTCCATTTCGGCGCCGCGCCGACCCGCATCATTGTCGAATTTCCCACCGGCTACACGCCGCCACAACCGGGATCTACTGTGAGCCGCGACGAAGCGCGTCCTTTTGAGATCACTGAAGTGCGGAAACAGGAAGACGGACAACTCAACGTGTTCGCCCGCGAAATCATGCAGTAACAGTGAGTGTAGCGGCCGCCGTGTCGGCCGCGATTTCTGCTCCCTGCCTATTCGCTGCCGTTTGTTTCCAAGATTACTTTTCCGTCGGAAATCTCGAATATCTTGAGATTGTTCTCGCCCGTCCAATCTGAGACATAATGTTTGAACGACCAGGAGCCGTACTGCCAGCTAAGGAATTCTTCTCCCACCGGCCGGCCGTTGACGATGATGCTGGTGATTCGCGCGTCGTCCGGCTTTGCGCTCGGCGCCGACTGGACTGAGCACTGCGCGTTAATATAACGCCCGGTCAGCCATCGCGCCTTTCCGAGAGGCATACTCAACTGCAAATGCGCGGTGTTGTCTTCAATCGTCACATAAGCGTTGCCGCGCAGCTTCGGCTCGGACGCAATCAGCGCATTGAGATCGTCGGCGCTCAATTCGATCCGTGCGGCTTCGTGGGCATGGGCGGCTTTTTCGAACGCATCCCAGCGGGCTCGCACCGCTTCTTCTTCTTCGGCCGTGGCCTGGCTCGCGGGCAAACGGTCGTGATGAGCGGAAAAATATTCAGTCCGCAAATACTTCGCTGCGAAATAAGTGCCGCCGACAAAGGCCAAACCAAGCAGAATGAAAAAGACAACGAGAATCAGACAGCCTTTGGCAAAACAACCGAGCCCGCGCTGCGGCGGTGGCGGTTCGATCCAAGAAGAGCTGCCGTTCATCGCGCTCGCTCCTTTTCCATTTTTGTCTGCGTCTCAATCAGCTTGTCGTACAAAGCGCGCAATCCTTCCGAAATCGTTTTCGTTCCGGCGAGCACCGGCATGAAATTCGTGTCCCCTTTCCAGCGCGGCACGATGTGAATGTGCAAATGATCGACCACTCCCGCGCCCGCGCATTCGCCAAGATTCAAACCGACATTGAAGCCTTGCGCTCGCGTCGCCGCGCGCAATAGCGCTTGCGCGTGCGTGACCAAATTCCAAAGCTCGACAATTTCATTTTCGCCTAACGAAGAAAGCTCGGCCGTTTTTCGATAAGGCACCGCCATCAAATGGCCGACCGAGTACGGGTAACGGTTCATCATCAAAAACGCTGTTTTCCGCCGCGTGATCACCAAATGGGCGGCGTCATCGCTCGCCCGCGCTGCGGCCATGAGAAATTCCATGTCGCGCGGTTCCTTCTCGAAATATTCCACCCGCCATGGCGCCCACAGCGTTTCGATTTCTTTTTTCGGGAATTGCTCCATCGACATCTAAAGACTGCGCGCGAGACTAAAATGCCACCCGGGAAAGTCGAGCATTTTGAGCCGCTAGCGCGTGAGCAAAACGTAATTGGGGCGATGGAGGTTTTTGCGCTGAACGGATTCAAACCGGCGCGTCGAGTCATGGAGTTCACGCATCAACTGCGGTGCTTGGTTTGCCGGCACTGCCAGCGCATCAATTTCACCGGAGTTCCATTCCGCGACGGCCATGTCGGGTTTCAAAAAATGCGGACGCGTCAGATAAAGCGGTAATCCCTCATCGCTCTTGCCGACGGCTTCATAGCGCCAATGGTTCGCAGCCGCTTCTGCGCGAACTTGCCGGCCAAAGATCGACAATGCGTCGCGATGATCGCGATAGCCGCTCACGACTCTGCTCGTGGCGTAACCAGCGCTGAAGAGAATAGCGATTGCCAACGTCGCCGCGGCCAATCGAAAATTTCGCGCGCGATGTCTCTCATCATTCAAGAAGCGCGCAGTTTGAGCAGCGACCAGCAAACAAAGCGGCGGGATGACTGGGAAAATTCGATCTACTCGTTTCGATGGAATCAGCGACATCAATACGAGCCCACCGATGCTCCAACAAATTAGCCAAAATGTAGCGGGCGACATTTCGTGGAAAACAGCGCGAACCTTCCAGCCCCGCGCGCGAGAATCGACAATCGCCAGTCCGATTAGGACTGCGCTCCATGGAAAAAATTTGTGAAGCAGATGCGGCAGATAGAAGAAGAACGATTGCGCGCGATGGACGTGCGTGCCGACTTCACCAAAGCGCGCGAGAAATTCGCGGACGATCACCAGTTCATAAAACCGCGGAACCCAAAGCCATCCGGCGATCACCCAAATTAAAAATATCGCGAGCGACGCGAGCCACGGCCACCAACCAGACCACGCACTGTAGTGGCCGGTCCGAGCCGGACTGGCATTGTCTCGGCGGCGCCGCCATTGGAAAAACAAAATGCCGGGAAGCAAGAATGCGTAGACGATCGGACCTTTGATCAACATTCCCGCCGTCAGTAAACCAAACATCAGCCATCGATCCTGCGTCGTCCACGGTTCGTGCTTTCTGATTTTTTCCCAGATCAAAAGTCCGAGCAAAAAAATGACAAGCGCGAGCGGCATGTCGGAACGAACGAGCGTCGCCAGCCGCGGACTCAATAAATTGAAACCGAACGCCGCGAACGCGATCAGGCCGGCAACATTTCCGTAAGCGCGAGACGCGCTTCGGAACAACATGAATGCAATCAGCGCTGCGCACAGCAGCAAAGGCATCCGCCAAGCTACATCCCACGATCGAGTCAGAAAAAATAGAGCTGCGGAAATCCATCCGGTTAGCGGCGGTTTTGTCGCGAGTCCTTGATCATCAGACGTGCGCTGATAAAACCAGTGTCCCTCCGTCACCATCTCGTACGAAGTCCATGCTTGTTTGGCCTGATCGTAGTCGTCGAGTTCCCAGGGCAAATTAGTGACTGAAAGCAAAACAAGCACCAGCGCACCGAGCGCCCAGAATGTGCGCTTGTTGGTTAACACAGCTTCCGTCATTCCGAGCGAATCCTTTGTCATGTCGAACGCTCGCCACGCCGTAGCGAAGCGAAGGCGGGAAGTCGAGACATCTCTAGATGTTTCCGTAGAGCTTCCCAAGCCAATCAGCGCGGTAAGATGTCATGTCATGGGGCATCGGAAACATTAAGAGATTCCTCGACTGCGCTTCGCGGCGCTTGGAATAACAAGGCTTCATGTCGATCTAAGCGATTTCAGCGGCGATCGCTGTCGCGGCTCGCTCGCTCGCTCCCGACTCGCCGAGCTGCGCCGCGATTTTGTCGAATTCGGAAATCATTCGCTCGCGCGCGATTGGTTCATCAAGCAATTGAGCGATGGCCTCGGCCAGATCTTTCGGTCTCGCGCGATGTTGAATGAACTCCGGAATAATCTCTTTATTAGCGAGCACATTTGGCATGCCGAGATATTTTACTTTTACAAGAAGTCGCCCGGCGAAATAAGTCGGCCACGCAACTTTGTAGATGAGCGCGAACGGCATTCGAAAATAAGCCGCCTCCAGCGTCGCGCTTCCGGAAGCAACAATTCCAACATAAGCGCGCTGCATAATTTCGGCGGTCTGGCCAACTTTGATTTCGAATCCGCCACTCCGGCCTCGGAGCTCTCGATCTTGTGGTTCCAACTTTTTACCCATTTCGCGAGCCAGTTCATCGGACGCGGCGGCAACTTCGAAATGCAGATTTGATTTCGCTCGCCGGAGTTCGTGCGCAGCCTCGATCAGGATCGGAAAAATCTTTCTCACTTCCCGCGCGCGGCTACCTGGAAACAGGCCAATGAGGTTCGGATTCCGTTGGATGGCGATCTTGCCTGCCGAGCCGTAGCCCTGCGGGGGCTGGCGTTCCCGCAATCGCTCGATCATCGGATGGCCGACAAAGACCGTGCGCAAACCGCTTTGATTGTAGAGCTCGGCTTCGAACGGGAAAATGCAGAGCATGAGATCGAGCCAACGCGCCATCTTTTTAATGCGCCCGCGGTTCCAGGCCCAGACTTGCGGACTGATATAGTAAATAACTTTTTGTGACGGCGCCTGCTTCCGCAACGCGCGCGCGAGACGCAAATTGAATCCCGGATAATCGATCAGCACGACAGCGTCCGGTTTCGTGGTCTCGATCTCACGCAGCGCCTCGTGAAATTGTTTTCGAAAATAGCCGTAATGTTTGATCACTTCCCAAAGCCCGAGGACGCCCGACTTTTCGATCCAGTTTTGGAAGTCGGCGCCAGCAACGGCTTTCATTTGCGGTCCGCCGCGTCCGATAAAGCGAAGATCGGCATCGGCGTCGCGCAACGCGCGCATCAAAGCCGCTCCGTGATTGTCCGCGCTCGCCTCCCCCGCGACAAAATAAATCGTCTTCATTTATTTCTGTAGCGGCGCTCTGTGAGCGTCGCATTAATTCGAGCGGCGGTCATAGACCGCCGCTACAGCTGAATTCGCTTGGTGATTTCCACTGCAAGCTCCAATGCCGCGGTCGCTTGAAATCCGGAGACGCGCGGCTGGCGTCCGGTGCTGGCGCATTCGATGAACGAAACAAGCTGCTGCTTCAACGGTTCCCCGCGCTCAATCGGGACTTTGTCGCGCGTAATTTTTCCGGCGTCGCGCCGATAAATCTCGCCGCTTTGTTTTTCGTAATCGAGCGAGAGGTAAGCGTCCTCTTGAAACACGCGGATCTTGCGCATCCGCTCCGGACTGATCCGACTCGACGTCACATTCGCCACACAACCATTCTCGAAACGAATTCGCGCGTTCGCGATGTCTTCGCCGCGACTCAAGACCGGCACGCCTACCGCATCGATGTTCTGCACCGGCGACCGGACGAGATGCAAAATAATTTCGAGATCGTGAATCATGAGATCGAGCACTACACCGATGTCGGTGCTCCGGTCTGGATAAGACGAGAGACGATGCGCTTCGATAAAGCGCGGATGCGTCAATCGCGCCTCGAGCGCGCTTAAGACCGGATTGAATCGCTCGACGTGACCGACTTGAAGAATCAATTGACTCCGTGTGGCCAATTCTGCCAGCTCGCTCGCGTGCTGTGGATTTTCCGTAATCGGTTTTTCGACGAGCAAGTGTTTGCCTTTCTGCAAAAGCGGAAGCGCGATTTCGTGGTGCGAGCTTGTCGGCGTGGCGATAGAAGCTGCGTCAACCAGCTTGGCAAATTCATCGAGCGATTTCGTGGCGGCGGCACCGTATTTTTTGGCAATCGCGTTCGCCCGCGCAAGATCGACATCGTAGATCGCGGTGAAATCTGCCGCCGGAATTTCCGCATAAAGCCGCGCATGATTGCTTCCGATATGACCGACACCGACGACGCCAACGTGAAGTTTTTTCATTTGGCCACGTTCTTCAGGAACCAATCGTAGGTGCGCGCGATACCGTCTCGAAACGGAATCGTCGGCGTCCAACCGAGCGCGCGCAATTTGGAAACGTCGAGAAGTTTGCGGGGCGTGCCGTCCGGCTTTGCTTTGTCCCAACTCAATTCGCCATCAAAACCGACGACGTCACAAATTAGTTCCGCGAGTTCGCGAATCGAAACATCTTCGCCGCAGCCGACATTGATGATTTCGGGCGAATCATATTTCTCGAGAAGAAAAAGACAGGCCGAGGCGCAATCGTCCACGTGCAAAAATTCGCGACGCGGCGTGCCTGTTCCCCACACCACTAACTCGCGCGCGCCGATTTTTTTCGCTTCGTGTGCTTTTCGTAAAAGCGCCGCGAGCACGTGCGACGTTTCGAGATCGAAATTATCATTAGGCCCGTAAAGATTCGTCGGCATCGCGGAAATGAAATTCGCGCCGTATTCGCGAGAAAATGCCTGACAAAGCTTCACGCCGGCGATTTTGGCGATGGCGTACGCTTCGTTCGTCGGTTCAAGTGGTCCGGTGAGCAGCGCGGTTTCCGGGATCGGTTGGGGCGCGAGCTTGGGATAAATGCACGAGCTACCAAGAAAAAGAAGTTTGCGCGCACCATTCTCGTGCGCCGCGGCAATGACGTTGTTTTGAACGCGGAGGTTCTCGAGCAGAAACTCGACGGGGTAATCGTTGTTGGCTTTGATCCCGCCGACTTTTGCGGCCGAGAAAATCACAAGCTCCGGTTTCTCTTTCGCAAAAAACTTCGTCACGGCTGCGGCGTCGCCGAGATCAAGCTGGCTTCGATCGCGCTTGAGCAAGTTCGCAAAACCCCGCGATTCGAGCACGCAACTGAGAGCGCTGCCCACCATTCCGCGATGACCTGCGATAAAAATTTTCTCTGACTTTTGCATTGAGACTTAAGCGCCGATTAGCATTTTCTTTTTTCACCGTTTACGCAATCCTCACCTTCGTGCAAAGAAAGCCGGCGCGGCTTCAGGTCCAAAAGACCCACAAACTCTTCATCGGCGGAAAATTCGTTCGTGGTGAGAATGGCCGGGTCCTGCCGGCTCGCGGAAAAGGCGGCGCTTTGCTGGCGAACTTCTGTCGCGCATCGAAGAAAGATTTCCGTGACGCGGTCCTGGCGGCGCGGACTGCATTCCTCAATTGGTCGAAGCAAAGCGCTTATTTGCGCGGACAAATTTTGTATCGCGCGGCCGAAATGCTCGAGATGCGCCGCGGCGAACTGCAAAACGAAATAACGCGGTCGAACGGCGCGACAAGAGGCTTCTCCGCCAAAGCGGCTACAGCGTTCAGGTCGACATCTTCGCCGGAGACGTCGCTGGCGATAGATCGATTGCTGCATTACGCCGGTTGGACGGACAAGTTCGGCCAGATTTTTGGCGCGGTGAATCCGGTCGCCAGTTCGCATTTTAATTTTACAATGCCCGAGCCGACGGGCGTGGTCGTCGTCATTTGTCCGGATGAACCACGCTGCTTGAGTTTGTCTCGCTGGTCGCGCCAGTAATCTTGAGCGGCAACTGCGCCGTCGTGCTCGTCTCGGCCACGAAACCGCTGCCGACGCTCACATTTTCCGAAATTATCGCGACCAGCGATTTGCCTGCGGGCGTGATCAGCGCGGCGGTGAATTGAATATGAAACGATACGCGCGGCGCGACCTTTCCGACAAAATGTGGCGCGGCGCCGACGCGGAAAATCCCTACTGGATCCTCGATACCGTCGAAATGAAGACGGCCTGGCATCCAATCGGGTTGTAATCGGGGAGGCAACAACAAGCAATTACGGCACTCCTCTCCGGGATCGCGCCTTTCAAAGAAAGGCACAGTGATAAAGCACCGGAGCGTTGCGCCTTTCGCAGAAAGGCACCATAACACAACAGCCTTGCCTTTCTTTGCAAGGCGTGATAATTATCCGCGGATGCCGCGGCTGATCACGCAAAGGAAAAGACGGCGCCGCGTTCCACCCTGTGGACGGTTGATCCATTACTGCACCCCCCACTCGCCCTTTCAAAAACTGATCGACTCTGCACGGCACCGACTAAGAATTTCTGTTCGCGGCCTCGCCCGGAAAATTGACGTATCGCAATCCACTCTCTGGATTTGGCTTCACAATGAGAACGGTTTTCCACATCCAAAAGCGTTCAAGCTAGAGCATGTTGAAAGGCTCGGCCGAGTTCTAAACCTTTCAAAAACTACGATTGCGCGTGCGATTGACGCGTCGCGCCATCTTTACACCGCGCGGGAAAAGCCAACACCTCACCCTGCGGTCAATGCATTCCGGGACTTCATTGACATCATAGCACACGACCGGCGCCAGACTGTTTCCCGCAATTATGTTCTGAACCTGGCAAACAAGCTGTACAGCGGGGGAAAGCGCCAATAAACGATTGGCTTTTGGCACGCCTCGCGCTGCAAGGGTTCAACATGCATTTCCCATCGCTCATTGAAAAGAAACGGGACGGCCACGCGTTGACCACCAAGGAAATCAAGACCTTGGTCGAGGATTTTACGCTCGGCGACATACCCGATTATCAGATGAGCGCCCTTGCCATGGCGGTGTTCTTTCGCGGAATGACGCCGGCGGAGACGCAACATCTGACCGAAGCGATGATGGAGAGCGGCCGGGTGTTGAAATATCCGGAAGGATCTCCCCCGAAGATCGACAAACAGTCGACCGGCGGCGTCGGCGACAAAGTTTCGCTCGTGCTCGCGCCATTGCTCGCATGCGATAAGGCCTGGGTGCCGATGATTTCCGGCCGCGGCATCGGCATTACCGGCGGCACGCTCGATAAATTGGAAAGCATTCCAGGCTTCAACGTGAACCTCGACGAAAAGCGCGCTCTCAAGCAGTTGGAAAAAATCGGCGTCTTCATAATCGGCGAGACGGAGGACATTTGCCCGGCCGACAAAAAACTTTATGGATTGCGCGACGTGACCGGGACGGTGCCGTCGCAACCGCTGATTGTCGCGAGCATCATGAGCAAGAAGCTCGCGGAAAATCTCGATCGTCTCGTGCTCGACGTGAAATTCGGGAGCGGCGCGTTCATGAAAACGAAAAAAGAAGCCGAACAACTCGCCGAAGCAATGACAAGTGTCGGCGAATCAATGAAAGTGAAAACTTCCTATCTGCTCAATCCGATGGATGAGCCGCTGGGACGCGCGGTTGGCAACGCGCTTGAGGTGGCAGAGTGCGTGGAGATTCTGCAAGGCGGCGGTCCGGCCGACTTGCTCAAGTTGATTGTCGATCTTGCCGAGAAAGTTTCCGAAACTCCGCGCGCGCAGTTGGAAAAACGTCTGCAGGATGGAAGTGCCTGGAAGAAATTCGTTTCCCTGGTTTACGCGCAGGATGGAGACGCAACGGTTGTAGAAAAAATTCTCGAGCAACATCGTGCGACGATCATTCAACCTTGGCCGGCGAAATCCGCGGGCGAGGTGAAAAAAATCGACGCCGAGTTAATTGGGCGCGCATCGGTGTTGCTCGGGGCCGGCCGTCAAAAAGCCGATGACCCGATCGATTTCGCGGTTGGCTTTTCCAAAATTAAAAAAGTCGGCGAGCATGTCGATGTTGATGAACCGCTGTTCGTGATTCACGCGCGCAACGAACGCTCGATCGTCAACATCACGCCGTTGCTCGAAAAAGCGGTCGAAGTCGCCTAACGAGAATAAGCTGAGCCACTCCGAAAGGTTTCGCGAGTTGGCTGCAGCGGTTGGTTAGGTTTGTTGCTGTGCCGCGGCCTGAGGCATCCGCTCTCCAGTGAGAAATCCGATTTTGGTCATCGGTTCGTTCCCCGCTTGTCTGTACGACGCAATTTCCAACTGACCGTTGGAAGTGAGCCGATAGCGGTTGGAGTGACTAACCTTGGTGCCGTCCGGCCTGACAGAAACCCACTCGGTAATCATCTTGTCCCCTTCAAATCGAATATCTCCCTCTAGCGTGACCGGAAGTGTCTGAAATCCCCATAAACGATATTTCTGAGTGCTTTTATCCCAAGTGGCCAAGAGCCAAAACTCGCGGTCGATCCCTTCCATTTTCACAAGGATTATCTGCTGGATATACCAGCCTTTGATCACCCGCTTGAGTTCAAGCGTGCCAGCCTATTGCAAGTTGGCAAAATCACCAGACACATTGTATTTGCCAAGAAAGGGATCGAACTTTTTTAGTTCGTCGGTGGGGGTTGAGGAACGTTCTTGGGATTGGTCTGTGAAAACACAGCGTCGGAAGAACTAACATCACCATTAGCAACGTATTCGTTTTCACCGGTGTTTTCATGGCCTTTTACTTTACTCAAAACCCCCGATTGGGAGCCACCCCTTTCGTGCTCCCTCCCGTCGACATGCTTCCAAGGAGCAAAGCCAAGATCGCATAATGCGAGCAGCAACACTTAACGAGAATTAGACAAATATTCGTAATATAAGGCGAACATTTTTTGGTCTATAATTAGCGACTTCACTATCCTTCTTCCGCCATCCGAATCGTCCAAAAATCGTCGGCGAGGTTCTTGGCGGGATCGAGATAATCGTAAGGCATGGTGAAATAGCCTTTCTGTCCCCAATCGGTGTCCCAGGAGTTGCGAATAATGAATCGCCTTTGCGAGTCATCGTATCCCACGCCCATGACGGCATGACCGCCCATCACCTTTTCTTTTGTATCGGGCAAATTTAGGACGCCCGATTTCGCCACCGCGGCGGACTCGAACGCGGAGTAAACGGTAAATCCGAACACGAACGGAAAGCCGTCGGGGCGAGACAGGTCCGCATTTCATCCAGTGTGCTGATGCGATGATAAGAAGTGATCTGATGTTTCTTCGCGTCGGAGTAACATTTCGCGGTCGGTTTCTTGGTGAAATCTCGAATGCGATAAGGCCATTCTATTTCCGGGCAGACGCCTTGTTTGGCGAGCGACTTGATCCCGTCTCGAAGAAAGGCGCCGCTATCCTGTTTCACTGTCCCTTCGATCGCGCGCTCGTTGTAGTAAACAAAAAGCCGGCTTCGATCGACAAACTTGGCGCCATCCTTGAGTTCAAGAAATTCGAGCGCGCCGACAAGGGCGTTGGCTGTGCAGCTGCCGAGCTCTCCCTGGTTCTCAACCGGCGAACATCTCTTTCGCAGATCAATTTTTGCAGGCAGTTTCGCGAGTAACGGCGCGATTACGCTATAGAAAAAATCGCGGTTATCCGGCAAGTCCGGCAACCATCCGTACCACTTGGGCGAACGTTTATTAATTTTGGCCATAGGGTTATGGAATTGCAGCAAGTGCGGCGCTCACGACGATGTCGAGAACACCGTTTGTGAAAGTGTCGATTTGGACCGCGGCCAGACCGGCCTGTTTGAGAGCGCGCATCCCGGCCACGTCGGCTTGTCCTTTGACCAGGCTTTGGAATTCGTCCTTGTCCATGTCGCCACGGGCAAGCCCTTCGATCCAGCGCTTGAGATCATCCTTGGACCTCTCCAGAAAATCTTTTACATCGCTAACTGCCTGGTGAGTGTATTGCCTGAAGAGTTTTTCGGCGAGAGCTTTGGATTGATCCTCGACGCTCCTCACGATACTGCCGATGTCGATGTTAGCCATAATCGGTCTATTCCTTTACTTTCGCCGGCTTTAGTTTCCCGCTTTCGAGCTGAATAATCTGATCGAAAGCGTCGCCTATCTGCTTTTTCTTCTCGGCGATAAAAGTCGCGCTCAAACTGCCTTTCGCCTTCCACATTTTCAAAAAGCCACCGACGAGATCACGGTTGGGATCCCGGAGAATGTCCCATTGAGCAACCGTTATTTTGTTCAGTGGCCGGCCGCGATCGTACTCGTAAGCCTTGTCCAGCTGTCTGACCAACGCTTCTACTTCTTTTTCATGATCGTCGTAGCTGCCGGTGGCTTTACCCATCAGAGCCAGCGTGTCGACTTTGGCACTGGTCGCATGTTCGTAAGCGACCTGGTCGTAATGAGCGATAAGACTGCATGCGGCCAGAAAAGCGCAGGCTGAAACGGTAGTGAGCTCGCGCAAAGCAATACTTTTTAGACCGATGCGAGGACTGCTTTCTTCCGGCATACGTCGCTCTCATTCGTTGAATACGACTTTCGCGCCGGCAAGTTCGGGCAAAACTTAAAATAAGATCACGTTTGATCTTGCTGAAACGTCAGCGGCGATTTTGACTTCGCAAAGGTTTTCCCAGATCAAACCGCGCATGCGCAGGCTGGTCACGCTTCTCGTTTTTGTCGCGCTTCTAAATTGTAGGGCAACCGCTCCGGTTGCCACTGTAACTCCGGCAGGCGATGCGCCTGCCCTACAATCGCCACAAAAACCAGCGCTCGATCTTCTGTCTCGATTCGAAGCTTTACGCGGTTGGAAGCCGCGACAGCTCGTTTCGCACATTTTACTTCGAGCCAAAGAGGGCGACCAACAAAGTCCGCGATGACGCGGTCCATTTCGTTGTCGGGTTCGAGCACCAGCCTTCGCCACGCTCCGGCTTGGCAGGCGAGCCACGGGAAAGGTACGCTATGTGGAGATTTACGCGCTGGGACCTGGTCGATCTTTCCCAATTCAAAGTGAAACTCAAAGCCGAGTTCCAAGGCAGCAGCCGCGACGTGTGTCACCCGGAAGCGATCGTCGCCCCGAGCGCGAAGCAATAGTGAAGGTCGTCGGCTCGACAGAACATCGGCCTACCGCTAGAATATTGGTCCGATCATGATCACCAAAGCGACGGAGACGTTTCAGTTCGACGCGATTGATGATGTCGTGAGCGACATCGCCAAAGGGCGCATCGTCATCGTGACGGACGACGCCGACCGCGAGAACGAGGGCGATTTGGTGATCGCGGCCGAGAAAGTCACGCCGGAAGCGGTCAACTTCATGGCGACGCACGGCCGCGGTCTGATTTGTGTGCCGATCTCGAATGAGCGCGCCGAGCAACTCGGTCTGCAACGCATGGTGACGCAAAATCGCGAAGCGCAACGGACGGATTTCACGGTTTCAGTGGACGCGGCGCGCGGAGTGACGACCGGCATCAGCGCTTACGATCGCGCGACGACCATTTTGGCGATCGCGAATCCACATTCATCGCCGGACGATCTGACGCAGCCCGGTCACGTGTTCCCATTGCGGGCGAAAGACGGCGGAGTCTTGCGCCGCGCCGGTCACACGGAGGCGGCTATCGATCTTGCGCGCATGGCTGGATTGCAACCGGCCGGCGTGCTTTGCGAAATTTTGCACGACGATGGAACAATGGCGCGTTTGCCGGAGCTGATGGAGTTCCGGAAAAAACACGGCCTCCGCATTTGCACAATCCAAAATCTGATCGCCTATCGAAGAAAGCGCGAAAAGTTGGTCGAGCTCGAGCAAGTGATAAAATTGCCGACTGATTACGGCGATTTCGATTTGCATTTGTATCGCGCGACGCTGGACGGGATGCATCATCTGGCGTTGGTCAAAGGCAAGATCGACAAGAACAAGCCGACACTGGTGCGCGTGCACAGCGAGTGTCTCACCGGAGACGTGTTTGGTTCACGCCGGTGCGATTGCGGGAACCAGTTGCATGCGGCACTGCGTCAGATTGCCGAGGAAGGAAATGGCGTCCTGGTTTACATGCGCCAAGAGGGACGTGGCATCGGTCTGGCGGCAAAGATCCACGCTTACAAGTTGCAGGAAGAAGGACTCGACACCGTCGAAGCCAACGTGAAGCTCGGCTTGCCGCCAGATTTACGAGATTACGGACTTGGCGCACAAATTTTGTTCGATCTCGGCGTGCGCCAGTTCCGGTTCCTCACGAACAATCCGAAGAAGGTGGTCGGCCTGGAAGGTTACGGCCTGGAAATGGTCGAACAGGTCCCAATTCGAACTGCCGCGAACCCGCACAACGAAAAATATCTCGAGACGAAAAAGGTTAAGCTCGGCCATTTGCTGTAAATTTGATTTCTTTCGTCGGCTTGAGAAAGTGTCGCCCTGCCGTCGTCGTTAGAATTAATTGCAGGTTGGTGCGGCCAATAAGGGTCAACCACGCGATTCGAAAATTTGTAAACGTGCGCTATATGTCCGGACTCAGCTAATGAAGCGATATCTTCCGTTTATCATTGTCGCTTTGGTGGCGCTGCTCGCGATTGGCAGCGGCGCGCTGCTTTACCACTCGAAGCGTTCCGCCAACGCCGCTCCGAAAATTTCGAAACCGGAAACTGAAACATCTGGAGAGTCAGTTCATAGCCTCGGGCCGGCAGATGCAGCTGTAACCTTGGAAGAATTCGGCGATTTCCAATGTCCGCCCTGTGGCAAGCTCTCGGGACCAATCAATCAATTGCAAAAGAAGCACAATCTCCGCGTCATCTATCGCGAGTTTCCATTACCGGTGCACGCCCATGCGAAGGAAGCAGCTTTTGCGGCCGAGGCCGCCGGACGCCAGGGACGTTTTTGGCAAATGCACGATCTGCTTTATCGAGAGCAAGCGGTTTGGAGCCAATCGACCGACGCGCGCGCGCTCTTCAACGCTTATGCCGGAATGCTCCAGCTGGATGTGGGGCGGTTCAGACAAGATATGGAGAGCAGCGAAGTTCAACAACAAGTCGAGCTCGATCAGCGGCGCGGAGCGGTCATTGGGGTAAAAACGACGCCGACGATTTTCGTTAACAACGAAGCCGTGCCGCCGAAGCAGGCGAATCCAGACGAGCTACCGGCTGTGATCGAGGCGGCTGTGAAAAAGGCCAGGCCCTCCTCATGAAATTTTTCCGTGAACGCGAGGCAACTGTAAGATCGACAATGAGTCGCTCACACACTCAAACCATCTTTTATAGTGCGGCTGCTTTGATTTCCTTGCTTGGTTTGGCCGAAGCGACTTATCTCACCGTCATCTTTTTGTCCGGCGAAACCGCGGTTTGCGGTGGATCGGCTGACTGCTTTCGAGTGTTGGGCAGCAGTTACGCGAAGATCGGCAACATTCCGGTGAGCGGTTTAGGCGCGCTTGCTTATTTCAGCGCTTTCAGTTTCGCTACTTTTGCCGGCTTCGGTTATGCGCGCGCCCAAAAGTTTTTTGCATGGACGGTGACTGCGATGTTTTGCATGACCCTGTGGCTCCTTTTCGTTCAGGCTTTCCGTCTTCACGCGTTCTGCCGATATTGTTTGTTTTCCGCCGCCCTGGTTTTTTTGCTGACCGGTTTGGTTGTCGCGGGTCCTGTAACCGAAACACAAAAGAATTAATTTTATGATTGCCGCACTCCTCGCATCAAAAAATCGTCGGCTCGCGTTCGTCTTCTCAGTCGCTCTGCTCACGGCGTTGCCGAGCTGCCAGAAATCCAAAACTAGCGCGGCCCCGTCAAAGCGCGCGAAGATCGACGCTTGCGGCTTGATTACGAATGAAGAAGTCCAAGCGATCCAAGGCTCGCCGATCAAAGACGTGAAAGGCAGTGAACAATCCGGTGGCAGTTTTCGAATCGCGCAATGTTTCTACAACGCTGAAACCTTCAACAAATCGGTCAGCCTAGCAGTAACCCAAAGCGATCCGGCATCGCCCAAGGCGCGCAATCCGAAAGATTTTTGGAAGGAAACATTCGGCCGCTACGAAGGCGAAGCGAAAGAGGAAAAGGGCGACGAGGAAAAGAAAGAAAGCTTGCGCGAGCAAGATGAAGAAAAAGGAACACCGCCCAAAAAGATAGAAGGCATCGGCGACGCGGCCTATTGGACAGCGAATCGCATGGGTGGAGCGCTTTACGTGTTAAAGAAAGACGTCTTCATCCGGGTCAGCGTGGGCGGACCTGAAAGCGAGGAGGCCAAGATCAACAGATGTAAGGCGCTCGCCGAAAAAGCTCTCTCTCGTCTCTAAATTGCGTTGTTACGAAAGGCCCAGCCCCTTGCCGAGACGGAGTTGTTGGAGGATTAAAGGGCGATGTCGAATTTGATTTCCCCTCGCCCGCGCACGGTCGTCGGCGCTAAACGACACTTCCCAATCATAGCCAGCCAATTCAACGCCACTTATGTGCAGGGTTTGATCGACCACGCCAGGGCTGAATTGCGCGCTCTGATTCCGGGCGCGACGACATCGCTGTTCAAGGTTCCGGGCGCGTTCGAAATTCCGCTCGTCGTCCGCGAGCTCGCTTTGAAAAAACGCGGCGACGCCATCATCGCTATCGGCGTCATCTTGAAAGGCAAAACTGATCACGCGGAAAATTTGAGCCGATCGGTCACCGATGCTTTGCAACGAATCGCGGTCACTCACGGAGTTCCCGTCATCAATGCCGTCCTCAGCTTCGACGACGAAATCCAGGCGCGCGAGCGGTGCCTCGAAAATGAAATCAATCGCGGCACTGAAGCGGCGCGCGCTGCGGTCGAGATTTCGAATGTGATCTCGAAGTTGCGGAAAAAATAAGTGATATGGGTAAACGGCGACGCGCGCGCGAAGCGGCCATTCAGTATCACTTCTGGCGTGATCTCCAACACGGCGAAACTCCCGAACGCATGGACGACTTTTGGGAATTTTGTCCGGTCAAATCGAACGTGCGCGAATTTGCCCAGCCGATCATCGAGGGGATGATTGCGCACCTCCCGGAAATTGACGAGCAGATCAAACGCTATTGCGAGAATTATAATCTCAACCGCATTTCCGCGGTTGATCGCAACGTCTTGAGACTCGCCATCTACGAAATGCTTTATCGCGACGACATCCCGCCGGTCGTTTCGATTAACGAAGCGATCGAACTCGCCAAAACTTTTGGTGGCGCCGAATCTGGTGGTTTCGTGAATGGCATTCTTGATCGCGTCCGAAAAGATCTGACGCGACCGGCACGCGAAGCGGTGACCAAACAAGAGCCCACGGCGTAACGCCTTCCTTCATTGTCATGTCGAGCGGAGTCGAGACATCTCTAGATATTTCAAAAATAGTAAGAGATTCCTCCACTTCGGTCGGAATGACGGGAACATGAAGTTCTTAGACGCCCTCGCCCAACAGTTCGCCGGCAAACCGATCGATTGGGACGATTTGGAGCACGCGTTGATTCGAGCGGATCTCGGCGTTGCGCTGACCACACGAATTATTGCCAAACTTCAGGAGCGCGAAGCCTGGTCGCTCCTTGGGATCCAGGACGTCATCAAAGTCGCGCGCCAAGAGATTGCGAAAATCCTGCCGACCGGAACGAAACCCGTTGAGCCGCTCTCAGGAAAACCAAACGTAATTCTCATCGTTGGCGTCAACGGCACCGGCAAGACAACTTCCGTCGCGAAATTGGCGCACACGCTTAAACAAGATCGACATACAGTGCTGCTCGCCGCCGCAGACACATTTCGCGCCGCCGCAATCGAACAGCTGGGAGTGTGGGCCGATCGCCTCGGCGTTGAAATGGTGAAGGGCCAATACGGCGCGGATCCAGCTGCGCTTTGTTACGATGCGTATCAAAAAGCGGCGAACGATACGATTGATTTTCTACTCTGCGACACGGCCGGTCGGTTGCACACCAAAAGCAATTTGATGGCGGAGCTGCAAAAAGTGAAACGCACTCTGTCCAAGAACGATCCGACCGCGCCTCACGAAATTCTTCTCGTCGTCGATGCAACGACTGGCAGCAACGCACTCAATCAGGCGCGCGAATTTCATCAAGCGCTCGCGCTCACCGGTTTGATCGTGACTAAACTCGACGGTAGCGGCAAAGGGGCAATCGTCGTCGCCATTCAGCACGAACTTGGAATTCCCACTCGCTTCGTCGGCACTGGCGAAAAGATCGACAACTTCGCGCGATTCGACGCGAACGAATTTGTCGCGAAGATGTTGTAGCTGGAGTCCAAAACCGTGGGAGAAGCAATCAAAGAGACGTTCATTCCGGAGGACAACGTCCCTCCAGTCGCAGCGACAGGACTGCACGGATTTATTGCGAAGTTCACCGTGCTCAAAGGCGCCCAGCGCGACCTTTGGCTGACGTTCCTAATCAAGTTCCTCATCTACACGGCGTATTCGATTACGAATAAGACGATGGTTCTGTGGCTGTCGAAGGACCTCGGCTTTAATGATCAGGCGGCGGGAGCTTTGGTCGGCTGGGTGTGGGCGCCGGCGATGACAATCTTTACGCTGCTTGCCGGATCGCTCACCGACGCGATCGGCCTTCGACGAACTTTTTTTCTCGGCGTCGCAATTTGCACATTTGCGCGCAGCGTCATGATCCTAACCACGGGTCCAACGCTGGTGCTGGTCTGCGGCTTGCTGCCGCTGGCGATTGGCGAAGCGCTCGGCACGCCGGTTTTGCTCGCGGCGACGCGAGTCTATTCCACGACCGCGCAACGTTCGATCGCGTTCTCGATCATCTACGCGCTGATGAACGTCGGTTACTTCGTCGCCGGTTATGTTTTCGATTTCATTCGCTCGCTCGATCTCCACATGAGCATCTCAGGGTTTCAGCCGACACCGCATGAACAACTCTTCGGCGTGAGTCTCGCACTCGAGATCTTGCTCTTCCCAACCATTTATTTTCTGCGACGCGACGCGCAGCGCGACAAGGCCGTGACAAAAATGGACGCCGCTGGCTCCGGCTTTTGGACAGGAATTGCGCGAACCGTCCAAAAAAGCTCGAACGACACGCTCGCGCTTTTTCGTCGCCTGATCGGGCAATCAGGATTTTACCGCCTGCTGGTGTTCTTTCTCTTCATCGGATTCCTGAAAGCCATTTTTCTGCAACTGGATTACGTCTTCCCGAAGTTCGGCGATCGCGAGATGGGATTACACGCGCCGGTCGGCAAACTGGCCGGGATCAACGCCATCCTTATTATTGTGCTCGCTCCGATAATCGGTGCCCTCACCCAGCGCGTCGCGTCGTATCGCATAGTCATTATCGGCAGCATCATTTGCGCGGTAGGAGTTTTCATCATGGCTTTGCCGACGGATTGGTTCGTCCCGGCGGCAGACAGCGCGCTCGGACACGCGCTCGGCCACGTTTATTTGCAACTCACGGGTCCGGTTCATCCGTACTACATCATGTCGGCGATCTACCTAACGATCTTTTCCGTCGGCGAAGCTTTCTATTCGCCGCGGGTCTATGAATACGCGGCGGCGATCGCACCGCCTGGTCAGGAGGCTTCCTACGGCGCGCTCGCTTACATTCCGTTTCTGGTCGGAAAACTCCTGATCGGAACAAGTGGATGGGTCCTTGCGACGTTCTGCCCTGAGCATGGCGAATGTCGTGCGGGAAGCCTGTGGTTGATCTTCGCCCTCGCAGCGTCGGTTGCGCCAATCGGATTGCTCCTCTTCCGACGTTACATCCAGGTCCCCGAAGCTGGACGGCAGCATTAAACGGCGTAATTTTTAGCGTGATCCAATTGCCAAGGCGACCGCCACCCTCTTCGCGCGGAATGTTAATTTTCTGTGCGGTCGTATTTGTGTCGTTACTTGCCGTATTGATTTTCCTCAATCGCGCCCGCGCTCAAAAACCGAATGAATCTGTCCCCCAATCCACCTCTATGACAACCCCATCATCCACTAATCAAACTTCGGCGAAGCCGTCTTCGGAAGAATTGAAAAAGAAACTCACCCCCGAACAATATCACGTCACCCAGCAATGCGGCACCGAGCCGCCGTTCCGAAATGAATATTGGGACAATCATCGCGCCGGCATCTATGTCGATATTGTCAGCGGGGAACCGCTTTTTACGTCGCTCGATAAATTCGACAGCGGCAGCGGCTGGCCCAGTTTTACAAAACCAATCGACAACAAGAGCGTCGCCGAAAAATCGGATCGCACCCTCGGCACGGAACGCACAGAAGTCCGCGGCAGCAAAAGCGACTCGCATCTCGGCCACGTTTTTGACGACGGCCCTGCCCCGACCGGTCAGCGCTTCTGTATCAACTCAGCAGCGTTACGTTTCATTCCGGCCGAAAAATTGGAAGAAGAAGGCTACGGCCAATATCTGCCGCTTTTCGAAAAGAAAAAATAAGCGCCAGCGAGAGCGTGCATTTAAGTCAAACCATCTTCGGGTCTGGCTGCGTATTATTTAAGAAACTTTGATGATTGACGGGTTGGGGCTCGTCAAATCAAAGGGTCCCAGAAGGGGATCAACCAAGAGGGAAACTTCTGCCATGCACCGAATTCATCATCCTTCGAAGCGCTCGTCGCATTTGAGCTTGTGGCTGGGCTTGCTCGCGGCGGTCGCAGTAATGGCGGGATTTCTTCACTACAGCAGCATTCAGGCGGAGAAGAAGAAGGCCGGCAATTATAATTATCTCAAGTCTGTTCCGAGTAATTCTGTTCTGAAATCGACATTGACCGAGGACCAATATCGCGTCACTCGGCAAAACGGCACCGAGACCGCTTTCCGAAACGAATATTGGGACAACAACCGCCTCGGCATTTACGTCGACGTTATCACCAACGACCCGCTCTTTAGCTCGCTCGACAAATTCGACGGCGGAACTGGACGACCAACGTTTACCAAACCGATCTCGCCCGATTGTGTTTTTCAGCAAGCCGACACTTCTAATAACATGCAACGGACTGAACTGCGGGCCAAGCTCAGCAATTCGCACCTCGGTCACCTCTTCAAGGATCCGGCCTCGCCCACCGGCGAGCGTTACGCTGTCAACTCCGCCGCGATGCGTTTTGTCCCGGTGGAAAAAATGGAAGCCGAGGGTTACGCCGAATATCTCTACTCGTTCGGAAAAAAAGAGTGACTTGAGTCTGAATTTTTGGTTTCACTGGTGAAGCGAGGCGGCCAGATGAACAGCGCTCGAATCACCGGTGACGACACGTCGCGAGTTAGCATGTGTGTCGGGCTCGGCGTCGCCGTTCTGCTCATTGGCGTCGTCCTTTATTTTACGCTCGCAGGGCATGCCATGAGCAAGGAGACGACTGGGTTTGATCCCAATCGCCCAGTGCCGAGTGACGCCACGCTTCGCTCGCGCCTAAAGCCGGACCAATATCGGGTCACGCGCCAAAACGGCACCGAGACAGCGTTCCAAAATGAATATTGGAACAATGTTCGACCTGGCATCTATGTCGACGTTATCACCGGTGAACCGCTTTTTTGTTCACTCGACAAGTTCGACGGCGGCACCGGGCGCCCAACTTTCTCGAAACCGATTTCGAAAGATTCGATCGTCGAAAAGGACGATAATTCTTACGACATGCATCGCATCGAATTGCGCGCCAAACGCAGCGATGCGCACCTCGGCCATTTGGTCGCCGATGCAACATCGCCAACCGGACAGCGTTACGCAGTTAACTCTGCCGCGTTGCGTTTTATCCCGACCGACGACATACCGCACGAAGGTTACGCTGCATATTTGTCGCTGGTGACTCAGGTCGCGCAAAAGTAGGGACGCGTCTCAACGCGGAAACGATTGGTGCGGCAGTCGCAGACGTCGCTACAGTCCGAGGATGTCGATCTTGTCCGCTAACGGACGGACTCGCTATGGCGAGCGCACACGTTCCGCAAAGTCACACGAAACTTCCGGACTCATTGCTGGAATCGCCGCCTTCACGACTTGGGGGCTGATCCCGATTTATTGGAAGCTTCTCGCCGCCGTTCCAGCCACCGAGATTCTCGCGCACCGATTTGTTTGGACGACGATCTTTCTCTCGATCGTGCTGAGCTGGCAGCGGCGCTGGCCTGAACTAGTCGTCAACGTGCGCTCGCGTCGTGCGCGAATTTTTTGTCTGACCGGTGGCCTCGCCATCGCCTCGAACTGGTTTCTCTTCATTTACGCGGTGAACATTGGTCGCGTCATCGAAACCAGCCTCGGTTATTTCATGACGCCACTGATGAACGTTCTCTTCGGCGCAATTTTTCTCCGTGAACGCCTCACCCGGTTGCAGTTCGCCTCGATCTTACTGGCTGCGATCGGCGTTTTGAATCTCACTTTCGGCTACGGCCGCTTCCCCTGGATCGCGGTTTTGCTCTGCGTCACATTCGGGCTTTATGGGTTGCTTCGAAAACAATCCGGCACCGCCGCCGTTCCCGGCTTGTTCATCGAAACGATCCTGCTCGTTCCGTTTGCGGTGGTTTTTCTCATTTACCTTCAGCGATCCGGCGGGCTTGTATTCGGCCGCGCGGACTGGCCGTTGTCGATCTTGCTCATCAGCACCGGCATCGTTACGGCCGTCCCGCTCTTCTGGTTCGGCTATGCCACCCGATATCTCCGCCTGATCACGGTCGGTTTCCTCCAATATCTTTCTCCGATCGGTTCGTTCTTTCTTGGCGTTTTCCTTTATCACGAACCATTTACACGTGGGCATCTCATCACTTTTGTTTTGATCTGGCTCGCGCTCGCGCTTTTCACCGGCGAAGCGGCGTTGCGCTGGCGATCACGCCGCGTTCGTGAAATCGCGACCTGCGCACTCGAAGCTTCGGCGCTCGATTGAAAGAACCGCGCGCTGTCTTAAATTGCACCGCCAAATGAAGGAAGACGATTTCCAATACGCGATTGAAAATACGCAGGTGATCCTCGCCCCCGAGCAGAAGATCGCTACCTTCGGTACCACTAGTTTTCGTTTTTATCTGATTTCTGAATTAATGGATCGGGTGAACGAAGTGCGCGTGCGGGACGGAAAAATTCACGCCGACCGTCCGCAGATTCTCACGCCGGAACATTTCAGCCGTTTGCTGCTCGAAGGGTTCGGGGAAAAAGCGCAGCGCTACGCCGATCAGCTGCGCGAACACGCGCACAACATCGCAGTCCTCCGGTATGGATTTCAATTTCGCAAGACCGATGTGACCGAGCAAATGTTTCGCGACCCGATCGAGTCCGTGATCGCGCGTACGAAATCACATGTTCGGCACCGCGACGAACCGCTCAGCGCCGTGATTCAAGGGGTGGACGACGCCTGGGAAGTTTGCCTGCTCAAGTTCACCATCGACATGATCGAACGCTCCAGCGGCGGCAACATCGGCGATTTCCGCAAGCGCGGACTGATCTAATTCTACTAAAGGCCAATCCGGCTCGGATTTTCGGCTTTCGTCATTCGGCGCGGCTTGTCATTCTGACGCGCCCGGATGCTAAGAAATTATCTGCGCCTCAACCTGAGTTTGCTTTACTGGGTGTTCGTCGCGCCTTTTACCGGTCAGTTTTTCAAAATCTCGCCGATTTTTCGGCAAATGGTTTTCATCGGCGTGCGCGCGACGTCGATGGTGGCGTTGACCGCGTTCAGCATCGGCGTGACGCTCGCGATGCAGGCAGCGCACTCACTTCAGCAGATGGGAGCGGAGATTTATGTGCCCGATCTCGTGATGTTGTCGATCTTGCGGGAGATGGGCCCGGTCCTCATCGCGGTCATAGTGATCGGTCGAAGCGGTTCCGCGGTCGCCGCGGAAC
>Ga0207646_10001446_pt1 | contig 29488 bp, 33 predicted proteins | sample KBSK5502metaG_FD_184343 | JGI IMG/M metagenome (GOLD analysis project Ga0207646, IMG submission 184343) | Corn, switchgrass and miscanthus rhizosphere microbial communities from Kellogg Biological Station, Michigan, USA - KBS K5-50-2 metaG... | ecosystem: Host-associated > Plants > Roots >... | reverse complement strand
TAGACATCGCACCATTCGCTCCCTCATTCGTTCAACAATTATAGTGATTATACCATCCTGGAAAAATACTACATACGAAAGGACAAGTACACCATGGAAAATACTCCACAGATGCCTCCAGCCTACCGGGGACCGGCAGACAACCCACCGCAATCACCATCATTCCAGGCAGCATTCCAGGAATATTCGTCCGCACCCACGCAACCAGCCTACCAGCAGGCGCCTCTGAACCAACCCTATCCACAATACCAGCAGTACCCGCAGGCGCAGCCCAACCAGGGTGCCCGTGCGAACCCGCAAACAGCGGCTCCTAAGCGCAAGGCAGGACGATACAGCTGGTTGAGGAATGCCAGTGGCAAGGCGTTAATGATACGCGGCGCGCTCATGGCTGTCGTAGGCATCGTCATCACCGCGGTATCCTATGCCAATGCCCAATCCCAGGCAGACAGCGGCGGTACCGGCTATTATGTCGTCTTCACCGGCCTCATCGTCTTCGGCGTGATCTACTTCTTCATAGGTCTCTTCCGCTGGCTCGCCACACGCCGCCGCCGCTGATCACCACTTCAACCGCTCTGTTAATACTGATGTGCCCCCGCCAACCACGTAGGGGCGGGGGCGGTGCTTACACGGGTAGATTTTTTGGGAGAGCTCCCGCCAGCCGCGTAAGGGCGGGGGCGCGCTTACACTGGTAGGATTTTTGGAGAGCTCCCGCCGGCTGCGTAGGGGCGGGGGCGGTGCGGCGTGGAAGGGGGACGCTTGCGTCGCCCCGTGCTGGCCAACCACCTGTTCCTGCGCCTCGCTCTCCTGCGCACCCCTCATGCAGGGGAGCGTTCACCTGCCACGACGCACTCCCGTAGCGCACAGCAGCTTGGCCAGGGCGACGCAAGCGGCCTCACCATCAACCTACCCCTGAAAGCGGGGGTGCCAGCATCGCCCCTTTGCCGCTGATGCGGTGATCGCCCAATTCGCTGGCAAGCTGACGACCCGCCTGCACCACTTGTCCCGTCACCGCAATGTCTTCGGGCCGGTCGTCGGGTCGCCGCTTATCCCTCTCTGCTTCGTTGCCTGATCAATGCAACAAGCTCGTCGACCTTCTGATACAAGGTGAGCGTGAGTGCCCCCTTTCCTTGTTGGACAATGTAATAACTTCTGAAGACATCCCTCTTGATGGCTCGGATATCGTTCCAGTGCGCTGCTTCGACATGCGTACTTCTGAGGTGCTTCTTGACCTGGAGCAGACCATGCTCACAAAGGAGCACCCGCTCACTCCGGGCCTCTGGAAGTGCGATACCCAGGGTAATCAGCCCAAACAGTAGAACACCGAGCAATGCGATTATAAGCGGAACAGCTTCAAGATACGCGTTGGGATCGGTGCTGGGAAACCCTATGGCAATGCGAGTGATGATGAAGATCAGCAGGACAACTCCGACTACGATCAAGCAGAGGCCGCCTCCATACAGGAAACTGATATATCCCGGCTTCATCCTATAGATATCCAGGAGGCTCCCAAGTTGGTTCAGCTCGATCAGTTGAGCATCTCCATCCGATGACTGACTCCCAATTGAGTGCAACATAAGTGACACCTCCTTTCGAGGGGGACGGAGCTTGTCCAGGCACAGACTCAAGGTCACAACAGGTAACATCAATTTGTATAGATTCATTCACGCTTATTCGTTGCTATCACAAACAAAGTGGTAAATTCTTTCTCAGGATCACTTCAGGAAGGATTGGAAGATTAGGCAAGGTTCAAATGCACTTGACAGTTCCTCACCAACAGCGAGGTCCAGCCCTGTCATCCTGAGCGAAGCGAAGGATCTCGTATGGGTTACCATCATCGTGACCTCTTCTGTTTACTTACATCGTAGACTACCAAGCGAACCGTCATGCTGCTCCCAGAGGGAGCGCCAATTGCTCCCGACGGCTACGATGGAGGGAAACACCCAGGGGTACGAGGTTGGTACTCCATACACAGGGGAAATGGCCTCGATAGGTGTAGATAGTAGCTCCTATAGGCATCTCTTAACTACCTTCTCGATCTCAAGTATAAGGATGGCGCGTATGATAGAGCTTTGTAACCCCTTTTTACTCCCCATAAATTGCTGGTACCCTGCTAGCTGCCTGCCCTACTTCATAGCGCATTTTTGCCATACGTGGCAAGATACTTTAAACGCTCTTCTATACCGCTACGGAGAAATTCAGCTAAATTGTGGTAAGAGACAGTAAATCTAGGAGGTTCATCTACTTCACTGTAATGATAGATACGAGGATTATCTCCTTCAGAGACATGCATAAAGTAGAAATGGTAGCCCTGATGCATACAGAAGACGAGTGCATCCTCCGGAAGTACTTCAGGGTTTCCATTCTCCTCTAAGAGCTCTACCGCCCCTTGTTGGATCGCACGAATAGATTCATAGAAACAATCCTCACCTCGCAGCAGCTTGCCTGCTCTATGTCCCATCCAGAGGAGAAACTCCTTATAAACCGCAGGTAAGGGCAGCCCCAAATCCTTTTCCAGACTGCGCACCTCTTCCTCCGTACATGGTTTGGCTTGCCTAGAGTCTTCAACATCAACGGCTTCAAACCAGGCTTTTACTGCATCCAGGTACATTCAGCATCCCTCCTTTAAATAAAACCAGTTTGGTCCTCTTCTGTCCCCATACAAAAGCAGCATCAAAAGTAATGAGCACCATTGAGGCCTCTTGGTATAGACCAATCATAGTCTACCTGAACATTTGGAAAAGAGTTTGCAAACTGCTGCATCACTCCATAGCAGGAGGCACATGGTTCTCGCTCGCTAAAGAGGTTTATTGTGCCTTCCACATCTGGATTATCTGGGCTAGCGAGGTGATACCTGGGATTGCACACCCTTACCTTCTGCTTTATCAGTCCCCTCTCATGCGCCCATCAGTCAAGCATGCCATAGCTCGTAAACGCTTTGCCCTCGGAGCGCAGGCGCTCCATATCCTCCTTCGTATACACGATCTGCTGCGTATAGATTTTGACGATCCAGCCGTCTTTCCTTTCGGCCCCTATTGCCTCCTCTGCAAAGACAACGCAGGGCCAGCGCAGCGCGCACTGGTAGGCCAGCTCGACCGCCAGCAGACCACTTTTCGGTCCATAGCCTATTTCGATGTGGAAGGACGACCGAGGTCTCGCACCCAGTTTGGATACTGTCAACTCCTCATTGGCGAATTGATAGTCTTCCCAAAATTTCGTGGGCAGCTCACGTGGGTCTGGCTCCCCAGAAACGATGATATAGCGTTCTCCCTGTTCTATGGACCCAAGTACCCTATACTCATTGCTGTCCGGTGTAACCACCGATCCCCCTAACGCCCGTATCAAGGGACTTAATTCTTCCAAGGTAATGGGATGACTGGAATACAATAACACTCGCTCTGTCATGCTGGCTGCTCCTCTTCCGATTCAAACTCAATACTCGCGTCGCATCAAACGTTTGTGAAGCGCATCCGAGTCGCGTGCTGCTTCCGGGTTTGTTTTGGCGAGCTTTGCTTGTAGCGCGGCAAGGATGTGAGCGCCTTTCACTCCTTTATCTATGGCATCTTCCAAGAACGTGCTGAAATGGGCGTAGGCGCGGGTAATCGTTGATTGCTCCGGCTTTTCGGGGTCTTCCAGGTAATAAGAGACCGGGGGATCTGCTCCTTCACTGAAGCGAAAAAAGTAGAACTGATAGCCCTGGTGCATGAAAAAGACAAAAGCATCTACTGGGAGTTCTCCAGGATAATGATCCTCCTCCAGCAATGCTCTGGCCCCCTCCTGCATGTTCATCAGCCTCTCGTAAAAAAAGTCTGAGCCTACGAACAGGCCGCCTCCCCAGTACCCCATCCAGTGGAGAAATTCTCGATACGCCTGAGGAAAGGGGCGTTTTAGCCAGCGCTCCAGGAAAGCAATCTCATCTTCTGTACAGGGAACAAGGTCCTCGAAACCAGCCTGGTGTAAGGCCTCCTCCTTCTTTTTCGCTTTGTCCAGATACATGACGTTCACTCCTGCTTGAAGAAAATCCCTTGAGAGAACAAAAAATGCTTATCGCCTCTTCCTCCTTTTTAGTCGGATACGACAATTGAAACAAGGTAGGCTGGTGTGCGGTCTTTCTTGAAGAGACTAACATCCTTCAGTGGAATAGCTCCCACCAGCATCTGTTTCCTTTCTAGATAGGCAACACTGCAGAAGCCGGACTTAATCGTTCTGCACTTCGCCGATGACTTCGGCGGCCAGGCGTTCCATCTGCTCGGCGTCGTCGAAGAGCAAGCGGAGCTGGATGAGTTCGGCTCCCGCATCCGCGACCTCGCGCAGACCGGTGATACAGGCTGAGGGCGGGCCGTAGACGGCCACTGCACTCAAGCCAGAAGACCCGTAGATCTGCCTGAGTGCGGCATCAACCCGCTCATGGGCTCGGGTGAGGTTGTCATCGATGGCGATGTAGACGCGTTTGGCGATCGGGAAGGTGGAGGGGTCCTGTTGTGATTCGGCCAGTGCCGCACGAAGCACCTGGACCTGCTGGGCAAACTGCGCAGTGGTCGAGCTGCCAGCCCCAAAGAAGCCGTTGCCATAGCGCAGCGCACGACGCACCGCTGCCGGGTGACTGCCACCAATCCAAAGCGGTGGGTAAGGCTTCTGGAAAGGCTTGGGCTCCATAACCGCGCCGTCGAGCTGCCAGAAGCGGCCTGCGAAGGTGATGCGAGGCTCGGTCCAGCACGCCTTCATGAGCCGTATCCCTTCCGTGAAGCGAGCGACGAGGTGGGTCGGATCAACCTCGAAGGCGGAGAACATTCTGCCCCCTCCTCCGATGGCAAGACCAACCTCGATGCGCCCACGACTGAGCTGATCCAGCGTACTGATACTTTTGGCGAGGTGGACTGGATTGTGCAAGGGGCTGACGAAGGCGGCACATCCCAACCGCAGTCGCTCTGTGCACGCGGCGGCGAAAGCCATCAGTTCGAGCGGGGCCAGAAACGGTGGAAAGCCGATCACGGCTTCTTGTGTCCAGGCACTGTGAAAGCCGAGGGCCTCCGCTCTGGTCAGATAGTCGCGCAGTTTGGCCGGGTCGAATGTGCCGTCGGGTGTGTGTTGAGGAATGGAAATAGCAAAGTGCATAGCAGCCTCCTGAGAGTGATACGCTTCGTCCTGAAGCAGAGTGATAACAGCATCTCTAGAGTTAAGGAAATACACATCATATGACTGTGATTACAGCATCTATTCTATAATAGAGAATCAAGCTGAGCAGCACTGCGTTTCCCGCCTGCCGCCTGTTCCACTCCATAGCGCTAGCAAACCCATAAAGCAGTTTCAGAAACCATGATACAATGAAAGAACTCTCATTCCGCTGTGAAGTGAGGAGATATGTCGTGTATTTGGCTCCGTTACCCGCTCAAGTAGTGAGTCTCCTTGAAGCACTGCACGCGCCACCACGTCTGGTTGCTCATCTCCGGCTCGTCCATGATGTAGCCAGGACCATAATTTCCCGCATAGACCAGGCATGGTCAAACCTGATCTATGACCGGCAGGCGGTGCTTATGGGTGCTGCCACACACGATATCGGTAAAATCGTCCATCCCGAGGAGTTAACCCATCCCTGCCACGAACATGAGAGGGCTGGCGAGGCTCTCCTCAAAGCACATCAGCATCCACTGTCGTAATTCATGTTTCCTCTAAAAAGGACACTACCTGCCTGCCTCTTTTCACAAGCACAGGTGCATAAAGAAAGAAGATGCAAGATGACACAACGAATAGTGATTCGAAATGGCACTGTCCTTACAGGAGATAAAGCACGAGGCTCCTTCACACGTGCGGATGTCCTCATAGACGGTTCGCTCATTCGCGCAGTTCAACCTGGTATTGAAGCATCTGACAGTACGGTGATCGAGGCCTCCGGGATGATTGTGATGCCAGGATTTGTTGATGCCCATCGTCATACCTGGGAAGGAACCCTCAAACAGCTTGCAGCCAATAGCGATCTTGATGACTACGCGAGCCGTATTCTCGCGAAGTTGGGTCCTATCTTCCGACCCGAAGACGCCTATATTGGGACACTTATTGGAGCACTTGAGGCGCTGGATGCGGGCATCACGACTCTCTTTGATTGGTCGCATATCCAGAATACCCCTGAACACACCGATGCCGTGATTCGTGGACTCCAGGAGAGCGGGCTGCGAGCCGTCTTTGGTTATGGTGTTCCTCAAACCGGACCACAGTGGTCGTATGAAAGTCAACTGAATCATTCTGATGACGCCAGGCGTGTTCGCACCCAGTATTTTTCCTCGAGTCAACAACTCATGACGATGGCAATGGCACTGCGCGGACCTGAGTTCTCCACCATGGATGTCACCAGACATGACTGGAAGCTTGCCCGAGATCTGGGTCTGCCGATCAGTGTCCACGTTGGGAGTGGGCCCTTTGGAGTTCCCTATCGGGCAATCGAGCACCTCTACGAGGCACATTTACTTGGTCCAGATACGCAGTATGTGCATACGACCACGTTGACTGATGCAGCGATGCAGCTGATTGCAGAGAGCGGAGGGACAGCCGCAGTGACACCAGCGGTGGAAATGCAGATGGGCTTTGGTTTTCCTGCAACCAGTCGCCTCATAGCTCATGGCATCCGACCAGGCCCGGGCGTCGATATCGTCACCAGTACGGCGGGCGACATATTCACGCAGATGCACTCCGCCTTCCAGGCTGCACGTCTCCAGGTTTCACAGGACAGGAAAAGCTCATTCCCTCTATTGAGCGCCGAGGATACGTTTGCGCTCGCGACGATTTATGGAGCACGTGCTTCCTGGCTTGATCAGAAAATCGGCACACTGACACCAGGCAAGCAGGCAGATATCATCCTCCTGACCACCAATACGCCGAACCTTACACCGCTCAATGACCCGGTTGCCTCAGTGGTTCTTGGGGCCCACGCTGGCAACGTTGATACGGTTCTTGTGGCGGGCAAGACCCTCAAGCAAGGGGGGCGATTATTGCATATCGATCTTGAACAGATACGTGCTCAGACGACCGCTTCACGCGATTATCTGATAGAGGCATCAGGTGTTAGCAAAACAGTGTAGTGTTCCGACATGAGCAGTGTAAACCCAATCCAGGGATCAGCGGTCTCTTGTGCCTGCCGTCTTAGGAGGTCGATGTCACGCCAATATTCCTCAAGAAGCGCGTCGATGAGGGCTCCCTTACTGGGAAAATGTCGGTACACTGTGCCATTGCCGATACCTGCTCGCGCCGCGATGCCTGGAATCAAGGCCTGTATCCCGCTCTCAGCAAAGACTTCTCTGGCTGCCACCAGCACACGTTCTCGGTTCTCTACCGCATCTGAACGGGCCTTGCGGCGTCTTCTTTCAGGTGCAGCCTGGATATCAGTTGACATAAGGTTCCTCCCCTACGTTGCATTCTATTCATAAGGAAGACCTGAACTTTTCTGCTGGCACCGTAATAATGCTGATTAACAAAATACCCCAGACACCCGTAGGTGCCGATTTATCGTGCACACCGCCGATTTATCGGCCTTTGCTGGCTGTTCCGCTCTCCCGCTTCATTTGTTAAAATCCATTATTGATGATAGAGTGCCCAGCAGAAAAGTACATCACTCGAAGGGATGTAGCTTTGTGATCTCTAGTATTATCCTCATCTTGTTTTGCTTAACAACTACTTTTCAGATTTCGTTGTCGTGACCTAGATAGGCAAAAGGCCTTCACGTAAATAGGCTAATTCTTCCTCAATGTAGCGTTCGATGGATTCTAACCCGGGTATCCCACCATAGCGCAAACAGATCCGAAGATAGTTGACAAAAGTCGTATTGTGCCATTCATGCAACAAGCGTCCATCAATCGCTGCATTGGGGAACTCCATCTCATGACCACCAGATCCGCTGACATAGTATTTCATCATATAATCGTGGGCAATATAGAGTGGTTCGGGCGGGGCGTCCTCTGCTCCGGCGTATTCTTCTTTCCAGTAGGGAAATTCCAAGGTGGCTTCGCTAAAATCTACCACCATCAAGGGATCAAAACCATAGGCCCGAGGGCTCAACTGAAAAAAGCGATTCCATTGAGGATGCCTCCCCACGAAATTCACGCAGCCGACTTCCCGATAAAATGCGCGCAAAGACAACGGGAGCAGACCTGTCTCTTGCTCAAATTGTGCAATCCGGCGTGTCGTTGCCTCTGAAGCTGGGCTATAGCGTGCTGGTTGCTTCGCAATCCACTCGTCCAGATAAGCATCGTGGGGATGCGTTGCCCGCAACGACTCATAGCCAAACTCATAGCCCAGGGCTTGCAGACGGGGGATGAGCAACTCGATGTTCACACGAACACGTCGCATCGTTTCATGCGCCACTGCAAGAGCCTCGGTATAGAGAGAACCGCTTCTGATCTCGCTTCCCAGGGCATATAATTCGTCCCAGACCTGCTTGTGTGCACCGCGTTGGTACCGATCAATGAAATTGTCCATCGAGTGACCTTATCGTTTTGCGGTCTCGCCCTTTCCGACGAGCAATCTCACTAAAGGGGACGCCTTTGCGATACATCTCTTTGATCATAAACCGTTCCTCGAGTGGAAGCATGGGTGGCCTCTCGAGCGAGGAAGTCATGATGTCCCTCCAGTGGTCGGGGGAGAAATCCCAGGAGCGAGAAGGAAAAGCGTCCTGCTGCTCTCGTTGGATGTCTCGATCTAAGGGGATAAGCCAATGGAGTGTCCCTTGCAACAATGCTGCGGGGATTGGTGGAAGGCTTTCATAGGGAACCCGGCAGTAGGTTGCCTCACAGGGGCGAAATGATCCTAGTCCCCCTGAGGAATACCAGCCAGATGGAAAGGGAGGACGTTTTGGTGCTAGTTGGTTCATCATAGTATTTTCTTGACGTTCCTTTCTGCTAAGGGTTGGTACTGCTTATGTTCTTCGCATCTGAGAATGCATTGGTCGATTGCTCTTCATTGCTGAAATCCCCTAAGTCAACAAACTACCGGTAAATGGGGTTCTGGGCCATAAGATCAAGGTCTATGATGGTAAACTTCATATCCTCTTGGTCTTTTACAATGATTTGTACCTTTTCAGGAAATCTCCATGAGATGGTCCGTACATGTTTGATAAACTCGTCGAGATCAAGATGATTAAATGCTCCTAAGTAGAGTCCAGTTTCCAAGTACTTTGATCCCCCATACCATGCACGCGGCAAACGCTCGTCGTCGACACTTACTAATGGTTTGGTGCCTTTGTCTACGAAGTATGTATTCACCTCATGCATTTTTCCAAGGTCGTCGTCGGTACCTGAGAGGGCAAAAATGAGATTGGTAACGTCACTCACAGCGAGTTCCTCCTGCTATTCGGCAAATCTGTCATTCGATGAGCTTTTTTTCTTCACCTGGCAAGATAATTGTAGCACAGTGCATACTTGCCGTTGAGCTAATAAGTGGCTGCAGCCGCGATACCGACAAAGCCGCCCGTATTCGTGTTATAGACCGTCCACAGAAAACTTCCCCGCCACTCGTCTCAAAAGTGCAAAGATAGAACTTCTTATGTTACATGTGTTTCTCGGTGAAAGATAATGATGTCATATGGAATACCCAAGATAATGAAGTCATCGTCTCGAGAGAAAGTAATGTACCCCCAATCCCCTGACCTATCTACAAACCAATAGTGCAATAAGACGCTTCCATTTTTGGACTGAATCTTAAAGTTCTCGTGTTTGAGGTCAAGCACAAGTTGTTCCTGATACTGACTCTCTGTAATTGGTTGACCTCCATATGCGCCCAAGATCTGAAAACGTTTCCTACGGTAGGTTAAGATTTGATGACTCCGATCGTAAATGTCACCCCCTTCTGGGTAAGCGTCATCGAACTGGATGTTGGCTGGTGCAGTGAGATCGAGTGTAGCAATGTTGTCGTAGGAAATAATGACGACCTCATGATCGAGTGGAATGGAAAACCCCAACATCCTCTCGAAGATGTACTCAGGCATATCAACCCTTTTCCACAGACCTGGTAGCTTATCTTGTTCACGCTGTTTTTGACGTGCCTTGGCACCAAGATCACTTGCTTCCGCATACCTGCCAAGATAGATAAGAGTCTGTGCCATCTTTCGATAGGCATACGCAAAATCTGGATCAAGCCGTATAACTTGTTCGTAGGCGGCAAGTGCTTCATGATAGCGCTTGCTATCGAAGGATTCTACTCCCTCATTTAACCAGTGTTCTATGGTTTTCTCGCGTGCATGAGAGGTAATATCGTCATTACCCTTGTTACCATCGATCATCTTTTTCCCTCAAATAGAAGATCCACCTCTTTTAGTATACCTGGAACATTGGTATATCAACCACGGCACATCATCGAAAATACTGTGGCGCTGCGTTAGGGCTGATCAGGGCCGTGCTGCAACTCTACTAATAGCTTATTGACAGCATCTATCGCCTCTTTAAATGGTACGCTTGTCTCTTCATGATAGAGCTTAATCGCAGCCATCTTCTCATTAGCTTGGAGCAAGCGGAGTACCTCATCGCGATGGATGAGCGGTTTAGCCGGTACGGTAGGAGGCCTCCGCGATGCTTCATCGAGCAGAGGCAAGCGCGGTCTTCCAAAGATCAGTTGGTCTTCATGATGATGTTCAAGATACCACATTTCTGAGACAGGTAAGATGTATATAGCTTCTTCATGAGGATAGGTAAAATCATCCCAATAGGTGCAGAAAATGTGCCATGGTACAGCCACAGCAAGCTCTGACTCCCATATGACGACCACAATCTGATTACCTTGCGGTTCAAATGTCCTCAAATACTGTTGTACAACATCCTTTCTCTTACGTGTGATATCAATATGTTGTATCCATGCAAAGAGTGAGGAAGAGGTGAACGGTGCAGAGGTATCAGCGAATGCATAGCGATAGAGCTCGTTGAAATACACATATTCGTGTTCCCAAAGTTCTTTAACTTTCTCCTCTCGAAGGGGACGAATCTGAGCGAGGTCTGACTCAGGTAACACATTCCACCTTGGGTTCGTCCAATGATGGAGATATTTGAAATCCTTGAGGGGTCGAAAATCATCATGCTCAAGCTGAATCATACTAACTACCTCAGCTCGTCTAGTCTGTCTCCTTCGTTACCTGCATATTACCGGATAATGAAGGGAGTAAGCAAATCACCGAGCAGCGGTCCCTGCCACAGCTCGCCCAGGTGGGTATAGACATAGCTGTTGCTGTAGTTGGCCCCGGCCAGGCCACTAGCGAGTGTGCCGCTGCCACAGGTGCCGTTGCCGGCGGCGGGCTGCGTGCCGGAGTTGCCCACGTTGCTATAACTGCGCTTCTGGTTACCCTCAGTCCTGCTATGAAGCTGTCATAGCCTTACAATATGATCGTGAACTACAAGACAGATTGCTCTCTCGGAACTCAAAAAGGCATTTCAGCCTTCCTCTGGTGGATAATAGTGTTGGACCTCACCCAGAACCAAGTGATAAGGAGCCAAGACGCCTTGATCAAACGACTGGATGAACTTCCACACGCGTTTGCCCAGCATACTTCCCCTTTCTCTCACTGCCACTTCGAGTAAACTGGGCAGCGCGTAATTCCCGCTCGCTGGCCCTATTTTTTCTAGCGTGTCCAGCACAGAATCTCGACAGTACGGGTCTCTAGACCAGCGATCGGTGGTTGCTGCTAGTAGCGGTCCCACCGCTACTGCATAGGCGCGTTTCGTTTCCTCCATCGCTATCCAACTACACGCGCACTCCAAAACCTCAAGATACGCTACATCACTCTCCTTGTACTCATAGGCATATTTCCAAAAGAGTTGGAGCAAATACGCGCTTGCAGCCTCTTCCTCGAGATCATCGAGCACATGCATCGCCGCCAGTAGTGCAGGTGAATTGGGGTCGGTAAATTCATCCAGTACACGCGGCAATACCCTGGCGTTCTGAGGATACCCAATGGCGCGTATGACCTGCACAACCACTTCTCTGATATTCTTCGATGGCCTTCCTAGAAACTGCTCTAACTCCTCCAGGTTGTTTTCCAGATTCATCTCTAGTTGCATGGCGAGTTGTTGGGTGGCGAGAGCACGCGCCTCACCCCCTTGTCTGGAAATGCTCTCGAGTTGGGTCTGTAACATCTTTCCTTCCTCATATTGTTGTCATAGGCGTGTAGGAAAGTAGAATAACACAGGAGGGTGTCCGCTCTAATTGACTCCCCTGATAGCTTGAAAAACTAGCGTATGGAGTCGATGAGAATCTTCCAGGGCCTTCCGAATGCTTCGTTCAACGTTCTGCTTAAATTTAAGAGATTATTCAGCGGGAGTCTTTTTGCGCTCTGAAATGACGAAGCGCGAGCCAAACCACCCATACAACCACAAATACCTCTAAGGGAGAAAATATGGTGAGTATCGGAAGTACCAAATCTCCTGCTGCATTACCAGACGACCGTATAAATAGAATAGCCATCAGAAGCATAACTATTCCTCCCAATATGTCTCCCCAAATGTCTTTGTTCTTTAATGCGCTCACGATCTTGCGATACTTCTTCTCTTCTCTGATTTCAGCTACTCCCTGAAATCCCTGAAAGACTATGAAACATCCCGAGACAAGAAAAAAAAGTGTTGCAAAATAACCTGCAAAAAGGGTAGCAAAAAATGTTGAATAAGAAATATTAAACCACTTACTCCAAGTGATAGTACATGAGAACAGCCTTGGTGATATTAGTTGTCGTCCTATCATCCATCTATTCTCCGACATTGACCCCTCCTTTTTTCTCCAGTAGCTCGTGTAGCCTATGTTAAACAATACACCAAAACAAACCGCTTTGCCTATATCTCGTTTTTATTTCTCAAATAGGGGAAAGAGCAGGAGGGGATTTTTACGTGAGCCTCATATCAAGAACCGGATTCTTGCATGTTTGCCTGGCAATCCTGCTTTGTCAACTCAGGTCATGCCTTGTCCTTGGCCAGTTCTTGCAAACGGAGAGGCCCTTTTATCTTTTGCCTCGGAGAAAAAAAAAGACACTCCGGAGAAAAAAATAGCCACTCAGCAAGATATTGATGAGGTAAGGAATAGCTGCCAGGAACAAAAAGATGTAGGCAATGACGTCGAGCACCGAGCGTCCAAACATCGGTACTCCACCAACATACTCGGTTATTTGCAACATGATCGCACAGAGTAGACAAACCAGGCTGATGGTGAGAAGGTAGCGATGTACCCTTATGGAAGGACGTATCAAGCGGAACACTTCCTTCTCGCTCGCAGGGAGTGCATCGCGGGTGTTGAACGGTTTGCGGTTCCTTAAGGCGGCCTTTAATCGATGAAAGAGTTGCTCTGCAAGCTTTAGGTCAGCCCTACCGTCCCATCCGAGGTGACGAGCAAGAGCAATCAAGGTGAAAGCGAGAATTATAGCCAGAACACCATACTATTTCCCATTCATGCCAAGAACATGGGAAAAGGCCGGAGAGAGACTACATACGCCAGAAAAAAGTAAGAGAACACCGATCCAGGCAAAGGCACTTATTATCGTCCTTCTCATTATCGTCCTCTTTGATAAGTCGAGAATTTGAAGTAATGTCATCATCCAACTACGCCAGAGAATAATTTGATAAAACGGGGAGGTAGATCATTATGTTCTCTCGGGCGACAGCAAGCGCGTCAGGATAAACCTGCCCCTCTCGAACTCGCACTCCTAAAGCGAGCAGGTCATCCCACACTCATTCATATTCCCCGTTGGTATAGCGTTCGAGATAGCTCATAAGCCGGGAAAACTTTGTGTTAAAGCTAGGTCAGCTCCTTCCTACTCCATGAGCGAGACGAACTCCCACTCCTCTCGTAACCGTGCAATGGGGACTGGATCAAGCAGGTACACCTGACCACCACCTGGCACTGCTTGCTGGATCAGTTTTCTTTCCGGCCCAGGAAGCAGCGGCCTTTCCCGCGTGGGAGGCTCCGGCGGCCTGCCGAAGGTGACCCAGGGAGCGTATGCAGCGCCAGCATGCTCCCAATACAGTTCACCCCATGTCGCCTGGCAGACGACGAGCAGCCGTTTGAGAGCGTCAAGCACCTTGCCCAAACGATACTTAGCCTCTGCGGTTGACTCTTCCATTACATTCGCGCCTGCAAACGCGACACCTATCCGCACATGTCGCTCATCCCTGGGCTCCTGTTGGTAGTGGAGGGCGACATCGAGATAGACGTCATCCTCACCCGACAGCCAAAACATGATCCTAGGATCGGTCACCTCCCCACAAATCTCGTCCCACAGTGCTCGAAATGGCACTGTCACATGTTGTAATCCCCCTGGGGGCTTTGGTTGTCTATGCCAGTAACTGACTATCCCTTGTGGTTGCCCTGGAGTCGAGAGGTGGAAAGACCCCTCCCCCAGAGCTTCAAAGATCAATGGCCACCAATAGGACGTTCCTTTTCCTGCTTCGAGATGTAGATCACTGAAAAGGGTGTGACTCATACAAACCTCCTCCTACCTTCTATGCGACGATGCATACATCCTATGGTTGTTGAACATTTAAGCAAGGGGGAATGTACGCCTGAGGTAGGCATCAAAGATTGTTCCCTCATTCCATTGCTGGTAGAAAGCAGAAGCGAGGGTCAGCCATGCAGCAAATGTTCCTGCTCCTGTATGCAGGGTATGGCCTCCATCCCCTCCACGCATGGTCCCTCGTTCGGCGCAAAGGGATGGCGAGCAATGAACAGCCCAAAGGCATTTTGGCGCAGATGCATATCCCATCCGACCACTTTCCTCTTCCCCAGAAGAGGAATCGCATGCGGAGGAGTCATGTTCCCCCAGCGAAACACTGCCCGTGAACCGGCAGCGCAGGCATATTCCCATTCGTCCGAGGTGGGGAAACGAAACCCTTGTTTGGAGATACGGAGAAGGGTTTCATCATAAGATATAGGAGTCATAGTACGTGTCCACCCGCCAGAGGGACCTACAGTCTCGTCAAAGATGGGAGATGGAGCCAGAGGCATTGCCAACACTTCGAGGAGAAACGGCTGGATGGTGACATGTCGGAGAGGGGTCATCACCTCGTCTAAGAAGGCTTCAAGAGACAGGGCAAACTTCCTCTCCGTTTCCTGGATCCAACTTTCCTGTTGGTGCTGGTTTGGAACGAAAGGTCGCTCTCGATCATAGCCGAGCGTAGCTTCGTCCCCTGGAATGAGCGCGAAAAAAGCATGATCGTAGCCTTCTGGGGGACCGTCCCATTCAAACAAGGCAACCTGATGTCTCTGGTCACCTAACGCGCATAGCTCGACCTTATGGAAATGAAATGGGACAGGCAACAGGCTATCGAGATCACGAGCGACTTTTTCACATTCGGCGAGCGTGAGGCGCTCCCACCGATCACGCATCAGCAAAGCCCTCAAGGATTCGTCGACGTTCATTCTTGCCTCCACAGCAGATGTCGAGTTAGAGCAAATTGGATCAATTGGTAGGCCATAGAGTCACGAACTTCTTCCGGATAGTAAATGGGTTCCACATACGGAGCATGCCCTTGTACCATGACATTAATTTGACAGGGTTCGTCATGTGGGCTATACGGGAATACGCTTGGATCTATCCAGATCTCCCAATCTCCTAGTGTGTCCTTGATGTTCTTGCTATGATGGATGAGCCACCGATCTATTTCGCGCAATTGTTCGTTGCTGAGCGGCTCTCGAAGGAGCACTCCGACACCAGGACCCATTTACACGTTCCTTTCCAACAAGCTTGTCTTGTCGCTCAGTAGTCTCGCCTGCTTGACATCTTACGACGTTTGTCACGCCACTGCTGAAAACTCTGTTCAGGAAAATGCTTCCAAAAATCCATCATGCTATATGGGTATCCGAGTCGACATCCATCGTCTGGGAGCATTCCTCCAGTGTAATCCACTTCTAAGCAACTGCGGTACCACTGCTTTACCCAGGCTTCCAACTCGTTGCTCACAAACGTGTGCGTGACATAAGAAATATGGACGTGGAGAATGTCGTAAAGGCCGAAGTCAATGCTATCCCAGGAAGTATCAGACCGGGAAGTTGCAAGCACAGGCACACCGCGCCTGACCATGGTGTGCGCTTCTTCATCTAACCGCGCAATCTCAGGAACCATCTCAGGAGTGAGAAAGACGATCTGTGCTTGCAGTTGCTGCTGGCTGCTCACATACTCTTTCATGCTTGCTGCTTGGACGAACCCCTTTTCATCGCTCTTTTTGGTCCAAACAGCGTGACGCAGGCAGAGAGTGGGTATCTGCTCTGAAGCTTCTTCGCTACTGTCCTGTTCATCAGACATGTACAGCCCCAAAAACTCGGCGTGCGTCCGCTTGTCTAAATAGACCGTTACTCGCTTCATGAATGAAACAGGAATACCATGAAAGTCTGCGCTGATTAGACCAACAGCTGTCATTTTTTCCTCCGTTAGCCTCATAAATGAGAGGATAGGAAGAATATACTGCGGGATATCTCCACCCAGCCGTGCTGCTCTTCCATCTGCTGTTCGTTCCCAGGATATCTCCTGCATGAGTCACGCTTCTCCTTCCTCAATTGTCATCCGAATTGGTAAAATCGCTAATGTTATAATAGGTATAAATGGCGGTATCATTGGTTGCTCCTTTCCTTCATTAAGGGATTTTAGGGACGCGAGGTCTTGGAGAAGTACCGGCACCTAATTCTTCCCCATCTTGGAAAAGGGCAGCTGTACAGCCTTCCCGGGCATACACCGTCATACTATCAACACCATCGTCGATCTCGACAGCTCCCTGAATGGAACTTCGTAACAACAGCGTAAATCTTGCACGAGGTTCCATCGTATAGATTTCTCCCCACGGCTCCAGCACGAAGGTGATCGTACTCTCTCGGGAGTTTGATACCATCATCGAAACTTCATACACTGGCATACCCTCTCACTTTCCACTCAGAAGGTCAGCGACCCACTACATCAGATCAGCTCGACTTCTGTTATCTGACCAATTCTCGCCCTAGCCGCATCACTGCTGGTACCCCACTTCATAACATGCTGGCCAAACTCGCTGCGAGTCATACCCTGTGGAACTTCTGGCACAGGCGGCTTTGGAGGTTGACCAAGAGTCGTGGGATCGCAATTATTAGTATGCACCACCCACTGCCCATCACCCACCGTAAACGTATGATCCTGAGCTACCTCCAGATTCTACATCATCTCGGAGCTAGATACCACCCTCCAGCCAGTCACTAGGGCTGCCCAAAAGTCGCTCACCCCGCTCGTAGGAATCGTGGTCATTGTAAGGGCGGGAGCGGTGGAGTGGGGTGGTGGGGACCCTTGCGGTCGCCCTGGCGATTCACAGACCCTTCCGCCCTTCCCTGGCTCGCTTCCTTGCTTGTGCGGTTGTGTGCTATACTCAGAATGCTTGGGTGTCTTCCCCAAGCACCCAATGGCACAGGAAGGATGCTATGCCCAGATCATCATTGCATGTGTTCATTTGGTCGGAGAAGTACCAGCGTTATGAGCTTCAGAGCCACGGACACCTCAACCAGTGGTTCCATCCAGGAGATGAACCGGCATTCACTCGTTGGTTGGAAGAGCACACCTCGTTTGCCTTTGTGGGACAAGCCGGGCGGCTCTCAGTCATCAAAGAAGGAAGGCCAGGCGGCAGAGGCTATTGGTATGCCTATCATAAGCAGGCGAGACACACCCACAAAGGCTATCTCGGGCTGTCAGCCCAGGTGACATTCGCGCGCTTAGAGGAGCAGGCGAGATCGCTTGGAAGCTGGTCACCCTCTCCCACTCTTGCTCGCGATCCAGTTCGCCCGGTGTCTGCGCTCTCGATCCCGCTGCTCTCTACCAAGCTCGTTCCTCCTCGTGTGCCAAGCTTTCTGGTGGAGCGCCCGCGTCTGCTCAACGATCTGAATGCCATCTGGACGCACCCGCTAACCCTGGTCTCTGCCTCTGCCGGAAGTGGGAAGACGACCCTACTCTCAGCATGGGTTAGCAGGCAGGAGCACTGCGTGGCCTGGCTTTCCCTCGACGCCATGGACAATGATCCGATCCGCTTCTGGACAGCATGCATTGCTGCTCTGCGCAGATGCCTGCCTACACTGGGAGAGGAGGCCTTCGCCCTGCTGCATTCAAGAGAGGCTCCCCCGCTCTCGACCATCCTCGCGACCCTGCTCAATGAAATCGTGCAGCTTGACCAGGAAGTCATCCTGATCCTGGATGACTTCCATCTCATCTCTGAACAGGCCATCCACGAAGGGCTGCTCTTCGCGCTCGATCACCTGCCTGCCAACCTCCATCTGACCCTTGCCACGCGCACGGACCCGCTCCTCCCTCTTTCCCGGCTGCGCGTGCGCGGCCAGTTGCTCGAGATCCGCTCCAGTGATTTGCGCTTTACGCAGCTAGAGGCGACCACCTTTCTTTTGCAACATATGGGACTGCCTCTCTCCGAAGAAGACGTGTCCACTCTGCACTCCCGTACAGAGGGCTGGATCGCTGGTCTGCACCTGGCGGCACTCTCCCTGCGTAAGCAGCAGGATCTCTCTACATGGGTCTCGGACTTTGCTGGCAGCCACCGGTACCTGCTGGACTATGTGCAGCAGGACATCCTGGCGCGACTGCCGGTTCCACTTCAGCACTTTTTGCTCCAAACATCACTGGTGACCAGGATGAATGCCGCCTTATGTCAGGCAGTCACCGCGGAGCCTTCGCTCCAGGCAAGCCAGCAGATGCTGGAGGAGGTGGAGCAGGCCAACCTCTTTGTGGTACCGCTGGATGAGCAGCGGCAGTGGTACCGCTATCATGATCTGTTTCGCGAGGCCCTGCGCACTCAGTTGCACGTCTCTCAGCCGGAATTGGTGCCGCTCTTGCACAGACGGGCAGCGCGCTGGTATGAGACGCAGGGCGAGTGGCGAGAGGCCATTACGCACGCGCTGGCTGCGCCTGACTATCCCCTGGCCGCCTCCCTGATGGAGCAGGCCGCTCCTCACTTCTGGCTCAATGGGGAAGCTAGGACCGTCCAGAACTGGGTGCTCATCCTTCCAGATACCGTCCTGCGTGCGCATACGCGCCTGGCCCTCAACGCTGCGCTGCGCTTCCTCAACTCCGTCCATATCAGCACCGAAACGGTGCATGCCAGCATGGCCGCCCAGGTGCAGCGGACCATCATGCGTATGGAAGCGATTCTGCACAGCCAACAGGCGCATTTGCTCTCAGAGGCAGAGGTGGCGTTGATCGAGCGGCGCCTGTGCCTGCTGCGTGCCTTGATCGAGGTCAGAGCCATCATGGGGCGTGGTGACAAAGAGCGTCTGCTTCTCTTGACTCACGAGCTAGAAGCGCTGCCTCCCGATGACGAGGTGAGCTGGAAGCTGATCCCGCTCTCCTTCACCTTCTGGCTGACCCTGTCGCTCCAGCAATCAAGCGCCCTCCTGGTGGAAAGGCTGTGTGAGGCCCGGCAGTGGATTAGTGAGGCTGGGGACCACCTGGCGACGTTCCGCGTGATGACCTGGCTGGCCACAGCGTATGTAGAAGCTGGACAGTTGCACCAGGCGCACCGGGAATGCCTCTCTGCCCTCACCCTGCTTGAGCAGATCGGTGGGGGGACTCCAGTAGCAGGATATCTGCTTTTCGCCCTTTTCAATGTCTTCTACGCCTGGAATCGGCTGGAAGAGGCATCCGATGTGTTGCACCGTTTGCTGCGTATCGCACAGGACTGGCAACAGGTGGAACTGCTGGTGATCGGGGAAAGATCGGTAGCGCGGCTCGCTCTCGCACGAGGGGATCTGGGTACGGCACAAGAGGCACTGCAAAGGGCGGAAGCGCTCTTTGAACAAGAGGAGTTTGTCAACAATGTTCGCTGGGTGGTAGATACCCGCGTCCGGATGTGGCTGGCCCAGGGCAACCTGGTAGAGGCAAGCACCTGGGCCGCACAGACTACCCTCTCCCCGGAAGCCTGGGACCCCTTGCGCAAATGGGAGGTGCTGCTGCTGGCACGGGTCGCTCTCGCACAGCAAAAGTCAGCCCAGGCAGTCGAGACGCTCGAGCGCTTCAGTTGGCACCGGGATCAGCCAGCAGATATCGAGAAAACGCTCGAATGGATGGCGCTGTATGTAGTGGCTCTCTCCCATACAGGCAAGGTCGCGCAAGCACGAACGGTTGCGGCTCGTCTGCTCGCAATGACCGAGCCTGAGGACTACATCCGCGTCTATCTGGATGCTGGCTCCCCCATGAAACAGGCACTCAAGATACTGTTGGAGGCACCACCAGATAGTGATGCTTGTACCGGCGCTATTTCCACATCGTATGTGTTGCGCTTGCTGGCAGCCTTTGAGCAGGAAGAAGGCAGACTCACGCGGGGAAACGATGTCCCACCTGCCACTACGCACAAGGCCCTGCCACATTCACCGCAGAATGCCGTCCAACGAGGACTCATCGAGCCACTGAGTCGACAGGAGCAACAGGTGCTGCGGCTGTTGGTCGGAGGGAGCACCTATGCCGAGATGGCAGAAGCTCTGATTGTCTCCATCAATACGATTAAGACCCAGGTCAGCAGTATCTATCGCAAACTGGGCGTGAGCCGGCGTGCCGAAGTTATTGCGATAACGCAGCGACTGCACCTCCTCTAGCCGACTGGGGGCTCGAACATCCGTGCCCTGGGTAACCGGAATCACTCGGATGTGCCCAAAGGCCCCTTGCGAAATCACCCATCCAATCACGAGTATAGGTGATGTCTGTTCTCCATCTGAAAGCTATACTCTTCTTAACGACTTTGGCAGAGTACATCACAGCAGGAGAGGCAGGCGACTCGTGCATGTTTCCATCCGCATTCAAGGGCACCTCGACCCCTCGTGGCAGGAGTGGCTGGAGGGATTAGAGATTGTGCATGAGGAAGGAGGCACCTCACAGCTTTCTGGCATGCTTGCAGATCAGGCCGCCCTGTATGGAGTGCTCACCAAGATCGATCACTTGAGTTTAACCCTGCTCTCGCTCGAACGCAGCGAAACAAGTCCACAGAAAGGCTGACCTGTCCGCTTTTTGCCGCGGGCTCGAAAGAAGAGGAGCACCTTCTCACTTGCAATCTGCAAGGGGAAATAACCGTCCTGAGAAAAGGAGAAAAGAGCATGAGATTACGAGTGTCCGAGATTTTGACCCTGGATGGGGTCATGGAAGCGCCCGATCACTGGGTGTTTCAATACATGGATCAAGAAATCGGGGAGGATGTCATGAGCATTCTTGGTGGGACCAATGCGATGCTCTTCGGGCGTAAGACCTACCAGGAAATGGCAGCCGCTTGGCCCAATAGAACCGGGGGCATGGCTGACATCTTTAATAGCGTCCCCAAGTACGTCGTCTCCAGCACCCTGAGAGATGTCACCTGGAACAACTCCCATGTCATCACAGGCAATGTCGTTGAAGAAGTGGCGAGGCTGAAAGCGCAACCCGGGGGGATTCTCCTGGTCAACGGAAGCGCGGACCTGGTCCGGTTGCTCACACAGCATCACCTCATCGATGAGTACTACTTCAGTGTTGCTCCTCTGGTTCTGGGGAAGGGAAAGCGTCTCTTTCAAGAAGGGGATCAGGCCCGCTTTCAACTGGTTGATTCTAAAGCCTACAAGACCGGGATGCTTCGTCTGACCTACGAGCCAATCAAGCAGTGAGAGAAGACATCCACGAGCCAGTTTCTCACCTAGTGGTCTGTCTATCACCACTTGATGAGTCGGGTCAACGAAATGTAGTGACCCCCCTTTTCCTTTCGTCTCACCTGACCCGTAGGGTAGCTGCGCAGCAGCGTTGGTGAGACGGGTAAGTGCCAGCGGGGGTCAGGTTCTCACCCATCAAATGCTCCTGGACAGAACACTAGCTCCGTGGATATGCACTCACTACCTAATTTAACCCGATGTGCAAGTAATGCTTGCAAAGGAAAAGGCTCATGAAGTCTACTATCCTCAGATGATTTGTCAATCTTTTGAGGAGGGAGGCCATGAAGGCAGTCCGACTTTATTATTACATGTTTCTGTCTGATTGACGAGATGCTGCCAACCGCGACGAAAGGAAAACGCTTGCGAACACGAGGCCCGATGCCTAAACTGGCCGATAGCGAAGTCGTGACGATCGAAGTGGTCGGAACCTATCTGGGGCTCCAGTCAAGATCAAGAAGTGTTTGACCACTTTCGCCGAAACTCAGCGCACTTTTTTCCGGCGCTGGCTCACGTCAATCGCAGTACGTTTGTGCGGCAAGCCGCTAACTTGTGGGCGGTGAAAGAACGGCTGTGGTGTCTGATGCGTGATGGCTTGCTGCTCTCTGATCCGACGGTGGCCATTGTGGATAGTATGCCAATCCCCGTCTGTCAGTTTGCGCGCGCCTATCGCTGCCGTCGCTTTGACGACACCGCCAGCTTTGGCAAAGATCATACCTGCCGCCAGACCTTTTACGGCTTTCGCCTGCACATGCGCCTGTGTTGGCCCGGCGTGATCACCCAGATGTACCTGGCTCCCGCTAACGTGTCTGAGGGCGAGGTCGTCTGGGACGTGACGGCAGGCACCAGCGGGCTGCTCTTGGGTGACCGCAACTACTGGCTGCCCAGCGTGCAAGCGGCCTTGCGCAAGGTCGGGGTGGTCCTGTTGGCTCCCTTTCGCAAAGCCAGTTCGCAGCCCGCGCACAGTTGGAGCGCAGTACTCGGACGAGTCCGCTATCGCATCGATACCGTCTTTGGGCAACTGACCGATCGCTGCGGGGCCAAGCGGGTCTGGGCCCGTGATCTGTGGCATCTGCGCAATCGGAGGCTCGCGGATGGTTCTGATGCATACCATGTGTGTCTTGTTCAATTTGCAAGATCAGGCTCCTCCGCTCCAATTGGAGCGGTTGGTTGCTTAAAAAAACTTGCACGTCGGGTTAATTTAAGAAAGGAAACAGATTTCATGCAACATGTAACTTCAAAAGATGGCACCATCATTGCGTACGAGCAGTCCGGCCAGGGACCAGCGCTTGTCGTTGTGGGCGGCGTGCTTGGCGACCACCATCAGCAGGCGGGACTGGCCGCCCTTCTGGCAGAGCACTTCACGGTCTACAACATCGACCGGCGAGGTCATGGCGAGAGTGGGTTTACGGCCCCCTATGCGGTCGAGCGCGAGGCCGAAGATCTCGATGCCCTCATTACCGAGGCTGGAGGATCAGCGTTTGTCTATGGGACGTCTGGCCCTGGTGTCCTGTGCATGGAGGCAGCGGCTCGCGGGCTCTCTCCCAAAATGAAGAAGCTCGCGGTATGGGAGCCTCCATACATCCTGGAAGGCACTCGACCTCCCGTACCGCAAGACTACATGGAGCAGCTTGCTCAGCTGTTGCGTGAGGGGCGCAGAGGCGACATGATCGAACTCTTCTTCACAAAGGCAATTGGGATGCCTGTCGAATTCGTGGCTCCCATGCGCCAATCGCCGTTCTGGGCAGCTCAAGAGGCATTTGCACCTACGCTCGTCTACGATGCCACCCTCATGGGCAACGGCGACTTCAAACTGCCAAAAGAGCGACTGGCAAAAGTCACGGCCCCAACCCTTGTCATCGACGGCGGGACGACCCCGTGGCTGAGCCACGCTGCAGATGCCGTTGCAGACACCCTGCCCAATGCGCAGCGCCGCACCATTGCAGGTCAGCCGCACAACGTCGCCGATGAGGCAATGGCTCCCGTCTTGATAGAGTACTTTCAATCCTGAGCCGAAACGAAGCACAGCCCTCCAGAGCTCCGCGAGGGCTGTGCCAGCAACGAAGAATGAGAGAGATATGCAACTATGAGATTTCGTGCAATTATCCAGCTGAGTGGCAAGACCTCTACAGGTATCAGCGTGCCGTCTGAGGTTGTTGAGGGTCTCGGCTCAGGCAAGCGGCCACCAGTCCGCGTCACAATCAACGGTCATTCCTACCGCAGCACGGTGGCACCTATGGGTGGGGAGTTCCTGCTCCCCGTCAGTGCAGAGAACCGCGAGCGGGCTGGTGTCAAGGCAGGCGATGAGGTAGAGGTCGATATCGAATTGGACACCGAATCGCGTGAGCTGACGGTGCCGCCCGACTTCAAGGACGCCCTCGACCGTGATGCGGTGGCCTCTGAGTTCTTCGATGGACTGTCCAGAAGCTCCAGGCAGCGGGTCGTGCTCTCCATCGAGGGAGCCAAAACAGCCGAAACAAGGCTTCGACGTATCACCAAAGCTATCAGCGAACTCCGCGAGGGACGGGCCTAGCGCCTGTTGGCGAGAGGAGCGCGCGATGTTGTTTCTCACATACTCTTCACGTTGCTTGCCGACACTGCCTGTAGGCCCGCTCGCACAATCATGCACCACCCTCCAGCCCGCCACGGTTCCACCACAAATCGTAGGCCAGCATCTAATGCCAGGAAAGGCAAAGCCGTGTATAGTGTATAGTAGGGGCGGGGCTTGCCCCCGCCCTGACCCCTTCCCCCCGCCCTGCACCCTTGCCCCTGACCCCTTGCCTCCAACCCTCAATTCTTGCCCCCGCCAGGTTCTCCATCCTTCCAAAACCGATAATTCACAGACCCTTCCACCATTCCTTTTCAGTTGCTTTCAAAACCGGAATGTGATATAATACCACCAGAATAGAGGAAACCTTTAAGAAAAGTGGGCATCCCGTCCACTTTTCTGCTTGACTGAGGGATTTTTTACTCAGGGATTTTTTATTCATAGAAACCGCTGCATTAGGCAGCGGTGATTGCACTCGAAAAAATGATGTTTTGTTAGTATCTGCCTGGGCGACCAGCGGGAGGAGAAAGGCAAATGAGAAGCGAATTTCAGGCTGCCATCGCACAACTAATTGCCGAAAAAGGCCTACCTCGCGAAGTGGTAATGGAAACAGTTGCCACCGCTCTCCTGTCAGCCTACCGCAAAAGTTTCGGCGGTGGAGAGAACATTCGCATCGAGGTAGATAAAAATGGCGAGGTCCGCGTCTGGGCGGCTAAACGTGTCGTGGCACAGGTAGCCAGCCCCAATGACGAGATCTCCCTGGCAGAGGCGCAGCGCCTCGTCCCACGCGCCGCCCTTGGACAAACCATCGATGTTGACTCATCATACATCTTCGCACGTATCCCCGCGCAAACGGCCAAGCAAGTCATCTTGCAGCGCATACGCGAAGCCGAACACGAACACCTCTACGAACAGCTCAAAGACTGGGTCGGCGAGATTCGCCTCGGCACGCTTACCCGCAAAGACCCCGTCCGCGGCTGGATGCTCGACTTCGACAAAGCCGAACGCGTAGAAGGCGTCATGCCACTTGGCGAAGAGGTCCCCACCGAACGTTACCGTGTCGGCCAGCGCATACGCGTCTACGTTTATGACGTGCGCCGTATCCAGGGGCGTATGCTCCAGATCATGGTTTCACGTACCCATCGTGACCTTGTGCGCCGCCTGTTCGAATCCGAAGTGCCCGAAATCTACGAAGGTACCGTCGAAATTAAGGCCATCGCACGCGAACCCGGCAGCCGCTCCAAGGTCGCCGTCGTCGCACGACAGGAAGGCTTAGACCCCATCGGGTCATGCGTCGGCGTGCGTGGTTCGCGTATCAATAATATCGTGCATGAGCTTAACGAAGAAAAGATAGACATCATCCAGTGGAGCCCTGATCCTGCCAACTTCGTAGCAAATTCGCTCAGCCCGGTGAGACCCCTCCGGGTCGAACTGCGCGATTCGGATCATACCGCCGTGGTCACCGTCCCCGAACGGCAACTTTCGCTTGCCATCGGCAAGGACGGACAAAACGCCAGGCTCGCGGCAAAGCTGTCAGGCTGGCGCGTCGACGTCACAAAACCCATTGAGGGTGAAGTGTACGAAGAGCAATTTGAAGATCGACACGAGCCCGTGTCAATGCGCAGCGGTGGAGGACGGCGTGAACGGGGCGACCGTGACCGTTCGCAGAGCCGCCATGACCGCGAAGAACGCGGTGACGGTGGCTCGAAACGCTCGCAGCCGCGTGGTGGTGGGGGCAGCAGGCATAGCACGCAACCGCTTGATTACGATGACGAGTAAGGAACACGACAATGGTCAAAACTGCAAAAACTCAAGTGAAACGGCCCAGGCATGTTCCTTTGCGCACCTGCATCTCCTGCCGGCAAAACAAGCCTAAGCGCGAACTGCTGCGCGTCGTTCGCACACCCGACGGGCACATCCAGGTCGATGCAACCGGCAAGAAATCTGGACGCGGCGCCTACCTCTGCGCACGGCTCTCATGCTGGGAGGACGCCATCAAGAAAAAGCGGGTCGAACAGGAATTCGAAATGCCCTTATCAGACGAAGACCGGGCCGGGTTGGACAGCTTTATCGCAACCCTCCCCCGGGATTAACCTATTGTTGCAATTATCTCTAATGTAGGCTATACTAAAGCAAGTATCCTGAAGGAAAAGGGCGTGGCATTCATCGCCCCATCCAATCGTTCAAAGTTTGGAGTTATTCAAACCAATTACCGTATCAATAGCATCCCACCCCAGGGTAGGATGAGGATTGAAACAAACAGACATGAGTCATTTTTTCTCTACCCTTGACAGAGGCACAGCCCCCCGTTCGGAGGGCAGTTTTGGCAATGTTTGCGGAGCGACAGCTATGATCTGTTAACCATAGCAACTACGCCTTAGAGCGCAGACGAATATAATGCCTGGCACTGCTCCAACGAGAGGGTCTGTCTCTTCCCAATAGGGGAAGGCGACAGTCCTTTTTTGTGGCTGTGAAGAGAGATTTCCGCCACGCTTTGAAAAAAGATCCGTGGTGTATACTTAGATAGAAGGGGGTCTTCTTCATGAGAGACACATCTGATACCCCAGGTGCAAACGAGCAGGCACAACCGGCTCCGACACGCAGTCGCACGCCCGCCCGCTCAAAAACAGAGAGCGCCACACCGGACAGCCAGGCACAGAATGCGCGACCCGCCGTCCAGCATCGTACGGCATCGACTGCCGGCACAACGCCTCCGGCACGCACTCAACATACATCCGAAAGAGTTACTCCACCGGCTGCCCCTGGGAGTCGCCCAGCGCCTGCCCAGCAGCGTCCGGCGCCTACTCAACGCCCGTTTCCTGCCCAGCAGCGTCCGGCGCCTGCTCAACGCCCGTTTCCTGCCCAGCGTAACGGCAGCACAACTTCACCAGCTCAACGCCCTGCTGCGCGTCCCGGCGGTGCCCCTGCGCGTCCCGGCACCCGGCCGAGCGGCCCACCGTCCGGCGGCAGTCGCCCGGGTGGACAGGGTCGCCCGGGTGGACAGGCACGTCCCGGAACGCGCCCTCCTGCGCGTGCGCAGCGCACCCAGGAACGACGCAACGCTGCCGTCAAAGAGAAGCCAACAGGGCCGATCTCGATCCCACCCCAGATTGTCGTAAAAGACCTGGCCGAACTATTGCAGACAACACCGAACGAAATTATTCGTGGCCTTATCAAAAACGGGCATTTCGCCAGTATCAACCAGGTCGTCGATTACGAAAAGGCCGCCCTGGTTGCCACAGAACTCGGCTTCGAGCCAACTCAAAGCGCGCTCACCGTTGCGCCCGCGGTACAGCGTATCAGTGGCGGACTCTCAGCCAGCGAAACCTTGATGGCCACGCGCAGCGAAGACAACCTGGTAGTTATCCCGCCTGTCGTCACCATCATGGGACACGTCGATCATGGCAAAACAACCTTGCTCGACACCATCCGCAAAACAAAGGTCGCGGCCGGCGAAGCTGGTGGCATTACTCAACATATCGGTGCATACCAGGTCGAAGTCAACGGCAAGAAAATCACATTCCTGGACACCCCGGGTCACGAAGCATTCACCGCCATGCGTGCCCGTGGAGCACAGGTCACCCATATCGCGGTGATCGTAGTAGCGGCTGACGATGGCGTGATGCCGCAAACGCGCGAAGCCATCGACCACGCGCGGGCGGCTAAAGTGCCCATCATCATCGCGCTCAACAAAATCGACAAGGCCGACGCCAACCCTGATTTCGTCAAACAACAACTCTATGATATCGGTGTCGTGATCGAAGAGTTCGGCGGGGACGTCATCTGCGTACCGGTCTCGGCACGCAGAGGCACAGGCATCGATGATCTACTGGAAATGATCCTGCTCTTAGCTGAAGTGCAGGATATCCGCGCCAATCCCAATCGCCTCGCGACAGGCGTAATCATCGAAGCAAAACTCGAGAAAAATATAGGTCCAACCGCGACAGCGCTCATCCAGCAGGGCACACTCAAAATGGGCGATAACATCCTCGTCGGCTCCATGTCGGGCAAAGTGCGTGCCATGTTCAACGACCGCGGCAAGCGTATCCAGAAGGCTCCTCCCAGCACTCCTGTGAGTGTCCTGGGATTGCCTGAAGTGCCGCAGGCCGGTGATCACCTTGAAGTGGTGGCCGACGAGCGCACCGCCAAGCAAATGGCGACAAAGGTAGCCGAGGAGCGCCGCAGCGAGAGCATGCCACTCGGCCAGGTCAGCTTCGACACCCTCTACATACAATTGCAGGAGGGTAACGTTAAAGAGCTGAACATCGTACTCAAGTGCGACGTACAGGGTTCAGCCGAAGCTATCAAGAATGCGCTCTCCAAGCTCGGTGACGAGAATCTCAAGGTACGCCTGATACACGAGGGTATCGGTAACATCAACGAGACCGATGTACACCTGGCGGGTGCCTCTGACGCCGTCATTATCGGCTTCAGCGTCAAGGCCGACGGCGCTGCGCAGCGCCTGGCACAGAAAGAAAGTGTCGAAATCCGCTACTATAATATCATTTATAAGCTGATAGACGACATCCAGGCCGCCCTGACAGGTATGCTGGAACCCACCTACCGCGAGGTCATCGAGGGACACGCCGAGGTGCAGCAGGTCTTCAAGGCAGGCAAAAGCACAATCATCGCCGGCTGCCGCGTCCTGGACGGCAAGATTACACGTTCCGCGCAGGCAAGAATCATGCGCAAAAAAGAAAAAGTCTATGACGGCAAAATTGCCTCGCTGCGCCGCGGTAAAGACGACGTGCGCGAAGTCGCCAGCGGCTACGAATGCGGCATCGTCCTCGAAGAGTTCACCGGCTACGAAGTCGGCGACATCATCGAAGTCTACGCCCAGGAGCGCGTCCTGCCCGGCGCCTGATCCAAGGGTCTCCGTCCCCGTGGAGCAATGTCTCCGTAGGGGCGAGGGCGGATGGGCGGATGTGGGGAGGGCCTTTATGGTCGCCCGGTGGTGGGGGTGTGCTAATTCGGCCATCCATAGGGGCACAATGATGAACTTTCAAAAATGAATCGGGTCTATCCGTAGGGGCGAGGGCGGATGGGCGGATGTGGGGAGGGCCTTTATGGTCGCCCGGTGGTGGGGATGTGCTCGCATTCCCTAATGATTTTTGACAACCGAATCGGGGAATGATTGGGAATGTCCGCCTGCGTCCTGTAGGGACAAGGGGTGGACGTGGAGCAGGGAGGGGGCCTTGTGCTTGTCCTGGTGGCATGACGAGTGGTCTGGGTTGCGTGAGGCCAACCGGACTCATCCCCACCAGGACAAGCACAAGGCCCCCTCATCCACCCCACTGCGCCCCTTGTCCCTACAGG
>Ga0207646_10001445_pt1 | contig 29489 bp, 30 predicted proteins | sample KBSK5502metaG_FD_184343 | JGI IMG/M metagenome (GOLD analysis project Ga0207646, IMG submission 184343) | Corn, switchgrass and miscanthus rhizosphere microbial communities from Kellogg Biological Station, Michigan, USA - KBS K5-50-2 metaG... | ecosystem: Host-associated > Plants > Roots >... | reverse complement strand
CAACGCCTGTCCGGGGGCGTATGGAAGAGCTGCCAGGCGACTCCATACCCCCTGTTCTATTTATCTCATTCCGACCGGCAACGGACTGCGTCCTAGCAAAGCTCAGCCGGTCGGAGTTGTAGTATTCTCACCCTCTATGATAGCAGGTTTGTGGGCCAATGACGAACCTCTCGCCCACGCTCGGTTGGGGTCTGACTGTCAGCAGGCAAGCAGAGTGAGGTGAGAGGTGACTTGCGAGCTGATGGCCACTGACTTCTCCAGAGCATCCTTCTATACTTGTAGCATACAAGACTCGTAGCCAGGGTGTCAGGCCAATAACGCCATTGTACATCTACAATGAGGCAGATCCCTGGTAGGCTGTCAAGACTGGTCTTTGCATAGTTGGAGTCACAAGACAAGAAAGAAGGAGAAACGATGTACGACTATATTATAGTGGGAGCTGGTTCTGCGGGTTGTGTACTTGCCAATCGTTTGACCGAAGATCCTGCCACCTCTGTGCTCTTACTCGAAGCCGGTGGCAATGACGAGACGGTGCCGGAAATCCATGATCCCACGAAGGCCCTCGAACTGGCTCATACAGATGTTGACTGGGCCTATGCTACAGAAGAAGAACCACAGCTCAACAACCGGAAGATCGATTGGCCGCGTGGCAAAGTGCTCGGAGGCTCCAGTTCCATCAACTATATGGCGTATGTTCGCGGGAATCGCCATGATTTTGATCATTGGCAAGCACTGGGAAACGAAGGCTGGAGCTACGCGGATGTGCTGCCCTACTTCAAGAAGGCTGAAAACCGGGAACGCGGGGCCTCAGCTTATCGCGGCGTAGGAGGTCCGCTGAATGTGGTTGAGCTGCCTGCGCTCAATCCACTTACTGAAGCGTTTATCGCAGCTGGAGAAGAACTTGGCTGGTCACGCAATGACGATTCCAATGGAGCGTCACAGGAAGGCTTCGGCACTTTTCAGCGCACGATCCGCGATGGAAAACGGAACAGCACAGCCGTCGGCTATCTTCATCCAGTGATGAGCCGTCCCAATCTCACCGTCTGGACTCAAACGTTGGCGACGCGCGTCTTGTTTGAAGGAACACGTGCTGTGGGGGTCGCCTATCTTCAAGATGGCAGCGAACAGCAGGTCCGGGCGAAGAAAGAGGTCATCCTTTCCGGTGGCACCATCAATTCCCCTCAGCTTCTCATGCTCTCCGGTGTTGGGCCAGGTGAGCACCTCCAAAAATTGGGTATTCGTGTGGTGGCTGATGTTGCGGGTGTCGGTGAAAATCTTCATGATCATCCACTCGTCTATACGTACTACACAACGAAACCATTCTTCTCAGCATTTGGAGACTCATCAGAAGGGAACGCTTTCGTGAAGACACAAGCGGATCTCCCAGAGCCAGACCTCCAGCTTCTGTTCGCTCCTTTCTTTTTCCCGCCAGTGCTGGGTAATGGCTATACCGTTGTCGTAGCGCTGGCAACTCCGCAAAGCCGTGGTCGTCTCACGCTGCGCTCAACTGACCCGAGACAGCATCCCGCGATCTTCGCCAACTATCTGGCGAAGCCGGAAGATGGAGAAAAGCTCGTCACGGGAATACAACTGGTCCGACGTCTGAACCAGACCAAAGCGCTTGCGACCTTCTATCAAGCAGATGCACATCCAGGTGCGCAGCTTCAGAGAGCAGAAGAGCTCGTCGAGTTCGTACGCAATCATACCCAGGCTTATTATCATCCCGTTGGAACGTGTAAGATGGGTCATGATGCTCTGGCGGTGGTCGATGAGCAGTTACGGGTCCGTGGAACAGAAGGGCTGCGTGTCGTTGATGCTTCAATTATGCCCACCATTGTGAACGGGAATACCAATGCCGCGACGATCATGATCGGGGAGAAGGCTGCCGACTTGATCAAAGCCACCAGCAGTCCTGCGCTGAAGTCGCTCGTCGCGTAGGCTGCCTGGGAGCGGGAGCACCTGGAGAAGGAGATTCGCAGATATCATGAACTGTGTTCATGAGGGTGTCAGGCCACATCTATCTTATATTGCTTGAACAAGTAAAATAATGTACGATAGATGTGGGCTGCTCTCCATTTCCTGTACCTCGTCTCGTACTCGATATGAAAGGTTGAGCACATGTGGCGCTACGTCCTTCTGCAACTGCGACGACAGCCTGGCAAAAGTGCCCTGGCGAGCAGCGGTTTCCTGCTGGCCGCCTGTGCCCTCATCCTCCTGAGCGCGACGACACAGACTACGGTAGTGCGAGCCAACCAGATTATCAGCCAGAACTGGCGGCCAACCTACGACCTGGTGGTCCTGCCGCCACAGGCAAAGATCCCCGCCGATCCAAGAGTGCCATCTGATCTGCTCGCAGGCTATGGCGGTGGGATCAGTGTGCAGCAATACAAACAAATCAAGAGCCTCCCAGGCATAGAGGTTGCGGCCCCTATCGCCTACGTGGGATATGTACAGATGCCCGTACCGGTGGTCTATCTTTCGGACCACAGCCTTCCCAGCGGTTACTACGAGTTGGACTGGGTCCTGAGTGCTTTCAATGGACAACGGAATATTGTCGAAACGCAAGAGACGGACATGATCTACATCAACGCTGGCGGTGGTAATGTAAACCCTAACGGCGATAATACTCAACAAGTTCCCGATGTGTTAGCGGCATTTCGTGGACAGATTCAGGAAGAACAGTTTGAAACGGGCGATAATCCTCCGCCTCTGCCGGCACCTGCCGTTGGAACATTTCTGCTTGCTGGTATTGATCCGCAGGCAGAAAACCAGCTTGTTCATCTCGATAAGAGTATTCAAAGTGGTCGCATGCTGACTGAGCAAGATACTATCCACCTCGACAAGAGTATACCTGACAATCCAGGGTATAATCCATATCTGCATAAGACCATTCCCTACGTGCAAATTCCGATGCTGATTCATCGATCACTTCCTGGGCAGATCACGCTCAATGCGAAGCTCACACTTCTTTATCATGGTCCATTGACTCCTGATCAGATTGTGGCAAAGGGAGGGATTGCTTATCTGCAACAACTACCTGGCAAGCAGATACTTTTCAATGGATCTGTCCCACTTGTACAAAACGATCCCCAACGGTTCTCCGGCGCCAGTCTGCTCTGGGATGGTCACACCTGGCAGACCATTCGATCCTCATCTAGTAAAGGGATTGAACCGTTCTATATCCTGGATTTTTCCTCAGCATCCGCTCCTGCTGGCTTAAGCTATCAATCTGCGAAGGCACCTGATGGCAGCACAGCTTATACGCTTGTGCCGAAAGGGATACAAGGAGGAGAGGTAACATTCCGCGATCTCACTCCTCTGCACACGCTCAAGTCTGATTCTATTCAGAACCGGAGTGGCCCAGATATCTTCTACGAGTATGAAGCAGTTGGAGAGTTTACTGATAATGGGCTGGCGGCCCAGATAAACAACCCCCTGAACTGGTTGCCAGAAAACACGTATTCCGTGCCGCCTGTGATCTTGCGCTATGATGCGCAGGGACACCCCGTTACGCCAGCTACACTCTTACCGACCACCAATCCCGCAGGTTACGTTATGCAGCCTCCACTGGCGCTTACGACGATTGATGCCGCCTGTGAACTTGTCGGCAATCATTGCATCAGTGCTATCCGTGTGCGGGTTGCAGGTGTCGTAACACCCAATCAGGAGAGTTGGAAGCATATCCAGCAAGTGGCGCAAGAGATTCACCAGCAAACGAGCTTACAAGTGGTAGTAACGCTTGGCTCCTCACCTCAGCCAACACTCGTGTACGTTCCTGGGATCCGCACGGGAGAATCGGGAGCAGCACAGGATATTGCTCCTCTTGGTTGGGTAGAAGAACGCTGGATTCATATTGGTGTAGGTCTGACTTATCTGAATCAACTTGGATCTACACGGTTGCTCTTGTTAGGTGCCGTTTTGGCCGTGTGCCTGGGCTACCTGGCGGTAGCTTTCAGCGCCTTGGTGAGTTCGCAACGCCGGGAGTTTGCGATCCTCAGCGTGCTTGGTTGGCGACCCTGGCAGCCGATACGACTGTTCCTGATCCAGGCTCTGATTTTGGCCATCGGAGGTGGTCTTGTTGGATTAGGCCTGGCGTTGCTAACTGCTCGTTTCCTGGAGGCCACACCGTTGTGGCTTGTTGTTATATGGACTCTTCCTGTCATGCTCGCTTTTGCTTTTATCAGCACACTCTACCCGCTGTGGCAAATCTGGCACATTCGCCCTGCTGAGCTCTTGCGTGCGGGGTCTACTGTGAGTTCTGGTCAGGCCAGGCTGTTGGGGTCACAGATTGGAGGGCTGCTGATGCCAATTGGTACGCTGGTAATACGCAACCTGGGTCGTTCGCGTACACGGACCTTGATTGCCGCTTTGAGCCTCTTCCTGTCTGCCTTGCTGCTGATGGTGATGTTGAATGGGGTGCTTGCGCTCCACCAGGCGCTACAAGGGACATTACTGGGTGATTATGTACTGCTTCAGACGGCAGTTCCCCAGATCGCCGGGTGCGTGATTGCGATTGTCTTGACGTTTCTCAGTGTGGCTGACTTGCTCTTGCTACAGGTGCGAGAGCGCCAGAAAGAGATTGGGCTCTTACAAGCGGTAGGCTGGCGACCATGGGCGATACAACGATTGTTTGTTCAGGAAGGGTTGATGCTAGCGCTGAGTGGTGCGATACCTGGCGTGCTGGTGGCCTGGTGGATAGTGTCCATGCAACACGCGACCCAAGACATTCTTCCCACTCCACTTGTGGCGCTCGGCGCTGTGAGCCTCCTGGTGCTCGTTGCTGCATGCGCAGCCATCCCCGCCTTGCGAGCATTGAGCCGGTTGCAAGTCGCTGACATGCTACGTGCGGAGTAAAGAGGGAATGTATGGAATAAGAGCAAGACACAGGACGATGGGAATTATTTCACGAACCGTGCCATCATGAGAACATCCACGTATTCTCCCGATTCCATCTTTATATCCCGCACCTGCCGCCCTTCTTCCTTGAAGCCGAGCGACCTGTACAGCGTAATCGCGCGAGTATTGGTGGCGAAGACTTGCAGGCACAGCTTCTCAAGTACGGGATGTTGTTCCGCCCAGGCAATTAACGTGCATAGCAAAGCGCGTCCCACGCCCTGGTCTCGCCATGCTCTATTTACGCTCATACCCAACTCGCCATGATGCTTGACACGCTTGCGTTCCTCGCTATGAAAATTCAGCATACCGATAATCCGGCCTTCGTATTCCGCGACGATTACCAGGTTGCCGGGATCATTCCGGTTCGCCTGAAGCCAGGCCGTCTCTTGCTCTTCGGTCATACGAAAATCATCCAGCGTGATCGAGCATGTGCCGGGCATCCTCTGGCCGCGCCGTGCGAATGGTGATCGTTGTGCCGTCTTTTAGCTGGGCCGTTGTGTCTGGAATGGCGGACATGGAAATGCTCCTTTGTAGTTGGCTTCATCTGCATCAACTGTGAGAGAGAACTCGGCACTGCTTCAAGCCGTATTATATCATTAAGGCACGGTTCAACTGCATGTGACAGTTCCTCAGCACCAGCAAAGTCCAGCCTTGTCATCCTGAGCGAAGCGAAGGATCTCCCTGCTAATCGCGACAGACCCTGAGCGAAGCGAAGGGTGACACGGGGTGACTGTTCAAACGGTTAAGGACTCTTCTTCATAAAGCCGGATACTACGCGATGAGCGTCAGTTGGCCAGGTGGACAATGGCGTCTTCTCTTTGCCGCTGGGCGCTAGCGCGAGCAAGCTTCAGGTTCATTTCAGGTAAAGAAGGTATACTTATAGCAAAACGACACTGAGGCAGCAATTGCACTAGACTCTTCTCAAAGTGAGGGTGTAGAGCGAACTGAAACGAAAAGGAGCTCAACATGAGCAAGCTTACTCGCTTCATCAGTCTTCTAGGAATAGCGGTAGTTTTGTTAAGCGCCTGTACAAATCAAGTACCATCGCCCCATCAGACGACGGTGTCCACACCGACTGTCACAGTGTTAGCACCACATTTGTTGAAGTTAGCGGGAACGGTCCCTGCAAGTTGCCCGATTACTCCTGTCTTTACCGGGCCTTCTGGAGGCAGTCCAAACCTGGACTTTCTTCCGTGGATGAAAGCTGAACCAACCTCATCTGGGATCGTGGCCTACCTGTTTTTTGTCCTCCCGGGATTCGCCACGACGCATACATATCGGCCTCTTCATACCGGTGGGGGATATCCCGATGGAAGCACCACCAAGATCCTTTGGTCCATTAACAATCCCAATGCGTCCGTGGCTCTTGAAATCACCGGGAAGAAGCTCTCAGCAGGTCATGAGACGTTTCAACAAACTTTTCCCATGGCATCAAGTCCTCGGGGTGATTACCCATCCATTGTCAATGTCCCTACTCCTGGATGCTGGCAGGTGCAGATCAAAAGCGGCACCGTTGCAGCTACCGTCACTTTTTGGGTCGTTGGAAGCTGAATGCTGAATGGGAAAGAGAGGTACTTCATGTTGTCCAAGATGCATAGCACCCTTTGGTTGAGGCTGCTTTCCTGCTCCCTGATGCTCTTTGTGCTCATGGCGTGCTCCAATAGCACGGTAGCTCCTGCACTATCCCCAACCGTCTCACCAACGCCCAAGTTAGGAGCCTCTGGGTGCTATCCCCCATCGCCTCTGGATAAGTCAAATATCGGGTCTCCAGAGGCCCCAGCGACAACCCCGGCCCAGGACCTGTGGTCTCTGTTCTTGGGCGGCATCCCTGCTGTCAAGGAGTGGGGCAAGATTATCTGGAGAATAGGCGCGAGTTTCCGAGACCCTCCCCATATCGTTGGACTGGGGCCTCATGGCTTGCGTCTCCTCCCCCTCTTTCTGGAGAGGCATACCGGCTCGAATTGGAACCGTCCGGGTGGTGAATGGGGCACGGCGTTCAACTTTCCCGTTGCTGGCTGCTGGGATCTGCACGTCACAGGAGGGACAACCGTGGGAGATGTGTGGATCGTTATTTCGTCTTAATAAACCGATGCCCAGTTCTTCTCCTCGACTTCCCAGTTGGAGCGTCCGGGCCTTTTGATCGCGATATGGCACATAGCCGTATCGCGCGTCGCACCATGCCAGTGCCAGGTGCCCGCCGGGATCGTAACAACATCACCCACCGCGACCAGCAGTTTCTCGGTCTCAGTTGCAACAATGCCCTGGCCCTCGATAATCTGTAAAGTCTGGTCCTGTTCGTGTGTATGAGGTATAGTACGCGCTCCGGCGCTAAAATATACTGCCAGCAATTCGATCTCATTACTCTCATTTGGCCCCACGAGCTGTAAGGTTTTCACCTCGCCGTCGAAATAGCCCTTACGGGCGGAATCCGGCTGCGCCAATGAGCGGTCGATTCGTGTAAGTTTCATAGTTATTCTCCTTGTTTCACTTCTTCTCTCTGTTGCCATTTCCCTGATTCCCGCAGGATCCTCCTTGCTGCCACTGCTACCGGATCGACGCCCAGCCACGCCAGGCAGTCGCGGGTCATGCAGCCCTCGGGTGTGCCAAGCTCGTGGCCACGGTAGAAGCAGGGCATACAGGGCAGGTCCAGCTTCACCACGACTGCTCGCTGCCCAGGTGTGCCGCCTGTGTAGGGTCCCCAGGCATCGGAGTTTGACAGGCCGAAGATAGCGACAGTAGGCGTGCCCACGGCGGTTGCCAGGTGCATCAGCCCGGCGTCGTTGCCAACGAAGAGATCGGCTTCTGCCAGAACTGCTGCGGCGACGCGGATGCTGCCCTTGCCTGCAAAACTGCGAACAGGCATGCCCGATTGCATCATACTCATAATGTGCTGATGTAGTTCGGCTTCCTCTGGGCCGCCCATCAAGAACAACTGGCCGCCTGCATCGTGATAAAGCGTGTCGGCCAGTTGGGCGAAGCGCTCTGGAGCCCATCTGCGCGCGCTGCTGTAGCCGCCGCTGCCGGGATGCATAGCGATGATCGGGCGTTTAATGCAGGCTGCCGGCTCATCCCCGTATACCAGTTGGCGGGCCTGCTGACGTTCCTCAGCGTTGATCGGCACTGTCAAATGTTTATCGCCAGTGGTTGCACCAACGGCTTTTGCCACCGCCAGGCTATATTCGGCTTCGTGCATGGCCCCAAAGCCCTGGTCTTTAACACGAACATTGAGGAACCAGCCATGCCCGTTGTCTAAGCCGGCGCGCCATTTTGCTCCAGTGGCTCGCATTAAAAGCTGGTGCTTCAAGCGACCGAAGAAGAGGGTGAGGTGATGGAGCAGGAGTACGGCGTCGTAGTCACCATCACGCAGGATGTGCCAGAGAGGTCTGAGGCGGAGCAGGTTACGCGGATTTTTGAGCAACTGCTGTGGGTAGTCAAAGAGGTATTTATCGAGCACAATGACGTGGTCGATGACCTCCCAACCATCGAGGAGGCCAGCCGAGGCGGGTGTGACAAGCAGGTCGATATGCGCCCGCGGGTAGGTTTCGCGCAAGGCACACAGGGCGGGCGTGGCTAACAAGAGATCGCCGATTGTTGCCAGCTTTACGACAAGGATATGCGCATCCGGTGGAAGCGTGATTTGTTTTTTATGCATAGATATTAGTATTTTTGTCCTGCTGACCATGAGTAATGCAGGAATTTGCAAAATTCCTTAAAGCCGATACGACGATAGATAGCGATACTCATCTCCGTGGGGGAAAGGATCGCTATACGGTAGCCCTGTTTACGAGCTTCGCGCATCGTATGCAGGGTCATGGCTGCTCCTACCCCCCGGCGCCTTGCCTGGGGGATAGTAGTGATACCATAGATACCTGCTACACCTGCATGAAAGAGCAGAGAGGCAATAGCGACAGGCTCGCCATGCAGCCAGCCGATGTAGTGATGCCAGGGCATACCCCTACCAAATCCCACGTTGGCATAGGTATCATAGTAGACTTGCGCGCCCCCTGCCGATGCGCCGAAACCTTTCATCTCGATGGAGCGCAGTATCTTCAACGTCTCAAGGTCCTCGATTTCTGTGATTGTAAGCTGCTGGTTTACCGGGATGTTCTCGTTCGCTGCCAGGAGGTCAACTGCCATGCCTGTAGTCTGACTTTGGTAGACAAAGCTGTGTGACTCTAGAAAGGTTGCCAGGTTGGCCGGGCGCATGGAGGGTCCAACCGACCAGCCTGGTGCCACGTGGCGTACCTGGAAGTAAGCGAGCATTTCATTGATTTTTGCATCGATATATGCTTTGTCGTCGCTGGCAAAACGCGTGTGCAGTACACTGTTGAAACCGGGAGGCAAGGGCGTCAAAAGCCAGAGCAACTCTGGAGTTTTATGCAGTTCTCCCTGCGGCAGTCCACGGCCAAAACACGCCATCTCTTCAACGAAGCTGGCTATGATAGCCTCCTCTATAGCCGGTGTCGCCAGGTTTTGTAGGATCATTCCGGCACCTTCTTCTCTGCCGCGTGGTGGAGGCCATCCCTCAGTTTATCTTGTACGACCTCGAATACCTGCGCCGGCAGGATGTTTTTCATGCACTGCGTCGTAAAGAAACGACAGTCGGCAGTATCTCTTGCATTGTAGCACGGACTGCACCAGATAGCACTACGCAAGATCGTGGCCGTAGGGCTAACAGGGCCGGATAGGGCCGGGTCGGTGGGGCCGTGTATCGCGATGAGCGGCGTGCCAACGGCTGCCGCTATGTGCATCGGGCCGCTGTCGCCACTGATTACCAGGTCGGCTCGCTGCAGGAGCGCAACAAGCTGGGGCAGGCTCGTCTTGCCAGCCAGGTTGATGGCGTGCTCTTGCATGCGGCGTGTCACGCTCTCGATGAGCGGCAAATCGCCGGAGGCTCCTGTCAGGACTACCTGGGCATCTTGCTCGCGCATCAGTTTATCGATCAGCGTTGCCCAGTAGGGGATGGGCCAGCGCTTGGATTGCCCGTTATTGGAGCTGACGTGGCAGGCAATCAATGGCTTACCCGGCTGTAGACCTTCCTTGAGCAGCAGTTGTTCCAGTTGCTGGCTGGCCTGTGGGTCGACATACAGGCATGGTACGCGGTCCGCCGGAGTGATAGTTGCGCCTGCCGCCTGTGCCAGTTCCAGGCAATAATCCACCTCGTGTTTGTGGTCGTTTGGACTCCAGTGGCGCCCCGGTACACTGTCGGTCATAAAACCAGGGTAACTTTCGCGTCCGAAACCAACGCGCCGTTTCGCGCCGCCCAGGACTGCTAGCAGTCCTGCCCAGTTGCCAAAGACACTGATCGCGATGTCGTAGTGACGTGCGCGCAGGCGACGCAGCAGGGTATAGGCATCTCGCCAGTTTTTGGGCTGGATCAAGGCTTTAGGACGACGCCAGGCGTTCGGGTCGTAGGTGATGATTTCAGCAAGGTCGGGATCGTTATGCACGACTTTAGAGCTTGCGGGCAGGGCCAGCAGGTCGATTTCAGCTTCTGGATAGGTGTGTTTGAGAGCGCGTACAACGGTCATCGAGAGTACGAGATCGCCGATAAGGTCAAGGCGAATCATCAGGATGCGCCGTGGATGGGCGCTCAGCGGCGTCAATGGGGAATGTCTCCTGCCCAGTCTTCCTAGCCAGAGCAGGACTCCAATCAGGCTCATGATGAGATAAATACACTTGCCCAGGATGCTCTTGCTGGTTCTTATGGCTTGCTTGCGCAGCCTTCCTCGCGGACCTGGCGCGAAAGGATAGCCGTAGTCGTCCAGGTTATGTTCATAGCTATATGACATTGGCTTTTTATCAAGTTGTAGTCTCCGATTCGTCACGTTGTTTTTTGTCCTGTATCGGCATCTCGATGTAAAAGTGGAGCGAGTTTGTCGACTGCCTCCAATACCTGCTGCTCGGTTATGAGCCGTACGCACGGGTGATCTGCCAGTTCTTGTGGCGAGAAATCGAGGCGTCCGCAGGGAATGGCCGGGCATGTTGGGCAGCGCTGCCTGGATGCGAGCACGATATGCCGCTCGTGAATGCCCCAGGGGCCAAAAATGTGCGGGTCGGTCGGTCCAAACAACTGCACGGTAGGTGTACCCTGTGCCACTGCCAGGTGGAGCGGCCCGCTATCGACGCTCAGGACAAGCAGCGCTCTGCCCAGCAGCGCTGCCAACTGGCCTACCGTGGCATCCGTTACCAGCACGGCGGGTGATTGCATGCCCCTAGCAATCTCTTCCAACATGGGCTGCTCGTTTTTACTGCCCGTAAGGATAATACGAACTGGAGCGGCAGTTGTCAATGATTCCGTGAGGGTATCTGCACATATAGCCCATCCCCGCGTGCGCCAGAGTTTGACCGCTGCTCCGGTGCCGGGATGGATTACGACGATTGAAGTGGGTTTGTACAGGGCGGGGGCAAGCCCCGCCCCTACTATGATTCCTTTCTGGGCGAGGCGGTCGGTGACCCATTGCTGTTCTGCGGGGGTCGGGATGAACTGGAGGGGATAGCGTTCTGGGGTATATGGTTCGGCGAGTGGCGGGTAGCCTGATGCCTGCAAGGCGGCGCTGGCGAGGCGCAGGCTGGAAATGGTGGCATGTTCGGGCTGCTGCAAGTGCTCAGCGTGGGTCAGGAATGGCTTGCCGGGCTCGAGAGCATAACCTATGCGGCAGGGGATACGTGCCAGGTAGAGCAAGGCCGCGCCCCACCAGAAATCAGGGCGCAGGTTGATAGCAAGATCGTAATGGCCGCGCCGTAATTGCTTTGCGACGCTGAAGAGCAGGATGTACGGGGCCAGTGCTTTTTGCAGGGTCCGCAGGAAACCGGGGAATGGGCAGGCCAGCAGGCGGTCGATGCCGGGATGACGGGCGACTATTTCACTTGACCACGGGCCTACCATCATGGTGATGTGGGCGTTGGGGGCGTTTTGTTTGAGCGCGTCAAAGATGGGCGTTGTCAGCACCAGGTCGCCGAGATGGTCAGGGCGCAGTAGTAGCATACGTGGATTGGTTGAAAAGGTTTTGTTTCTCGACTTTGCTGCTGACCGGGTGCCGGGAGCACCGAGCAGGCGTACTAGCAGTAGGATCAAGGTGCGGAGAAGACGTTTCAAAATGTAGCCTCTTTGGTGCTTCCAGTGCTAGAAATGCCATAACTTAAAATTGAAGTAGCTAGTAGTAAAGTCATCCATTTTCATTGCTACCTGCGTCAACAGGTCTTTCAGAAGAGGGAGCGCAAGGTAGATAAAAACAATGAGCGAGTAAGCTAGATAAGGAAGCTCCCGGGTGGTAATTGATTCATGCGCCACGAAAGGATGCCACAACACGCTGTATTCGAGCGTATAGTGGCACACGAACTCTAAAGCATAGTAATTGGCTGTGCATATGCTCAATCCTTGCTGGTCAAAGAGTGCGCCGTTGATGCCTACCCAGAGCGATAAACAGAATACTGCCGTGGTCAGCACGTTGACAAACAGCGAGCGACTGCGATAATGCAGGCGCAGGGCAAGCGCAAATGAAGCCGGGATAGATGCAAAAAGAAAAAACCTGGGTCCCCAGGACACGCCGCCGTACCATGCCCACCACGGTGAATAGACAAGCACTAAGCCGACCAGGAAGCTGATCCATAGCAGATACATGGAATACAGCTCGAGTTTGAGACTTGCCCTGATTCTGCTTATCAGGCCGCGCACGGGCAACAGCAGTCCTGGCGCGAAGAAGAAAAGGCCCTTGCCAAATGAGAACAGGATGGAAAGCAGGCCGAAGAAAAAAGGATAGCTAAAGCCTGGCTTCCCTGAATAGGGCATGACCGTGTGCGCTGGATTCACATAATTATCGTAGCCGCCGAGAGAAAAGCTTCCACGACGAATCCTGTACTCGAGCAGTATCAACCCGCAGGCGGCGCCAAAGGCCAGGATATAGCGCCAGCGCTTGTCGTCAAGCGCGCGTTTAAGCACGACACATCCAAGAGCAAGGATACTGGCCGGAGTATTGATGACTCCTAGTACGACAGTGCTCCATCCTGCCAGCGACCGTCCGGTCATGAACAGCACGATGCCCACGGCGACAAGGATGGCGGTAAACACTTCTCCGTAGTAGTCTAGCAGGTGATTGGCGAACATGGAAGCGACAATGAGGACGAGGAAAAATGTACGGATTAGCCCACGGTCCATGCGATTTCTCAGCAGGAAATAGAGCACAAGCAGTCCAATCGCGAAGACGAACAGGTTGTAGCGTGAGATCCACCACGCGGGCGTTATAAACAGTTTGCCAAGCAGCCAGAATGGAATTGAAAATGCTGGTCCTACCATGGAGTAGGGCATAGCCGAGAGCTTGCCGTGTTCGAGCAGCAGTGATATCGCCTGAAATCGAATTGTTCCATCTCCAAGGATGTGATGCGGCAACAAGAAACAGATAGCTAGCAGGCCTGCTACAATCAAGCCGGTTTCAAAGGCTGCACGCAGGGTGGTATTTGGGATAAGGGCTGCTCTCTCACCAGTAATGTCCTGGTCAGATTGCGCATCTGGATGATCCTGGTTTTGATCGGGGGTTGTAACATCAGTACTTGCCATTGTTGTTCGCTGTTATCCTCAGACTCATAGGATGGAGAAAGCTGATACGATTTCCGGCCAGACGCTCCGTGTATGGTAGGGGCGACCCTTGCGGTCGCCCTGCAAGCTGATACAATTTCCGGCCAGGCGCGCTCAGGGCTGGGGCAAGCCCAGCCCCTACTATACACGACAGGGCCAGCCGCTCCGTGTATGGTAGGGGCGACCCTTGCGGTCGCCCTGCAAACGGTCGCTCTGCAAATGGTCGCCCCCCTGCAAATGGTCGCCCTGCAAACGGTCGCCCTGCACTGCAAATGGTCGCCCTGCACGCGCTACCCTTATTACAATTACGAATTACCGCTCCCGGTCGTCTCAGGCTTTTTTCTCGGCACCGAGAATGGTATTGATGGTTGTGCCACAGACGGAGCATTGACCCTTCAGAGCGGGTTTACCGTTTTTCATGGTTACCCTCTGGGGGTCTTTCATCTCGCGCTTGGTTTTGCACTTGACGCAATAATACAGATCAGCCATGGTGAAGTTGCCTCCTTACGTCCATTCTAATAAACAGTTACATTCCCCGCCTTGGGGTGTATCGCACGCGACAGATAGACTTCATATCCCTGTGTTCGTAGTTGCTCCTGCACTCTGTGAGCGCAAGCAAGCTCAGAGAACGGTGCAAAGAGTGTTGGACCTGTTCCAGAAAGGCCCACAAATGGAGCGCCCGCGTGCAGCAGGTCTCCCCTGGCCTGGGCGACCTCTGGATAGTGTTCCAGTACACTGCGCTCGAGAGCATTATGCAGGTCTTGCACTGGCGGTGGTTGCCCTGCATTGAATGCCGCGCTGACTGTTCGACTATGTGCATCATCGCTGTAATCACTGGCGGGCAGGTTACGAAAGACTGCCGCAGTGGCTATACCAATCGCTGGCCTGAGTAAGAGTAACCAGCGCATTGACCTGGGCCAGTAGGGGGTGAGAGTGGTCACTCGTTCACCACGTCCCTCGCAAAGCGCAAGCCCGCCGTTCAGGAGGAACGGGACGTCTGAACCCAATGCAGTCGCCATGTCGAGCAGGTCTGACGGGGGTAGCGGCAGTTGCCACCACTGCTGCAATGCACGCAGAACAGCAGCGGCGTCGCTGCTTCCTCCCCCTAAGCCGGCTGCCACGGGGATACGTTTGTGCAATTCGATCAAAACTCCATGCCTGAGTGCGAGGCGCTGGCGCAACAGTTGCGCAGCGCGTACAGCCAGGTTTGCATCGTTGCTAAGCTCGGGTATGCTGCACACCAGGTGGATCTGGCTACCTTCGGTAGCGGTGAGGCAGATGGTGTCGTAGAGATCGACGGTCTGCATCACCGTTGCCAGGTCGTGATAGCCGTCAGCTCGACGCCCAAGAACATCGAGCGTCAGGTTGATCTTCGCATACGCTCGAACAAAGCAAACGTCGCCAGAAGTTTGTGCTCGCTGTGCGTGACTCATGGGTGCATTGTGCATAGAAATGAGATACTTGTCAAGCATAGCACCCGGAAAACGAGAATAATAGCCCATAATTACTGCCTCTTGAGCGTATGTTCGGTGCCTGTGCTATACTCTGGCTGGTACAGGTAGGTAAGTAAAGCTACATCCCTTAAATCCTGTATTACACTTCCTTTATCCATCTTGTGGTAGGTTGCATGGAAATTACTGTCGCTTATTTTCATCCATTGCTGCATCCTGATAGTGCGAAACGTGATTTTGAAGAGATTCGCTCAGCAGGTGCAGGAAGTATTGTCTATGCTATACACGAACAGGAGGAACAGCGCTGGCCACGTGACCTGGAACGCGGGCTGTCCCAGGCCCAGGATGCGGGACTGAAAGTACACTTGAGTCTTGGGCGTTACGGGAATCTTTTTGCTGGCCCATTGCTTGTGCCAAGCTGGTATACGTTTCGTCACCCGCAATCGCGCGTGATGGACCGTCATGGCAGGCATCACGAGATCTCCTGCTTTAATCACCAGTCGTTTCGGCTCTGGCTTTTCAAAGAGATCGAGCATTATCTTACCAGGTACCCCATCAACGGTATCCTGATCGACGAGCCGCGCGGCCTGGAGGTGACCTGCTTCTGTTCGGTGTGCCGGGCGCTCTGTCCCGACGTGACCGACCTTGAGCGCTTTCGACGGCGTTCGATGATCGAGTTTCTCGGTGAGTTGTGCGCGTGTGTCAAAGGAGTTGATGAGCATATAAGGACGACCCTGGTGTTACTGCCGCAAGATATTTCCTTGGTTGAGGACCTGGCGTTGATGCCGAACCTGGATACGATTGGCTGCCACCTTTTCTGGAGTTTGCTCAAGGAGAACGTTACAATAGTAGAAGAGTGGGGTCGCAGCATTGTCGAGATGACGCGCCCGCTCGAAAAACGAAGCCAGCTCTGGCTTCAAAATTTCGATCTCGATGAGGATAATGAGAGGGATTTGGAAGCGGCTTTCTCCCGCATCCTAAATGTCGAGCCTGATGGAGTTGGCTGCTATTACTACTGGCGCAATAATGCTAACCCGGCGCGTGTTTGGGAAACCACCCGTGGATTATTACGCCGCATACCGCGCCGCCAGTTGTACTGGCAGGCGGCGGCGGCATCTGATAAGCAAGGAGCAGAGTGAAAGTTATGGCTAATGAGACTTCTGTGCTGCTGCCTCCTGGGGGACAGCGCATTCTTGTGATCATGGCACACCCCGATGATGCCGAGTTCATTTGTGGGGGGACTATAGCGCGCCTGGTGGCCGAGGGGCGGGAGGTTCACTATGCGCTGGTGACGAGCGGCAATCGCGGTAGTCACGAGGCCGGTATGACGATGGAGCGGCTGGCGAGGATACGGGAGGAGGAGCAGCGGCGTGCTGCCGAGATGTTAGGGGTGCGCGAGGTAACGTTTCTTGGTTATAATGACGGGGAAGTGGAGGTGAGCCTGTCACTGCGCCGCGAGCTGGTGTATGCCATACGGCGCGTGCAGCCGGAGGTGCTTCTTACTTTTGATCCCTGGAGACCTTACGAGATTCATCCCGATCATCGCAACGTGGGTTTGTGCGCACTGGACGCGGTGGCGTCTGCGCGTATGCCGATGTATTACCCTGAGCAACTCGCGGATGAGCTTGCGGCACACCGTTTGAAGCAGGTCTATTTTTTCTCGACCAGTCAGCCGAATCACTGGGTTGATGTCAGCGATTATATGGACAAGAAGCTGGAAGCGTTACATTGCCATACGAGTCAGATAAGCAATCCTGATGTCGATGAGTTTGTGCGCCAGCGTGCTCGCCTGATCGGTGTCGAGCATGGGTATACGTACGGGGAGTCTTTTCATCACCTGGCGCTGAGGTAAAGATTCTTAGACTACCTGTTGTCTCACCTCGCGCTCTATCCATGCAAGATAACTCTGACTCCCGTCAACCACGGGAATGGCGAGTATCTCCGGTTCATCATATGTGTGAGCTTCTCGAATCGCTTGCTCAAGTTCTTTGTACAGGTCCTTTCTAGTCTTCGCCAGGCACAACCATTCCTCGGTTGTTTCCATCGCACCCTGCCACCAGTAGGTGCTGGTGACTGGCCCAATCACCTGGGCACATGCCGCCAGGCGTTTCCCCACGATTGATTCCGCGATTTTTTGCGCATCATCCCTAGACCCTATCGCTGTCATCACTTGAATAAACTCTGCCATATTTCGCTCCTTGTCAAGTTCTTACTGTGGGCTAGCAGGCATTTTGCTACAACCCCTGCCACAGACTGATGAGTACTCGTGCTTCAATGCCCTCTAAACGAGCGATCTCATCCTGCCCATCCATACTGCTGACTTTCACATGCACCTGCTCGAGGCTGATTCCAAGCCCTTCTGCAATGTTGCGCTGCATCTCTGGCAGGCGCCGCTTCATGCGTGGCTGCTCGCCACAGAGAATCGTCACATCGACGGTTCCCAACACGAGATGCTCCGGCTCAATCAGCCGCTGGCGCATGCTTGGCAAGTACTCAATTGACCGGACGCCTGTCTCTCCTGCATCAGGGAACCAGTCGTCGATATCCCCCTGGTTGACGGCAGCGGCCAGGGCCATCACAATAGCATGGGCTACCACGTCACCATCGCTGCGCCTGGTGTTCGGTCCTTTGGCAAAGGTTTCAAAGGTGACTCCTGCAAGCGTTAATTGTCTTCCCTCTACGAAGGCGTGAAAGTCTGAAGCAAAAGCGAGCCGCTGGGTTTTCGCCAGTGTCAGTGCGATCTCGCGTACGAGTTCAGCACGGGTGGGTTCGTCCAGGTGCATCATGTGCTGGCCTCCTCGTCTAGCTCATAGGTATAGGTAAACTCATGTAAAGCACCATTGGCAACGATATGGGTGTACTCGAACAATGTGTTGTCGTCAGCCCATACCCAGCGGTTGAGATCAACCACTGGCTGACCACGTGCAATATTGAGCAAGATGGCTTCTTGGGCGGTTGGCATCCGGCATTGCAGTTGCTCAAAGGCGCGTGCTGCTCTCACTCCCGTGTGTTCGCGTAACCATTTGAAGAGGGGGATGTATCCTTCATCCTTGCCTACCAGGTCTCCGAGGAGCGAAGCGAGATAGTAGCTATCCAGGATGCGATACGGGACGCGATCTACCAGATGCATGCGATAACGCCGTAGTACAGGTGTCTGTGGACTCGTCTGTAATTTCGCTCCGATTTCGTCTCCCGCAGGCAGGATCAAGGAGGGTTCAAGGAACCGGACGTGAACGTGTCGGCCTTGTGCCTCCATTGCACGAATGAATGAGCCATGCCGTTTCAATTCGGGTGAGGTAGCAAAGGTAAGCTGAGACCTACCGATGATCGCCTTAGCGCTACTAGAGCGCACAAACGCGCCACTTCTCGGAATAATATCAAGCAAATTATCAGCCTGGAGCCTCAGTAGAGCGGCTCTTACCGTGACACGGCTTGTCTGTAACTCTTCAGCAATCTCCCGCTCGGAGGGGAGGCGTTGGCCTGCCACATACTTCCCGCTCTCTATTCTGCGAGAGAGTGCGGTAACAACTTCATCGATCCTGGTTTCTTTTCCTTGTATCATCGTACGCTTATTCTACCACGAAATTGGTAGATACCACAGATGTACCAGCAGAAAAGATACCATGTACGCGGCTACTCAATCCCTAGCATTTTAACTTATTGGTATTGACTTTTGGTAATTACCAGATTATAATTCGGATGAGTTTCTCTGGTAATTACCAAAAAGATTCATGTCGCAACGCAAGGTAAGAGTTGAAAAATACAAAATGAATGTATCACGAATTGGCTGGCTGGGAAGGAGTCCAATAATGATCACTGCTGAGAATAAAAGTGAAGTCGCCCGCCTGATGCGACAAATCAGCGAAGCAAGCGAAGCTGCTTACCAGGCGCTGTATGGACTGGCACAGGGCACCGCACAGCACGCCTTCATCACCGCCAGGATGGAACACATGGGAGAGTGCCACGAGCAACTGGTCGAACTGGTAGGAGAGCACGAGGCCGCTCTACTGGTATGCCGCGCCCTGGATGGGGATGGTGAACTACACACGCACGAAAGGATAGCCGTCTCACCATGAAACCAGCCTCCTCTCTCACCGGGCGGCAGCAGATGCCCTTGTTCTCCCCTGCTGTCGCCGTCGTCCTGGCCTACGATGTGCAAGCCCTGCTCACGAAGCTGCTGGGAGGGCTGCTGCCGCCAGAACTGCTCCTTGCTACAAAGGCGCGGGTGCTCGATATCGCCTGTGGGGCTGGCAATTGGGCACTTGACCTGGCCTTTGCCTGTCCTGCTCTCAGCGTTGTGGGGGTTGATCGGGACGCTGCTCTGATCGGTCACGCGCGGGCCAGCGCTCGTGTGCAACGCTTAGCCAATGCCCATTTCACTGTAGCGGATATGTTTCACATGACCACTATCCCCAACGATACGTTCGACCTCGTCCACGCGCGCTTCCTGGCAGGCGCGGTGGAACCAGAGCAGTGGGCAGCGCTGCTGAACGAACTGCGGCGGGTGTGCCGTGCCGGTGGCGTGGTGTGCTGGAGCGAATGGGGACAATTGCTGACGAACAGTCCTGCCTGTAACGGAGGCTACCAGCTGTTCCAGCGCGCGCTGAGCAGGGCAGGAGGGACAACGCAGGCGACGCTGCTGATGCGCGCACTGCTGGATGAACTGGGATGGGTGCACATACAGCAGAGCACAAGGGTGCTGAACCTGTCGGCGGGAACAGATGCGTATGCAAGCGTGCTGGCCGCCGGCAAGGGGCTTTTTCCTGCCGCCGGGTTGTGGCTTGAGGGCATGGGGCTGGGACATACAGAAGAGCTGGCACAGCTGGAGCAGCACGTGTGGATAGAGCTGTTAGCTGAGACCTTCTATGCGACATTGCCTCTCATCACGGTGTGGGGTGAGAAGTCCCCCTGACCCCGCCCCTACCATACGCGGAGCGGCCCACCAGGCCCGTATATGGTAGGGGCGGGGCTTGCCCCCGCCCTGGGGTGGAGCTTCTTACGACTGAGCCCTGTTTGTCAGACCAGTCATGGTTTCCTTCTCATCGTGATGCACCTTCTCCAGCAGTTCGCGCAGGGTCTTGATCTGCTTGTTAGTGGTAGCGTCGTTGGCGCTGGCTGCAAGGATGACGGCCTGTATACCCAGGGTCAGGAGGGTATAGGCGTCGGCTTCGCTTAAACCAGCTTTTACGTTGAGAAGCGCGGGGAAGCGCACTGCTTCGCGCACGGCGCGGTAGCGCAATACGTCTTCGATCGACATGCTGCCGACGTTGCCCGTCAGCGAGAAGTCGAGGAGCACCGCCGCAAGATTGTCAAAAGCCGCCAGGTTGCGAATGAAGAGGGGGTACATGTCCCCTTCCTGCATAGGTACGGCGACGACTAATTCCAGGTCCTTGACCTGCAGTGCGAGCAAACGAGCCGGGGCGTGTAGTGGGAGCGCGATAAAATTCACACCCTGTTCTTTGAAGTGCTCGAAATTTTCGCGTTCCAGCTTATCCCAGCCACCTGTGATGTGTAGTCCGCTGGCGACTTTTTCGCCACTTGCTTGTGCGGCATCGGTGGCCTGTTTAAGCGTCTCAAGCGAGGATGCATCTTCGCCGTTCCAGGTGAAGAGCGCTCCATCTGCTCCAGCTTTAATAGCTGATTCGGCATTCCCTGCGTCGATAGTGGAAAATTCGACGACGAGAGCTGCGGCCCGGGGTTTGGTCGGGGTTTTGTTTTTGCCTACAAACCCTATGCCGCCGCCGCTCTGCGCGCGGCGCGCCTGTGCGATCATATCCGTTAATTTACCCATTTTGTAGTAATTCTCCTTATTGTTTCACTGAACACCGTAGAGGTGAGCAGGGCTGCCTCAGATCCACATGCATATTCAGTGTGTAGCTGTGCGAGGCGTAAGGGGTATCCGCATGGATTACCCGTTGATTTATTATATCACCTTTTAGAGGGGCTTACTTCCTATTTTCTTGCCCTAATATGTTCCATCGATTATAATAGCTGGGTTATAAACGGTCCCCAGGGGAGAGAAACGGGGAACTAAAGATAGGCGGAAGTGTCCTATGTTGCAAGAAGCTATTGATGAGTATATGGCCTCGCTCTCGTTGAATGAGCAGGGGCATAATGGCGCCAACCAGAATACGATAGTGGCGTATCGTAACGACCTGAACCAGGCGTGTGCATATCTTAAACAGCAGCAGGTAGATGACTGGCAGACGGTCACTCGCGAACATATTGAAGGCTATCTACAGGAAATGCGTGAAGGTCAAGCATATCGTCCAACTACTATTGCCCGCAAACTGGCTGCTCTGAAGACTTTTTTCCGCTATTTGCGAAGTACAGGCGTGATTACATATGATCCTATTGAGAAGCTAGACACGCCGCGTATCCAGAGAGAGATGCCGCATGTTTTGAGCCAGGAGCAAATTGCCAATCTCTTCCGCCAGGTGGAAGTTGAGACAGCCGTGGGGAAGCGCGACCTGGCCATGTTACATATGCTGTATGCGACGGGCATGCGTGTCAGTGAGCTTGTTGCTTTAAACCTGGACGATTTTGATGCAGGGCAGGCGACCGTAGTTTGTCCCGGGCGCAATGGACGCAGCAGGCATACGCGCATGTTGCCTCTACCTGCTGTTGCGCTGGAGGCAACAAAGCAGTATATAGCGACGGCGAGACCGCTCATGGGGGCGCGTCATCCAGAGGAGCAGGCGCTGTTTCTCAACCATCACGGCGAGCGACTGACGCGCCAGGGTTTCTGGCTGATTATCAAGGGGTATGCACGGCAAGCTGGCATCACAGAGATCACGCCGCATATGTTGCGGCATTCGTTTGCCATTCTGATGCTCCAGGGCGGCATGGAACTGCGTCTGGTACAGGAATTGCTGGGCCACGCCCATATCTCCACGACGCAAGTCTATAGCCAGCTTGCACGAGAGAGCATCACCTCAGGCGTCTGATTGATCTCCTATAGAAAGCGAGCACACATGGATCTTTACGAACAGGTAATGGAGGCCGCAGCGGTTATTCAAGCTCGTTCTGTCCTCAAGCCTGCTGTTGGTATGATTCTGGGATCGGGCCTGGGAGATCTGGCAGCAGAGATTCGGGATGCGACAGCTATTCCTTACGGGGAGATACCGCATTTTCTGCGTTCGACCGTTGTAGGGCATGCGGGCCGCCTGCTGCTGGGGACGCTTGAGGATGTGCCGGTGGTAGTTATGCAGGGCCGCTTTCACTTCTACGAGGGGTATGCGCTCCAGGCAATAACGCTGCCGGTGCGCGTGATGCGGGCGCTGGGAGCACAAACACTGGTTGTGACTAACGCGGCTGGTGGGGTGAACCCGGCATATCGTCCGGGCGACTTCATGCTGATTCGCGATCATATCTACATCCCGGGGCTAGCCGGTGCGAATCCGCTGGTGGGGCCGAACGATGAGCGGCTGGGCGACCGCTTCCCGCCATTGGCCAGGGCTTATGACGCGCAACTGCGTGCGCTGGCACACAGGGTTGCTGGTGCATGGCCTGAGATCACACTGCACGAGGGAGTGTATGCTATGGTGAGCGGCCCGAGCTTTGAGACGGGCGCGGAACTCAGGTTTCTGCGTGCGATTGGGACCGATGCGGTTGGCATGTCTACAGCGCCGGAGGTGGTGGTGGCGCGGCACATGGGGATGCGCGTGCTGGGGCTGAGCCTGATTACGAACAAGGCTACAGGCGATGACACAGAAGAGGTCAACCATGCCGAGGTGCTGTCTACGGCTGACGCGGCCCGGCCTAAGTTTGCAGCGCTGGTGAGGGGGATTGTAGGAGGGATTGGTGGCTAGCCTGCCTTTTTGATCTCTATATTCACCCAACTCCAATTGTAGTGTTTACCTTGCCAGTCGGCGAGCACTACGAAATGGTATGTTCCAGGATCAACTGATGGAGAGATGGTATAGTTCCAGGTTGTATTACCATTAGGAGTACAGGATTGCGTCTGTTGTGCTGGGGGAATGAAGTTTAGTGCATTGACTTCGTTAGGAAATGGCTGTTGTAAATTATCAAACGCTCTCGGTATAGCATAACCATTCGCTCCTAGCATTGAATTTACATCTGTTGCATCTTTTGTCACCCAGAGTTTGCACGTGACATCAGATGCTTGAATAGGCTTTTTGTTTTTTTCGATGATTAAAGCAGAAAAAGTATAGGTGGTGCTACCATTAGCAATCTGTGTGAACCTAATGTCTCCCGAGTTTATCTTAGGTTCGTCCAGATTTACATTTTCTGGTGTTGTTGGTGTTGCTGGCGTCTTAGTAATTTGTACCACTGGCACTGTTCCCGAACCTGTATCGTGTGCTGTACCTGTCGCGGGCTTCAGGCGTACGAATGCCCCGACCGCGAAACCGCTGATCAGCCCAGAAAGGGCGAAGAGCAGAATGGCGCCGGTGGCGATTTTGCGCGTTTGTGAGCTTAATTTGGTTGGGTTTTTGCGATAGAGTGTTTGCATCCTATAATACTCTTTTTCCAGTGATTGCTTTATTGATTGCTCTAGCTTCTGTTGCTCATCATAGCACACAATGAGATCATCTCTGTTTTAATGAACGAGCGATAGCCAGATTTGGCCCCTATCTTGTAGGTTTTTGTTGAGGGCAGCAGGTAGGTGCGAATGGAAGCAGTGTTTTACAAGCGAGTGTGGCCATGAGCCACATTATGTAGATTAACACATTCCTCCGGCCATCAGTAGGAGCCGATTATGGGTTTTAAAATCCATTATCGGCCCTTGCTGGATGTTCCAATGTCCTGATTAAAAGGTAAAAAGCGTAATGTGGGAAAAAGCCAGGATACACAGAATTAGCTAGCTTTCCTCTTGTATCGATTGCAGCGTCTCAATTGCTACGTCGACATGTCTCTTAGAAGTGAATTGCGAGAAGAACATATGACGCACAATTCCCCATCTGTCGATGATGTACGTCACGCGCCCCGGCAGCCCAAAAGCTGTGGGCACTCCATAGCGCTTTCTGATTGCGCCTTCCTCATCGCTCAACAGGATGAAAGGGAGTTGGTGCTCTTTGGCGAACTGCTGATGTGACTCCACCGAATCGGAACAGACCCCGATTACTTCCGCTCCAACACCTTTGATGACCTCGTAGCTATCCCGAAAGGCACACGCCTCTTCAGTACAGACGGCAGTGTTATCCCTTGGATAGAAATACAGCACAATAGGCTGCTTGCCGAGAAAATCTCCAAGACTGACTGGTATGCCTGATTGGTTAAGGAGTGTAAAGTCCGGGGCCAGGTCGCCCATCTGCACCTTGCTTTTCACTGGTTGCGCCTGCTCGTCAGGCTTGCTCATGCTAAAGCCTCCTTTTTACGCACTGCACGGAACACCCGGTACCTGGATCAAACGCGTAGTAGCATCAGGATGTGGCACCAGATTGTTGAGAGCTCCTGTATTAATCATCACATCCTCTCCATTGAAGGAGAGAGCGAAGCGATCCAGGCTCCTTGGAGCCGGGCCGTCCAGGAATTCACCGCTCACGTTATAGTGAGAACCGTGACAGGGACATTTGAAGCTCACGCAGTCGTCGCGGAACGGGACAGTACAACCCAGGTGAACACAGCGTTGATACAACCCGATCCAATACGAGCCATCGCCATCTTTGACAACTGTCTCTGCAGTCAACTGGTCCTCAAGCGTCGTCCCCTGCAATAAGAACGCTGTCTTTTTATCCAGATGCACTACGTAGGTTTTAGCCTCCTGGTGATAGAAAACGCCTGCTTGATTGATCTTGAAATCACCCGGCCTGGCAGCCGGAAAATCCGTTTTCTTCCCAATTGTCAAGGCAGCGCCAAACTGACCGGCCAGGTTTGGGTAGAGCATGTAGATCGCACCGGCCACACCTGTGGTTGCAGACAGCCCCCATACAGCTACCATCGCTCGACGCAGGAAACGTCTGCGCGACAAGCGCTGTTTTGCGATCTCAGCAGCTTCAGCCCCTCCACCATGCAAAACTTCATATTGCTGCGGTGTGACAGGCGGCGTTTGTATACTCATGGTTATCCATCTCCTTCAAGTGTGTGTGTGGCGGTTCTTCGTTGTTATAATGGGGGTGACCTTTAGCCAATCGCCACACCAAGAAATATACCTTGCAGGGCAGCGTAAGCACATCGACAGAATCGTGTAATTCCTTCTCTCATTGCGCCGGCACACCGCTAGACAGAATTACCTACTCCTTATGTTGTAACCTCCGGCGAATCCACTTTTATGAGCGAACGATAGCAGACAGCGTTCTTCAGTAAGAGCTTCTGGCTTCAGACCGCAAAATCGCCCTGACAACGTCGTCAGATAGCTGATTCTGTCTCTGAAACCAGGAGCTTCCTCGATCAAAGACGCTAATCACTATCGACCAGGTGATGAACGGTCACGCAGAAAGCAGATCAACCTATGAATACCCGGGGTAAACAAATGTACCAGCGCAACTCCAATGCTCAAAGACCGGTTGGACAGCAGCGTCATCAAGATTCAAGCAACGGCGGTGGCACCAATGGCAATGCTCCACAAAACAAAGGGAGTTCCCCATTGAAAGTTGCCCTGATCATCATCGCTATGCTAGCTCTGCTGGGAGCCGGGTATCTGTTTCTAACCTGCCAGAGCTCAACTATGCAAGGTCAACCGGTCGGCGAGATCCCTTACAGCGCGTTCTACCAGCAAGTCATGAATGGCAATGTCAAAGATGCCACTTTCCAGGGACAGGACATCACCGGTGACTTTAAGAACACGGTCTCTCTGACCGGCGCTAGTGGTAATACCCTGCTTACGAACCGTTATCACCTGACACAACTACCCAACGGAGACCCTCATCTCGTCAGCTTGCTGAACAAATATCACGTGGAGTACCAGGCGAAGCCCGTACCCGGTAATAATGGCCTGCTGGTCGTGTTACTCAACTTCCTCCCATTGATTGTAGTGTTCGGCGTCATCTTCTTCTTCGCCCGCCGGGCGACAAGGGGACAGCAGAACGTCTTTCGTTTCGGGAAGAGCCGGGCCAAAGTTGTGCTAGAAGATAGACCAAGCACGACGTTTGCCGACGTGGCGGGCGTCAATGAGGCGAAGAGTGATCTCGTCGAGGTGGTTGAATTCCTGAAGATGCCCAATACGTTCTCGCGGCTGGGCGGAAGGATTCCGCGCGGCGTGCTGCTAGTCGGCCCTCCGGGAACAGGTAAGACGCTGCTGGCGCGCGCAGTCGCCGGCGAGGCAAGTGTGCCATTCTTCTCAATGAGCGGCTCGGAATTCGTCGAAGTGCTGGTCGGCGTCGGTGCGAGCCGCGTGCGTGACCTCTTCGATCAGGCCAAGAAAGCGGCTCCCAGCATCATCTTTATTGATGAAATCGATGCCGTTGGCCGCCAGCGCGGGACCAGCATCAACACTAACGAAGAGCGTGAGCAAACCTTAAACCAGTTGCTGGTCGAGATGGATGGCTTCGAAACGCACCAGAGCGTTGTGGTCATTGCTGCCACGAACCGGCCTGATGGGCTGGACAAGGCCCTCTTGCGCCCAGGCCGCTTCGACCGGCAGGTGACGGTTGACCGCCCCGACTGGAATGGTCGCCTGGCCATTCTCAGGATTCACACGCGCGACGTACTCCTGGCACAAGACGTGGACTTGATCACCATCGCTCGTGCCACTCCAGGTATGGTGGGTGCGGACATCGCCAATCTCGTCAACGAAGCGGCTCTGCTGGCGGCACGTCGCAATCTGAACGCGGTGACACAAAACTGCTTTGATGCTGCCCTGGACAGGATTCTCATCGGTGCAGAGCGCCCTCTGGTGCTGAGTGAAGCTGACTTGAATGTCATTGCGTACCATGAAAGCGGCCACGCGCTGACGGGTCTGCTCCAAGAGGATGTCGATCCGGTGACCAAAGTAACAATCGTGCCTCGGGGCCAGGCCCTCGGTGTGACACAGTATACGCCACTGGATGACCGCTACAACTACTCGAAGGAGTACCTGGAAGCGCAGTTGGTGACAGCCCTGGGGGGTCGCGCCGCCGAACGGGTGGCAATTGGACACGTCACGACGGGCGCGGAAAACGACCTGCAGCGCGTCACCGCGATCGCGCGGCAGATGGTCACGCACTGGGGCATGAGCGAGCGGCTCGGCCCGGTCTCCTTTAGTCAGCGCGAAGATCCATTCGCTGGCACGGCGCTGGCAAACGGCTCGCACGAGTACAGTGAAAACACGGCCGACATGATTGATGAGGAAGTGAACCGCATCGTGAAGTGGGCCTATGATCGTGCGGTCAGTCTACTGACTGCGCACCGTGAGACGCTGGATGGCATCGCTCATTCGCTGCGCTTGCATGAAACGCTTGACGCCAAACAGTTGCGCGCGATTTTGGAGGATACCAGTACGACCGGTACCAAACTCTTTTAGCTGGTACAAATATAACTCCTGCCAAGGAGATAACTCGTTGGCAAATACATTTCATGAAACGCCTTGAGCAAGCAAGGAGTGCAATGTAGGATGCAGTACATCATATTTCCGGTAGGGAGTAGAGTGCGTGTGACCAGCTACAGTCCCTTCAGGGGGCTCAGAGGGACGATCCTAACGGTCGACACGATCTCTGCTGAGCTTGAGGAGCCTTTTTGTTTCTACCAGATCGAACTAGAAGGAGCGTACATTAAGGAGCCAATCTGGTTTGAATTTGATGAGGTGGAGTTAGTTACTGCCATTCAACATGTATGAAAACATAATGTAACCTCGTGCGAATCTACTTATGTACCAAAGCTCTATGACTCTATGAGCCACGAATGAGGATGAAAATACGCATATTTCACGCATTAATATCCTCTTCGGACGATTTTCGAAGGAACTTAGGTGCCTAGACGTAATGGTAAACTGAGCTAGTGTGATGCAAGATTTACGCATCGCTTAAACAAGCATTGTTTCGTTATCTTGCATTTCGACAGTGCAGTCCACCAAAGTACAATAATTGTCGATCTCCAACTCACTTAATGGGAGGAATCCATGCGGGCTACGTTCAGTTATGCCAGCATCCTGCATACTGTTGGTCAGGTGCTAGATCAAGTCAGCGTGAAAAGCATCGCAATTCATGAGGAAGAGAATGGTCTCTTCGTCGAGGGGTTTGATGGCGAAGGCCAGCTTCAGGTACAGATGCGTTATGACATTGCCAGTCTTTATGACCTGCTCTGTCGTTCGAAGGATCAGGTAGAAGAGCACAGTGAGCACGTTACAGCAGAACACGAAGGAACACTCCATCGATTCCTGGCTGATCACGGTCATGCACTGGTTGGCGCTTCCCGCTAATCTGACATGCATCGTGCCTTGAAATCCGTCTCGTTTATCCCGCCAGGTCGGGTGAGATGAATGGAATTGCTGAACCAAAAACGAAAGAGCCGGGAGATAAACCCGGTTCTTTTCTTCACTGTCTCCTCCGGATTCCCAAAAGCGAAAGGCCACCCACAATTGCACCAGCTAGATAATTCTGTCTAGTGTCCCACAAGCAATGCGGGGAAGGAATTACACGATTCTGTCGATACGCTCCTGCTGCTCATGAGATATATCTTCTGTTGAGGCAAGTAGCGAACAGTCTTCTCTAGCTCTCATTGATGGATATCCCTCGTTCGCTTAAATCTTTACCTCATATGGAAAGCAGAAGTGTACCTCATGCCAGGGCGACACAATGCGCCATCTCCCTGACATACCCAACGACACAGGCGCAGCACAATACAGAATAGAGAGCGTGCCACAGCACAGTTCAGGTTTATGGCACGCTTCCCACAGGAGACACCTATGATCGCTCAACCCAACCCTCAACTCGAGGCTCGACCCGTTGCACCAGATGTTCAGCACAGACTTCCTATACATTTTCCGGGACGACCTCACCTGCACCCTGCGCCACAAGGCACCAGGGCCATTGACACCCACATCCCGAACATTGCGCTCGCTGGCCTCCAGCTCCTCATCGGCTACGAGTGGCTGCTCGCCGGTGGAGATAAACTCCTCCTTGGAGCGTTCCCCGCCCAGCTCGGCGGGATGCTTCTCACCTTAGTCAGTGGTGGCCACCTGGTCAGCTTCTTCGCTGCCCTCTTGCAGGGACTCGTAGCGCCTAATACCGTGCTCTTCGGCTACCTTATTGAGTTGGGCGAGACACTCGCCGGCTTGGGGCTCATGGCCGCCGGCCTGGTGGCGCTGCTTCGCCCTCTGGCAGGGCGCCACCTCAGGGGCAGGAGCGCGACGCTGTTCGTGTTCGGTGACCGGCTCCTCGGGAGACTGGCACTTTTTGCTGCTCTTGGCGCGGGACTGCTCGGTGTCAGCTACTTCTTCCTGGATGGCCTACCGGCGCCGTGGTTCATACCCAGCGTTGCCTTTGGCGGTTCGATTGACCCAGGGCTCTTCCTTGCTGGCGCGAGCGTGGTACTGATCGTGAGCCAGCTCATGCAGCGGCGCCCAGGTCGATAACGCTTGCTGGGAAGGGCTCGTTACGGCCCAGGGGATCAGGGCTGAGCTTCCTGGTCGCCTGGTTCCAGGAGAAGCAGCGAAACGACAGCGATTCCGTCATTTAGCGAATGCACCACTA
>Ga0207646_10001444_pt1 | contig 29495 bp, 28 predicted proteins | sample KBSK5502metaG_FD_184343 | JGI IMG/M metagenome (GOLD analysis project Ga0207646, IMG submission 184343) | Corn, switchgrass and miscanthus rhizosphere microbial communities from Kellogg Biological Station, Michigan, USA - KBS K5-50-2 metaG... | ecosystem: Host-associated > Plants > Roots >... | reverse complement strand
GTGCACGATCACACGCGCGCCGGCAGCGTTGACGAGCGCCATGTTGGCTTTCACCGCGTCGAGCGCTTCCATCTTGAAGCTGCCCCAATCCGCCCAGATCGAAGCGCTGATGCCTTCCTTGGCCAGTAAGTCCGCGATCTTGTACGCCTCTACTCCGTGGTGGAACGACCGGATCCTGTAGCCGAACTCGTGGGCGATGTCGATCATCTGTGCCATCTCGTCGGAACGATAGCAGTGGTTGTGGACGAGGATGTTGCCGCGCAGCACTTCAGCAAGTGTCTCTAAGCCGAGGTCGCGCGTTGGCGGATCGCCCTTATGGTCGGCGTTCCACTTGTCCCACTTGCGACGGTAGTCCACCGCTCTGATCCACGCCGCGCGATAGCCGGCGACGTTTCCCATTCGCGTCGAAGGGCCGCCGCGCTGACCATAGACTCTCTTCGGATTTTCACCACATGCCATCTTGAGTCCGTATTTCGCGCCGGGAAATTTCATCGCCTGCACGGTCCGTCCGGGAACGACTTTGAGCACGACGCTGCGGCCGCCAATAAGATTCGCGGAGCCGGGCAGCACCTGGAGCGTGGTGACGCCGCCGGCCAGGTTCCGTGGGAACTGTGGATCCTGCGGCCACACTGAATGCTCCGCCCAGACTTGCGGCGTCGTCGGATTCGTGGCCTCGTTGCCGTCACTCAGAGCGTTGCCACCGGGCGCGGCGTACACTCCGAGGTGGGAGTGATCGTCGATGATGCCCGGCGTCAAGTACTTTCCGGCGCCATCTATCACCAGCGCGTCGGCTGGCGCGTCAACTGTCGCACCGACAGCGGCGATCTTCCCGTTCTGCAGCAGGATGGCGCCATTTCTGATTAGCGGTCCAGCGGCAGTGAGAAGATTGACGTTGCGAATTACCGTCGTGCGCGACGGAAACGGAATGTAGGTGCTTGGAAAGGGGTCAGCGTTGGGCGTCGATGTCGCGCCACGTCCGATGTCCGCTTGGGTTGAATCGCGCGGAGTAGGCGATGTCGTCGTCCGAGAGGGCGCGGATGCACAAGCCCCGGCTCCTATCAGCAGGAGACAAAGAAAAGCTCGCATGTGAAGGGTGTTCCTCCGAAGAATGGACTGACTGCGGCGCCGTAAAAAATAGCGCAGTTACCACCTGTATGTCGCGAGCTCGGCGATGCGGTCGGTGCAAATTCCATCAACCCCGATAAGTCTCAGGGTTTCCCATTGATCGGTGTCGTCGGCAGTCCAGGCGATGACTTTCGCGTTAACCGAGTGTGCGCGCGCAACGAGCTCCTCATCGATGAATGAAACCTCCTGCCAGAGATCTTCCGCGCCCGTTGCAACGAGCGACGCCACCGGGTCCACGTGACGCGCGACCTGCAGCACACCGGTGCGCACCGCCGGGAAAATGCTCTTCACGGTTTTGACAATCCGATGATCGAAAGAGTGCACCGCACAACGGGCGTCGTGCTCGCGAATGATGCGCACCACCAGCGGCTCGATGCTCGGCGCTTTGATCTCGACGTAAACCGTGGCATCGGTCCCAACTGCGTCGAGCACGGCGGCAAGGGTGGGAATCTCAACGCCCTCGCTGAGTCGAAAATTCCTGAGCTCCGCGTGCGACAACTCGGCGATGGCCCGCGGCGCCAGGCCGGGAGCATTTACAATCGGGTCGTGGTGAACGACGACAGTGCCGTCGCTGGTGCCGTGGACGTCCAGCTCGATCGCCTCCGCACCGAGCTCGATCGCGCGCAGAAACGCCGGGATCGAGTTCTCGGGCAGGGTTTGATGCGCTCCCCGGTGCGAGATTTTTTCGGGCGAGGCCCGCCTACGCGGTGCGTTCAGCATTCCCCCGGGTAGTAGTTTTTGGGCACGATGAGCGCGAAGCTATGAATGTGAGCAGGTCGGGTCAATTGGCCTTAACGGCAGCTGACAAAAGGCGTCTACCGGATGAGGCTCCATGACGCCAAGCCCTGAAAGCCGGCCCGAAGAGACGGATATGGAGCTAATCAACCGCTGGAAGGCCGGCGACAGCCGGGCGGCCACGCGGTTGGTGGGGCGGCACTCTCAGGCGCTCGCTCGCTTTGCGGCGAGCGCGGGAGAGCGGGAAGGAATCGAGGAGCTGGTGCAGGATACGTTCGTTCGGGCTTTCGCTTCACTGGATTCGTTTCGCGGCGACAGCTCGCTGAGGACCTGGCTCTTCACGATCGAGCGAAGGCTGATGCTGGATCGCCGAAGGGCGGAGCGAAGGAGCCGGGAAACGGTTCCGGTGCAAGAGTCGGATCATGTGAGTGAATATGGAGCCCTCGATGGGCTGATCGCGGAGGAGGCGCAGGAACGAGTGCGAAAATCGCTCGACGCGCTATCACCGACACAGCGGGAAGTCTTCACGTTGAGGGTCCAACAGGGATTGTCTTACAAGGAGATCGCTGAAGTAGTGGGAAGCACCGAGGGTGCGGCACGGGTTCACTACCACAATGCGATCCGGACGGTAAAGGAGTTTTTGAGAGATGTATAATTGCATTGATACCGAAATCCAGGAAATGCTTCCTGATTTGCTGCACGGGTCTCTGGATGGACACGAGAGACAGCGTGTAGAGGCGCACCTCGCCACGTGCGAGAGCTGCCGAGAGGATCTGGACGTCATACGGACGGTGAAGGGCGCGGCGGTTTTCGCACCCGCGATCGATGTCGATCGCGTGGTGCGTCAGATTCCGCCGTACCGCATGATCGTGCCCGGTGTGGAGCAGCCGACACGTACCAGAATAGTGTCGTGGCTCGTCGCTGCAGCCGTGGTTCTGGCAGTCGTTGGCGGCGGCTCGGTGCTGATCTCGAAGCAGTTGAAGACCACTCCAGCGCCGGTTGCCAGCACGCCACCGGAGTCGGTCAAGGTCGCGAACGCGACGAAGACGTCGAATAATTCGCAGTCGCCAACGGTAACGAAGATTGAATCGCTCGCTCCCGCGCATCCGCGTGCACTGGCTCTTGCCAGCGACATCGATGGCCTGAGCGATGGCAATCTCGTTCGGTTGATGAACGACATGAATCGATTCGACGCGCTGCCGGCCGCGGAGCCGGAGCCCGTCATCGCCGTGGACAGCGGAGACAGTCTTTGATCATGATTAAGCGGATGAAGCGATCCGTTCGACTGATGACGGGTGCCTTGACGCTGAGCGGAGCGACCGCCTTCGCGCAGCCTGTCCGTGCGCCGGCCAATCCGAATCGGCCCGCGCTCGAGCAGCAATTTCGCGAGCGCGTGGCGAAGCTGGCGCAGCAGCGCATTGGGCTGAGCGATGCGCAGATGACGCAGCTCGAGCAGTCGAACGCTCGCTTCGCGCCGCAGCTGAATCGGATTGCGATGCAGGAGCGCGATACTCGCCAACAGCTGCGAATGGAGATGACCTCGCCATCGCCGAATCAGGAACGCGTGAACGCGCTGATCGACCAATCGCTCCAGCTCCAGCAGCAGCGAATTACAATAGTCCAACAGGAGCAGAAGGATCTGGCGCGGTTCATGACTCCGGTGCAGCGTGCGCGGTATATCGGGCTGCAGCAGCAATTTCGCCGGCGCGCCCAGGAGCTGGCGCGTCAGGATCCCGCGCAGCGCGGGATGGTCCCCAAAGGAATCCGACCGGGACTGAAAAAAATCCGTTAAAAAGGCCGGTAGCAATCAGCGGGTAGCGATCTGCAGGCAGCCGGAAGTTTTCGGTTGACTTAGCTGGCTGCCGTTAGCTTAGAGAGTGCCGGATTTCGCCCACCATCTGACGCGGCTGCTTCAGTCCTACACATATCCCGTCCTGGTGATACTGGTGCTGTTGGAGAGCGTCGGCGTTCCGCTGCCGGGAGAAATCGCGTTGGTGACGGCTGCCGCCTACGCGTCGCTCGGTCACATCTCCATTTACGTCGTCATTATCCTCGCCGCGACCGGCGCCATCGTCGGGGGTGTGCTCGGCTATTGGATCGGTCTCAAGGGAGGTCTGCCTCTCCTCGCGCACTACGGTGGCTACATCGGAGTGCGGCAAGCACATATCGATCGCGCCCACGCCTTTTTCGAGAAGAACGGCGCCAAGACGATTCTCTTCGGACGTTTCATCGCTATTCTGCGGACCTGGGCGGCCATCATCGCTGGCACCGCGCGCATGTCGTTCACCAAGTTCGTGACATACAACACGATTGGCAGCGTGATCTGGGCGATCGTCTTCGGCTGGCTCGGGTATTATTTCGGCCGCGATCTGCCGCTGCTCGAGATCTACATCTCGCACGCCAGCTTCGGCATTCTGATCGTGCTCGCGGTCGGAATGGCCGTATTCATTATCTGGAAGCGACACGCGAACTCTCGTGAGAAAGCGCGCGATGAAGTACATTGATTTCGCGCCCGGGTGGCGGAACTGGTAGACGCACGGGACTCAAAATCCCGCGGCCTATGGCCTTACGAGTTCGATTCTCGTCCCGGGTATTTTTGCTTTGGAACTCTGGAGGCCGGATGAGATGGGTCGGAGTTACGGACACCAACAGTCGCGTTGTATGGATTAACGCTCAGAATGTCGCCTACGTTCAGGACTTTCAGACCTACCGGGCCGTTCACTTCGTCGGCAGCAAAGACAACTATTTCCAGGCGAAGGACACCGCCGAGGATCTCGTTATGATGCTTCGGCCGCCGGTGTAACGCGTTAGAGAACCGGGCAGAACGAACTAAGGCTCGCTTGGCGCTAGCGACGGCCGGCGACCGCGGACTCTGGCGATACCCCTTCTGGTCCAGCCGCGCAGTCTCTCCGGCAGCTCGTCGAAGTAGGTGTAGAACACTGGGGTCACGTACAGCGTGACGAGCTGAGAGAACGCTAATCCGCCGACGACGGCGACACCCAGCGGACGCCGTGCCTCCGCGCCAGCGCCGCGACCCAATGCAATTGGAAGCGTCGCCATCAGCGCCGCAAACGTCGTCATCATGATCGGACGGAAGCGAACGCTAGCCGCCTGCACGATTGCCTTTGCCGGCAAAATGTTCTGAGTGCGCTCAGCCTCCAGCGCGAAGTCGATCATCATGATCGCGTTCTTCTTCACGATGCCGACCAACAATATCAATCCGACGAATCCGTAAACGTCGAGCGGCATTCTGAAAATCCAAAGCGCGATCAAAGCACCGAATGCAGCAAAGGGTAGCCCGGTAAGAATCGTCGCCGGATGGATAAAACTCTCGTAGAGAATGCCAAGGACCATGTAGATGACGAAGATCGCCAGAATGAGCAGAGCTAGAAGTCCCTGTTGGCTTGCCTGGAAGGCCTGCGCGGTTCCGGAAAAGCTCATTGTCACCGTCGATGGGACTGTCATCGCCGCCGCTGCTTCTACAGCGGCAGTCGCCTGCCCGAGCGCCACGCCCGGCGCGGTGTTGAAGGAAATCGTGACTGCGGGGAGCTGCCCGGCGTGGGTGATCGACAGCGGACCTACGCCTTGGGTGATGTTTGCTACAGCGCTTAGCGGAACGAGGTCTCCCTTTTCCGAGGTCACATACAACATCCGCAGCGCGTTGACGTCCTGCTGGAACTGGGGGAGCAGCTCCATTATCACCATGTACTGATTGTTCGGCGTGTAGATGGTCGACACCTGTCGCGATCCGTAGGCGTCGTAAAGCGCGCTCTCGATTTGCTGCGCGGACACGCCGAGCGAGGCGGCGCGATCGCGGTCGATCGCCACCCTTACCTCCGGGTTTGCGATCTGGAGGTCACTCGTAACATCCTGGATCTGCGCGATGCTCCTCATTCGGGCTTCCAGTCTTTTTGCTGCCGTATCCAGCACCCCGATGTCGGTTCCCTGCAGGGTAAACTGATACTGGCTCTTGGAGGACCGTCCGCCGATCTGGATCGCCGGCGGCACCTGCATAAAGACGTTCATGCCCGGTACGCTCGAGAGCTTCGGTCGCAGCTCGTTCACGATTTCATCGGCGCTCAACCTTTGGCCGCGCGGCTTCAACCCGAGGAAAATTCTGCCCTGATTTCCGCTGCCGCCGCCCGATCCCACCGAAGACATGTATCCGGCGACGTTGCTGTCGCGCGCGACGATCGCGGCGACCTGTTGCTGGTGGGCCACCATGTCCTTGAATGAAGTTCCCTGTGCCGCCTCGGTGGTGGCTACGATCTGCCCGGTGTCCTGCGTGGGGATGAATCCGGTCGGCACCAGCTTGAACAGCACGATCGTCCCGACAAGCACCGCCAAGGAGAACATCAGTGCAGCGAATCGGTGCACCATCACCCACTCGAGACTCGATTCGTACCGATTCAGGACGCGCGTGTAGATCCGCTCGGATGCGTTAAACAGGCGGCCGTGGGTGTGAGAGGGCGGCTTTAGAAACCTGCTGGCGAGCATCGGCGTGAGCGTCAACGAAACCAACCCCGAAACGAGGATCGCCGTCCCGATCGTCACCGCGAATTCATGGAACAACCTGCCGAGTATTCCGCCCATGAAGAGGAGCGGAATGAACACCGCGGTCAGCGAGACCGTCATCGCCAGGATGGTGAACGCCACTTCGTCCGACCCCTCGAAGGCGGCCTTCATCGGATCCTTCCCCATCTCCATGTGCCGGACGATGTTCTCGAGCATGACGATGGCGTCGTCGACGACAAAGCCGACCGCCAGCGTGAGCGCCATCAACGAGAGGTTGTCGAGCGAAAAACCAAACAGATACATCACCGCGAAGGTGCCGACGAGTGACATCGGCAACGCGAGGCTTGGGATGATGGTTGCGGAGACGTTCCGCAGGAAAACGAAGATCACCATCACCACGAGGAAGAGAGTCAGCATCAGCGTGAACTTCACGTCGCGGACGGACTCCTCGATCGACACGGACCGGTCGTAGAGCGTGTGGATGTCGACGCTGGGCGGGATCTGCTCGCGCAGAGATGCCAATAACGCTTTCACGCCGTTCGCCACCGCAACAGTATTCGTTCCGGGTTGGCGCTGAATCGCGAGAATCACGGAGCGATCACCGTTGTACCAGCTCGCCACCTTGTTGTTCTCGACGTCGTCGAGCACCTGGCCGAGCTCGTCGAGGTGAACGGCGGCGCCGTTTCTGTAGGCGACGACCATCTGCCTGAACTGCTGGGCATTCGCGAGCTGTCCGTTGGCCTTGATGGTAGATGCCTTGTTGAGGCCCCAGAGCGTTCCGGTGGGCATGCTGACGTTCTGCGAGCCGATTGCCGACGCGACTTCGTCGATGCCGATGCCGCGGTTGGCGAGGGAGGTGGGATCCAGCTGCACTCGCACGGCGTATTTCTGCCCTCCGTACACTTGTACTTGCGCGATTCCCGGCACCATCGAGATGCGTTGCGCCATGAAGGTTTCGCCGTATTCGTCCAGCTGCGAGAGCGGCATCGTCTTCGACGTCAGCGTCAAGTACAGGATCGGCTGATCCGCGGGATTCACCTTGCGATAGGAAGGCGGGAGAATTCCGAACGGAAGGCTGCGAAGCGTCTGCGAGATAGCCGCCTGAACATCCTGGGCTGCGGCGTCGATGCTGCGGTCCAGTGAGAACTGAATGGTGATGGAAGTAGATCCGAGCCCGCTCGACGATGTCATGTTGTCGATGCCGGCGATCGTCGAGAACTGCTTCTCCAGTGGCGTGGCAACGGCCGCCGCCATCGTCTCCGGGCTCCCGCCGGGAAGATTCGCGTTCACCTGGATCGTCGGGAAATCGACTGTCGGCAGGTCGCTGACGGCGAGACGCGTGTATGAAACAGCGCCGAAGAAGAGAATCCCGATCATGACCAGCGCTGTCATGACGGGTCGACGAATGAAGAGGGCGGTCATCGCGGAACTCCCTTGATTGCCACTTTGGAGCCCGGCACCAGACGCGACTGGCCATCGACTACAACGCGCTCCCCTTCTCGCAAGCCGCTCGCGATAACAGCCAGAGAATCGACGGTCCGGGAAACCTGCACGGGCCGCTGCTTCGCGGTCATCGTCGTGTCAATCGTATAAACGTAGGTGCCCTGCTGCCCGGTCATGACCGCCGGCGCCGGCAGTGTCAGTGCATTTGGATCGACGTAGAGCTGGAGCGCGACACTCATGTACTGTCCCGGCCAGATCGTTCCTTCAGGATTACTGAATCTCGCCTTGAGGAGAACGGTTCCGGTAGTTGAGTCGACGTTGTTGTCGACGAACGCAAGCGCGCCGTTGAGCGGAACACCAGTTCCCTCGGACGGAGTCGCGCGCACGAGGAGCTCGGTACCACTGCGGTAGTAGCGCTGGATGTCCGGAAACTGGCTCTGCGGAACGGAGAATCGTACGAGAATCGGCTGGATCTGATTGATGACGACCAGCGGCGGCACGCTGTTGGCCTTCACCAGATTTCCCATCCGTACGAGCAAGCTTCCCGTTCTGCCGGAGATCGGCGCTCGAATCGTGCAGTTCGCTACGTCGAGGGCTGCCTTCTGTACGTTAGCGCGGTCAGCTGCCACCGTCGCTGCTGCTGATACCGCTGCAGCCTCGGCCTGATCCGCCTGCGAGCCTGTTACGTACCCTTCTTTCACAAGTGCCGCGTAGCGCGTTGCATCTCGCCGCGCGTTGATGGCCATCGCTTCGTCGCGCGCCAACTGACCGCGCGCCTGATCCAGCACTGCCACGTACGGGCGCGAATCGACTTGAAACAGCACCTGCCCCGCCTGAACCGCCTGTCCCTCCGAGAAATTGACGCGATTGAGGATCCCGTTCACCTGCGCTTCGATCGCCACAGTTTGAATCGGCTCGGCTACGCCGTTCGCCGTTACGACATAGGGCACAGTCGCGCGGCGAACGGTCGTGATACTCACCGGCACACTGGGCTGGCGCGGCGGATCCTTTGTCGAGCAGCTGACAACTGCCGCTACGGAGGCGGTCGCAAAGCACGCGGCAAGTTTACGCGCGCTCATCGGGTAGCTGGCGTAAGAGTTGGACGCGACACTGTAGAGTCGGCGGAGAAGGGGAAAGGCGTTTCGCCTCGCACTCCAAGTACCCCCGCATCACGGGCCAGTTGCGCGAGAGACGTGTACCACTGCCAGCGAGCCTGTACCTGCTGCGCTCTGGCATTCGCCAGCGCAGTCTGCGCCGTCAGCAGATCGATAATGCTGCCGACGCCCTCGCGATAGCGACCAGCGGCGACCTGGGCCGATTGCTCGGCACTGGCGAGCAAATCGTCAGCGGTCGCTACACGCTGCTGCGCAGTTTGCAGCGCGTAATAAGAGACAAAGACCTGGGTAACGACGTTTTGACGGGCTTGATCCGCGAGCGCTGAAGTAGCGTCTGCTTGGGCTCGGGCGGCAGCGACATCGTACTGGTGCGAAAACCCGTTGAAGATCGGAATCGAAAGTCCGACACTCACCGAGTACGACGGGCCGGCGAATGTGGTGGGACTCGTATAAGTTCGACCGCCGTTTCCGCTGAGGTTAACCGAAGGCAGCTCCGCCGCTCGAGCGACGCGCACCTGCGAATAGGCGGCGGCAGCCTGCGCCCGCGCTGCCGCCAGGTCGGGCCGGTTTCGCAGCGCCTCATTAATGATGCTGTCGACGCTCTGCGTCATCGCGCGCACCGGTGCTGCGCCGGCGAGGGGCTCGAGCTCGAAGGGAAGATTGGCCGGAAGCCCAAGCGCGGCAGCAAGTCCGCCCCGCGCCGCCTGCAGATTGCCCTGAATCGTCTCCAGATTCAGCTGCTCCTGTGACAGAGCCGTCCGCGCCTGAAGGACGTCGGCGATTGTCGCCAGACCCACGCGGTTCCGGCCTTGCGCGGCATTGAGATTTGCCTGCGCCTCCGCGATGGCTGATCGTTCCGCAGCCAGCAACGCGGCGGTTGCCATGTAATTGAAGTAAGCGGCCTGCGCCTGCAGGACCGTGTTCTGGATCGTCGCGTTGTGCGAGAAATTGGCGGCGAAAGCGTTTTGACGCGCTCTCTCCACCGCGCCGGATCGCCCACCGAAGTCGAGAAGCAAATAGTTTAGCGAGATGGAAGGACCGTATTCTGTCCGTATCCCGGCAGGACGCGCGTTGGTCGCGGGCGACTTTATGCGAGAGGCATTCCCCAAGCCGTTAAGCAACGGGTAGTACTGTCCACGCGCCGATCCCAGGAGATCAGCCGCAGCGCGAGCCTGATACCACGAAGCCCGCGTCGCAGGGTTGTTTCGCAATGCGAGGTCGACGACGTCGGCAAGACTGAGCTGCCGTATCCGCTGTTGGAGGTCAGGCGGCACAACCTCGGCAACCGCTGGTGTGAGGAGCGGCTCCGCCTTCACTGCATTTGCAGGCGGCGTCCACGGAACGCTGGGTGAGGGAGGCGCGCCGGGGACGCCGTTGATCCGTGGAGTTCCGCAGCCCCCGACAATCAGCAGGATGACGCCGAAGGTGGCTTGGAGAAGTCTGTTTGTGTGCGACATTATTCCCAATACGCGATTCACAGCGGTTCTGCTGGTAACGACGAGGGTTTTGTGAAGACGCGCCGTTCCACTACATTTGGCGATTCGCACTCGTAACTCAGGAGCCAATGCCGAAGTATAAGTTCGCCAAGGTTCCACCGCGCGGAGAGGGGATCACCTACAAAAACGGTGATCTATCTGTTCCAGACAACCCAATCATCCCGTTCGTTGAAGGCGATGGCACCGGGCCGGACATCTGGCGGGCGTCGGTTCGCGTGTTCGATGCTGCCGTCGAGCGGTCATACCAGGGTCAGCGAAAGGTCGCGTGGATGGAAATCTTTGCGGGCGAGAAATCCTTCAAGCAGTTCCAGGATTGGCTGCCCCAGGAGACAGTCGATGCGATGCAGGAATATCGCGTCTCCATAAAGGGACCGCTCACCACGCCTGTGGGCGGGGGAATCCGCTCGCTCAACGTCACTCTGCGACAGGTGCTCGATCTTTACGCGTGCATCCGCCCGGTACGCTACTTCGAGGGTGTGGGCGCTCCGGTGAAGGAGCCTGAGAAAGTCGACGTCGTGATCTTCCGCGAGAACACGGAAGACGTCTACGCCGGAATAGAGTGGAAGGCTGGCTCGCCAGAGGCTGAGAAGATCGCCGCGTATCTGCGTAAGGAATTCAAGAGCGAGATCCGCGAAAAGTCCGCGCTCGGTGTCAAACCGATGTCTGAGTTCGGTTCGAAGCGCCTCGTCGCAATGGCAATCGAGTACGCAATCGAGAAGGACAGGGAGTCGGTGACGCTCGTCCACAAGGGCAACATCATGAAGTTCACCGAAGGCGCCTTTCGCGATTGGGGCTACGAGGTGGCGCGCGAAAAATTTCCGGAGGATACGGTCACCGAGGCCGACCTGGCCAAGGGCGGACAGACTGCCCGCGCTGACGCTATCGTCATGCGCGATCGCATCGCCGACTCGATGTTCCAGCAGCTGTTGCTGCGGCCGTCGGAGTACTCAGTCATCGCGACGCCCAATCTCAATGGCGATTACCTGTCCGATGCTGCCGCGGCGCAGGTTGGCGGCCTCGGTATCGCGCCGGGTGGCAACGTTGGCGACGGTGTGGCCGTATTCGAAGCGACACACGGGACCGCGCCCAAGTATGCGAATCTGGACAAGATCAATCCCGGCAGCGTCATTCTCTCGGGGGTGATGATGTTCGAGTACATGGGCTGGAACGAAGCCGCGGCGCTGATCATCAAGGGAATGGAGAACGCCATCAAGTCGAAGCGTGTGACCTATGACCTGGCGCGCCAGATGCCAGGGGCGACCGAAGTGTCAACTTCCGCTTTTGGCGATCAGGTGATTGCCGGAATGAAGAGCTAGCTGGTGCTGGCCGTCAGCATCAACTCGGGGAGTCCGGCAGAAGTCGGTACAAGTCTGCTGGTAATCGCGCTCCCCGAAAATCCCACCATCGCGGGAATCGCCGGCCTCGACAGCGCTGCCCAGGGCTCGCTGAGCCGAAGCATCGAGATGAAGGATTTCCGCGGCTCTCGCGACGAGATGCTGCATCTCACCGGATTTACCAAGGGTCCGCGGCGCCTCCTTCTGATCGGAATGGGTCCGGTCACGGACCGACGCGCCGCCTTGCGACGCGCCGCCACGCTCGCCGCCCGCAACGCGCATCGGCTCGGCGTCGGTGAGATGGTGTGGTACTCGGGACAGATCACACCCGAGGAGACAGAAGCCATCACGGTCGGATTGATTGCCGGCGCCTGGGAATACATCGATTTGAAATCGCCGCCCCCCGAGGCCGAGCAAAAGAAGCCGCTGGAGAAGGCGAGCATTCTCACCAACAACACCGACGACACGCGGCGCGCGCTCGGCAATGGTCAGGCGATCGGCGCCGGTCACAGTCTGGCGCGCCGACTGGCGATGATGCCCGGCAATTTATGTACTCCGGAGTATCTGGCCCAGACGGCAACGGAAATCGCAAAGCGGTACGACATGGAGGTCACGGTGCTCGGACGCCGTGAGATGGAAGCAGAAAAAATGGGATCGTTCCTGGCAGTCGCGCAGGGAACCCCGCAGGATCCCAAGCTCATCGCCCTCGAATACAAAGGTGGAAAGCCCAACGCCAAGCCGGTGGTCCTGATCGGGAAGGGCCTGTGTTTCGACAGCGGCGGCATTTCCATCAAGCCTGCGCAAGGCATGGAGTTCATGAAGTTCGACATGTGCGGAGGGGCGGGCGTGCTCGGCACGATGGAAGCGATCGGACAGATCAAGCCAGAGGTGAACGTCGTCGGCATTATCGGCGCCACGACGAACATGCCCTCAGGCACGGCGATGAATCCTGGCGATGTAGTCAAGGCGCAAAACGGAAAATCCATCGAGATCATCAACACCGATGCCGAGGGACGTCTCGTCCTCGCCGATTGTCTTTCCTACGCCAAACGCTTCGAGCCAGATGTGGTTATCGATGCGGCAACGCTAACCGGCGCGTGCGTCATCGCTCTCGGTCACACCGCCAGCGGCGTTTTCTCGAGCGACGACACCCTCATCGCGGAGATTCTTGCAGCAGGAAAGCGCGCCGGTGAACCGGGATGGCCGTTACCGCTGTGGGACGAGTACAAGGAGCTGATCAAATCCGACGTTGCAGACGTCAAGAACTCGGGAGGACGCCCAGCCGGGGCAGTGACGGCAGCAATGTTCCTCAAGGAGTTCGCCGAGGGATATCCGTGGGCGCATCTCGACATCGCCGGCACCGCCTATTCCGAAACCGATTTGGTTACGATTCCTAAGGGACCGACGGGAGTTCCAACGGGTACCTTCATCGAATTCGTTCGCGGGAGAGCTCGCTGACCAGCACCGTCTGGACAATGCGCATCTCAACCCGCCTCGGCCTCGTGGCCGGGGCGCTTTTGTACGCGCCCGTCGCAGTGGCGGGAGCGCAGGTCGTTCCGCCTCCGGCGAGTGAAGTCCCGATGCCACCGAAGCCGAAGACAGACTCCGGGCCCGACACCACGCGCGCAAAGCCCGACACCATCAAGACGCCGATCGGGCGCTTTGCCGATCCGGCGCTCTATGAAATCGGACCGCAGTACGAATGGAATCGATCGCAGCTTTTCGCGACTGGTGCACTGACGGTGGTCGATCTGCTCGACCGAATTCCGGGAGTGACGACATTCAGATCCGGCTGGCTCGCCACCCCGCAGACAGCGACTTACGGCGGGGATTTTCGTCGCGTCCGAGTTTTCTACGATGGCATCGAGATCGACAATCTCGATCGCCGGACTGATGGCGTGCTCGATCTATCGTCCGTGCAGTTGTGGACGCTCGAGCATCTGAGCATCGAGAGAACCGGAAGTGAGCTGCGCATCTACATGCGTAGCTGGCGCGTCGACAACACCGATCCTTACACCCGCGCCGATGTCGCGACGGGAAACGAAGACACGAATCTGTATCGCGGGTTTTATGGGAAGCGTCTCGACAACGGCGGGGTTCTTCAGTTGGCAGGCCAGCAGTACGGTGTAACCAGCCCCCGCTTCGCAGGGAGCGGTGACGCACTCTCACTGCTGGGAAGGATCGGCGTCGCGAAAAAAGGCTGGAGCATTGACGGGTTCGTGGTTCGACATCACCCGACGAGAGAAATTGAGCGCCCGATCGCCGCCGAGGGTCGGCCGCCGATTCTCGCGCTCGATGCTACATACACGGATGCGTATCTCCGCGCCGGAGTTGGTGGCGTGAAAAGCGGCCCGTGGGCGCAGGTCACCGTTGCGTCTCTGGGATTCAAGGGGACGACGCAGCCAGACCGGGCGGTCGGCGCCCGCACATTCGCTGACACGCTCGAACGCAGAGCTTCTGAGACCCAGTACAACATCAGCGGTGGCTTCACACTCGGCGCCTTACGCCTCGAAGCGGGTGACCGGCTGCGCGCGTTGAACGGCGTGACTTACAATGGAACAAGCGCGCGCGCTGATCTGGTCAGTCCGATCGGCACCGTCAGCGGCTTCGTCGAGCACGATGGTTTCAGGAAAACCACGAATGCCGACGCCGGCATCCGGCTGCAGCCATTGCCTTTTTTCGCTCTCTCGGGATCGGTGACCCAATCGGTCCCGAGCAATTCTGGTGGTTCATCATCACCTAGCGTCACGTCGACGAGGGGCGAGGCGGCGATTAAACTCTTTGGCCCGTGGCTGTCGGGCGGGATCATAAGCACCGACAAGACGGCCGGTCCGGCGCCGCTCGTATACGACACGCTGCTGCTGCCAAGCCCGCCAGGAAGGATTTCCGCGCGCACCGCGGCGCTGCGCGGTCCAGTTTTCGCCGGTTTCGGCGTCGATGCCTGGGTCACACAGTGGGACAACAGTGGGCTGTATCTCCCGAAATACGAAAGCAGGTCAGAGATCAACTATGCCAACAACTTCGCCAAGCGATTTCCCCGCGGAGATTTCGAGGTGCGGGCGGCGGCAGTTTTCGAATATCGCAGTCACACGCAGTTTCCTATGAGTACCGGCACAGTCGAGACCAGCGTGACGAAGACACTTTCGGGCATCATCGAAATAAGAATCCTTCGTGCAGTCCTCAGCTATCAGCAGCGGAACATTCTCGGCTACCTCTACGAGATCGTGCCCGGCTTTGAGATGCCACGTGTGCTGGCGATCTACGGTGTCAGATGGGATTTCTGGAATTGACAAACCCGTTGTCGCGCCTTAGGATAGCCGACCTCACATGATATCCAGCATGACCGGGTTCGGTGCAGCCGACGGCACCGTTGGCGACGCGCGCGCGAGCGTCGAAATCAGGACCGTTAACCACCGTTTCTTCAGTCCGAACCTCAAGCTGCCGAGCGCCTTTGCTCGCTGGGAGGGCGAGATTCGCGAGCTGCTGCGCCAGAAAATCGCCCGCGGCCACGTGACGTTGACGGCTCGCGTCGATAGGCAGGCGGCAAGTAGCTCGGTGATCGACCAGGCCAGGCTTGCACAATACGCGACCGAGCTGAAGGAGCTGCAGAAGAAGCACTCGCTCGGGGGCGAGGTCGACCTGGCGACTTTGCTCCGACTGCCCGATGTCGTCACCACGCCGAGCGAGGAGATTGATTCTGCCGCCGGCGAAGCCCTTGCCGCGATCGTCGCTAAAGCGGCCGACAATCTTATCGCCATGCGCCGCTCGGAGGGCGCGCTCCTGGCGGCGTTTCTCCTGGAGAGAATTGCCGCAGTGGAGTCGCGTCTGGCGCGAATCGAGACCAGGGCGCCCGTTCGGCTCAAGGAGCAACATGAGCGAGTGAAGCGGACGGTCGGTGAGCTGATGGGTGCGGCAGGAGCCGATCCGCAGCGGATCGCCCAGGAAATCGCCATCCTCGCCGACAAGCTCGACGTCGCCGAGGAGCTCGACCGATTTCGTTCGCATCTGGCGGCATTTCGCGAGACGGCTCAGTCGAAGACGGCAGATCCGGTTGGCAAACGCCTCGGTTTCATCCTTCAGGAGATGGTGCGGGAGGCGAACACCATCGGCAGCAAAGCCAGCGACGCGCAAATCCAGGAGGATGTGATCGCGACCAAGGAAGAGCTCGAACGCATCCGCGAGCAGGTCGAGAACCTCGAGTAATGCCGGTTCCGATCATCCTCTCATCGCCTTCCGGCGGGGGGAAGACGACAATCGCGCACAAGCTTCTCGCCAGCAGAAAAGACGTTGGCTACTCCGTCTCTTGCACCACCAGACCCCCGCGGCCAGGTGAGACCGAAGGCAAGGACTACTATTTCCTCACCGAGGAGAAGTTCAAGCGGCGGCAAGGGGCGCGTGAATTTGCGGAGTCGGCGACGGTGCACGGCGACCTCTATGGAACGTTGAGAGCGGAGGTCGAGCGCGTGCTCGCCTCCGGGCGCAACGTGATAATGGACATTGACGTCCAGGGAACCAGGCAGTTCGCCAAGGCTTTTCCTGACTCAATCCTCATTTTCATTCTGCCTCCGTCTTCGAAAGCTCTGATCACCCGCCTCGAGGACCGCGGAACCGAGGATGTAGAGGCTTTGATTCGGCGGTTTCGGAGTGCCAAAGAGGAGTTGAAGGCGCTAGATTTGTACGAGTACGTGATCGTCAACGACAAGCTCGACTCCGCCGTCGCTGCGGTCTCGGACATCATCGATGGCAAGGGCCAACGGTTCAACCGCTCCAAAAATCCGGAGCTGGATAGCCGCGTCAAGGAGCTGATGAACGGCATCCAGCGCGCGATCGATCAATACTCAGCGAGGAAGTAATGCAGGTTTTCATTCCGACCGAAGTCGCCAAACACGCGACGAACAAGTATCTGGGAGTTCTGGTCGCCGCCAAATACGCGCGCGTCCTCAACGAATTCCCGCGAGATCGCTCAGCGCCGGGCGAGAAGAAACTCACCACGCGCGCGCTCGAAGAGCTCACCGATGGTGAGGTCGAGTACCGCGTCGTGCCGCGCCGTCGCACGGAGTAGTTACCGCGCGTCCGTTCGCAGGCAGTCGGATCCTCCTCGGCGTCACCGGGGGCATCGCCAGCTACAAGTCAGTGTGGCTGGCGCGTTTGCTTACGCAGGCGGAGGCTGAGGTCGACGTCGTAATGACTCGCGGTGCGCGCGAGTTCGTCGGCCCAATCACATTCGAAGCAGTCACGGGCCGACCGGTCAGCACGGAAATCTTTGGTCCCGGTCACGCCCTCGATCACATCCGGCTCGCGCGCGAGGCAAAGGTAATTGTCGTTGCTCCGGCGACCGCAGACTTTATCGGCCGCGCCGCTCACGGTCTGGCAGATGACTTGTTGACTGCATGCCTGCTGGCGGCGACGTCGAAAATTCTGCTCGTTCCGGCGATGAACGACCGCATGTGGGCACACGCTCAGACCAAGCGTAACGTCGCCCAAGCCCGCTCGCTTGGTTACGAAGTGCTCGAGCCCGCAGAAGGACCGTTGGCGGTGGGCGAAGGCAGCGGTCCGGGAAGAATGCCCGAGCCCGAAGAGATCATGAGTCAGATCGGGCGACTGCTGGAGACCAAGTCGGGACTCAAAGGAAAGAAGATCGTCGTCACCGCGGGCGCGACGCGAGAGCCGATCGATCCAGTTCGGTTCATCTCGAATCACAGCAGCGGGAAAATGGGCGTCGCCCTGGCGCGTGCCGCGTGGAGGCGCGGCGCCGACGTGACTCTCATAACCGGCCACGTCGATATTCCGCTACCGAGCGAGCTTCCAGTCATAAAGACCGAGACAGTCCAGGAGATGGCGCAATCAGTAGGTGAGAAACTGCCGACCACCGACGTTCTCATCATGGCGGCGGCACCAGCCGATTTTCGTCCGGCCAACGAAGCCAGTGAAAAGATCAAAAAGGGTCGCACCGCGCCAATGATCGAGCTCGAGCCGACCGAAGACATTCTCACATTGACCAGCTCGAGACGCAAGAAAAACAGCGTGATTGTCGGATTCGCGCTCGAGACGAGCGACGGCGTCAATAACGCCAAAGAGAAGCTGAAATCGAAGAACCTCGATCTCGTCGTGTTGAACGACGCAAAGGAGCCGGGCGCCGGCTTCGGCGTCGACACCAACCGGGTCACGCTGATCGGTCGCAACGGCAAGCAGGAGGATCTGCAGCTGATGTCGAAGACCGATCTCGCCGATTTGCTGCTCGATCGAGTAGAAGAGGAGCTGCGTGGACGCTAGGACGATGTTGCGGCGCTACCTCGAGCAGCGCCGCGAGCTGGGTGAGTCGGAGCTCGTTCTCGACACCCTCCACGTCGACGAAGTGATGCGCCTGCTCGGCGCCGCCGGGCGTCCAACGATGCAGCCGCGCCGACCGAGCTTGCGCGAGCTGGCTGAAGAGATTTCAAGTGAGGAAATACAGGATTGGCGCACCTCACTGCGGCAAGCTGGCGTGAATGTTGACGCCCCAGTGACGGCGAACAAACCCGTTGCGGCAATCGAGCCAATCGAGCCAGCGTCTCCCCCTGAAACTTCGAACGACATGGCCTTCAAGAAGGGAATTGTTGTCGCCGCTGAAGAAGCGGAGCTGATTCCAAGCGTAATCGACAAGCTCGACACGCTCGACGAAATCGCGAAGAAAGTGAACAAGTGCACTCGCTGTCCGTTGTATGAAACGGCGACCCAGGGTGTACCCGGAGAAGGAAACGCGAAGGCGAAGCTGGTTTGTGTTGGCGAGGCGCCCGGCGCAAGAGAGGATGAGACCGGCCGACCTTTCGTCGGTCAGGCCGGGCAGCTGCTCACCAAGATTCTCGCAGCCATCGACCTAACCAGAGAGCAGGTCTTCATTTGCAATGTTCTCAAGCATCGACCCCCCGGCAACAGAAATCCGCGACCGGAAGAAGTCGAAGCGTGCAGTCCGTATCTGATCAGGCAACTCGAGCTGATCCAGCCAAAAGTCATTGTTGCTTTTGGAACCTTCGCTGCGCAAACTCTCCTAAACACAAAAACTCCGATCGGTCAACTCCGTGGGCTCGTCCACAAGTACCACGGCATACCGCTCGTCGTCACCTATCACCCGGCCGCTCTTCTGCGTAATCCAGGCTGGAAGCGACCAACATGGGAAGATGTCAAGCTCGCCCGTAGAATTCTCGATAGCAGCGCCCGCTCGTGATCCTTATCGCGACAGACGACCGCCCTACTCCGAAGACGCGGAGCAGGCGGTGCTGTCGGCGATGCTCATGGATCCCGACGCGATCCTGCGCGCAACGGAATTCCTCGACGACTCGATGTTCTACCGCGAGGGTCATCGGCGGATTTATCGAGCGATGCTCAGTCTCTCGGAGCGTGGTGACGTAGTCGACCCGCTGACGCTCTCCGAGGAGCTGCAGCGTTCAGGATCCCTCGAATCCAGCGGCGGCAAGGACTACATAGGATTTCTCGTCGACGCCGTTCCGACGGCGGCGAACGTTGAGTACCACGCCAAGATCGTTCGTGAGAAAGCTCTCCGCCGCCGATTGATCGAGGTATCGACGGCGATCGTCGCCGAAGCGTTCGAGTCGGGATCGCCCGCCACTGAGCTGCTCGACGAAGCCGAGCACAAGATCTTCGAGGTCAACCAGAGCCGCGGCGCGGAGGGATTCACGCGCATTAAAGAGCTGCTGTGGCCGACGATGGAACGAATCGAAGAGATTCAGCGCGGCGGCGGATCGATTACGGGTGTGGCGAGTGGGTTCAAGGATCTCGACGAGCTGACGGCAGGTTTCCAACCCTCGGACCTCGTCATCATCGCCGCCCGGCCATCGATGGGAAAAACCGCTTTCGTACTCAACATTGCGCAGAACGCGGCGCTCGACAATAACGTCCCGGTCGCATTTTTCTCGCTCGAAATGAGCAAGGAGCAACTCGTTCAACGGTTGCTCACTTCCGAAGGGCGCGTCGATGCGCAGAGACTCCGCAAGGGGAAGCTGCACGACGATGAGTTCGTGCGTCTTGGACGAGCCGCCGGAATTCTCAGCCACGCGCCGATCTGGATCGACGATACGCCCGCGATGAACTTGCTCGAGCTGCGTTCCAAGGCGCGGCGTCTCAAGATGGAGCACAACATCGGCATGGTCGTGCTCGACTACCTCCAACTGATGCAGGGCCCAACGAACACCGAGAGCCGGCAGCAGGAAATCAGCTACATCTCACGCTCGTTGAAGGCGCTCTCACGCGAGCTCCGCATTCCCGTTGTCGCGCTGTCGCAGCTCTCGCGCGCTCCCGAGCAGCGCACCGGAGAGAACAAACGGCCCCAGCTCTCCGACCTTCGTGAGTCGGGCGCGATCGAGCAGGACGCAGATCTGGTCATGTTCATCTACCGGCAGGAGATGTACGACGGTCCGACGGACAAGGACGGCAACTCGCTCGAAGGTCGCGCCGAGATAATCGTCGGCAAGCAGCGCAACGGGCCGACTGGATTCGTCAACCTCTACTTCAACAAGACCTACACCCGCTTCGAGAATCTGTCGCCTCGTTTGGCGCCGCAGTGAGTCCAAAAGCAAAAACCGTTTATCGCTGCACGAACTGCGGCGCTGACCACCCCAAGTGGGCGGGGCGCTGCGACGTATGCGGCGAGTGGAATTCTCTGGTCGAGGAGATGGCGACGCCTCGTGGGTCGGCGACTGCATCGGGCAGACGCGTCCAGGGCGCAAAGTCCTTGGCGGAGGGCGGAAGCGTTGCGCCAACGCAGCGGCTCCGCGATGTGAAGAGCTCCGCCGGCCGGCGACTCAAAACGGGAATCAAGGAATTCGATTTTGTGCTCGGCGGTGGGATCGTTCCCGGCTCGATGGTTCTCGTCGGTGGAGAACCAGGGATCGGGAAATCCACCCTCTTGCTCCAAGTGGCGGGACGGCTGCAGGAGCTCGGCCATTCGACGCTCTATGTGTCGGGCGAAGAGTCTGCCTTACAGGTGAAGATGAGGGCGGAGCGGTTGCATGGCTCCGCCGAAGATGTCGCGCTGCTCAATGAGACGCTCCTCGAAACGATTATCGCTACGGCGAGTGCGCAGAGGCTCGACGCAGTTGTAATTGATTCCATCCAGACAATTTTTACTGCCGATCTCGAGGGCGCTCCGGGCAACGTCGGTCAGGTGCGCGAGTGCGCCGCTCGCCTAATGCGCTTCGCGAAGGAAACCGAAACGACGGTGTTTGCCGTCGGCCACGTGACCAAGGGCGGTGGCATTGCCGGTCCGAAGACTCTCGAGCACATCGTCGACACGGTTCTTTACTTCGAGGGCGAAGGGATGCTGGAACACCGCGTCCTCCGCGCCACGAAGAATCGATTCGGCAGCGTCGACGAGATCGGGGTGTTCCGAATGACGGAAGAAGGATTGATCGCCGTCGAGAATCCATCGGAGCTGTTCCTCGGCGATCGCCTCAGTAATTCGTCCGGCAGTGCTGTGACCGCATTGCTCGAAGGCACAAGGCCGGTGCTGATCGAGATCCAGGGCCTCGCGGCCAAAGCGGGTTACGGAACGCCGCAGCGCGTCAGCACCGGTTACGACGCGCGCCGGCTCGCGCTGCTGCTGGCTGTGCTCGACAAACGGGCTGGCCTATCTTTCTCTCAGCTCGATGTCTTCCTCAACGTCGTCGGAGGCGTGAGGATGCAGGAGCCGGCCGGCGATCTGGCGGTGGCAAGCGCGCTGGCGTCCAGCGTCTACGATCGCCCCGTCGCCAACTCGGCGATTTTTCTCGGCGAAGTTGGATTGGGCGGCGAGATAAGACCGGTGTCACAGGCGGAGCGTCGGCTTGGAGAGGCGGCCAAGATGGGAATGACGACGGCGTACATGGCCGAGCGCGGAGTTCCGAAGCGCGCTGCGCGCGGGATCGAAGTCGTGGGCATTCGTACGATCAATGATCTTTTCCGGCAGCTGTTCAACGGCTAGCACCTTATGAACCGCGACGTCGGTGTCATCATTGTAGCCGCCGGCAGCGGATCGCGAACCGGATCGAAAGAGCTGAAGCAATTCCGCTGGGTGGCCGGGAAGCCGATGCTGCTGCATAGCATTCAGACCTTTCAGGCGCGCGCTGATGTGGCAATGGTGGTTTGCGTGCTCCCGCGTGAGTACGTTGGTGACCCACCGCCGTGGATATTCCAAAGCGACTCCGATCGCTTGCTGCTTTCTGTCGGCGGACGCCATCGCGGCGAGTCGGTGGCCAACGGTCTCGAGGATCTCCCCGGTGAATGCGAGATCGTGGTGATTCACGATGCTGCGCGTCCACTCGTTTCGAGTGACACGATCGCGCGAGTGATCGAGGAAGCTCGAAAGGGCAATGGCGCCGTCGCCGCATTGCCTGTGTTGGACACGCTTAAGCGCGTTGATTCGAACGGGAATGTCGTGGTCACAGTAGATCGCTTCGGGCTTTGGCGAGCACAGACCCCGCAGGCATTTCCGCGCACTGTTATCGAGCGCGCCCATCGCGAGGCTCGTGAGGCAGACAGGGTCGCCACCGACGATGCCGCGCTCTGTGAGCACATCGGACTGCCAGTGGTCGTGGTGCGCGGTAGCGAGCGCGCGCTCAAGATCACCGACGAAAACGATTTCGCATTGGCGGAGGCGCTAAGTATCTTCCGCGAATGAAGCCCCAGCCGATGGTCGTGCCGTTCTGGTCGCCGGAGGAAGTCGAGGCTGCCATCAATGGAACGCTCGCTCATCTCGCCGCGGGAAAAGTACTCGCGTACCCGACAGAAACTGTTTATGGATTTGGCGGCGCAGTCGATGAGCGCTCGGTTCAGCAGCTCGTCACCCTCAAGGGACGCGCCCCCGGAAAACCGTTTCTGCTACTCGTCGCCAGAAGCGACATGATCACGAGACTGGGACTGCACCTCACCGGATACGCCTCAACGTTGGCAGCGAGATTCTGGCCGGGTCCGTTGACCCTGGTTCTGGCCGGTGGTGAAAACCGAGTGCCAGATCGACTGCGCGGGCCGGAGGGGGGCGTCGCCGTTCGCTGGACGCCGCACCATTCGCTGGCGCGTCTCATTCTCGCCCATGGCGATCCAATCACCTCGACGAGCGCAAATCGGCCTGGTGTGCCTCCGGCAACGTCTGCCGATCAGATTGTAGCGCAGTGGAACGACGCCATCGTCCGCGGCGCGCTCCGTGTTCTGGACGGTGGCCGATTAAGGGAGTCCCATCCGTCGACGGTGGTCGATTGTACGGGACGACTTCCGCGTGTTATTCGCCCCGGCGCGATTCCGGCTGCTACTTTGAGAGAGAGCGTCCCCGATCTCGTTGGCGACGCCTAAGCGATGAACCTTCTCTTTGTCTGCAGCGGCAACACTTGCCGCAGCCCAATGGCCGAAGCGCTGGCGCGCAAGATCGCCGAGCGCCGAGGGATTAAAGACTTGAACGTATCGAGCGCGGGAACAAACGCGTGGGATAATGTTCCCGCTACTGACGAAGCGCTGCTCGTCGGAATGGAGCGAGAAATCGATCTCACGGGTCACCGCGCCCGAAAACTCACGCCCGCCATCGTTTCGGAGGCGGATCTCATTTTTGTCATGACGCCCGGCCACCTCGAGCAGGTGAAACAACTCGGTGGCCGGGGAAAAGTTCACGTGATTGACGAGTACGCGTCTGGCGCCACTAATCAGGGTATCACCGATCCGTATGGTGGCGACCTCGAAGCGTATCGACAAACCGCGGACGTACTCGAGCGCGAACTGGAGAAGCTGTTCGACCGCCTTGCCAGCTGAAATTGCAGTAAGCGAGCTGCCTGGCCGACTGGTCCTGCTCGGCCACCCGGTTGACCACTCTTTGTCGCCCGTTTTTCAAAATGCAGCGCTGCGAGCGGCGAGGATTCCCCTTACATACGAAGCGCTCGACGTGTCACCGCGCGAGCTGCGGGTCCTGTTGCGACAGCTGAAGGATCACAACGCCGCCGGCAACGTCACCATTCCCCACAAGCTCTCGGTACACGCCAGCTGTGACCAGCTCACCGACATCGCCGCCCGCGTTGGCGCTGTGAATACGTTCTGGTTCGAGTCAGGCCGGCTGCATGGAGACAACACTGACGTCGGCGGGTTCGAGGCGGCGGCAAAGGCGCTGCTTGGCGGCGATCCGGTCGACTCGCAGGTGGTGGTGCTAGGTAGCGGTGGTGCCGCGGCAGCGGTGCTGGCGGCGATAGAGCAGTGGACGAACGCGCGGGTAGCTGTTGTCGCGCGCCACCCGGAGCGTGCGGCGAAACTGGCGCGACGTTTCCGCGATGTCGCCCGAGTGGAAAAGAGTCTGGACGCCGCGCTTGCCGATGCGACGTTGGTCATCAACACCACGCCGGTCGGCCAACAGAACGATGAGACGCCCACCGACATCGCCAAAATCCCGAAGAGCGCCGCAGTGATGGACCTGGTGTACCGCCGTGGCGGTACGCCGTGGGTCAAAGCAGCACGGAAGCGGGGTAACCGCGCCGCCGATGGTCTGCCGATGCTCATCGAGCAAGGAGCTCTGTCCTTCAAGACATGGTTTGCCATAGAGGCCGATCGGGAGGCGATGCGCCAGTCGCTGGTCTAAAGAGCAGAACTGAATCACCGGTCGGATCACTCGTCGCTGGAGCGCTGGACCTGTTGCTCCCACGCGCCTGCGTCTCGTGCGACCGGCTCATGTCGACCCTCGAGACCGGCCTCGTATGCAGCTTGTGCTGGTCGCGGCTGCCGCTCCTCCCATCGCCGCAATGTCTGCGTTGTGGCCATCCGTTATCGACCGAGTCCTGTCGCTGGTGCGATCTGCTGCCGGTGTTCGTGCGAGCAGTGAGATCGGTCTGCTGGATGCCCGTAGAGCCTGCGTCGAGCATCGTTCACGCTCTCAAATACGAAGGTTGGGCTGAAGTTGCGACCGAGATGGCGACACGCATCGCCCGGCTCTCCTGGCCGCGCGACGTCGTCGAGGAGCGCGCCGCTCTCGTTCCAATTCCGCTCGCTTCAGCGAGAAAACGCCAGCGTGGCTATAATCAGAGTGCGCTGATCGCTCGTGAGCTCGGCGCGCTGTGGAGAGTTCCAGTTTGGGAAGATGTCGTCGCTCGTACGCGGGAGACGAGCTCCCAAACGCGGTTGACACCCGAACAGAGGCTGGACAACGTTGCAGGTTCGTTCTGTGTGATGGCTGAAAAGCGCGGCGAGCTCCGCGGTGCACACGTGGTGCTCGTCGACGACGTGGTGACTACCGCTGCCACGCTCAACACCTGCGCGAAAACGTTGTACGAGAGCGGTGCGCGAATTATTTCTTACGTGACTTTTGGCCGGGCCCATGCAAGCGGCGACCGGCTATAACCGAATGGAGCAAGAGGAATGGCAACAAGGATAGGCATCAACGGGTTCGGACGAATTGGCCGCCAGGTCGTGCGCGCGGCGAAAAGTGACGGTGTCGCGGATCTCGATTTCGTCGCCGTCAACGACCTGACGGACACGAAAACGCTGGCCCATCTCTTCAAATACGACTCGGTGCACGGGACTTATCAGGGAGACGTAGAGGCGGGATCAGACTCGATCGTGATCGACGGCGACGAGATCAAGGTTCTCGCGCAAAAGGATCCGGGTCAGCTTCCGTGGAAGGACCTGGGCGTCGAAATCGTTCTCGAATCTACCGGTCGCTTTACCGACGCCATGGCGGCGCGCAAACACATCGAATGCGGCGCCAGGAAGGTGCTGATTTCTGCGCCCGCCAAGGGCGAGGACATCACCATCGTCATGGGTGTGAACAGCGACAAATACGATTCGGCGAAGCACACCATCGTGTCGAACGCGTCTTGCACCACGAACTGCCTGGTGCCGATGGTGAAAGTCATCCGTGACACCTTTGGGTTCAAGCACGGATCAATGGTCACCATCCACAGCTACACCAACGACCAGCAGATTCTCGACTTTCCCCACAAGGATCTGCGTCGCGCACGCGCCGCTGCAATGTCGATTATTCCGACGACCACTGGCGCCGCAAAAGCGACGTCGCTCGTAATTCCGGAGGTGAAGGGCAAGATCGATGGCAGCGCGATTCGAGTTCCCACTCCCGACGTCTCCTACACGATCCTCACGGTCGAAATCGAAAAGACCGGTGTTACTAAAGCATCCGTGAACGAAGCCTTCAAGAAAGCGGCGGCAGCGGAGCCGTTGCAGGGAATCATTCGTTACACCGAAGAGGAGCTGGTGTCGAGCGATTTCATCGGCGATCCGGCTTCGTGCATCCTCGACGCCAGTACCACCAACGTCATCGACGGGACTCTCGTCACCGTGCAGGGATGGTACGACAACGAGTGGGGATACGCTTCACGCTGCGTCGATCTGCTCCGCTTCATGGGTCAGCGCCTCTAGGCGGAGCGAATCATGAGAAAGAAAACCGTTCGCGATCTCGACGACGCTGAAGTAAGGGATAGACGCGCGCTGGTTCGCGTCGACTTCAACGTTCCGCTCGACGATGATGGACGGATTACGGACGACACGCGCATCCGCGCGTCGCTGCCGACGATCGAGCTGTTGCTGCAGCGGCGCGCGCGCCCTGTAATCCTTTCGCATCTCGGGCGTCCGAAAGGGAAGCCAGATCCCAGGTACTCTCTGCAGCCGGTCTCCAAACGGCTGGAAGAGCTCAGCGGGCATCCGGTGATTTTCGTCGAGAGCACGGATTCCGACGAAGCGATTCAGGCCTGCCAGAACCTCAAAACTGGCGAAATTCTTCTTCTCGAGAACACTCGCTTCCTGGGCGGGGAGGAGAAAAACGATCAGCGCCTGTCGAGAACGCTCGCCGAGCTCGGTGATTTCTTCGTCAACGACGCGTTTGGCGCAGCGCATCGAGCGCATGCCTCGACCGTCGGCGTGGCGGAGCACCTTCGTCCAGCAGTTGCCGGATTGTTGATGCAGACGGAGCTGGACTATCTCGGCGGCGCGCTGGCAAATCCGGCGCGTCCTTTCGTGGCGATCCTTGGCGGCGCAAAGATCTCGGGAAAAATCGACGTCATCGAACAGCTGCTGCCCAAAGTCGACGGCTTGCTGATTGGAGGCGCGATGGCCTGCACGTTCTATCGCGCGATGGGCCTCGAAACAGGGAAGTCTCTCGTCGAGGAAGACCGGGTGCCAATGGCGAAAGAGCTTCTCGCCCGCGGCGGAATGCGGTTGACTCTTCCTCACGATGCGATGGTCGCCCCGTCACTCGAGCGCGCCAGCGAAGCGAAAGCAGTGTCGCGAAACACGATTCCCAAGGACCAGGCGATGTTCGACATTGGCCCGCAATCAGCGGCATCCTTCTCGCGCGCGATCGCGACGGCCAGAACCGTCGTCTGGAACGGCCCAATGGGCGTGTTTGAAACGCCGCCGTTCGACGCCGGCACTCGTGCCATCGCCGAAGCAATGGCCAAGGCGACCGCGAACGGAACCGTCACCATAGTTGGCGGCGGAGACTCAGCCGCCGCAGTGAGCGAAGCGGGCCTCGAGAAAAAAATGAGCCACGTTTCGACGGGCGGTGGTGCGTCGCTGGAATTTCTCGAGGGGAAAAAGCTCCCGGGAGTGGAAGTCCTCGACGAGGCTGACTAGGTGAAGCCTCCGGTACTGGCCGCCAACTGGAAGATGAACAACGGTCCAACGGCGGCGAGCGCATTCATGGACGTGTTCATCCCGGCCTATCACCCGCGTACCGATCGGACCATCATCATTTTCCCGCCGGCGGTATCGTTGCCGGTGGTTGCAGCGGCGACCGTTGGCCGATCGGACGTTCTGGCCGGCGTTCAGAACATTCATTGGGCGGAGAAGGGAGCTTTCACCGGGGAGATCTCCGCCGCCATGGCGCGCGACGCGGGTGCAGAGGTCGCGCTGGTCGGACACTCGGAGCGCCGCCACATCTTTGGCGACACCGACATCAATTGTGCCAAACGATGTCACGCCGCGGCGAAAGCACATCTCGCCTTCATGCTTTGCGTCGGCGAAACGATCGAACAGCGAGAAGCTGGTGAGACCGAGACGCTGGTGACCAAGCAGTTGCGCGAAGGCTTGTCACAGACTCCAAATCTGATTTCGACAGAGTTCCTTCTCGCGTACGAGCCGGTCTGGGCAATTGGAACGGGACTCACCGCGTCGGCCAGTGATGCCTCCGCGATCCACTCGCTGATCCGATCCGAGCTGCGTCAGATGATCGGCACCAGGGCCGACGAAATCCCGATTTTGTATGGAGGAAGCGTCAACCCGGGCAACGCAGCAAGCCTCCTTGCGGCGGACGACATCGACGGTCTCCTCGTCGGTGGCGCAAGCGTCGAGGCGTCCTCGTGGCTGGCCATCGCCCAGACTTGACTCGATTCCCGTCGCCGTTGATATTCAGAGACTAGACTGAACTTTAATTCTGTCAATGATTTACACGTTTCTTCTCACCCTGCTGGTAATCGACTGCTTCGTGCTGATGGTTGCAATTCTGCTGCAGAGCGGAAAGGGCACCGGGCTCGCCGCAAATTTCGGCGGCGCCAGCTCGTCTCCGGACGCGTTCATCGGAATTCGGCAAGCGGGAAATATTCTTACCAAGGCTAGTTGGTGGGGCGGCGGCATCTTCCTCGGCCTCAGCTTCATCTTGCAGATGATGTCCACGCACACTTCCGCTCCGAGATCAGTACTCGAGAAAGGGCTGGGTAGTCCGTCGACGAATGCTGCGCCTGCTCCGACGTCAGCTCCGGCGGTTCCGCTCGAGCCAGCACCGGCGACCACGGCTCCGGCGGGAACGCAAACCACCAAACCTCAGACGACGCCGGCGAAGAAATAATTTGGCCGCCGAGACTCGAATCACTGAGCCAGGGTTCCTCCTCCTTGAGGACGGAACCCTTTTTCGTGGGCGGATAGTTGACGGTCGCGAAACGCCCTTGCCCGCAGTAGCCGAAGTAGTCTTCACGACGAACATGACGGGCTACCAGGAGGTCTTCACCGATCCGTCCTATCGCGGCCAGATCGTGGTGATGACAGCGCCCGAAATCGGAAACTACGGAATCAACGCCGAGGACCCCGAGTCGGCCGCGCCGCAGGTCGCGGGAGTTGTGGTGCGCGAGCTCTCGACGACGTACTCCAATTGGCGCGCGACGGGCGGTCTAGCAACTTGGCTTGCAAGGTCTCAAGTCCCTGTCATTCAAGACGTTGATACTCGGCGCTTAACGCGACACCTGAGGTCGGTCGGCGTCATGCGGGGGGTGATTGGGCGTGGTGAGGAACCCGATGAAGCAGCCCGTGCCGCGCTCGCTGCTTGTCCCTCGATGGAAGGTCTCGATCTCGCCTCGCGGGTGTCGACCCGAGAGCAGTATACATGGGGCGATCCGCGCGCCCGCCATCACATCGTCGCTTACGATTACGGAATCAAGCGCAACATTTTGCGACTATTCGCTGAGAATGATTGTCGGGTGACGGTGGTGCCCGCGGACACATCGGCGCCGGCAGCACTCGAGGAGCAACCCGACGGAATCTTTCTTTCGAACGGGCCTGGTGATCCCGACGCTGTCTCTTACGCGCCCGGAATCATCCGCGAGCTGGCGTCGAGAGGCGTTCCGATTTTCGGGATTTGCCTCGGCCACCAGCTGCTCGGGCTGACGTTCGGCGGAACGACCGTGAAGATGCCTTACGGTCATCGGGGCGGGAATCACCCGGTGAAGGAAGTTGAGACGGGTCGCGTACTTATCACCTCTCAGAACCACGGATTTGCGGTCAAGGGTGAC
>Ga0207646_10001443_pt1 | contig 29510 bp, 30 predicted proteins | sample KBSK5502metaG_FD_184343 | JGI IMG/M metagenome (GOLD analysis project Ga0207646, IMG submission 184343) | Corn, switchgrass and miscanthus rhizosphere microbial communities from Kellogg Biological Station, Michigan, USA - KBS K5-50-2 metaG... | ecosystem: Host-associated > Plants > Roots >... | reverse complement strand
GCGACGTTCGCTGAGCCGGCCCGTTAGCCCCGCGGCGGGTCCCCCGATACCAGAATGCGCCGTCATCGGCCCGGCGCTACCCGGCAATCGTGGCGGCGGCACCGCCCACTGCGGCACGGCGGCACCGGAACGTCCCGCTGTGGTCGCCCGGCCCGGCATGAGCGCTCATACGGCCTCCCAGCCAGACACCACCTACTCCTGCCCGCCAGCCTACCGGGGGAGACCGAACCCGCGGAAAACTAGGCGTCCGGCCGCTGTTTTGACGCCGGATCTGCGCCATTACTTCTGGCATCGGCGGCTGGCGGCGTGCCCGCGCCTCCGCCAGCCAGGCCGTGGTGATCGTCGTCGGAAGCCCGTCCCACGCCACCCACCGTGTGGCCGGGTCCGGTCACCGTTAGCAGGGCCGCTACCCGCCAGGACCCTCGGTGATCGTGCTGCACGTGCAGCAAGGAAATGTTCGTTCAGCGTGATGTAGATAAACGCTCACCAGATGGTGCCGGCAAGTACTGGCGCAGGCCGGACCGCAGACCAGAGCACCGGCCAGCGATTCCACGGGCGCGACGCGCCCTCTGGAGCGCGACGCTGAGGCAAGTACCACACCGGAGCTCAAATGGGCCGTACGCGAAGGCACCGACATGAACGACCCCTCTTTCGCGGTGTCCTCTGAGGACACCGCGCAGACAAGCGCTGATCACGGCCGCGCTGAGAACCTCGTTCAGGAAACCATGACGCGATTTGGTATCTGGACGCCGCGATGGCATCTGGCCAGCCCGCGACGGGCTCTTCTGTTCACCGGGTTCGCGTGGCTCAGCATCGCGGTCATCGCGCCGCGGTTCACCCGCGCGCCGGTGACCACCGATGTGCTCGCATTCCTGGCCGCGGCGGTGGCCGGCTTCCTCGCCCACCGCGTCGCGGGTCGCAGCGAGCAGGGCGTCCGGGCCGCTGCGGCAGCAGGTGCGGCCGGGCCGACCGCGGAGGCTGACCGGATGCGGGCGGCCCTGCTGGCGGCGGTCAGCCACGACCTGCGATCGCCACTGGCCGCCGCAGAGGCGGCGGTCAGCTGCCTGCGCTCGCCGGACCTGCAGCTGACAGCAGCCGGCCAGGACGAACTGCTGGCCACCGCTGAGGAATCCCTGGAACTGCTGTCCGGCCTGGCCGCCACACTGCTAGACGTAACCCGGCTGCAGGCCGGGGCACGGTCGGTGTTTCCCCGCCCGGCCGACCTGGAAGAGATCATCGCGTGCTCGCTGGCCGGCCTCGGGCCCTCAGGCCGGAGTGTGCGGGTAGACCTCCCGCCCGGGCTGCCCAAGGTGGTGGCAGACCCGCCGGTCATGGAACGGGTCATCGCGAACCTGACCGCCAATGCGCTGCGGTACTCGCCGGCTGGAGCACCGCCGCGGCTGACGGCCAGCGCCCGCAGCGGCCGGATCGAGCTGCGCGTGATCGACTGCGGGCCAGGCGTCCCCGAGGCGGACAGGGACAGGATGTTCGCGCCCTTCCAGCGGCTCGGCAACACCGACAGCACGACGGGCGTCGGGCTCGGGCTCGGGCTCGCAGTATCCCGCGGCCTGACCGAGGCAATGCGTGGCACGCTCCAACCCGCCCGGACCCCTGGCGGCGGCCTGACGATGACGATGTCACTGCCGGCGGCATCCAGGCCGACCCGGGCTTACCTGCCAGGCCGCAGGCCTCAGGGGACTGGATCGTGAGGCGCGTTACAAGCTCGTTACGCGACCGGGCTCATCCATGGAACTTCGGGATCGGGCACTTGGGTCAAGGTCGCCCAGAGTGCACGATGCGCCGATAGCACTCTGGACCCCGATGAACAGTTCCCGATCAACATCAAAGCCGGGGGACCTGCCGCGAGGCGGCTGGCGCGATCGCCATCTGCAGGGACTATCTGCGCCGTGCCTGGCCACCATATCCGGGTGCATTACCTGACTGTGAGCGGATGGTGGCCGCGATGAACTTCGACAATCTCGTCGCCGTGCTTGCGGTCGCGGCGGCGGGCCGCACGACCGCCATAAGTTCCAAACTGCTGCTACTGTCGCTGCTTGGCGTCCTGGTTGTCCTCGTCGTAATCGGAACGCAAACCGGCCGCGTCAAGCGGTCCAATTCATGGTGTCCTCCGCAAATATGCTGGACTTGGCTCTGTGGCTAACCCGACCGGCGAGATCGGCCAGCTCCGCGACGAAGAATTGCCGGTGGTCCGGGTGATCGTCCCGCCCGACCGTAGCGGCCGGGTGTTCGAGGATGACCTGGATCCCGGTGACCTGGTGTTCGACGGCAAGCGAACGCCAATGCTCGTCTGGCACGAGCGCTACCCGGTCGGCCGTGGATGGCGATCCGGCTGGGTGCTCAGCTATGACACCGACGGCAAAGGGAACCCCGACGATTACATCGTCGGCCTCGGCCTGCCCGACGTCGACGCCGCCGTGGCGCAGGCTCGCGAGTACATGCGCTCAGTCGGCTACCCCCTGACCGGCTGGCCGTCCTGACCACTGCGGCAGGCAACGTTCGCCCCGCGGATCCCCTCCTTGGCCCTGGCGGCCAACCGGCCCAATGCTCCATCGGGCCGGTTCTGACCGGCCCAATGCTCCATGGGTGCGGCTCTTGTGGAGGAAGCCTTTCGGTGGCGGGGCCGTCGGCCGCATCATTGGCCCCGCCGCTCACGTTGGCCACTCGCTCACCGGGGCCAGGCCCTGAGCTAACCTGGCACAGCGGGCCATCGTGCCGGCTGGAACCGGCACAGCGGGCCATCGTGCCGGTTTGGCCCCTAGCCCAGACCACCCGGCCCGCGCCGGGACCGCAGACTCGCGGTCGGGGAGCAGACAGCGGACCGCGTCGGCCAGTCCGGCGGGAATCCTGGTTCCAGCCCTTGAGCTGGGAAAACCTGCCATCAGAATGGCAGTCCGCTGGCGCGGGAGGCGCCCGTGGCGACAGGACTGGGTGACCAGATGGCGGCGCCCTCGGATGGCCAGGCCGCATGCGGACATCACGCGCCGCCCGTGAGCAGGCGATCGACACGCTCAAGGCCGCATTCGTGCAAGGCCGGCTGACCAGAGACGAGCTCGACGAACTGGCCGCGCTCACCGACGATCTCCCGGCCGGGCTGACCCCCGTCGCCCCGCCGCAGCAGGGCAGCCTCGCCAACGCGGGCGTGTACGTGACCATCGTGGCGGGCTTGTTCCTGATCGCCGCGATCAGCAACGGCAGCGGGAACCCGCTCACGTTGCTGGGTTCCATGTTGTTCCTCAGCCCGATCTGGCTGCTGGCACTGGCTGGCCTCCTGGCCCTCCACGCACGGCTTGACCGGCAGGCCCGGACCCGGCTCCTATTGGGTCCGGGGCGTGAAGAGCAAAGGTCCCCGGCCTGAGCGGCTCTACACGTTGACGCGAAACTCCACTGTGATCCGCGCCGACAAAGGCGCGTTCGCGAGCGAGCATCGCCGCAGACTAGTTAGCCGCCGTGCGGGTTCGCGGTCAGTTGGGCCGCAAGCGCTGCAAGCTCCTCCGGGCCGTCAATGCAGGTGCACAGTGGTTCGATGACCCGCGAGGTCAGAGTCGTCCGGACGAGCAGCGCACCTCGGAGGTTGCCCAGGTTGCAATCGTCGGATTACCAAGGTCTGCTGGTACCTGGGGATCCCGTCTGCGCCGAGCATGCGGCTCGTCTCCCCGAGCCGGGAGATGTCGACTACGGCGATGCTCGGCGACTCGTAGTTCTTCTTACCCTTGCCCTCGACCGTGTCCTTGACCTGCAACGCGGCCATCTTCCAGTGGTGCTCCCACTCCTCCTCGGTGAAGGTCAGCGCCGAGTCGTAGGCAACCCGGACGCCGGGGAATCCGATACCAACGCCCGCTGTCCACATGGCACTCAGGCCGAACTCCGGTATCGGAATGTTCCCGCGCTTGAGCTGCCCGTTCCCCGCGTCCGCGATCGCCTCGGTGATCTCCGCGGTCACCCGCTCGCTGACCTTGGCGATCAGCTCCGGGGGCTCTGAGAAGAGAGAAGCTTTCCTGTCCGGGCCAGTGTCACGTGCACATCGGCGTCACCCCACTGGCCCTGCTCTATGGCGCGCTCAAGCGCGGAAGCGATCTCCTCCCAGGCGCGTGTGGTGGCCTCGATGCCGAGGTCGGATCCGTCCTAGCGGCAATCAAAATCGGGCGTATCGGCCCGTATCCTCTGCAGCGCGCCGACGCGTGCCAAATGGGAGGCCACGAGCAACTCGAATCGGGCATCAAGCAGCTTCGTAATCGCGGTAGCGCTGTCCGCCCGCCTCAGATCACGGAACCGCCGACGCATACCGTCCAGGCCTCCAGGTCGGCGATCCCGGCACGGATCTCCGGCCGCATCCACGGCTCGCGTATCACGTGCCTAGCAGGAGCCCAGGTGTCAGGTACGTCCACGACGTCCTCGTGTACTGTCAGCGCGTTGGTCTGTCACGGTTCACGCGGTCTTAGCTGATCGTGATGTTGCACCATGACGGAACTCGACCACGTCGCCGTCGCGCATGACGTAGTCCTTGCCCTCGATGCGGGCCTTGCCCGCGGCCCGGGCGGCGGGCAGCGAGCCTGCCGCGATCAGGTCGTCGTAGGAGACCACCTCGGCCTTGATGAAGCCGCGCTGGAAGTCGCTGTGGATGACGCCGGCCGCCTGCGGCGCCGTCGCGCCGGCCTTAATCGTCCAGGCCCGGGCCTCCTTCGGGCCCGCGGTGAGGAAGGTCTGCAGGCCGAGCGCACGGAACCCGGCCTGGGCCAGCTGGGCCAGGCCGGGCTCACCCAGGCCGGCCTCGGCGAGCAGTTCGGCGGCCTCGTCTTCGGGCAGCTCGGTCAGGTCGGCCTCGGTCTTGGCGTCGAGGAAGACCGCCTCGGCGGGAGCGACTAGCGCCGACAGGCGCTTGCGCAGGTCGGTGTCGCCGAGTTCGCCCACGTCGCAGTTGAACACGTAGAGGAACGGCTTGGCCGTCAGCAGCTGCAACTCGCGCAGCGCAGCCAGATCGATGCCCGCGGCGGAGGCGCCGGCCCACAGGGTGACCCCTGTGTACAGGAGCTTCTCGGCGGCCTCCGCGGTCTGGGCCACCCGCGCTCGCTCAGCATCCTTGGCGAACTTGGTCTCCTTGGCCAGCCGGGGCAGGGCCTTCTCCAGCGTCTGCAGGTCAGCCAGGATCAGCTCGGTGACCACCGTTTCTATGTCGCGCTCGGGCGACACGTCGCCGTCCACATGGGCGACGTCGGGGTCGGCGAACACCCGCACCACCTGGCAGATCGCGTCGGTCTCGCGGATATGGGCCAGGAACTGGTTGCCGAGCCCGTGGCCCTGCGAGGCGCCGCGGACCAGGCCGGCGATGTCGGTGAACCGCACGCTGGCGGGCACGATCCGCGCGGAGTCGTAGAGCTTGGCCAGCTCGGCCAGGCGCGGGTCGGGGACGCCGACCACGCCGACGTTCGGCTCGATGGTGGCAAACGCGTAGCTGGACGCGAGGGCCCCGGCCCGGGTCAGCGCGTTGAACAGGGTGGACTTTCCGACGTTGGGCAGGCCGGCAATGCCGATAGACAGGCTCACCCGCGCGAGTTTAGTGGCGTGGCGGCACCACGCCGTAAGCGAAGAGCTAGCCGGAGGCCTAGAACTGGGCCTCGTACTGGGCGGGGTCCACGCGGGCCTCGACGATCAGGGGGCGCGGGCGAGTGCCGAACCCCTCCAGGGCCTTCTCCAGGGCCGCGGGGGTCTCCGCGCGGATGCCGTCGCAGTCCATCGCCTCGGCCAGCGTGACCAGGTCCATGCCGTCTATCCGGGTGGCGGTGGGCGGGTAGCCTATGAGCTGCTGGCGCAGCTCGATCCGGTTCAGGCTGTTGTCGGCGAACACCACCACGGTGACCGGCAGGCCCAGGGCCGAGGCGATCCGCATCTCGGTCGCGGCCATCGCGAACCCGCCGTCGCCGACCAGGGCGATCACCGGCCGGTCGGGGCGGGTGAGCCGGGCCGCGATCGCCGCGGGCACGCCGAACCCCATCGCGGACAAGCCGTTGGGGATCAGCACCGAGCGCGGCTCGGCCGCCTGCCACACCTGGCCCGCCATGATCTTGTGCGAGCCGACGTCGGTGGTCAGGATCGTGCCGGGCGGGGCGGCTTCCCGGGCGATCGCCACCACGTCGGAGGGGTTGAGCCTGCCCTCGGCCCGCCCGGCCAGCCAGGCCTTGTGCAGCCGGGCGCGGTGCGCCGCCACCTGGGTTTCGGCCCAGCGGGGCTCGCCCGCCCATTGCGCGGACAGCCAGCGCAGGATCGCCCCGACATGGCCGACAAGCTCGTGCGCGCTGGCGTAAACCTGATCAGTGTTCGGGATGGTGTCCAGGTGCAGCACGGGGGTGGCGACCGACCACGGGCTGATCAGCTCGACCGGGTCGAAGCCCGCGGCCAGGATCAGGTCGGCCCCGGCCAGCAGGTCCCAGACCACGCGGTAGCCGGCCATGTCGAGCACCCCGGCGAAGTACGGGTGGTTCTCGGGGAAGACGCCCTTGGCCATCGGCGAGACCACGACCGGGATGCCAGCCAGTTCGGCCAGCCGGACCAGTTCGGGGCCGGCCGCGCAGCGCAGCGCGGCGATGCCGGCCAGGATCACCGGGCGGCGCGCGGCGGTCAGCATCCGGACCGGGTCGCCGTCCCCGTGTACGTCGACGGAGCCCGCCGCCGGGGCCAGCGGGGGCAGGCTGACCTGCCCCTCGGCCGGGATCGGCCAGGCGTCGGCGGTCACAGTCAGGTGGACGGCGCCGGGGCGCTCGGCCACCGCGGTCCGCAGCGCCTTGCGGATGACGGTGTCCGCCGAGGCCGGGTCCAGGCGCAAGGCCAGCTTGCTGACCGGCGCGAACATCCGGTCGTGGTCGACCACCTGGTGGGTGAAGAACTGCTCGCGGGAGCTCTCGATCTGACCGGAGATGGCGAGCACGGGCACCCGGTCCAGGTTGGCCGAGGCCACGCCGTTCAGCACCGCCGTCGACCCCGGTCCCAGCGTGGACAGGCAGACCCCGGGCCGCCCGGTGACCATCGCAGTCGCCTCGGCCATGAACGCGGCGGTGCCCTCGCGCACCGCGGACACCACCTGGATGTCCCGGTGCCTGGCCGCCTCCATGAAGTCGATGACGGACTCGCCGGGATAACCGAACACGTGCCGAACACCGGCCGCGTGCAGGTACCCGGCCAGCAGCGCGGCGGTGGTGGTGGTGGTTTCCTGGGCGGGCTCGGACAGCTGTGGCATCGCCCCATTGTGCTCGCCGCTGGCGCCGGGGCGGCCACCGAGGTCCGTTCGGCCCCATGGTCGTACCGCCATGTGTTCGGGCGGCGGGCGGGCGTGTCTGCGCCAGGTTAGCCACTTTCGGTGAGATCATCGCTGCATATGGGTGCAGTCTTGTTGCTGGTCGGACTGCTGCTCGGGATTCTCATCGGGGCAGCGATCGGATACCTGTTCGCCCGCGGCCGGCTCGCGGCGGCCGACGAGCGCGCCCGGGCCGCCGAGGACAGGGCCAGGATGATCGAGCGCGGCGCGGCCGAGCGGGCCGCGCTGGTCGACAGTCAGCTGGCCGAGCGGTTCCAGGCGCTGTCGGCGCAGGCGCTGGACGCGAGCACGGCGCGGTTCCTCGAGGTCGCCGAGGGGCGGCTGCGGGCGGCCAACGCGACTGCGGCGGGCGAGCTCGACCTGCGCCGCGCGGCGGTCGAGCACCTAGTCGAGCCGCTGCGCGAGACCCTAGCCCGGGTCGAGGAGCAGTTGCGTGAGTCCGACGCGGCCAGGAACCGGTCGCACGCGGCGCTGGCCGAGCAGGTCCACCTCGCGCGGCACACCTCGGAGCAGCTGCGGGCGCAGACGCAGGCGCTGGTCACGGCGCTGCGGCGGCCGGAGGCGCGGGGCCGCTGGGGCGAGCTGCAGCTGCGCCGGGTGGTCGAGCTGGCCGGGATGAGCGCCCGCTGCGACTTCGACGAGCAGGTCACGGTGGCCACGCCAGACGGCGCCGTGCGCCCTGACCTGGTGGTCCGGCTGGCCGGCGGCAAGAACATCGTGGTCGACTCCAAGGTCTCGCTGGCCGCGTACCTGGAGGCGGCCGAGGTCGACGACGACCAGGTGCGCGCGGCGCGGATGGACGCGCACGCCCGGCACGTCCGCGAGCACGTGGACCGGCTGGCGGCCAAGGCCTACTGGTCGGCGCTGAGCCCGTCGCCCGAGTTCGTGATCTTGTTCATCCCGGGTGAGGCCTTCCTGGCCCCGGCGCTGGAACGGGACCCCGGGCTGCTGGAGTACGCGCTCGGCCGCAAGGTGCACATCGCCACCCCCACCACGCTGGTCACGATGCTGCGCACCGCGCAGTACGCCTGGCAGCAGGCAGCGCTGGCCGAGAACGCCCGCGCCGTGTTCGACCTCGGCCGGCAGCTCTACGAGCGGATCTCCGGCCTCGGCGGGCACGTGGACCGACTGGGCCGCGCGCTGGCCAAGGCGGTGTCGACGTACAACCAGACGGTCGGCTCGCTGGAGAGCCGGGTGCTGCCCAGCGCCCGCAAGCTCAGCGAGCTCGGCGTGGTCGACGGGGAGCTCACCGCGCCGGCCGTGGTGGAGGAGACGCCCCGGGCCCTGTCCGCCCCCGAGCTGGCCGCCGCCCCCGAGCTGGCCGCCGCCCCGGAGCTGGCCGCCGCCCCGGAGCTGGCCGCCGCGCCCGAGCTTGCGGTCGGACCTGAGATGGAAGCTGCCCTGATCGACCCGGCTGAGGTTAGCCTGGTGCGTGCCACTCGATGACACAGACCCGGGCCGCCGACCGGAAAGCGCGGGCGCAGGGGCCGCCACGCCGTACGCGTTCGGCATCCATCACGCTGACCGGCCGCGGCGGGGCCGTCGCGCTGTTCGCAGCCTGCTTCTGCGGCTTGCTGATCGCGGCCTGGACCGGCTGGGAAACTGCTCGCCGACGCGATATTCGTGATGACCTGCGGCCTGGTCGCCTGCTACACGCGGGTCAGCGGGCTGCGCGGGCTGGTGGTGTGCCCGCCGCTGGCTTTCCTCGGCGGCAGCGTGCTGGCCCAGCTGATCACCGCGGCGGACACCTTCTCGGCCGCGACCGGGATCCTGATTACGCTGGGCACCTCGGCGCCGTGGCTGTTCACCGGCACAGGGCTGGTCGTGGCGATCGCGCTTGGCCGCGGCTGGCGGCCGGAGCTACCCGCCATCGGCGTGCTCGGCAACCTGCGCGACGCGCTGCGGGACACCTGGCCGCGCGGCGACAGGTGAATCCAGCGGCGGTTAGCGGCCGGCCGCCAGGCGCGGCACGGTCAGGGAGCGCTGGCGTCCCCGAGGATGGCGCGGATCATCGCGGCGGCGTTGCGGACATCGGGAGGGCTGGTGATGGACAGCGTCCGGGATGACGTCCCCGCGGGCCGCCGGGTGAACCTAGCGCTGTCGATGGTGCGCTCGGTGTGATACGGAGGGCCGGTGTTCAGGACCTCGAGTTCCTGCGCTCCGTCTTCGTGGGTGATCACCGAGACGGTCAGGGCGGGGTCGACGGCCAGTTAGACGGCCAGGTCGCGGAGACAGGCGGGTACGAGGCCCTCGGTCTGCTCCTGGATCTGGGCGGGTGTGGAGCCGCTGAGAATCACCTTGCAGATGGTGATCATGCCAGGTTTCCTCCCTTGCCAGGGCGCTGCCGCGCAGGGGAATATCCGGCGGTAAGCTCTCCCGCCGGTCACCGTCACATCTCACCCGCCCTCCTTGCGTTATCGCGCGAGGCCAGCATGGAAGCGCCGGGCCACCACGGCCGCTGCCCCGAACACGAGTCAGGCAGCCGTTCCCTCCCGGTGACCGGCGCTAAGGGATCAGGCTAGGCAAGACCGGCCGGCGCCGATAGTCGGGAGAACTCCCTATCGAGCCCGGTGATGACCATCGCTAACCTGGGTCGACGAGCCCGTGCTCGAGCGCGAACAGCGTCGCGCCGGCCCGGGTGGACAGACCCGTCTTGCGGTACAGGCGCTGGATGTGGTGGTCGCAGTTTTTCGGGGATATCCCCAGCTGGCGGGCTACCTGCTTGGTGGCCATCCCCCGGGCGATGAGGCCGAGCACCTCGCACTCGCGCTCGGACAAACCGGCGGGCCGGGGTCGGGGTACTGGCCGGCGCGGCTGGCCTGCCGCGGCCAGTACCGCGCGCACCGCCTCGTGCGGGAGCCTGGCCGCCTGGGCCTCCTGGGACAGCTCGTCCGCCGCGGCCTGCGGGGAGCGGGCCGGGCGATACGCCCGCGGCTCCCGCATCGCCTGGTAGCAGTCCGCCGCCGCCAGCAGCCAGGCCGCGGCGGGCAGGTCACCGGCCCGGCTGCCGCGGTGGTAACCGGACCCGTCGCACCGCTCGCCGTGGGATCCGGCCAGCCGGGCCAGCGGGCGCAGCGCAGGGCAGGCGTCGAGCACCCGCTCGCTGTGGTAGGCGTGCAGGCGCACCTGCTCGTGCTCGCCGCGGGTCAGCGGGCCGGGCTTGGCCCACACGCTGACCGGCACCGCGACGCGCCCGATGTCGTGCACCAGCGCCGCCCGGCGCAGCGTGACCACCTCGGAGGGGGCGAGCCCGGCCACGCCCGCGGCCCGCTCGGCGAGGTCCGCGACGCCGCGGGAATGACCGATCGTCCACATGCTCTTCATGTCGGCGAAGTCCGCGACGGCCGACAGGCAGGCGTCCAGCCGCGCCTCGGCCACCTCGGGCTGCGGGCCCGGTTCGGCCGCCATCGCCTCCTCCCAGATGGAGGGTGCGTCCAGGCCCTTGTACGGCCGGTCCCCCAGGGACAGGAAGATCCTGACCGCCTCCGGGTCGAGACCCGACCCGGCCCGCCGGGTCAGGGTGCTGCTGGCCAGCGCGATCCCGCCGTACTGGCAGGCCACGTCCGCGTCCTGCGCCACCTGCATGAGCCGCACCGCGAGCGGGATCTGCGTGCCGCGCAGTTCCCCCGGCATGCCGGTGCCGTCCCACCGCTCGTACAGGTGCCGCAGCGACTGCTGGACCGGCCCGGACAGGCCCATCCTGGCGCCGAGTATGCGGGCGACATCGCAGTGGCTGGCCGCCCACTTGCGGAACTCCGCGATACCGCCGAAGGCCGCCCTGGCCATCATCGCCGCCCGCGCCAGCGGTGCGCTGCCCTGGTGAGCGGTCCGCATCGCGGTCGTGATGAGCTCCAGCCGGGACCCGTGAGCCACCGCTATCATCCGCGGCCGAGCCGCCAGCTCATCACCGAAGAACCGCGCGTCGATCTCGCTTTCTGCCGTGCAGCCGGCAAAATGCAGCAGGCCGGTATAGAACACGGTGACCTGGTCGTCCTCTGACAGCCCCGCCGCCTGGGCCATCCGCAACGCGAGCATGGCGGTGCGCAGCCCATGTTCCAGCGGCTGCCCCATCGCCAGGTCCGTGGCCAGCGACAGCACCCCAGCGGCTTCAGCCAGCCGCAACGGGGGAGCAAGCGAGTTCATGCTCACCTGTCCCAGCGTTCGAGCGGCCCCCGGCGAGGCTCGCCCACGGCGAGCTCGCGGACACCGACTGTGATTTTCGCACCAGTATGACACCGCGCCGGGGTGGCCGGGGCGCCGTCGGCAGAGTCAGCAGGTGAGCGGCGTGCGCCCGGCACCGTGTCGTGGTGGGGCTCAGGCGTCGCGGCGGGACCCCGGTCCGGCGGTGCGCAGCTCCCGCGGGAGCGCGAACGTCATGTGCTCCTCCACCGCCTCGACCTCCTCTACCTCGCCGAACCCGTACCCGGCGAGCTTGTCCAGCACCGCGGTCACCAGTTCCTCGGGCACCGAGGCCCCGCTGGTCACGCCGATCGTGGTCACGCTCTCCAGCCAGCGCTCGTCGACTTCCCCGGCGTCATCGACCAGGTAGGCGGCCGCGGCGCCGTAATCCCTGGCCACCTCGACCAGCCGGACCGAGTTCGAGGAGTTCGGCGAGCCGACCACGATCACCAGATCGGACTGGGCGGCGATGACCTTGACCGCGGCCTGCCGGTTCTGGGTGGCGTAACAGATGTCGTCGCTGGGCGGGTCGAGCAGGGCGGGGAAGCGCTCGCGCAGCGCGTTGACGGTCTGGATCGTCTCATCCACCGACAGCGTCGTCTGGGACAGCCAGACCACCTTGGACGGGTCCCTGACCTCGACCTGCGCCGCGCCGCCGGATCCGTCCACCAGGCGGACCCGGGCCGGGGCCTCGCCGGCCGTCCCCACCACTTCCTCGTGCCCTTCGTGGCCGACCAGCAAGATGTCGTAGTCCTTGGCCGCGAACCGCCGCGCCTCGTTGTGCACCTTAGTCACCAGCGGGCAGGTGGCGTCGATGGCGCGCAGCCCCCGGCTCTCCGCTTCTTGGCGGACCTCGGGGGCGATGCCGTGCGCGGAGAACACCACGACCGCGCCGGACGGCACCTCGTCTACTTCCGCCACGAAGATGGCGCCACGCTGCTCAAGCGTGCTGACGACGTACGTGTTGTGTACGATCTGCCTACGCACGTAGACCGGGGGGCCGAACCTGTCCAGCGCCATCTCGACCGCTTGCACAGCGCGGTCGACCCCGGCGCAGTAGCCGCGAGGCTTAGCGAGCAGGACCCGTCGCTGGCTTGAAGACATGACTCCTATGGTAGGTGAGTATGTCCTGGTCCTTGGCAGGCGTACCCCCCCGCCACGGTGCGGCTATTGCGACACACAGGCGGAGGCGCGAAGATAACCCGTCAGGGAACACACGCTGACTATCAGCGATGCACCGGCGCCGCCAGATGCTGGGTACCTACCCGGGCGCCACTTGGTATCCCGTCCTCGAGGGAGAGTGTGACATGCGCGTTCCGCAGGTCAGCGAACGCATCAAGGAAGCCCCGGCCCAGGCTCTGCGCGGCGTCTTCGCCGGCATCGGCCAGCTGCTGCTGATAACCGACAAGCTCAGGAACAAGGCCTCGCACCAGGACGTCCCGCGGGCCAGGAGGCCCGAGGCGTCGGAAACTGTCACTGACACGGCCGTCACCAGCCCGGCCGATCAGGACGCCGAGACCTCGGCGGCGCCCGCCGAGGCGCCCACCGCCGAGGCGGCTCCGGCCGCCGGTACCGAGGCTGCCCCGTCTGCCCCTGCCGCTGCGGCTCCGGCCGAGGCGGCCACCGACGGCGGGACGGTGGCGGCCGAGCCCGCACCGGCCAAGGCGACCACGGCCAAGCCGGCTAGGCGGCGGAGCACCAGGAACTTCGACAAGACCGGCAACGTGCGGCTGCTCGGCGACGAGGCGGACAGCGCCGCCGTCAGCGCCGCGCCGGAGCCTGCCACCGCCGCCGCGCCGGAGCCTGCCACCGCCGCCGCGCAGGAAGCTGCGCCCGCGCAGGCAGCTGCGCCCGAGCCGGCGGCCGCGCCCGAGCCGGCGGCGGCTGCGCCCGAGCCGGTGATCGCCGCCGAGCAGGCCGCCGCCGTGGTCACCGCGGCGCCGCTGCCCAACTACGACGAGCTGTCGGTGGCGTCGCTCCGCGCCCGGCTGCGCAACCTCGACGTCGCGCAGGTCAGGCAGCTCGCGGAGTACGAGCGGACGCACGCCGCCCGGGCCGACGTGCTGACCATGTTCGAGCGCCGGATCGCCAAGCTGGAGGCCGAGGCCTAGTGCCGCTGGATACGTCGGCCGAATCACCCGTTCCAGTCCGCACGGTGCTGCAGCTGGTCGGCGGGTGGATCAGCCGGCTCGGCCGGGTCTGGGTGGAAGGGCAGATCGCCGAGCTCGCGGTGCGCGGCGGCGCGGTGTTCCTGACCCTGCGCGATCCGGTCGCGGCCGTGTCCGTGCGGGTCATCTGCTCCCGGCCGGTGTTCGACGCGGCCGAGCCGCCGCCCGCCGACGGGGCCAGGGTGGTCATCCTGGCCCGGCCGGACTTCAACGCCAACCGGGGCTCGTTCGCCCTGACCGCGCTGGAGATCCGCGCGGTCGGGGTGGGCGAACTGCTGGCCCGGCTGGACCGGCTCCGTCGCCAGCTGACCTCGGAAGGACTCTTTTCACCCGAACGGAAGCGGGCGATTCCCTTCCTCCCCGGCGTGATCGGCCTGATCTGCGGACGCGACTCCGCGGCGCAGCGGGACGTCCAGCAGAACGCCGGGCGGCGCTGGCCAGCCGTCAGGTTCCGGGTGGAGCAGACGGCGGTGCAGGGACCATACGCGGTCGAAGAGATCATCGATGCGCTACGGCGCCTCGACGAGGACCCCGAAGTCGACGTGATCGTGATCGCCCGGGGCGGCGGATCGCTCGAGGACCTGCTCCCGTTCTCCGACGAGGCGCTGGTCCGGGCGGTGGCGGCGTGCCGGACGCCGGTGGTGAGCGCGATCGGGCACGAGCAGGACACGCCGCTGCTCGACTACGTGGCCGACCTGCGCGCATCCACGCCGACCGACGCGGCCAAGCGGATCGTGCCCGACGTCACCGAGCAGACCGCGCTCATCAACCAGCTGCGCGACCGGGCGCGCCGGTGCGTCACCGGCTGGCTCGACCGCGAGACGGCATGGCTGGAGGCGGTCAGGTCCAGGCCCGCGCTGGCCGACCCGGTCCGTGAGATCGAGCGCCAGGCTGAACGGGTGGACGCACTGCTGCAGCGGGCCCGGATGTCGCTGACCGCCAGCCTGGCCCGGGCCAGCGACGACGTGGCGCACACCCAGGCCAGGCTGCTCGCCCTGTCACCCGCGTCCACGCTGCGCCGCGGCTACGCAATCGTGCAGCACCGCGACGACGGCGTGGTCCGCGGCGCGGCCGAGGTGAAGCCGGGTGAGCTGCTGACCGTCCGGTTCGCCGAAGATCAGCTCACCGTGCGGGCCAGCGATGACGGTGCTAACGGATAGGGTTGGGGTCGTGACGGATGGCGCGGACGCGGACCCCCAGCCCCGGAAGGGGTCCGGGGAGACCGCGCGGGAGACGCTCAGCTACGAGCAGGCCCGGGACAAGCTGGCCGCGGTGGTCAAGCGCCTGGAGGCCGGCGGCCTGACCCTGGAGCAGTCACTCGAGCTGTGGGAACGCGGTGAGCGGCTGGCAACGGTGTGCGGAGAGTGGCTGGACGGCGCGCGGGCCAGGCTGGCCGCGGCCATGGCCACCCGCGACGACACGGGAAAGGCCGGAGACGGGGAGGATGCCCCGTTCTGACCCACCCTGCCTGTTTGCCGGCCTCGTGGCTGGGCAGCCCTTGAACAGGCAACAACAAGGTGGGCGCGATGAACCCGGTCGAAAAGGCGATCAGGAAACTAGACGCCGCGCAGCAGCGTCACACGCCCACCGCGTTCGCCTTCGGCGTGGTGAAGAAGTACGGGGACGACAACGGCGGCGTGCTGGCCTCCAACCTGGCGTACTCGGCCTTCCTCTCGCTGTTCCCGCTGTTGCTGATCCTGGTGACGATCCTGGGCCTGATCGCGTCGGTCAACCCGTCGTTCCGGACTCAAGTCCTGAACGCGGTGGCCGACCAGGTCCCGCTGATCGGCAATCAGCTGACGACTAACGTGCAGCAGCTCCAGCGCTCCAGCGTCATCGGGCTGATCGTGGGCGTGATCGGCCTGATCTGGGGCGCCACCGGGCTGGCCCAGGCCGGCCTGTTCACCATGGAGCAGGTGTGGAACCTGCCAGGGCCGGCCAGGCCCGGCTTCGTGCAGCGGCTCGGCCGGGCCGGGCTGTTCCTCTGCCTGCTCGGCGGCGGCGTGATCGTTACCACAGGGCTGGCCAGCCTCACGACCTACCTGCACAACGGGCTCGCGTTCAAGCTCCCGATCGAGCTGGCAACCGCGGCCTTCAACGCGGGCATGTACCTCGGCGCCTTCCGCGCGCTGACCCCGAAGGGCGTGCCGACCCGCAAGCTGCTGCCCGGAGCGATCACCGGCGGCATCTGCTGGACGGTGCTGCAGGTCCTCGGCACCTACCTGGTCCACCACTTCCTGCACAGCGACTCGGTCTACGGCGTGTTCGGCACCGTGCTCGGGCTGCTGGCCTGGATCACCCTGGCCGTCCAGGTCACCGTTTACGCGGCCGAGATCAACGTGGTGCTGGCCCGCCGGCTCTGGCCGCGGAGCATCGTCCAGCCGCCGCTCACCGAGGCCGACCGGGCCAGCATGGCCCTGCAAGCCCTGCAGAACCAGCGGCGTCCGGAGCAGCACGTCGAGGTGACCTTCGACGACCGCGAGCCCGACGGGCCCGAACCGGCCAGGACGCCGCGTACGCCGGACGAGGTGGCCCCGCCCTCGGAGGTCCAGGTCCCGGAGCCGCGCACCGGTCCGGAGGACGTGAGCAGCAGCAGAACGTAGGCGCGGCACTCTACGTTCCAGGCTGGGGCGTGCGGGACCTGAGATTCGGCTGGTGCCTAAGGGACAGCGCCTCCCAGACGACTTGATGCCTAGACGGCGCGATGGCCCATGCGACGTGGTGGCCTCGTATGACGCAATGGCCTCGTACGACGGGGTGGCCCAGTAGGCGGGAGCCGTTAGACGGGGCGGAGGGAGGCGGCTAGCTGGCGCAGTTCGGGCCAGGTGGCGTTGCCGGTGATCACGACGGTGAACCCGGCCGGGCTGGTGAGGTACAGCGACCGCTGGCCGCGGGCCGGGGTGGCGCTGAGGTTCCAGGCCTGCCCGTTGACCGAGGACGGGGGCAGCGCGGCACCGTTGTTGGTCATCCGCCGGACGAACGCCGCGGGGGCCGCATTGGTCTCCTCGAGCGAGGCCAGCAGGCCGTCCGGGGTCACGTAGCCGAGCGCCCAGGTGACGGTGCCCGCGCCGTTGGCGCCGCCCACGGTCAGGCCGGAGCTGACCGGCTGCCAGGACGCGGGCAGGCCGCGCGGGGCGACGGCCGGGTACGGCGCCAGCCGGGCCAGCTTGGCCAGGTCGGCGCGGTAGCTGACGGTGACGGGTTTGGCGGCGTGCGGGGCCGGGATCGCGACCACGACGAGCCCCGCCGCCAGCAGGCAGCCCAGCGCGGTAAGGCCGCTACGCAGCACCCGGTTCGGCACAACTCAGGGTAGCCCGGCCTCCGGGGTAGACAAGGAGGGCTACGGCGTAGCTGCATAGGATCAACTGACGGCCAGCGGAAGGACACCAACCATGACCGCCGAGCAGCAAGCCCACGCGCCTGCCACCCACGCCCCCGACCGCAACCTGGCCCTCGAGCTGACCCGGGTGACCGAGGCCGCGGCGATGGCCGCCGCCCGCTGGGTGGGCCGGGGCGACAAGAACGGGGCCGACGGGGCGGCCGTGAACGCGATGCGGATGCTGATCAACTCGGTGTCGATGCGCGGTGTGGTGGTCATCGGCGAGGGTGAGAAGGACAATGCGCCGATGCTGTTCAACGGCGAGGAGGTCGGCGACGGCACCGGCCCGGCCTGCGACGTCGCCGTCGACCCGATCGACGGCACCCGGCTGTGCGCCAACGGGATGCCGAACGCGATCTCGGTCCTGGCGGTGGCCAACCGCGGCTCGATGTACGACCCTTCGGCGGTGTTCTACATGTCCAAGCTGGCCACCGGCCCGGCCGCGGCCGACCTGGTGGACATCACCGCGCCCCCCGCGGCCAACATCGCCGCCGTGGCCAAGGCCAAGGGATGCGCGCCGCAGGACGTCACCGTGGTCATCCTGGACCGGCCCCGGCACCAGGAACTGATCACGCAGGTCCGCGAGACGGGGGCGCGGATCCACCTGATCACCGACGGCGACGTGGCCGGCGCGATCATGGCGGCCCGCGACGGCACCGGCATCGACCTGCTGCTCGGCATCGGCGGCACACCCGAGGCGATCATCGCCGCCTGCGCGCTCAAGTGCCTGGGCGGGGTCATCCAGGGCCAGCTCGCGCCGCGCGACGACGAGGAGCGCCGCCGAGCGCTGGACGCCGGGCACGATCTGGATCGCGTGCTCACCACCGACGACCTGGTGTCCTCGGACGACGTGTTCTTCGCCGCGACCGGGATCACGGACGGCGAGCTGATGGCCGGGGTCAGGTACCGGGCCGGCGGCGCGACCACGCATTCGCTGGTGATGCGGTCCCGGTCCGGGACCATCCGGCGCATCGAGAGCGAGCACCAGCTGTGGAAGCTCCGCGCCTATTCGTCGGTCAACTTCGGCTGAAGAGGCGGAAGCGGCGGCTCTTCGGCGGCGTGCGCACGGCTAGCTCGCCCCCGAGCACCAGCGCCCGGACCTCGATCACCGGCACGCCGGGCCCGGCCGGCGGGGGCGTGCCGCCCCGCTTGCGGCCCAGGACCATATGCCCGCTCACGATCACCGACACCCCGTCGGGCACGATCAGCCTGAGCCGCCCGCCGAACACCGTCGCGTACAGCTGCACCCGGCTGACCTGCATGATCGCCTGGGTGAAGTCGACCTCCACCTCGCCGAACATGGCGGTCACGGTGAGGTTCTCCGGCACCACCCAACGGCCGTCCCTGCGGGTCGGCCCGAAGATCCCGGCGATGACCTTGCCGCCGTCCAGCCGCACCGGCTGCGCGGACGAGACCGCCAGGTCCGTGGTCAGCTCCGCGAGCTCGCCGAGCGTCCGGGCCGCGATGGCCCGCTGCACCCGTTCGGCATGTTCGTCCGAGGTGAGCCGGCCGTCGCTCATCGCCTCGCCGAGCATGTTCAGCACCCGGTCCCGGTCCGTATCGGAAGCGCGCAGGTCACGAGGGGACGGCCGTGGGCTCATGGGTCAGATTATCCCTCCCCGCGAGCCGAAGGGGCGCGCCGGCGACTGGACTGAGGAGCGACGAAGGAGCGACGAGGGAAGGAGCCGGCTCAAGAGCGCCCCGGAGGCTAGCGGAGCGAGCGGGGCTAGCGGAGCGAGCGGGAGAAAACTGTACGCGGCGGGGTTGAACGTGCTACCCATGGGTGCATGACAGACGGAGCGATCGAAACGGTGATGGAGCGGACACGCCAGGAGGAGATTCGCCTGGTCCGCTTCCTCTACGCCGACCACGGCGGGATCATCCGCGGGAAGGCCGCCGGCACCGCGCGGCTGCGCGAGCGGATGTCCAGCGGCATCGGGCACACGGTGGCGATGATGGCCATGTCCATGCTGGACCAGCTGCAGCCGGTGGCCGGAATGGGCCCGGTCGGCGAGGTCCGGATCGTGCCGGACCCGGAAACGTTCGTCGCTCTTCCCTATGCGCCGGGCGCCGGCGCGATGCTCGCGGACCTGATCAAGACCGACGGGTCGCCGTGGGAAGCGTGCCCGCGGACGTTCCTCAAGCAGGCCCTGGCCGAACTGGCCGGCGAGGGTTACGCGATGCAGGCCGCGTTCGAGCCCGAGTTCACCGTCGGCCATCGGGAGACGTCGCCCGCCGCACCGAGCATCCCGGACCGGCTCATCCCCATCGACGACAGCCTGTGCTACTCCTCCACCGGCTTCCACCTGGGGCACGAGTTCGTCATGGAACTGGTCGCGGCGATGGAGGAGCAGGGCCTGGAGGTCGAGCACTACTACCCCGAACTCGGCCACGGCCAGCATGAGCTCTCCATCAGGCACACCGACGCGCTGCGTGCCGCCGACAACCACGTGCTGTTCCGGGAGACGGTCCGGGGGGTGGCATTCCGCCGCGGCTTGTGGGCGAGCCTGGCCCCCAAGCCGATCCCCGACCAGGCCGGCAACGGCACTCACCTGCACGGCTCGCTCATCGAACTCGGGCCGGAGGGCGCGTCCGGCGGACGCAGCGCGTTCGCCGACCCCACCGACCGCAACGGCCTGTCCCAGGTGGGCTACCACTTCATCGGCGGCCTGCTCGCCCACCTGCCCGCCCTGGTCGCGCTGACCTGCGCCAGCGTGAACAGCTACCGGCGGCTCACGCCGCAGATGTGGGCTAGCGCGTATACCTGCTACGGGATGGACAACCGGGAAGCGGCCATCAGGATCTGCTCGCCGCTGCGCGGCGACCCGGCTAGCTCGGTCCACCTGGAGCTGAAGCCATCCGACTCGAGCGCCAACCCGTACCTGGCCCTCGGCGGGTTCGTCTACGCCGGCCTGGACGGCATCCGGAGCAAGCTCGACCCGGGCGAGGCGGTGAGCGTCGACCCGGCCACTCTCACCGACGCCGAACGGACCGCGGGCAACACGCACCGGCTGCCCGCCTCGCTGAACGCGGCCCTGGACGCCCTGGCCGCCGACGAGATGCTGATGGACCTACTCGGACCGCTGCGCAGCTCGGCCTACCTGGCGGTCAAGCGCTCGGAAGCGGGGCACTTCGCCCACTCCACCGACCCGTACTACGAGTGCTACGAGCACTTCACCAAGATCTAGCCTTCATGATCCTGGCCAGTTCGGGGCACATAGCGCCACGTTCCAAGTCTGAAATCATCCGCCCTGGACGGCAGCTCACCATCGAAACGACGATCCAGCTTTGACCCTGGGCCAGGGTCTTGGCCTGCCCATCGCGGGATCACCCGGCCAAGCCCTGGCTCAACCAGGCACCCTATAAGCCCCGCCGCCCCGCTGCGCGCCTGGGATGGAAGCAGAAGCCCCGGGAGGCGGCCCGCCCACCCACCCTCCGATAGTGCACGGTCCCCGCCGTAAGAACATCCACGCGCCATCCGGCAGCCGACCGCGCTATGCGGCGGGAGAATGTGGCGATGCGCCTGCTTATTGCGATCCAGGGGCCTGACCGGCTAGGCCGGCGGGCGCCCGGTGATGAGCTGACGGCGGGTGTACTCATACAGCCCGTCGAATATCCGGTCGGTGATGGCCAGGGTGTCATGGTCCGAGGCGCTGGTCAGGGCAAGGCCGCGGATCAAGACGTCGAGGCCTGCCGCGGCGGGGGCGTCGTAGCGCTCGTCGGCCAGGTCGGCCTCATGGACGATGCGGCCGATCTCCTCCAGCGCCGGATCAGTGGTCAGCCCGAAGGCGGCCAGCGCGGTTTCGAACGAGCACCGGCCCTGGTGATGTCCCAGCGCGGCCCCGCGCATGTCGAACGGTGTGGCACCGGCGGGGACGGCCGCGGGATCGGCAGGGAAGACGAACTCGGCATCGGGATCGACGAAGCGGCGGATCAGCCAGGCGCACGCGGCCCGGTCGACGTGCACGCCCGGCCGGGTTGCCCACTTCACGCCGGTGTCCGGGCGGTGTCGGCCGCCGCCAGGTGCTCGACCGCGCGGCGGGCGGCTTCCCGCTGCGGACAGGTGAAGAAGTCGCGGGCCTGGATGCGGCGCAGCTCGCGGCGTAGCCGCGCGACGGCCCGCCGCCGCGCCGCCGCATCAGCGGTGCCCACGGCGGCTGCCTGGGCTGCTACCGCCTCATACTCGGCGGCGACTGCGGCCGTCATCCGGTCCGCCACCGCCGACGCGGCGGTGCCGTCGAGCGGGCGGCCCAGCCACACCGTGGCCTCGCCGCCGTGCTCGGTGACTTCCTCGGCGACCCACTCCAGCTGCTCGCGGGTGCGCGGGTCGGCGGGCAGGGCCACCAGCCCGTCGCCGAGCCAGGCCACACCCAGCCGCTTGAGCTTGCGCCAGACAGCCGACCGCGGCGTGGACGGCACGCGCGGCAGCCGGTAGGCCAGCAGCACCCAGTCCTCGGCTTTGCTCATGCCCATCACCCCGCCGGCGAGTCTAACGGAGATGCAACCAGGGTTGCATAAGTGCGACCGTGGTTGCAGAATCATCCGGGTGCGCAGCCGCGAGATCCGCTGCCCCGGCGGCCCGGGAGCGACCAGATGAGGTCCGGCCGGCCCGGCCTGACCGGGGATGCCAGGCTGCTGGTGGCCGGGCAGGGAGTACGAGCCGCCGGGTACGGGTTCACCGCGGTCTTGCTCGGCGCGCTGCTGGCCGCTCGCGGGTTCAGCAGCGTGCAGGTGGGCGTGGTCCTGACGGCGCTGATCGCCGGGACGGCGCTGGCCAGCCTGGCGGTCGGCAGGTACGGTGACCGGATCGGCCGCAGGGGCTGCTACGCGGTGTTCTTCGCCGGCATCGCAGTCGCGGGAGTGGTGGTCGCGGCGGGCGCGCCGCTGTGGGTGCTGCTGGTGGTCGCGCTCACCGGCACCCTGTCCACCGACGTGGTCGACAACGGCCCGGCGACCACCTTGGAGCAGGCGATGCTCGCCGCCGAAGATGCGGGCACCGCCGCGGTGTACGGGCGGTACAACGCGATCGGCGCCGCCGCGGGCGCCCTCGGCTCGCTCGCGGTCACCCTTCCGGGCCTTGGCCCGCACGGGACATCCGGCGCCGTGCACGCCTGGCTGTTCCTGGCCCTGGTCCCGGTCGGCATCACCGGCGCCGTCCTCGCCGCCCGGCTATCCCCCGCCGTCGAAGCCCGCCCGCACGAGGCCTCAGCGCCAGGCCCGGCGGCCCGAGCGCGGTCACGGCTCGGCCCGTCCCGGGCGGTGGTGCGGCGGCTGGCCGGGCTGTTTGCCGTGGACGCCGCAGGCGGCGGCCTGGTCACAACCGGGTTCTTGTCGTACTACCTCGCCGAGCGCTACCACGCTTCGGTGGTCGCGCTGGGCTGGCTGTTCTTCGCCGTCTCGGTGGTGCAGGCCATCTCGGTCGCGCTGGCGCCGCTGCTGGCCCGCCGGTTCGGGCTGATCGCCACCATGGTCGGCACGCACCTGCCCAGCAACATGCTGCTGGCCGCAGCGGCATTCGCGCCGACATTCGCCGTCGCGGCAGTGCTGCTGCTGGCCCGGACCACGCTGTCGCAGATGGACGTGCCCACCCGCCAGGCACTGGTCATGACCGTCGTAACCCCGCCAGAACGCACCGCCGCCGCGGCGGTCACCAACGCCTCCCGGTACACCGTGCGTCCGGTCGGCCCGCTGGTCGCCGGCCTGGTCCAGCAAGTCGCCCTCGGCGCCCCCCTGGTCCTCGCCGGGGCGGTCAAGGCCGGATACGACCTGACCCTGTGGGTCTGGGCCCGGCACCTGGGCCTGCCCCCGGGAAACGGGACCCATTCGCCCGACGCCGCCGGCGCCGTCACTACCGCCTCACCCGGGGAGTCCTCATGATCGTCTGCCTGCGCACCGTCGCCGTCCCGCCCAGATGGCGGGAACGCTACCTGGCCTGGATCGCCGACGGCCGCGCCATCCGGCAGCAGCACGGCATCCTCGGCGAGCTGGTCTGTGAGCCCGCAGAACCCGGTGGTGACACCGTCGTCATCACCATCTGGCCCAGCCACGAGGTATTCGACGCCTGGATCGCCACCCCGCACCGCGACGCTCTTACCGCCAGCGAGGTCCACCAGGCCGTCAGCTACCGGCCGATCACCCGCTACGAGGTGACCGGCGGGTACCTCAACCTGCCCGGCCTGACCACCCACGACCCAGCCCCGCAACCACCGGACACGCCACAGGAGCCGTCATGAAATGGATCACCCGCGCCCGCCCCAAGACTGACCGCATCGCCTGCCCCTGGCTGATCGCGAAATTCATCGACCCTGACGCCGAGATCCTGTACGTCCCCGCCGGCCAGGTGCTAGAGGAGGCGCAGCGCCAGGACGCCATCAGCTTCGACGCGCCCGGCGCCCGCTACGACCACCGCGACGGCAAATGCACCTTCGAGGTCCTCATCGAGGACCACCACCTGGACGATGACCCGGCACTGGTACGCCTGGCCAAGATCGTGCATGCCGCCGACATCGCCGCCGACCTCGGCACCGACCCGGCCGGGCCAGGGCTGCTGGCTATCGGGCTGGGCGGGCTGGACGTCGAACCCGACGACCACCAGCTACTGGCCAAGGGCCGGTTCGTCTACGACGCCCTGTACGCCTGGTGCCAGCGCCAGGTACCCGCCCCGGCATGAGCGGCACCATCGGCTACGACGAACTGCGAGCCGCCACCGTCCGCCAGGTCGCCCAGCTCATGGCCGCCGCAGCCATCACCGCCCCCAATCAGGCGGGCAGCTGTTCCTCGCCGGCAAGCCGAACTTCATGGAAACCGTCATCGCCGACGACCCCGCCACCCGCCGCCAGCTCGCCGCGTGGATGCGAGCCCGGGGCAAGGAACGCCGCGAACGGACCTGGTTCCGCGACGCCGACGCCGCCGACGCCATCTTGTTCGTCGGGCTGCTGCCGGGCTGGTATCCACCCAACTACGACTGCGGCGCATGCGGGTACGCCATCTGCGCCGAATTCCTCCACCACACCAAGACCCTGCGCAGCCAGTCCGCCGAACTCGAATTCATCAGCGTCCCGCCGTAGATCGCCCGGCTCGGGTAGTGCTGGAACAGCGATCTCAGCAGGGCCAGGTGGCCGATCTGCTCTGTCGGCCTGATCTCCAGTTCCCTGCTGGGGTCCACCGGCGGAGCCTCGCCCTTGGTCGCCGCGACGTCGGCTTCGATCTCCGCGATAGACGCCTCGGCTTCTTTTTCCCGGCCGTGCATGATCTGCCAGCGCGGGCTTTCCGGAAGGTGCCGCCGGACGAAGATGATCACCAGCGCGAGGAACAGGCACGACAACGGCCGGGGCGCCGCCCCGGAGGAAGCGGCGCCCCGGTCGGCCGCCCGACCGCGGTGGCCTAGGCGTCCTGGCGGGCGAGCTCGGCGCTGGGCAGGCGGGACGCGCGGACGCCCAGTCCGATGGTGCGCACGAGCACCATGGCGATGGCCATGAAGATCAGGCCGTCGGTGATCGCCGCCACCGTGACCTGGTTCGCGATGGCCCAGCTGACCAGCGGGCCCCGGAACCAGTGCGCCGCCCCGTAGGAGAAGGCGGCCCGGGCGCCGATGACGACGACCCAGAAGATGGCGTAGGGCGCGGCCGCCCGGCTGACCGGCTGGCCGGTCCTCGGACTGCGGTAGACGCCCATCAGGGCCGCGGCGGCCAGGCCGCCGAGCAGGCCGACGACCGTGCCGACGATCTCGACCACCAGGCCCGTCCCGTGGGTGACCGGACGGGAGACGAACAGCGGGATGATCACGGCGGCGGCGATCACCGGACGCAGCAACCGCATCGGCCCGATCTTGCGAGCGGGGCCGACGTCGCTCGCCAGCACCGTGGCCAGCACGACGCCGTTGACGATCATGGCTTCGGCGAGTACGGACAACATGACTTGCTTGCTCCCGGTTAGTGGGGTTTCGCTGACGAACCCACCCTCGCCGGATCCGCCGTTTCGCGAATCGGAGCACGGGCCGGCTCCGGTATGAACCGTCCGGCGCCCGCTAGTACCGCGAAGTCAACCCGGGACTAGTACCTGGGGTTGACGTCCCGGTACCAGCCGCGCCTCTAACGTGAGGTCATGCCCCGCGCGGTCAACTGGCGGCGCGCAGCTTCGGCTTCGCCTGGGCCGACGTGCCGACATTCGTGCTGCTGCCGCCGCAGGCTAGCGCGCCTCCGGCACGGTATTGGATAGCGCGCCTCCGGCACGGTATTGGATAGCGCGCCTCCGGCACGACCTCAGCTGGGGCGCAATCGGTTGCGGAGGGGGCGCATCCTGGGGAGGCGAGAGCGCGGCAACGGAAAAGAATGTGGCGGCGGCGCCGCAGCTCAGCCGGACGCGGACGGGGGCACCGCGTGCTTAGCGTGCATCGCGCGGACGGGGGCACCGCGCGGCGCGGCGCCGCCGCATAGCGTCACGATACAAGCTTGCTCATACATGTACAAGTCGTGATCAGCAAGACACAGCGTTTGTTTCTACCGAACAATCCTCGGATCACTGCCGGTTCCGGCGGGGTTTACGCCAGGGACCTTCGGAATCAGTTGGGGTACAGCGGCTCTCCAGAGTTCTCCGGGATTCAAGTTTCCCCGGGACTAGCAGAGTGCCGCGCTCAGGGTCCCGGGCCAGCGGCGCACCGGACCGGCCTAAGCTGATACAGGCCCGGGATTCCCGCGAGCCAAAGGGGCGCCAGCACTGCCTGGACTGACGAGCGAGGAACGAGCGAGGAGGGAAGGCAGCGCCTCGCAAGGCGCCCCGGAGGCGAGCGGGAAAGCAGAGCGGCGCCTCAAAAGGCGCCCGGAGGCGAGTGGGAGAACACAGTGCCCGAGTTCAGCTACGCGGACCTGCTGCCGCTAGGCCAGGACGCCACCAGCTACCAGCAGCTGACCAGTGACGGGGTGGTGAGTCGTAGCTCGTTCGGCCGCAATTTCCTGGAGATAGAGCCGCAGGTGCTCACCCGCCTGACCGCCGCGGCCATGCACGACGTCGCCCACCTGCTGCGGCCCGCCCACCTCCGCCAGCTACGGTCCATCCTGGACGACCCGCAAGCTTCCCCGAACGACCGGTACGTGGCCCGCGACCTGCTCAAGAACGCGTGCATCGCGGCCGGGGGCGTGCTGCCCATGTGCCAGGACACCGGCACCGCCATCGTGATGGGCAAGCGCGGCCAGCATGTGCTTACCGACGGGCGGGACGAGGAGCACGTCTCGCGCGGCGTCTACGACGCCTACACCACGCTGAACCTGCGATATTCGCAGCTCGCGCCGCTGACCATGTGGGAAGAGAAGAACACCGGCAGCAACCTGCCGGCCCAGGTGGAGATCTACGCCACCGCCGGGGACGAGTACAAGTTCCTGTTCATGGCCAAGGGCGGCGGCTCGGCGAACAAGTCGTTCCTGTACCAGGAGACCAAGGCCGTGCTGAACCCGGCGCGGATGGCCGCGTTCCTCGAGGAGAAGATCCGCTCGCTGGGCACCGCCGCGTGCCCGCCATACCACCTGGCCATCGTGGTCGGCGGGACCAGCGCCGAGTTCGCGCTGAAGACGGCGAAGTACGCGTCGGCGAAGTACCTGGACGGCCTGCCGACGGCCGGCTCGGCGGCCGGGCACGGGTTCCGCGACCGGGAGCTCGAGGAGCAGGTGCTCGGCATCACGCGCCGGATCGGGATCGGGGCGCAGTTCGGCGGCAAGTACTTCTGCCACGACGTGCGCGTGGTCCGGCTGCCCAGGCACGGGGCGTCGTGCCCGGTGGCGATCGCCGTGTCGTGTTCGGCCGACCGGCAGGCGCTGGGGAAGATCACCAGGGACGGAGTGTTCCTGGAGCAGCTCGAGACCGACCCGGCGCAGTACCTGCCCGACGACGTGTCCGTGGCGGACGACAGCGAGGTGGTGGCCATCGACCTGAGCCGGCCGATGGACGAGATCAGGGCCGAGCTGACCAGGTACCCGGTGCGCACCCGGGTGTCGCTGACCGGGCCGCTGGTGGTGGCGCGGGACATCGCCCACGCCAAGATCGCCGAGCGGCTGGACGCGGGCGAGCCGATGCCCGCGTACCTGCGCGACCACCCCGTCTACTACGCGGGGCCGGCCAAGACGCCCTCGGGATACGCTTCCGGCTCTTTCGGGCCGACGACGGCAGGAAGGATGGATTCGTATGTAGACCGGTTCCAGGCGGCCGGCGGATCGCTGGTCATGCTGGCCAAGGGGAACCGCTCGGCCGCGGTGACCGCGGCGTGCAAGCAGCACGGCGGGTTCTACCTGGGCTCGATCGGCGGCGCCGCGGCGCGGCTGGCCCGGGACTGCATCACCCGGGTGGAGGTCCTGGAGTACCCCGAGCTCGGCATGGAAGCGGTCTGGCGGATCGAGGTGCGCGACTTCCCCGCGTTCATCGTGGTCGACGACAAGGGGAACGACTTCTTCGCCGACCCGTCAGGCCCGGTGCTGCAGATCTCGGCACACCCATGAGTACCCGTGTCGAGCATGACTCGATGGGCGAGGTCGAGGTGCCCGCCGACGCCCTGTGGGGCGCGCAGACCCAGCGGGCGGTGGACAACTTCCCGATCTCCGGGGAGCCGATCGGGCGGGACATGATCGGCGCGCTGGCCTCGATCAAGGGCTGCGCGGCCGTGATCAACGGCGAGCTCGGCGTGCTCGACGCGGACATGGCCGCCGCGATCCACGATGCGGCGTCTTCGGTCGCGCGCGGATTGCACGACGACCAGTTCCCGCTGGACGTGTTCCAGACCGGCTCGGGGACCTCGAGCAACATGAACGCCAACGAGGTCATCGCGACGCTCGCCTCGCGCGCGCTGGGCCGCCCCGTGCACCCGAACGACCACGTCAACGCATCCCAGTCGTCCAACGACGTGTTTCCTTCGGCGATCGGCCTGGCCGCCACCAGGTTGCTGGCGCGCGACCTGATCCCGGCGCTGGAGCATCTGGCCGCGGTGTTCGGGGAAAAGGCTTCGGAGTTCGACGGCGTGGTCAAGAGCGGGCGGACCCACCTGATGGACGCGGTGCCGGTGACCCTCGGACAGGAGTTCGGCGGGTACGGGGCGGCGGTCCTTTATAGTGCCGAACGGGTCGGAGCGATCTTGCCCCGGCTCGGTGAGCTGCCCCTCGGCGGGACCGCGGTGGGAACGGGGCTGAACGCGCCGCCCGGCTTCGCCGCACGGGTGATCGGGCGGCTGGCGGCGGACTTCGGGCTGCCGCTGACCGAGGCGCGGAACCACTTCGAGGCGCAGGGCAGCCGGGATGCGCTGGTCGAGGCCAGCGGGGTGCTGCGGGTGGTCGCGGTGAGCCTGTACAAGATCTGCAACGACCTGCGCTGGATGGGATCCGGGCCGCGGGCCGGGCTGGGCGAGATCGCGATTCCCGACCTGCAGCCGGGCTCGTCGATCATGCCGGGCAAGGTGAACCCGGTCATCTGCGAGGCGGTCTGCCAGGTGTGCACGCAGGTGATCGGGAACGACGCGGCGGTCGCGTTCGGCGGCGCGGCGGGCAACTTCGAGCTGAACGTGATGATGCCGGTGATGGCGCGCAACCTGCTGTCCTCGGGTCGCCTGCTGGCGGCGGTGATCCCGCTGCTGGCCGACCGCTGCGTGGCCGGGATCACCGCCTTTCCCGATCGCATGCGGCGCCTGGTCGAGTCGTCGCCGGTCATCGTCACCGCGCTGAACCGTTACATCGGCTACGAGGCCGCGGCCCAGGTCGCCCACGAGGCACTGGAGGGCGGCGAGTCCATCCGCTCCATCGTGATCGCCCGCGGCTACGTGGACCGCGGCGAGATCACCGCGGAGCAGCTCGACGCCGCCCTCGACGTGCTGGCGATGACCGACCGCGAGCGAGCCAAAGGGGACGCGGTGCCGCCTGGACTGACGAGCGAGGAACGAGCGAGGAGGGAAGGCGGCGCCTAAAAGCGTCCCCGGAGGCGAGCGAGCGAGGGAGGGAGGGGGGAAACCGAACAATCCGGCCACGCTTCATTAATGCTTAACCGTCCCCCAGAGACCTTTCAGCCAACACCGTGTATGGTCCGGCTATGCACCCATCGGCGGACACCGGGCGAGTAATCGCCGGGCGTTACCGGCTGCAAGCCCTCATCGGCCGCGGTGCCATGGGCGTGGTGTGGCGGGCCCGGGACCAGCTACTCGACCGCGACGTCGCCATCAAGGAAGTCCAGATCGCGGACACCCTGACCGACGAGGAGCGGACCACCGCCTTCCAGCGGACGCTGCGCGAGGCCAAGACGGCCGCCCGGCTCAACCACCCGGCGGTGGTCACCGTCTACGACGTGGTCGAGGACGGCGGGCGCCCGTGGATCGTGATGCAACTGGTCGACGCGCAGTCGCTGGACCAGGTGCTCGCGTCCTCGGGGCCGCTGTCGCCGCCGCGGGCCGCGGAGATGGCCCGCCAGCTGCTCTCCGCGCTGAGCGTGGCGC
>Ga0207646_10001441_pt1 | contig 29529 bp, 31 predicted proteins | sample KBSK5502metaG_FD_184343 | JGI IMG/M metagenome (GOLD analysis project Ga0207646, IMG submission 184343) | Corn, switchgrass and miscanthus rhizosphere microbial communities from Kellogg Biological Station, Michigan, USA - KBS K5-50-2 metaG... | ecosystem: Host-associated > Plants > Roots >... | reverse complement strand
AGCGAAGAAGGCGTCTCTTCCTGGCCGCAGGCGTCGCGATCGCGGGAACTCTCGCTCTCGTCGCTTACGCCGTGGCGGTCGCCGGTACGCCGACCAACTCGGGGGCTTCCAGACCCGGAGCCGGGTTTGCAGTTACGGCCTGTCGTCCGTCGCAACTCGCGGCCTCGATCGTGTTCCACGGAGGCATCACCGCGGGCGGGTATTTCGGCGTGGCCACGATCCGAAACACCGGTGCCGGGCCATGCGTATTCCCGGCGAACGCGAACGCACCTCTTGTCCAGATCAGTTGGCATGGGAAACCTCGGCCGCTCCGGCAAGTCGCGTTCCGCCCTCCCGACCATAGGCCGGTTCGTCTGCTTCGCCCCGATGCGAAAGCCGCGATCTGGTTGGTCTGGGAGAACTGGTGCGCGAGCCCTCACCTATCACCGGGCCGAGGTGGCCTCGCCCAAGGTCGTCCCCAAATGATCTTCGCCTTCAACTTCAGTCGCCATCTCACGATTACCGCCCCCTATGTCGGTGCGCCCACCTGCCTCAACCCTTCCGGGGCCTCATACCTCCAAGCCAGCCGCCCCGTCCAGGCATAGACCAAGCAGGACAACGCTCGGCTGGGCCAGCGTCCTCTCACCTGACGGGTGGTTTGAGGCGTCACAGCTGCGCGGGTGCTCCGGGCTGCGCGATGCGCCTCTCGATAATGGAAGCTGAGTGGGGCGACGACCTCTGCCTCCGTCGAGAAACCCCGCTCGCCGCCCCGAGCAACCATGCCGTTCGCCCTCTGCCAGCCGCTAGGCGCATCTGGGCCTACTCCGTTGCGAGCGAGCTCACGTCAAGGCCGAAAGCCTTCTTCCACCCTGTGCTCGAGTTCGTGGAACCGCCGTCGCAGCGGCATCTTCGCGGCGTAGCCGCTGCGAAGCGTGTCGAGGGCGCAGGCGAGAAAGCAGGCCGCCCCGAGCGACGTGTTCCAGTTCGCTGCGGCCAGGTCGACCATCGAGCCGGTGGACGGAACGACGTAGCCGGCGACGGCCGAGATTCCGAAGAAGACACACCCGAGGAGATTCACGGCCGGTTGCCACCATCCCTGGCCGCGGCGTACCGGGAGCCAGCCATGCCATCGACGCCGGGGCGAAGCGATGTAGCCGATCGCTCCCGACACGAGGAAGCAGATCGAGCCACGCCAATCCGGGCGCCAGACGAGCTTGTCGTACTCGGAGCTCGTCAGCGCGACGTGCATCGCCTGGTACGTGGTCACGTTGAAGAACAGCGTCCCGGCGGACTGGACGATCGCCGACCACCAGGCAGCGCGTCCGCCGGCCTCCGCGGCGCGCCACCCGATCCAGCCGAGCCAGCTCTGAAGCGCGCCACCCAGCGTGAAGAGGATGGAGCCGACGAAGAAGGTGATGCCGACGGCCCTGTCGCCGACGAGTTGGGCGTAACCGGGGAACGGCCCGATGAAGAAGCAGGCAGACCCGAGCGCGAAGAACAGAGCCATCCAGCGCCGACGCGTCATCAGGGTGATCCTCGCGCACCGCGACCGGCGCTCAAAGCGAAGCGGTCGCGCCCTTCTCAAACGCAACCGCTTCGTAAACGCGGCGCCGCCGCACCTGACCCCGCGTCTACCAACCGTGATTCACGGATGTAAGGCCTCACCCGGGGCAAACGTAAGGTGCCGGTAAGGCGAGTCGTCTACCCCTCTAAGAACCCGGCGGCGAGTTGCGCCCGATGTCGAACAAAACGCTCTGACCTGAGGGCCGCACAAAGAGGGTCTTGCCTTCGATGACGCAACCCGCCGCCGTGCGATCTGTTTTCTACATCGTCATTCGTCTCGTGCCTAGGCAGCCGGGCGCTCGACCTTCGCAGCGCTAGGCGTCCGGTCCGGACTCCTCCGCCTTACGTGGTGACAATTCCCGTCCGTCCAGGGGAGGCTCGGGTTCCGCTTTTGACCTACGAGCAACCCTAGGCTCAGGGACAGACTGCGGCGACGGCACGTTGACTAGCCAGCAACGCCCGGTGATCAAGGGGGCGAGTACGAACCGGGGACGTGCCATCCCTGATCGGCTGCCGGTCAGGCCACAAACACGTTGGCGCTGCAGCCGGCCACGAGCGCACTTCGCCAGTCCTCGACCCCCTCAAGCTGCGGCTGCCTCAGATCGACGCCGACCTCGGGCCATGACTCGAGCCCCAGCGCGTTCGCACCGCCCGCCGAGCCGATTGCGAGCAGGTTGTCCACCGCAAACACGTCGCGCCGGCCGGACTGGCGCCGCGCGATTCCATCGAGCTCCCGCAGCTCCTCGAGTGGGTCGATCCGCACGTTGGAGTCCGATCCGATGCAGAGCCCGATGCCGCGGTGCAGGAGCCGCTCGACGGGCAGGAAGCCGTCACCCAGATTCGCCTCCGTCGTCGGGCAGGCGCAAACGCTCGAGCCCGCCGTCGCGAGCAGGTCGAGCTCGTGCCCGTCGGCATGCGTCGCGTGCACGATCGTGGTGCGCGTGCCGAGGCAGCCGCACGCGTCGAGCAGCTCGATCGGACGCAGCCCGTGCTCGGCGAGGCACTCCTCGATCTCACGCGGCTGCTCGTCCGCGTGGACGTGTAGCGGCAGCTCGTACTCGGCGGCGTAGCGCCCGAGCTCCTCGAGCCAGTCACGGGGACAAGCTCGGACGGAGTGGGGGGCGACGCCCACGCGGATCCCGCCGGCCTGCAGTTCCTCCAGCTCGCGCAGGTACGCGGCCACGGACTCCTGCCGAAAGCGCTCGATCCCACCACGCGCATAGGCCACGTGCAGGAGGACGAGTTCGATTCCCGCCTCAGCGGCCGCCTCGGCCGCGGCGCGTCCTTCTTCGAGCCCGAGGTAGTGGAACTCGCCGACGGCGGTGTAGCCTGCGGCGCGCAGCTCGCGGTAGACGGCGACGTACTCTCGCCGAACGCGTTCCGGCGTCTGGGCCGCCGCAAGCTCGAGCATCGTCTCGCGCCACGCCCAGAAGTCGCCGCCTTCGGTGCGCCCGCGCAGCGCCCGCTGAAACGCATGGCAGTGCGCGTTCACGAAACCCGGGATCCGCGGTGACTCGGCCACGGCGAAGAGCATACGAAGCGGCCGCCCGTATCCTTCGCTACATGGCGACTCGCGCCGTCTCACCGCCGCTCACGCAGATTCCGAACGCGCTCACGATCGCGCGCTTCGCTCTGATCCCACTTTTCGTCGCGCTCATGGTGCAAGCGGGACACCAGGCGAGCTGGCCGGCAGGCGTTGTCTTCGGCATTGCCGGGATCACGGACCAGGTGGACGGCTTCCTCGCTCGCCGCTGGCACGTCGAATCGCGTTTCGGCAGGCTCGCCGATCCGCTGGCCGACCGGCTGATGATCGACTCCGCCGTGATCTGCCTCGCCGTCTACGACCGCCTGCCGTGGGTTGGGCTCGCCGTCATCGTCGGGCGCGACGTTCTCCTGCTTCTCGGTTCGGCCGTGCTCGCTCCTCGCGGCCTCGAGGTCGAGGTCAACACCGTCGGCAAGGCAGCGACCTGGGTGCTCTACGCCGCGATCTTCTTCCGCATCGTGATCGACCCGGCGACGAAGTGGCCGCTCTACCTCTTCTGGGTCGGCATCGTGCTCGCCGTCATCGCCGGCGTGTTCTACATCCAGACCGCGCGGAGAGAACTGCGGCGATGAAGGCCGTCGTCATGGCCGGGGGAGAGGGCACGCGGTTGCGGCCCCTGACCTCGAACCAGCCCAAGCCGATGGTGCCGATCGTCGGCAAGCCGTGCATGGAGCACATCGTCGAGCTCCTCAAGCGCCACGGCTTCGAGGACGTGATCGTCACCGTCGCGTTTCTGCCGCAGGCGATCCGGAGCTACTTCGGCAGCGGAGAGGCGCTCGGCGTGGACATCGGCTACTCGGTGGAGGAGTCGCCGCTCGGCACCGCTGGCTCGGTGAAGCGCGCAGCCGGGAGGCTCGACGACACGTTCCTCGTCATCTCGGGCGACGCTCTGTGCGACGTCGACTTGACGGGGCTCGTCGAGGCTCACCGCGAGAAGGGCGCCTCCGTGACGATCGGGCTCAAGTCGGTCGAGAACCCGCTCGAATTCGGGATCGTCGTCACCGACGAGGACGGGCGAGTGGAGCGGTTCCTCGAGAAGCCGTCCTGGGGCCAGGTCTTCTCCGACACGATCAACACCGGCATCTACGTGCTCGAGCCGGAGGTGCTGAAGCACATCCCGCAAGACCGGCCGTACGACTTCTCGAAGGAGCTGTTCCCGCTGCTGCTCGAGATGGGTCGACCGATCTACGGACACGTCTTCGACGGCTACTGGCAGGACATCGGGAACCTCGACCAGTACCGGCAGGCGAACTTCGACGCGCTCGACGAGAGCGTGCGGCTCGAAATCGACGGGATCCGCATCCGCGGCAACGTCTGGCTGGGGGACGGGGTGGACCTCGACGATCTAGACGCGATCGCGGGACCGGCGTACCTCGGCAACTACTGCCGGATCGCGCGCGGTGCGCACATCGGTCCGTACACGGTGCTCTCCACGAGCGTCACCGTTCGCGAGCGCGGCCGCGTCGTCCGCTCGATCGTGGACACCTCCACCTACATCGGCCGCAGCACGGAGGTCTCGGGAGCGATCGTCGGCCGCAGCTGCGACCTACGCGCGCACGTGCGGCTGCACGAAGGTGTCGCGATCGGCGACGAGGTCACCGTCGGCGCCGAGAGCGTGATCCTCCCCGGCGTCAGGATCTACCCGTTCAAGGACGTCGAGACCGGCTCCCAGCTGCACGAGAGTCTCATCTGGGAGTCGCGCGGCACGACCCGCGTCTTCGGCAAGCACGGGGTTTCGGGGATGGTGAACGTCGATCTCACGCCGGATGTCGCGGTCCGGCTCGCCGCCGCGCTCGGAACCGCGCTCAAGCGGGGAGCACGCGTCGTCGCAAGCCGAGAGGGCGCAGCCGTCTGCCGGATGATCAAGCGCGCCATGATCTCGGGCATCTCGTCCACCGGCGTCCACGTCGCGGATCTCCGCGTCAGCCCAGCGGCCGTCGCGCGGCATCTCGTCAAGTCGGAGGCGTACGACGCCGGCTTCCACGTCGGCATCAACCCAGCCGACCCGGAGGTGATCCGGATCCAGTTCTTCGAGCCGCTCGGAGTCGAGATGAGCGCCGCCATGCAGAAAGAGGTCGAGAAGCACTTCACGCGCGGTGAGCTCCGGCGCGTCGCTGCCGGCGAGGTCGGCGGCATCTCGTATCCCGCGCGGGTGCGCGAGACCTATGCGGCCGAGCTGCTCTCGACGATCGATGCAGCCGCGGTGCGCGAGCGCCGCTTTCGCATCGTCGTCGACTACGGGTTCTCCGGAGCCTCGTACGTGCTTCCGCTCGTGCTCGGCCCGCTCGGCGTGGAGGTCGTCGCCGCACATGCCTTCACCGGTGAGGGGCCCGAGTACACCGACGCAGCCCCTGGTCTCGCGGCCTCGATCGGCCAGACGAAGCGACTCGTGCCCGTCGTCGGCGCCGATCTCGGCGCAGTCTTCGATCGCTCGGCGGAGCGGCTCCACCTCGTGGACGAGCAGGCGCACGAGGTTCCCGTCGAGCAGGCGCTCCTCCTGTTCCTCCGCCTGCTCGGCTCGAACGGCCGCCGCGGCAAACTCGCCTTTCCGGTGACCGTGACGAGCCAGGTCGAGAAGCTCGTGGAGGATTCGCAGCTCGAGGTGGTGCGGACGCCGACCTCCCTGCCGGAACTGACGCGCGTGGCTGCCGAGGGGGACGTGGTCTTCGCCGGAGCCGTGGGCGGCGGCTACGTCTTCCCCGAGTTCCTGCCGGGCTACGACGCGGTCGCGAGCCTGGCGAAGCTGCTCGAGCTGCTGGCACCCGTCAACCGGCCGCTGTCAGAGCTGGTGGCCGAGCTGCCGGAACCCACGCTCGTCCACCATCAGGTGCCCTGTCCGTGGGCGCTCAAGGGTCTCGTGATGCGCGTGCTGAACGAGCGTCTCGCGGGGCGCGACGTCGACCTGACCGACGGGATCAAGCTGTTCGACGAGCGCGGCTGGGCGCAGGTGCTACCGGACCCCGACGAACCGCTTCTCCACCTGTATGCCGAGGGCGAAACCCGCGAGGAATCGGACGAGCTCGCCCGTGAGCTGCGCGCCCTGGTCGACGAGATCGAACAGGGAGAGGCCGCGGCGGCGCGCACCTAGCGCTTTTGCTCCAGCCGAGGCCAAAGGCTAAAGTTCAGCTTCACCCTCGCTGAGGGTCCCCGAAACCGGAGAAAGGGCACGATGGAACCGCTCCCGGATCTTGCGACGCTGTCCGACGAGAACCTGAAGAAGCTCATCGACGACCTCACGCGCGAGGAGCAGGAGGTCTCGTACCGTCGGCGGCTGCTGCACGGAAAGATCGACATCCTGCGGGCCGAGCTCGTCGCCCGACTTCAGGAGACGCAGGGGAAGAGCGTCCTGGACGCGGTCGACGTCGACTCGCTGACAGACATCCTCACCGGCAAGGCTGCGCCGCCTGCCTGATGGCGCACGTCTACTGCCCTGAGTGCGGGTACAACAACCCGGAGTCCGCGCACTTCTGTGCGAAGTGCGGTGCGGCTCTCGTCGTTCCCGAGGAAGGGGAGTCGACCGAGGCATTCGACGCTCCCGAGATGCCCGACAACCTCGATCCGATCGAGGATTTCGGTATCCATGGGGCCGGCCTCATCGTCCGCTCGGGCGGCGGCCGCGCGGGGGAGACGTTCGCCCTCGAGGACGGCCCGACGACGATCGGACGCTCGCCCGAGTGCGCGATCTTCCTCGACGACGTCACGGTGTCCCGCAAGCACGCCGTCTTCACGAAGAACGGCGACCGCTGGCATCTCGAGGACCAGGGCAGTCTGAACGGGACCTTCGTCAACCGTGATCGCGTCGAAACCGCGGATCTCTCGGACGGCGACGAGATCCAGATCGGGAAATACCGGCTCACCTTCCTGCAGAACTGATGGCCATGACGGAAGCCCCATCACGCCGCCGGCTCCTCACGATCGGCACTGTTTGTAACCGGCTCCAGGACGAGTTCCCCGACGTCTCGATCTCCAAGATCCGCTATCTCGAGGACCAGGGGCTTCTCACTCCGCGGCGGACACAGGGCGGCTACCGGCTCTTCTCCGAGGACGACGTCGAGCGCCTCGAGACGATTCTCCGTCTGCAGCGTGATGAGTTCCTGCCGCTCCGCGTGATCAAGGAGGAGCTCGAGGCGGGAGCAGGCAAGCAACGACAACGGCAGCGGCGACGGCGCAGCGCCGTCGACGTGGGGGAGGAGGAGCTCGACCTCGCAGAGCTCTGCGACCGCGCCGGTGTCACTGCCGACCGCGCCCGCGAGCTCGAGGCGTTCGGGCTGCTCGAGTCGCGTGTCGAGGATGGACAGCGGATCTACGCCGAAAGCGAGGCGGACATCGCCGCCGCCTGCGAAGCGCTCACTCACTTCGGGATCGGGCCGCGCAACCTGCGTGCCTTCCGCACCGCGGCCGACCGCGAGAGCAGCCTGCTCGAAGCGGTGATCGGGCCCGCCCTGCGCTCGCGCAGCGCCGAACGCCAGCAGGCCGCGCTGGGCGACCTGCAACGGCTCGGGCAGAGCGCGCAGGAGCTGGCCGACCTCCTGCTCCGACGCAACGTGCGCCACCTGGTGGAGTAGCCTCGCGCGCGTGGCGGAAATCGATCTCACGACATTCGTGCGCGAGGTCCCGGACTTTCCCCAGCCCGGGGTCGGCTTCAAGGACATTTCGCCGCTGCTCCTCAACGCCGAAGCCCTCCAGCAGGCAATTGGGCGGCTCGCCGATTGGACGCGCGAACGCCGGGCCGACCTCGTACTCGGCGCCGAGGCCCGGGGCTTCTGGCTCGGTGCTGCGGTCGCGGTCGAAGCGGGCTGCGGCTTCGTCGCGGCACGACGGCCGGGCAAGCTCCCGCCGGAGACCGTGTCCGCGAGCTATGCCCTCGAATACGGCAAGAACTCGCTCGAGGTAGCTGCGGACGCGATCGGCCGCGGAGCTCGGGTCGTCATCCACGACGACGTGCTCGCGACCGGCGGAACGGTGGAGGCGATCGCCGGTCTCGTCGAGCAACTCGGCGGCCACGTGGTGGGCGTCAACTTCGTGATCGAGCTGTCGTTTCTCGGCGGCCGCCAACGGCTCGAGAAGTACGACCTCTACTCGCTGATCACGTACTGAGGGCTAAGGAGACGCGTCTCAGCGTCCGACGTTGTCTCTACAACGTCGCCATGTACGACCCGCTCACCAGCCGTTACGCCTTTGCCTGCCCCAGCCGCGGGGAGACGCACGTGCTGCTCTCGGCCTTCCGGAGCATCGAACAGCTTCCTGGCGCGGCCCATCCGGCGGTCTTCCGCGTCCGCTTCGACTGCGGGTGTGGGGAGGAGCACGACGGCCTCCTCACGCACGACGAGCTCGACTGGGCGCCGCTGGGCCTTGGGGCGGGAGAGTTCCTCAACCTCATGACGGCTCGCCTCGATCCGGTGGGCGCAGAGCTCGGCGAGCTTGCCGCCGGACACATCAAGCGCGGCGAGTGGCCGTGGAGCTTCTTCTGCTACCCCGAAGAGCAACCGCGCCCCGTCTTTCCGTCCTCGTTCACGCTGCTGGCGGCGACGGACGGGACGGTGGGGCTTGCCGTGCGCTGCCCGAGCTGCCGCCGGTTGTCGCTCAACCTTGTCTCGCATCCACACGTCGACGTCCCGTTCCACAACGACCGCGAGATAGGGGTGGTGGAACACATGTTCGCCGAGGACGCGATCGCCACGCTCGACGAGTTCCGCACCGAGTTGTGGTCTGCCTCGTTCGACGCCCGGAGGCTTGCTCTCGAGTAATCGGGGTACGTGCGCATCTCGAGGTGGGACTCCGTCGTTACCACTTGCATCGGGCAACGGAACGAGGTGAAAGAGAATGCGCAGGTACGGCATGTACGACGCATCCCGCGGGCTGACGCTGGCTCTTGCTGCGGCGCTGGCGGGACTCGGACTCTGGGGCGCTTCCCAGGTCGGAACCCAAACACCTGGACGCTTCTGGCTCGCCATGGCGGTCGTCGGCGGCTCCGGGCTTCTGATCGCGCTGGCGAATCACGTCGGTACCTGGACGAAGGGACTGAGGCTGCGGCTGTCGCCGAGCACGTTCGTCCTCGCGTTCGTACCGGTCCTCATCGTCGTGGGCTGGCTTCTGATCGCGAACCAGCCGGGGAACGGCTGGGAGGAGGGGCGGATCGACTCGTGGAGCAACTCGATTGGCATCCTCGGTCCAGTGCACTCGATCGGCCTGTGGCGCGGCGTGCTTGCGTTCGGGTTCGGGCTCATGCTCGGCATGGCCCTCGACGGCGTACCGGCGCCGGCTGAAGAGGCCGCGCCGGCGTACGCGGGGCAGGCAGGCGCCGCGCGGACGACCACGGCCGACGAGCCGGTCACGGCCGAGCGCCGTTACGCGGCCGAGCCTGGTCTCGCGGCTCCGCCCGCTACTCCCGCCGAGGAGACCACGCGGACGCGGACGCCGACTCGCTGACGATTGAGGATCCGCGGTCGCCTCTCAAACGGGTGAGGCGGCCGCGGATCCCTACCGGGAGGGATCACGCTAACGGGGTAGGTCCCCCGATATACAGGACCGGGATGAATGTCTTGGCCCAGAAGACGACCCGGCGGGGGGCGCGCCTCTTAGTTGCACACCTTCGGAGTCTCGATCCGCATGCCATTCAGGCGCAGGAGCGGCTCGAGATGCGCCTCGGCCACGAGCTCGCGCGCAAGCTCGTCTTCGCCCTGGCCCCGCATAGGCCGGGCCGCAGAGCGGCCTAGGGCTGCGAGCGCCGGCGGCTCGGCCGCCGCCGAGGCGTCTCCTCGCCCCGTAGGCGCACGAAGAGCCAAATCCCCGCGAACGACACCAGCGCGATCACGATCGCCGTCGCGCCGTTCTCGCCGATCGCGAGGAGGCCGAAGTAGATGAAGATGCCGAGGCCGACCGCCCAGATGAGGGCGATCACGCCGTGATCGATGTGCGGCGGACGAGGCGGGTGCATCGCCGCGATCGTAGTCGAGGTGAGATTGCCGCGCCGCAGAAGGTGGGGCGGACCAAAAAAATTCGCCGAGCCGGTCGCGGTTTCGTCCACAACCCCGACTGACTTTCCGCTTCGGCCCTTGCGGGCCGCCTCGTACAGCCTCCCGGTGTTGCTTCGTCCTACTCCCGCGCCGTGCTCGGCGCAAGAGGGAATGTATGGCCTCTTGGGACACGGCGCAAGGGGTCGCAAAACGGAAAATGCCGCAATTTGCGAACGTTGAATAATCAACATTTCCACAGCACTCTGTGCATCCTGTGGATAAGTCCGTTCCGGGCGCTTCGGCGGTATCGGAGAGTGACGACGATGCCGGCTAAACGGGGCGAGCGCCATTGCGACTCCCCACGATGCGGCGGCTGCCGCGAATACGTTGACCACCATGACCTCCTGCGACGACGGGACGGGGACGTCAGCGCAGGTCTGGGTGATCGCCGCGAGCCGCGTCTTCGTCGTACAGGGGAAAGATGTCGAGGAGCGGCCGAGGCATCACGCCAGCAGAGTACTCGGGTGGGTCAGCCGGGGAGGGGAGCGCCGGCCAAGTGTCGTCTCCTGCTACTTGACATAACATTGCTTATCGTGCGTCGGACTTGACCGGCAAGGGGTCGGCGTGTTTCGGTAGCTTCACCAAACGGGAACGACGTCCAGGAGCGCCGATTGAGGGGGATCAAGTAACAACCGTCGAGATTGAGTCGATCCTCGCCAGTGAGGAGCTCGTAACGCTGCTCGAGGCGTCGGAGTCGAGCGGCCAGCTCCGACAGGTCGAACTCGTCGAGGTGCTCGAACCGCTCGAACTCGATCCGCTCGAGACGGACGCCGTCTACCAGGAGCTCGACCGCCGCGGCATCGAACTGCTTGCGGAGCCCGAACGAGAGGCCGAGCCGGAACCGCCGCGCGAGAAGGCGCCGCTCGTGACCCAGGCGTACGAGACCACTACCGACGCGCTGCAGCTCTTCCTGCGGGAGGCCGGCCGGCACCATTTGCTCACAGCCGCACAGGAGGTCGAGCTGGCCAAGCGGATCGAACGCGGCGACGGGGCTGCGAAGCAGCGGATGATCCAGTCGAATCTTCGCCTCGTCGTCTCGATCGCGAAGAACTACCGCAACCAGGGTCTCCCCTTCCTCGACCTGATCCAGGAAGGCACGCTCGGCCTTATTCGCGCCGTCGAGAAGTTCGACTGGCGCCGCGGCTACAAGTTCTCCACCTACGCGACCTGGTGGATCCGCCAGGCGGTCGCCAGAGCGCTCGCCGACAAGGCGCGCACGATCCGCATGCCGGTCCACATCGTGGAACGGATGCAGAAGATGAACCGTGCCGAGCGGACCCTCTGGATGGAGCTCGGCCGGGAGCCGACGCTCGACGAAATCGCGAACGAGGCCTCGCTGCCCATCGAACAGGCGCGCGAGGTCCGTGCCGCTGCCCGGGCCTCGGCAAGTCTGGATCAGCCGGTCGGCGACCAGGAGGACGCAGTCTTCGGCGACTTCGTCGCCGGCGACGAGCCGCTGCCCGAGGAGCGGGTCGAGGGCGCGCTTCGCAGTCAGGCGCTCGCCGTCGCCCTCCAGGCGCTGTCCGAGCGCGAGCGGCAGGTGCTCGTCCTTCGCTACGGGCTCGTCGACGAGGAGCCGAAGACGCTCGAGGAAATCGGCAAGCGGCTCGGACTCACGCGCGAGCGCGTCCGTCAGATCGAGCTCGACTCACTCCGTCGCCTCGCGAACCTCCGCGAGATGCAGATGATCGCTACCTAGCCCGCGAGTTCTTACTCGGCGCGGAGGTAGTGCTCGAGACCAGGCGCAGCCTGCCGGAGCTCGCGCAGCGCCCGGGTCTCGAGCTGGCGGACCCGCTCGCGCGTGATGCCGAGCTGGTTCCCCACCTCTTCGAGGGTCTGGGGAGACTCCCCGTCGAGGCCGAAGCGAAGCGAGAGCACGCGCCGCATACGCGGGTTCAGCTGCTCGAGCGCGCCGGCGAGCTCCTGCCCTCGCGCGTGCTCGGCTGTTTGCTCGTGGGGCGCGAGCGAGTGGACGTCTTCGATCAGATCGCCGTAGAGGCTCTCGCCGTCACCGACGGGTGTCTCCAGACTGACCGGGTTCTCGACGAGCTCGAGTAGCTCGCGCACGCGCTCCTCGGACTGTTGGGTCTCGCGTGCGAGCTCGGCGAGCGTTGGCTCGTGGTTGAGCTTCTGCGCCAGCTGGCGCCGGGCGCGGAGCAGCCGCCGCACCTGGTCGGCGACATGCACCGGCAGCCGGATCGTCCGCCCCTGGTCAGCGAGTGCACGGGTGATCGCCTGGCGGATCCACCAGGTCGCATAGGTGGAGAGCTTGAAGCCAAGGCGGTAGTCGAACTTCTCGACGGCGCGGATGAGGCCGAGATTCCCCTCCTGGATCAGGTCGAGCAGCGGGACGTTGGCCTTCGTGTAGTTGCGCGTGATCGCCATCACGAGCCGCAGATTCGACTCGATCAGCCGCCGCTTGGCCGCCTCGTCGCCCTCGTCTTTCCGGCGCGCGAGCTCCCGCTCTTCCTCGCGTGTGAGCAGCGCGCCGCCGCCGATCTGGCGCACATACAGCTTCAGCGGGTCCGCCGCCGGCGCGTTTTCGGCGGCTGAGCCCTCAGCCGCAAACGAATGTTCCATCGCGCTCTGTATCGGCTTTTGGGGGATTCGGCTTTAGAAACCCCTAACTCCCTGCCGATACCGTCAGGAGGGACAAGTACGTTCATAGAGAAGCAGCCTCGTAAACCACCATGTGCGGCATCGCTGGATATAGCGTCTCACTGCGGAGCAGCGTCGATCGGACGCTCGCCGCGCAAGCGCTGCTCGCCGGAATCGCCGATCGCGGCGCCGACGCAGTCGGATACGCATATCGCGGCGGGCACGACACCTATCCGGTCGTCACGAAGCAGCGGACGGCCGCCAGCCGGCTGCTCGAGCGCATCACGGTGCCGGCGCACGCGGAAGAGCTCCTCATCCACGTCCGCGACTACACGAAGGGCCATCCGTCGATCCCGGCCAACAACCATCCCGTTCGACACGGCCCGGTCGTCGGGATTCACAACGGGATCATCGTCAACGACGACGAGTTGCTCGCACCCTATTCCTGCGCCCGCGCCGAGCCGCGAATGACCGTCGACTCCGAGGCGATCTTCGCCCTCGCGGCGCACTCGCGCAACGATCCGCGCGCGCTCGAGGAGCTTGCGGGCTCCATGGCGACCGCGTGGCTCGACCAGCGCGAGCCGGGAACCGTCTTCGCCGCCCGCGGCGTCTGCCGACCGCTCTGGCTCGGCCGCGGCCGCAACGAGGTCTTCTTCGCGTCAACGCGCACGGCGCTCGAGATCGTCTCCGAGTACACGGGCGTTCGGCTCCGGATGAGCGAGGTGCGCGACGGCACGTTCTTCGCACTGCGAGACGGCCGCGTCGCCCATACCTCCCGCTTCCGTCCCGACCGCACCTACGTCGAAGAGAAGGCCCTGCCCGCCGTTCGGGCACCGGGCCAGAGCGCGTACTGCATCGCGCGCCTCGCGGCGATCGCCGCCGCGGCTGCCTAGCTAGCGCCGCAGCGTCCCGTCGCTCGCGACGTCCCGGCCCTGCTCCGTGAGTCGCCGGCGGACGAGGAACTGGAACGTCGACCACGCTCCACGCCGCGCCTCGAACATCCGATAGACCTGCCACTCCGTCAGGAGCGAGTCGTCCTCTCGCCGCGCCTCGGCCCAGTCCGCGAACTTCGGCAGGCGGCCGAGCCGCTCGGCGAGCGCGACCCCCTGGTCGACGGCCCGCTCGAGCCTCTCCTCCCCCACCGGCACGTCGAACCCGGCCTCGCGAAGCGCATTCGTAAGCGAGCCGAATGTGTGCCAGTAGAGCGACTTGGAGGGCAGCCGGCCCTTGTGCTCGTCGATGTCGCGTGCGGTGGGTGGACGACCGAGCTCCTCGCCGAGCGTCCGCAGGAGGCCGAGCAGCTCGTCGCGAGTGGCAAACCGGCGCGGAACGAGCCCGGCGGCACGCTTCGCGGCGTTCCAGGAGCCAAAGTGCTCGATCACCGTCTGCGGATGCACGGCCGTCTCTTGGTCGGCAGCGAACTCCCGCATCGTGGGCGAGCGTCCGAGGCGCTCGGCGCAGGCAGCGATCTCCGCCACGATCTGCTCGTCCGTGTAGCGCTTGCGGATACCAGCCTGGAAATCCGCAAGCTCCAGCGGATCTATCGAGGCGAGCGCCCGATAACGGGGCTTCTCGGCCATGTCAATAAGTGTAGAGCAAATTGAGGAATACGCAAGTAGTTCCGTGCAGGCGTGTCTGGACTACGCTCGCCGGATGCGTGCCCGTCCCCCACTCGCGCTTGAGATCGCCGCGGCGCGCGGCGTGGCCGCACTCTCTCGACGCCTCGGTGCGGGCGGCGGCACGACGATTCCGGGCAAGCTCCTGGCCGAGCTCGACCGCGGCGCGATCGACCGCCTCGCTGCACGCCTCCCGACGGGAACAGCCGTCGTATCTGCGACGAACGGCAAGACCACCACGACCGCGATGGCGGCCGAGATCCTTCGCCCCGGGCACCGGCTCGCCCACAACGCCGCGGGCGCGAATCTCGTTTCGGGTGTCGCGTCCGCGCTGCTTAGTGCCGGGGATGCCGACCTCGGGCTGTTCGAGGTCGACGAGGGCGCTCTGCCCGAACTCGTGCAGCGTCTGCGGCCGGTAGCGGTGTGTCTCGGCAACCTCTTCCGCGACCAGCTCGACCGGTACGGCGAGCTCGAGCTCGTAGCCGAACGCTGGCGGGACGCGATGGGATCCCTGCCGGCGGAGGCGCGGCTCGCCTACAACGCCGACGATCCGCAGCTTGCTGCGGTCGGCGAGGGGCATGCGAGTGGCATCGCCTTCGGCCTCGACGATCCGCGCGTCGCCCGTCCGTCCCTGCAGCACGCGGCCGACTCGAAGTACTGCGTCCGCTGCGGCACGCCGTACGACTATTCCGCCGCCTACGTCGGTCACCTCGGCGACTACCGCTGCCCCCGTGGCGACCACGCCCGCCCGGCTCTGGACGTTGCCGCACGGGAGGTCTCCCTCCAGGGACTCGAGCGTGCCGCATTCCGGCTCGACACGCCGGAAGGGTCACGGCGGATCGAGCTCGGTCTGCCCGGGCTCTACAACGTCTACAACGCGCTTGCGGCAGCCACGCTCGCGCGGGCGCTCGGTGCGGAACTCGACGAGATCGCTGCCGGCCTCGGGCGCTTTTCCGCAGCGTTCGGCCGCTTCGAGCGGATCGCCGTCGGTGGGAAGCACATCCTGCTGCTTCTGATCAAGAACCCGGCGGGCGCGAACGAGGCTGTGCGGACGCTTGTCGACGGCGGCCCGCCGCGCGCCATGGTCGTCGCGCTCAATGACGAGATCGCGGACGGGCGCGACGTCTCGTGGATCTGGGACGTCGACTTCGAGCCGCTCCTGCCGAACCTCGAGACCCTCGTGGCGAGTGGTGGTCGCGCCGCCGAGCTCGCCCTCCGCTTCCGCTACGGCGGCCTCGATGAGCACGCGGTCGAGGTCGAAGCCGACCTGGGAGACGCGCTCGACCGCGGGCTCGAGCTGACGCCCAACGGCGGCGAGCTCGTCGTCCTCCCCACCTACACGGCGATGCTCGGCCTGCAGCGGCTTCTCGCCTCCCGCGGGCTCGCGAAGCCGTACTGGGAGCGCTCCGGATGACGGCGATTCGCGTAGGGCACCTCTATCCGGACTACCTCAACATCTACGCCGACCGCGGCAACATCGCCGTGCTCACGCAGCGCGCGGCCTGGCGCGGCCACGAGCTCGAGGTCACAGCGCTGGGAATGGGAGACGCAATCGCTGTCGGCGAGCACGACCTCTATTACGTCGGAGGCGGCCAGGACCGGGAGCAGCTACTCGTCGCCGAAGATCTCTCGCGGAAGGCGGAGGCGCTGCACGCGGCGGTCGAAGGCGGAACGGCCACGCTCGCCGTATGCGGCGGCTACCAGCTGCTCGGCCGCGGCTACCGCGGCTTCCACGGCGAGGACATGCCGGGCATCGGCCTCCTCCCTCTCGAGACCGTCGCAGGCGAGCGCAGGATGATCGGCGACGTGCTGATCGAGTGCGAGCTCGAGCCCGGAGAGAAGCGGACGCTCGCCGGATTCGAGAACCATGCCGGGCGCACCCATCTCGACCCTGGTGCCGAGCCGCTCGGACGCGTCCTCGCGGGCTTCGGCAACGACGGAGAAAGCGGCTTCGAAGGTTGTCGCGTTGGACGCGTGATCGGCACCTACCTCCACGGCCCCCTGCTGCCGCGCAACGCGTGGCTCGCCGACTGGTTGCTGGCGCAGGCGCTGGCGCACCGGCTCGGCAGCGACGAGGCTCCCGAACTGGAGCCGCTGTCGGACGAGCTGGAAGGCCGGGCCCACGAGGTGTCAGCGGCGCGGGCTCGCTCCCGCGGCGGCCGATTCGACGCCTAGCCCGTCTGCGCGATCTTCAGCACCTTCTCGACAGCGACCCGCAAAGGCTCGGGCACCTCCCCGTTGCCGCGGTACCTCTGCCACGCCTTGTGCGGCTTGCGGCCTCGGGTGCTCGCCCTCATACCCGAGACGGTCTCGAAGTCGGGCGTGAGAACGACGGTCCGCCGGCTGCCGGCGACCTCGCGGATCTGGCGATTGACGACGCGCTCGGATTCGACGGGCGGTACGCCGCGCGGTGCGTCGCGGTCGTGGACGACCACGTACGGGACGCTGCAGGCGTTGGCGACGCGCGCGAAGAGCGGCATGTTCCCCTTGCCGCCGCACTCGAGCACGAGGATCCCTTCCTTGTCCGCATCGACGCCGAGCGCGTCGAACACCAGCGGGAACGTCAGCTTCTCGGTGCGCCCCTCCACGAGCACCGCGCAGCGCGCGAGGAACAGCTCGGCGCGGTCGCTGTCGAACTCCGAGAGGGCCCGGAACGTCTCGGCTTCCGCGAGCGGTTCGGGCTGGAAGAGCGACGTTCCGCCTGTCGGCGTGTGGCGGACAAGCGCAAGCTCCTCGAGCCTGTCGACGCTGAGAAAGACCGGCGCATGGGTCGAGTACAGGATCTGGTTGCCCGCCTGCGCGAGGGCCCGCAAGAGGCCATAGAGGTGGCGCTGGGCGTGCGGGCTGAGGTAGAGCTCCGGCTCCTCGATCAGGAGCACGAAGTGGCGCAGGTGCGAGACGAGCAGCCGCTCCATGCCGGCGACGAGCGCAAGGCCCCCGTCCGCTGCGGCCCAGTGCCGGTCCACGGCCGGGGTCTGGAACAGCTCCGCCACCTCGGGGGCGCCCCGGCCCGTAGCCGGCGCAACGAGGGTCCGCGAGCGTAGGTTCGCAGGTAGAAACAGCACCGGCGGTGCGCCGGCCCGATTGAGGTTGAGCGTGTCGGGCGGCCTGGCGTCGAGGAAGATCGTCCCCTTCGCGACGTCGGCCTCGAGACGGATCCGGCCGCCAGCCCCGTCGCGGGCAACATCGTCGATCGTCGGAGGCGGCGCGGCGGCCTCGAGCAGCGTCCAGATCGCGGTCAAGACTGTCGACTTCCCGCTCGAGGCTTCGCCGACGAGAGCGCACACCGAGCCCGGGGTGAGCTCAAGCTCGCGCGCCGCTCGGTAGCCCTGGATCGAGACTCGTCTGAGGGGCGGAGCCATGGAGCGCCTACGGCGCCCAGAGAGCGCCGAGGTAGACCGCCGGGTCGCCGGGCTGCCAGCGGCCGAGGAAGCGCTGCAGCGGCGGGTGGAGCACTATGCCGTCGAGCTCGCTCGGATCGAACAAGCGATGACCGCGCACTGCTGCGTCGGTCGAGTTGACCCGCTCGAGCGACCGGCCCGACAGGTCGGCGGCGAAGATGATGTGAACCACGTGCTTGCCGACGAACGCGCGCTTGGGCGCGATCGAGTCGACGACTGCGACAGGCCCCTCGAACGTGAGGTCGTCGCCGATCCCCACCTCCTCGGCGAGCTCTCGCCGCAGCCCGTCCACCAGGCTCTCGCCGCTGTTCACTCCTCCGCCGGGCAGCAGCCAGTACTCGCCACGCCCCGACTTCTCGTGCCGGCAGAGGAGGACGCGATCCTCCCACCGGAGAACGGCCGACACTCGGATGCGCGGCTCGAGCGGCATCAGTGGGCGGAGCTCCCGAATCCCTTCTCGCCGCGCTCGCTCGCCGGAAGCTCGTCAACCTCGACCAGGTCCGGCGTCGCGACCGGCACAACGACGAGCTGCGCGATCCGCATCCCGGGCTCGACGACGAACGGCTCGGCCTGGTCGGTGTTGAGGAGGGCCACCTTGAGCTCGCCCCGATAGCCGGCGTCCACGAGACCGGGCGAGTTCAGCACCGCAATGCCGTGGCGCGCGGCCAGCCCCGAGCGCGGCTGAACGAAGCCGGCGTGGCCGTCAGGGATCGCGACCGCGAGGCCGGTGCCGACCAGCGCTCGCTCACCCGGGCCGAGCTCGACGCGCTCACATGCGGCGAGATCGAGACCTGCGTCGCCCTCGTATGCCCGCCTAGGAACCGTGGCGCCGTCGCGCAGGCGCTTCACCGGAATCTGCTTCACGCGCCCGTCCGGCGGCGTTTGGGCGCTTCCTCGGCGATGAGATACGGCGCGAAGCGGCGCAGCTCGCGCCGCGGGAGGCGCGCGACGACGAGCACGCCCTCGGCCGTGTCCTCCCTCTCGTCGATGGGAGCACCGAGCGCGTACAGCTCGTTCAGCCGTCCCCCCTCCTCGAACGGCAGAAGAAGGCGCACGCGTTCGAAGCGATCGCCGAAGCGCTCGGCGATTCGCGCCCGGAGTTCGTCGAGTCCCTCGCCGGTGAGCGCGGAGATCTGGAGCGCGTCGGGGTATCGGTTCGCGAGCCGGCGCCGACCGAGTGTGTCGAGCGCGTCGATCTTGTTGAGCACCAGCTCGACCGGTAGGTCGTTCGCGCCGATCTCCCGCAGGACGCCGTCCACGGCGGCGATCTGCTCGACGAGGCGCTGCTCCGGAGCCGACCCGTCGACGACATGCAGGACGAAATCGGCGACGAGGGTCTCTTCGAGCGTCGCGGCGAACCCCTCCACGAGTTGATGCGGCAGGCGGCGGACGAAGCCGACCGTGTCCGTGACGAGGTAGCGGCGCCCCTCGTGGTCGAAGCCGCGCGTCGTTGGATCGAGCGTCTCGAACAGCCGGTCCCGCACGGAGACACCCGCATCGGTGAGTGCGTTGAGGAGCGTCGACTTCCCCGCGTTCGTGTAGCCGGCAAGCGCCACGGTCGGGGTCTCCGTGCGACGGCGCTCTTTGCGGCGCACGTCGCGCTGGCGGCTCAGCTTCCGCAGCCGATCGCGCAGCAGCGTGACTCGACGGCGCGCGAGCCGCCGGTCCGTCTCGAGCTGCGACTCGCCCGGGCCGCGCGTGCCGACACCGCCGCCGAGCCGCTCGAGGTGCTGCCACATGCCTCGCATCCGCGGCAGGTTGTATTCGAGCTGTGCGAGCTCGACCTGCAGCTTCCCCTCGGCGCTGACGGCGTGCTGGGCGAAGATGTCGAGGATCAATTGCGTCCTGTCGGCGACGCGCGCCTGGAGGACGTTCTCGAGAGCGCGCTGTTGCGGCGGGCTGAGCTCGTCGTCGACGATCAGCACCTCCGCGTCGGCGTCCCCGTACGCCTGTTTCAGCTCCTCGAGCTTTCCCTTGCCGACGTAACTCCGTGGATCCGGAAAGCGTCGATGCTGAACGACCTGGCCGACGGGCTCGACACCCGCCGTCCGCGAAAGCTCCTCGAGCTCCGCCAGTTCGTCAGCGCCGTCGGCTCCCTGCGCGAGCACAGCGAGAAGGAGCCCACGCTCGGGCTCGGCGGCCCAGGAGCGATCGGGCTGTCTCGTCGCCATCCGGCGGTCATTATGACTCCTGCCATGCCCGCTTCCGATCTCGCCGCCAGAACGCTCGAGCTGGTCGACACTCCCTCGGAGAGCCGTCGGGAACGGGCAGCCATCGAGCTCGTGCGCAGCCTCCTACCGGGCGAGCCCCTCTACGACGACGGAGAGGCGATCGTCTGGGGAGACGCGGCGGCGCCGGTTGCCCTCGCCGGTCACGTCGACACGGTGCCGGCGCAGGAGAACCTCCCGGGTCGAATGGCCGACGACGCTGTGCACGGCCTCGGCGCAAGCGACATGAAGGGTGGCGTCGCGGTGATGCTCGAGCTTGCGCGCGCGGGCGTGACGGCGCGCTACGTCTTCTTCACACGCGAGGAGGTCCCGCTGGAGGAGAGCCCGCTTCCCGCTGCCTTCGCTAGCGGCGTGCTGGCAGGCACCGAGCTCGCTGTCGTGCTCGAGCCCACCGACGCAATCCTCCACGCCGGCTGCGTCGGGAACCTGCAGGCCCGCGTCGAGTTCCACGGCGACAGCGCGCACTCGGCCAGGCCGTGGACGGGACGTAACGCGATTCACGCACTCGCGGAGGGTCTTGCACCGCTCGCGCGTCTCGAGCCGCTCGCGGTCGAGCTCGACGGCCTCGTCTACCGCGAGGTGCTGAGCGCGGTGGGCGTCGAAGGCGGGATCGCGCAGAACGTCGTCCCGGCTCGAGCGTCGGCGGAACTCAACTTCCGCTATGCGCCCGGCCGGTCCCGCGACGAGGCGGAGGCTCGGCTGCACGAGCTCGTACCCGTCGGCGAGCTGCATGTCCTCCACAATTCGCCGTCCGCGCCGCCGGCGCTCGGAAATCCGCTCGTCGGGCGCCTGCGCGAGCTCGTGCCGGAGGTCGCTCCGAAGCAGGCGTGGACGCCAGTGGCGCAGTTCTCGGAGCAAGGGATCGACGCGATCAACTACGGCCCGGGAGCGACGGCATACGCGCACCGGCAGGATGAGCAGATCCCGATCGCGAACCTGCACGCGGTGTACGACACGCTGGCTAGGTTCCTCTCGTGATCAACCCGGTGCTGACCGAGATGGCCGTGTACCCGTTCACGCGGCTCGAGGAAGAGCGGCGGCGACTCGTGGCGGCCGGCGTCGACGTGATCGACTTCGGCAAGGGCGATCCGAACGAGCCCACCGACCCGATGATCCGCCAGGCGCTCATCGAGGCGCTGCCGGAACGGGCGCCCTACCCCCTCGCGCAGGGGTTGCCCGAGTTGCGCGAGGCGGCTGCGGACTGGCTAGCGCAGCGCTTCGGCGTTGCCGTCGATCCCGAGACCGAGATCGTGCCCACCTACGGCTCGAAGGAGGCGATCTTCTCCCTCGCCGAGGTTCTCAGCACCGGAGGGCGCATCGTGGCCTTCGGAGAGCCGGCGTACCCGGTGTACGAGCGAGGCGCGCTCTTCGCCGGCGCACGCGTACAGACGCTGCCGCTGCGGCGGGAAAACGGCTTCTTGCCCGACCTCTCGGAGCTCGACAACGACGTCGCGCTGCTCTGGGTCAACTACCCCCACAACCCGACCGGTGCGATCGCCCCCCGCGAGTTCTACGACGAGCTCGCGGAGGCGGCAGCGCGTCACGACTTCGTTGTCGGCTCGGATGAGGCGTACACGGAGCTGTGGTTCGAAACGCCGCCGCCCTCGGCGCTCCAGGCGGCTGACCGGTCGCGCTTCGTCGTCTTCCAGACGTTGAGCAAGCGCTCGTCGATGACCGGCTACCGGTCCGGTTTCGTCGCAGGTCCGCCGGAGATCGTCGCCGCACTGAAGGCGTACCGCCCGACCGTGGGGACAGCACCGCAGGAGTTCGTGCAGCGAGCTTCCATCGTGGCCTGGAACGACGAGCGCCACGTCGAGGAGACCCGCGCGCGCTACCGCGCGAAGCGAGACGTGCTGATCCCGACGATCGAGAGCCGCGGCTGGGAGATCGTGGCGAGCGACGCGACGATGTACCTGTGGGTCGTGGGCCCGGACCCCGCCGCGCTGCTCGAGCGCGGCATCATCGTTTCTCCCGGCGAGATGTTCGGCCCGAGCGGCGAGGGCTATGTCCGCTTTGCGCTCGTGCCGACGCTCGAGGAGTGCAAGCGCGCGGCTGAGATCCTGCGGGAGGTGTCGTGATGGACGTCGAGGGCATGATCGCGGCGCTCGATAGCGGTGAGATGCGCGTCGCCGAGAAGGTAGACGGCGACTGGCGCGTAAACGAGGAGGCGAAGGCTGCGATCCTCGAGTACTTCCGGGTGCGAAAGGTCGAGCCGATCGAGGTCGGACCGTTCGAATACCTCGACAAGATCCCGCTCAAGCGCGACCACGCCGAGCGCGGCGTGCGTGTCGTCCCGCCGGCGACGGCGCGATACGGATCGTTCCTGTCGCCCGGCGTGATCCTGATGCCGAGCTACGTCAACATCGGCGCCTGGGTCGGCCCGAACACGATGGTCGACACGTGGGCCACGGTCGGCTCGTGCGCACAGATCGGGGCCGACGTGCACCTCGCCGGCGGCGTCGGGATCGGCGGAGTGCTCGAGCCGGTCAACGCGCGACCGGTGATTGTCGAGGACGGCGCATTCATCGGCTCGCGGAGCATCGTCACCGAGGGGTGCATCGTCGGGGAAAGCGCAATCCTGGGCGCCGGGGTCGTGATCACGGCCTCTATCCCGATCATCGACGTCACTGGTCCGGAGCCGGTGGAGCATCGGGGCCTCGTTCCGCCGCGCGCGGTCGTCGTCCCGGGCGTCCGGCAGCGAGAGTTCCCCGCGGGCAGCTACGGCTTGCCGACGCCGCTGATCGTCGGCTGGCGGGACGAGTCGCACGACCGCATGTCGCTCAACGACGTGCTACGCGAGTTCGAAATCGGCACCTGACGGCGCACGCGCCGTAGCTTGGCGGGTGCGAGGACAAGCGGTGCGAGCTGCGGTCCGACCAGCACCGAATCGAGGTCGACTCCTTCGTTAAAGCAGTCCTGCGCGAGGCAAAGACCAAACGAGGAACCGTTCCGGGGCTCCGCATCGCGCGGCTGAAGGAACGGTCGCGCCGATCGGCTACGGAGCGAGCGGCTCAGCCGGCCCGATGAGCCACGCCTGGCCGTCTGCCAGGCGCACTCGCAGATCGCCGCCGGGAAAGTGCACGACGACCTCGCCTTCGGGGTGTGTCGCAGCCGCGACGGCCACCGCGCTCGTCCCGGAGGCTGCGGTCTCCCCTACTCCGCGTTCCCACACGCGCGCGGTGACCTCGCCCGGCCGCTCCACTCGGACGACCTGGACGTTCGTCCGTTCCGGAAAGCGCGGATGCCGCTCGAGTCGTGGACCGAGCTCGCCGATCCGGCTCGGTTCGCCCACGACAACCGCATGAGGATTGCCGACCACGACCGGAGTCAACTCGACCCCGTCGATGACCTCCGTCTCCCCCACCTCGATGTCCCCGAGCTCGGATTCGTAGAGACCGTCGTCCGTCTGCCGCACCGTCACGGTTCGCGATCCGACGCGCACGCGCGCCGATGTCGACCCGGTGCGAGTCATGTGCCACGCAGCCGCGATGCGGGTCCCGTTGCCGGACATCTCGGCCCGGGAGCCGTCGGGGTTGACGATGCCGATCGACACCTCGTCGCCCTCGACAGATAGGACCTCGACCGCGCCGTCCGTACCTGACAGGTCGAGGCCGTCCGTCGACCCTTCATGGACGAGGTAGACGTTCCCGTGTGCGTGCCAACGCGACGATCTCAACGGCGGTCTCCTCCGGCGAGCGGTCGGCCGCGACCATAACGAGCCCTTCGAGCCGCCGCAGCCACTTCCGCTGATACGCGGCGTAACGCCGTGTACGAACCGTCAGGGCCTCGATCGCCTCTTCGCGCGGGAGCGTCGCGACCTCGTCGAGCCCGATGATCTTCCGCGCGGTCGCAGACGGCTCGGTGAGAAGCGCACTGCGTACTTCCTCTTGGACTCCGGCCTCGAACATGCGCCTCGTTCGTTCCGCGATTCTCCGGTCGAGCTCGGGCTTGGGCACGTCGAGTCCCACGAGCAGCGTCGGATGGCGCCAGGCGCCGCCGAACAGGCGCTCCGTGCTCGGCACGAGCGACCACCCCGCCTCTGCGAGCTCGAGCGCCCGGATCACACGGCGACGGTCGTTGGGATGCACTCGCGCCGCGGCGGTCGCATCGAGCTCATCGAGGCGAGCATGCGCCGCGGCGCCGCCTTCCTCGTCGTAGAGCCGTTCCCAGCGTTCGCGCGCTCCCGGTCTCGGCGCGGGAGGCAGTTCGAGCTCGGCGAGCGCAGCGCGGAAGTAGAGGCCGGTCCCGCCCACGACGAGCGGCATCTGCCCGGCGTCGAGGATCTCGTCCACCGCCGCGTGGGCGAGCGGCGCGTACTCGCCGACCGACGCCAGGTGCGAGACCGGCCAGATTCCCACCAGTCGCTCGGGGTTGGGCGACCGGTTGGTCAAGGTGGGCAGCGCGTCGTACACCTGCATGGCATCGGCGGAGACGACCTCGGCGGGGATCAGCTCTGTCACGGCGGCCGCGACGTCCGACTTCCCGCTCGCGGTCGGCCCGAACAGACCGATGACGAGCACGGCTCTAGGCCGCGACGAGCGCGAGCTTGTTGCCGGCGAGGGTCGTCGACGTCGCGCTCACGATCGCGACCGATACGAGTTCGCCAGGCGCACCCTCGCCGCGGAAGTTCACGGTCGTGTTCCGGCGCGTCCGGCCACGCAGGATGTCGTGCTCGGTTCGGCTCGGGCCTTCGACGAGCACCTCCTCAACCATCCCGACACGACCGGCGTTCCGCTCCGCGGCGACGCGTTGCACGACCTCGACGAGCCGCTCGATGCGCTCGCGCTTCAGCTCGTCGGGGATCTGATCCGGCATCGCGGCCGCCTCGGTTCCCGCGCGCGGCGAATAGACGAATGTGAAGGCGCCGTCGTAGCCGACCTCCTCCACGACCTCGAGTGTCTCGAGGAAGTCGGCTTCGGTCTCACCCGGGAAGCCGACGATGATGTCGGTCGTGAGCGCGAGGTCCGGGATCGCGGCCCGCAGCTCGCCGACGAGCCGCAGGTAGCGCTCACGCGAGTACGTCCGCCGCATCGCCTTGAGGATCCGGCTCGACCCGGACTGGAGCGGCAGGTGCGCGTGTTCGCAGACCGCAGCACACTCGGCCATCGTGCTGATCACGTCGCGGCGGAAGTCCTTGGGGTGCGGGCTCGTGAAGCGGATGCGCTCGATCCCAGGGACCGCATCGACCCCGCGCAGGAGCTCCGCGAAGCTCGAGCCCACGTCGCGGCCGTACGAGTTCACGTTCTGGCCGAGCAGCGTCACTTCGCGAACGCCGTCGGCGGCGAGCCGCTCGACCTCCGCGAGCACCTCGCCTGGACGACGGGAGGTCTCGCGCCCGCGCACCGCCGGAACGATGCAGTAGGAGCAGACCGAGTTGCAGCCCATCGAGACTTGTACCCAGGCCTGGAAGCGCCGCTCGCGGTGAACCGGAAGCCGGGCCGCGAACGCCCGCTCCTCGCCGGTGCCGAACGCCCCGCGAGCGACCCCCTCGCCGCCGGCGCCGAGCCAGTCTCCGAGATGAGCGATCGTTCCCGGCCCGAAGGCGACGTCGACGTCCGGGTAGAGCTCGAACAACCGCTCTCGCTGCGCCTCTGCGTAGCAGCCGCCGACGGCGACCACCGTCCCCGGCCGGTCGCGCTTCAGCTTCGCCGCGTTTCCCATATGGGCCGCGAAGCGCGTGTCGGGCTTCTCACGGATCGTGCACGTGTTGAGCACGATCACGTCCGCCTGCTCCTGCGAAGGCGCCTCGCCGAGCCCCAGCTCCTCGAGCAGGCCCTTGATCCGCTCGGAATCGTGGGCGTTCATCTGGCAGCCGAAGGTCGTGACGTGGTAGCGGCGCACGGCGGAAGGGTAGCCCGGCAGCGATTCAGGCCCTGCGTGTCCGACGTCAGGCGGCCTGGATCGGCGAGTCTGCCGGCGCTTCCGGCTGCTCGTGCACCGGGGGTTGCGCCGTCGTCGCCGGGTGGTTCTTCGCCACGTCCACAGCGCGGCTCTCCCGAATCACGGTGACCTTCACCTGCCCGGGGTACTCGAGCCGGTCCTCGATCTCGCGCGCGATCTCGTGCGCAAGAAGCGCCGCCTCGTCGTCGCCGACGTCGCCCGGGCTTACGATGACGCGGATCTCGCGTCCTGCCTGGAGCGCGTAGACCTTCTCGACGCCGTGCTTGGACGCCGCGAGCTCCTCGAGCGCCTCGAGACGCTTGATGTACTGCTCGAGACTCTCGCCGCGGGCGCCGGGCCGACTGGCCGAGACGGCATCCGCCGCGATCAGAAGCACGGCTTCCACCGTCTGGGGCTGGATCTCGTAGTGGTGCGCCTCGACGGCGTGCACGACGCCCAGAGACTCGCCGTAGCGCCGCGCCAGCTGAGCCGAGATGAGCGCATGCGAGCCCTCTACCTCGTGCGTCATCGCCTTCCCGATGTCGTGCAGCATCGCTGCGCGCTTGGCGGTCTGAACGCTTGCTTGGAGCTCCGTTGCCATGATTCCGGCGAGGTGCACGACCTCGAGCGTGTGCTTGAGGACGTTCTGGCCGTAACTCGTCCGGAACCGGAGCCGGCCGAGGATCTGGACGAGATCCTCGGCGAAGGGGCCGCAGTTCGCCTCGAAAACCGCCTGCTCCCCAGCCTGACGGACGACCTCCTCCACCTCTGCTTTCGATTCGTAGTACGTCTCCTCGATTCGCGCCGGGTGGATCCGGCCGTCCTCGAGAAGCTTCGTGACGGTCAGCCGTGCGACCTCGCGGCGGAGCCCGTCGAACGACGAAAGGACGACCGCGTGCGGCGTGTCGTCGACGATGAAGTCCACACCGGTCAGGTGCTCCAGAGCGCGAATGTTGCGACCTTCGCGACCGATGATCCTGCCCTTCATGTCGTCGGACGGAAGCTCGACGACCGTCACCGTCGTTTCGGCCGTATGGCTCGCCGCGACGCGTTGGAGCGCATCCGCCACCAGATTGCGGGCCCGACGCTTCGACTCGGCGCGTGCTTCTTCCTCGAGCGTGCGAACGCGCCGCGCGAGCTCGTGGCGTGCTTGCTCTTCCCCGCGCTCGAGTAGAAGAGCCCTCGCCTCGGCCTGCGTCAGCGCCGCCACGCGCTCGAGCTCAGCAAGTTGGATGTTCTTGGCCTCCTTGAGCTCGTCCTGGAGCTGGCGAATGTGTTCTTCCCGGTCGGCGAGGCCCTGATCGCGGCGCGAGAGCTCCTCGAGCTTCTGCTCGATCTCGAGCTCCTTCGCCAGAACGCGCTCCTCGATCTTCAGCACCTGGGCCCGCCGGTCGGTGAGCTCCGTGTCGATCTCGCTGCGCAGACGTACGGCTTGCTCTCGGGCCTCGACCTGCGCTTCCCGTCGCACGGCGTCGCTCTCTCGGCGCGCGTCCTCCAGCAGCTGCTCGCGGATCCGGCGGGCCTTCGAGACTCCAGTCGTGCCGAAGACCGACACCGCGAGCAGGGCGAGCGCCGCGCCTACCGCGATCCCGATGGCGATTCCGATCCCGATCAGCACGTACCCGGCTCCTCGGTTGGGGACCCAGCCGCTGTTGGCGGCACGTCCCATCCGGCGCCGGGCCTACGCGGCAGCTATCCGAGAAGCCGTATCTCCGGCAGGCAGGGACCTGCCGGAAACTCGCAGCGCTACCTCGCGCGCGACCTCCGAGTCGTAGGAACTGAGTAGTCGGTCATCGGATACGGTTTCGGAAAAGCCGCTTTTGCAGGCAAAACGTCGAATGGAATGCCTCGCCATCGTATCGCGTTTCACGTCTCTAACGCAAACGCCGACACGACATCGTCCAGGCTGTCGCGTGAGAAGCCGCGCCCGGCGAGACGCCTCAGGAGTGTCGAAGTGACCCTTTCGTTCTCGAGCACCCGCTTAAGCCGCGCGGCCTCGGGCTCGAGGGCGGCGACGGCGCTTGCGGCGACCTCGGGCGCAATCTGGCGCCGCCGCAGGTGCGCCCGGATCGCCGCGTCCCCGTAACCGCGGCGCGCGAGCGTCTCGGCGCAGCTCTCCGCCAGGCGGGCGTCGTCGACTGCGCCGGCACGAGCGAGCGAAGCGATCGCATCCTCGCGCGCGGCGACAGAATGTCCTCCCCGCGCCAGCCGTTGCTCGAGGGCTCGTGCTGACCGGTCGCCCGCTGCGAGCGATCGCGTGGCCGCCGCTAGAGCTTTGGCACGCCGTACCTCGCGCGCCAGCTCGCGTGCCGTGGGCCGATCCAGCGGACGTCCGACCGCAAGGCCCGCGCGCACGACTGCATCGGTCGGCAGCACGCGCCACGGCCGACCGTCGAGCTCGACCGCGACCCGGCTGCGCTTCCGCTCTCGCAGCCCCGTGACGACCGGGGTCACGCCTCAGCTTCGGCCGATGCGAGCGCCTCCGCCGCGACCTCCGCTTTGCCGTTCGATGCCACGGACTCCTCGGCGGCGGCGATCGGCAGGAGCCGGGCCGACGCGACCTGGTCCGAGCCGAGCTCTACCTGGATCGCCTGGAGGATCTGCTGCGTCACGTCCGGATGCTCTCGCAGGAAGGCCGTGGCGTTCTGGCGGCCCTGGCCAAGTCGCTCGTCACCGAAGCTGAAGTACGAACCAGACTTCGTGAGGATCTTCCGGTCGAGCGCCGAGTCGAGCACGGTGCCCTCCCAGGAGATACCGGAGCCGTAGATGATGTCGAACTCCGCCTGCTTGAACGGCGGCGCGACCTTGTTCTTCACGACTTTGACGCGAACGCGGTTGCCGAATGCCTCGACGCCGTCCTTGAGCGTCTCGATTCGACGGATGTCGAGCCGCACGGAGGAGTAGAACTTCAGCGCGCGACCGCCGGGCGTCGTCTCGGGGTTCCCGAACATGACGCCGATCTTCTCGCGCAGCTGGTTGGTGAAGAGGCAGATCGTGTCGGTGCGGTTGAGCGTGCCAGCGAGCTTGCGCAATGCCTGGCTCATGAGGCGCGCCTGAAGGCCGACATGAGAGTCGCCCATCTCGCCCTCGATCTCGGCCTTCGGCGTCAGCGCCGCGACCGAGTCGATCGCTACGACGTCGAGCGCGCCGGAGCGGATAAGGAGCTCCGTGATCTCGAGCGCCTGCTCGCCCGTGTCGGGCTGGGAGACGAGAAGGTTGTCGATGTCGACGCCGATCCGCTTCGCGTACGCCGGGTCCATCGCGTGCTCGGCATCGATGAAGGCGCAGATGCCTCCCCGCCGTTGTGCCTCGGCGATCACGTGGTAGGTGAGGGTCGTCTTACCGGAGGACTCCGGGCCGAAGATCTCGACGATGCGGCCTCGAGGGAGACCACCGATTCCGAGCGCGAGATCGAGCGCGAGCGAGCCCGTGGAGACGGCGCCGACCGAGACCGCGGCGCGGTCGTTCATCTTCATGACCGAGCCTTTGCCGAACTGCCGCTCGATCTGGCCGAGCGCTACGTCGAGTGCTTCGTGCTTGTCCACCTCTCAGCCTCCTAAAGCGACAGATTCCAAGACTTCGTACCGCGCCCCGTCGGGGTGCAGCCGGGATAGGTAAGCAGCAGCGTCGGACGGAACAAACGTTCCCACGGGCGGCGGTTCGAGCCGGAGACGGGGCCTCTCGCGCCAGCGCGCGACCGTGAGA
>Ga0207646_10001440_pt1 | contig 29536 bp, 28 predicted proteins | sample KBSK5502metaG_FD_184343 | JGI IMG/M metagenome (GOLD analysis project Ga0207646, IMG submission 184343) | Corn, switchgrass and miscanthus rhizosphere microbial communities from Kellogg Biological Station, Michigan, USA - KBS K5-50-2 metaG... | ecosystem: Host-associated > Plants > Roots >... | reverse complement strand
GTGGCCGTCGAAGAAGGGGCGAACCGGCTCGGGCAGGGAGGGGAGGTACACCCGGCCGGTGGCGAACATCCGGGCCATGAACGCGTACACGTTCTCGTCGTCGGTGATGGCGGTGTCGCCGAACAGCCTGTAGCGCGCGGCGGTGACGAGCAAGAACACGAGGACCGACACGACGGCGGTGGCTTCCCAGGTCGCGCCGGAGGACAGGCTGGCCAGGCGGTCGAAGCCGGCCGTCAAGCGCCGGCCCCCGGCGAGGTCGACGGCCGCGCCGAGCAGGATCACTGCGACGGTGCCGAAGAGCAGGTACTCGAGGAGAAAGGCCATCTCGGGCGGGCCCCAGCCGTGAGCCCCGTAGTGGACGGCGTAGTGGTTGTACATGAAGCCGCCGGTCATGACGATCGCCAAGCACACCATGCCCGACAGCAGCAGGATCAGGGCCCGGATCCGGATCGACGGGCTCAAGGCCGCGCGCCCACGAGGCGGGGTGTTCTCATTACCCGGCGCCGAGGTACGAGGAGACGAAGGTGCCGGCGGAAGCCATCTCCCGGAAGCGATCCAGGCGGAAGGGCGCGAGACTCACCGGCGACGCGGTGCCCGTGATGCGAGCGGCCATCATCGCGCCCACCATCGGCGCCAGCTTGAAGCCGTGGCCGGACATGCCGGCCGCGATGAAGAAGCCACCGAGGGCCGACTCGTCCAGGATGGGCATCCAGTCCGGCGTGATGTCGAAGGCGCCCGCGTAGCTGCGGCTCAGTCGGGCATCGGCGAGGCCGGGGAGGGCTTGCGCGGTGCGCGCGAGGGTGACTTCGGCCTCGTCGAATCCCGCCTCGCTGCCCAGCAGCTCCGGATCCATCGGGTGCTGGGCCTCATCGTCGGTCAGCGAGCCGGTGAGCGTCAGGTTCCCGGTCTCGGGGCGGACGTAGCTGCCCCCGGCCAGGTCCAGGTAGACCATGTGCGCGGCGCCGAACGCGGGCTGGCGCTCGACGATGAACACCGGGTGACGCCCGATCACGATGGGCAGGGCGATGTCGGCCAGCCGCGCGACCCGAGGCGACCAGAGCCCGGCCGCGTTCACCACGATCGGCGCGTCGATGCGCTCGGTTTTCGTGGCCACCCCGCTGACGCGGTCGCCGGCCCTCCGGATCTCGATGACCTCGGAGCCCTGCTCGATGGAGGCGCCGCGTCGGCGCGCCGCCCCCGCATAGCCGGCGGTCACCGCCGAGGGGTCGCCGTAGCCCGACTCGGGCTCGTACAGCACGGCGCCGAGCCCGGTCGCGTCGATGCGGGGCTCGATTCGGCTCAGCTCCCTGGGCTCCAGGATCTGCGCCCGGACGCCGAGGGTCCGCTGCTGCTCGACTCGAGCCAGCAACCCGGCGCGCATCACGGGCGACACGCCGATCAGCGCGCCACAGCCAACATAGCCCGAGTGGCCGCCCACCGCGTCGTCGAAGCTCCGGAACACGTCGAGCGAGGCCCGCACCATCCGCGTCGTCTCGGGGGTCGGGTAGAGCTGCCGGATGATGCCCACCGACCGGCCCGTTCCGCCGGCCCCCAGGAATTTCCGCTCGAGCACGACGACCCGACGCACGCCAAGGCCGGCCAGATGGAAGGCGATCGAGACGCCGGTCACGCCGCCGCCGATGATGACGGCGTCGGCCGTCTTCATCGGGGCCCGATCAGGGCAAGGGCCTCATCCTCCGTGAGGAGCTGCACCGGGTCTCCGCTCGTGAGGGAGCCCTCCAGGAGCACCCGGACGTAGACGCGGCTGTCGCCCGGATGTCGCTTCTGGGAGACGCGGGAGTAGTCGCGGCCGAGGAAGGAGGCGGTGATGTTCACGCAGGGCGCGGTGTATCGCGTGACCTGGGCGATCACCTCCTGCCCCAGGCGCAGATAGGAACCGGGCGTCACCGCGTTCCAGTCGACCCCCTCGATGGTCAGGTTCTCGCCGATGCTCCCGGGGGCGATGGGATGCCCCTCGGCCTGGAGCGCCCGGATGCGCTCCCCCGAGAACAGGCAGAGCGCCCGCTCCGGGCCTCCGTGATGCTGGTGGTCACGCCGGGCATCGCCCTGCACGCCCAGCGCGGTGACCCGCGCCGAGGGCACGGCACGCTTCGGCACGCCGCCCGGCGACACGCTGATCTGCACGATGCGGGCGCTTCCTCTCATAGACTCACCTCGATGCCGAGCCCCGCCGCCACCGCCCGATCGTAGGCGAGCCGCGCGGTCACGGCATCTTCCGGCGCGAACCCCACCGACTTGAACAGCGTGATCTCGCGGGGCGAGGTCCGCCCCGGCTTCTTGCCCGCGACCAGCTCGGCCAGCTCCGCCCTGACGTGGCGCCGGCTGATGGCCCCCGCTCTGATCGGGATCAACAGGTCGCCGGCTTCGTGCCAGGCCCCCTCATAAGTATCCACCACGACCCGGGATTTCCGGATGGTGATCGTATCCACCTCACGAGTAGCAGGGCGGAAGGCCCCGACGGCATCCACGTGGGTGCCGGGAGCCAGGTGCCGGCCGGAGAAGACCGGTCGCGGCGAGATGGTGGCGCACGTGACGAGGTCGGCGCCGCTGAGCGCGGCCTTGCGGTCGGTCAGCGCCTCCACCGCGATGCCCAGCTCGCGCCGCATGCGCTCGGCGAAGGCCGCGGCCCGCCGCGGGTCACCCCCGACCACGCGCACCTCGGCCAGGGGCAGGACGGTGCCCAGACAGAGGAGCTGGAAGCGGGCCTGCACCCCCGCACCGAAGCAGGCGACCACGCGGGAATCGGGGCGAGCGAGGTAGCGCGCGGCGACCGCGGAGGCCGCCCCGGTCCGGATGGCGGTGAGAAATCCGGCCTCCATGAGGGCCAGGGGCGCGCCCGTGGTGGGGTCGGTGAGGAGGTAGGAAGCGTGGATGGTGGGCAGGCCCCGGCGCCGGTTGCCTTCGACCACGGTCAGCAGCTTGGTGCCGAGGGCCCCGAGACGCGGTAAGGCCGAGATCATGGCCAGGAAGACCCCGTGGCGCTCCATCGGGAGCACCGCCCGGGGCAGCGCGGTGGCCCGGCCGGCCGCGCGCTCCCGGAAGGCGCCCTCCACCGCCGCGACGACGTCCCTGGGAGGAAGGAGCGACTCCAGCTCGCCGCGGCCCAGGATGCGCATCAAGCGGACATGCGCTTGATCATCCGCTTCACCGTCGCCTCCAGCACGAGCTCGCCGCGCTGGTTCGTCACCTCGTGACGATAGGTGACGATGCCGCGATCGGGCTTCTTGGTCTCGCGCTTGTCCGTGATCGTCACGCTCACCCGGAGGGTGTCGCCTTCGAGCACCGGTGCGACGATGCGGATCTCGCTGCCGAGATAGGACATGCCGGTGCCGTGAATGAGGCCGGTCTGCATGATGAGGCCCTCGGAGAGACTGAAGGTCATGGCCCCCGGCGCCGCGCGGCCCTTGAACACCGACTCCTTCGCCACGTACTCCATGTCCATGAACAGCGGCTCGTTGAACCCGCACAGGTTGACGAAGGCGCAGATGTCGGCCTCCGAGACCGTGCGGCCGAGGGTCCGGTACACGGCCCCGATCGCGTGCTCCTCGTAGGTGAGCCCTTGGCTTTTCACGCCCTCCTCCAGTCAGGCCTCCCCCAGATAGGCGCGGCGCACTTCGGGGTTGTCGGCCAGCTCGCGGGCGCCGCCCTCGAGCGGAAGGCGCCCCGTCTCCAGCACGTAGCCGCGCTCGGCGATGGACAGGGCCATGGCCGCGTTCTGCTCGACGAGCAGGATGGTCACGCCTTGACGGTTGATGGTCTGCACCGTCTCGAAAATCTGTTCGACCAGCACCGGGGCCAGGCCCATCGAGGGCTCGTCCAGAAGAAGCAGTCGTGGTCTCGCCATCAGGGCCCGCCCGATGGCCAGCATCTGCTGCTCGCCCCCGGAGAGCGTGCCCGCCACCTGGCTCCGCCGCTCCTTGAGGCGTGGGAAGGTGGTGAAGACCTGCTCCATGTCCTCCGCGATGGCCGCGTCTCCGCGCGTGTAGGCACCCATTTCAAGGTTCTCGACGACGGAGAGCCGATTGAAGATGCGCCGACCCTCCGGCACGTGGGTGATCCCCTTGAGCACGACGTCGTGGGGCGGGATGCCGACCAGCGAGGCCCCCTCGAACCGCACGTCGCCCTCGCGGGGCGACAGGAGGCCGGAGAGCGTGCGGAGCGTGGTAGTCTTGCCCGCTCCGTTGTTGCCGAGGAGCGTGACGATCTCGCCCTGGCCCACGCGGAACGAGATGCCCTTCAGGGCGTGGATCTCGCCGTAGTAGACGTGGAGGTCGGTCACCTCAAGCATGAGAACCGCTCCCCGCCGCGCCCGCCCCCGGCGTCCACCGGCGCCGCCCGAGATAGGCCTCGATCACACGCGGGTTCCGCTGCACCTCGGCGGGCCGGCCCTCGGCGATCTTCTCACCGTAGTCGAGGACGGTGACGCGGTCGGAGACTTCCATCACGACCCGCATGTTGTGCTCGATCAACAGCAGCGTGAGCTTCCGGTCCTCCACCAGGCGCCGCAGCAGCGCCATCAGGCTCCTGGCCTCGCCCTGGGTCATGCCCGCGGTGGGCTCGTCCAGCAGGAGCAGGGACGGATCGGAGGCGAGCGCGCGCGCCAGCTCCAGCCGGCGCTGCTCACCGTAGGGCAGGTTGCGGGCGAGCTCGTTGGCCTTGTCCCGCAGCCCGGCCACCGAGAGGAGCTCGGCGCCCTGCTCCCAGAGCCGGAGCTCGTGCGCGCGCCAGCGCCGGTTCCGGCTCACCACGTCCCAGAAGGTGAGGGGCACCCGGCTGTGCATGCCCACCAGCACGTTCTCGATGGCGGTCATGGTGGGGAAGAGCCGGATGTTCTGGAACGTGCGGCAGATGCCGAGGGCGGTGATCTCGTCCGGGCGGCGTCCCAGCACCGGGACGTCCCGGAAGGTGACCACGCCCTCCTCGGGGACGTAGATCCCGGTGAAGACGTTGAAGAAGGTGGTCTTGCCCGCGCCGTTCGGGCCGATGATCGACGCGATGTGGCCTTCCTCGAGGGCGAAGTCGACCGCGTTGAGCGCGGTCAGCCCGCCGAAGCGCTTGCAGACGCCGCGGGCCTCGAGCAGCGGCATCAGCCGTCCTCCCCGAGCTCCCGGTGCCGGCGCTTCGCGGGCAGGATGCCCTGGGGGCGGAAGATCATCATGAGCACGAGGATCAGGCCGAAGACCATCCGCTCGTACTTGGCCGGCTCGAGCTGGGTGGGCAGATTCGCCAGGCTGTAGCCGAAGATCTCGATGCCCGCGTTGCGCAGTTCGTTCAGCCAGAGCGAGAGGCCCTTGAGGATCTGTAGATTGAGGATGGTGACGACCGCGGCCCCGAGGATCGCCCCCGGAATGGAGCCCATGCCGCCCAGGATGATCATGGCGAGCACGCCGATGGATTCCATGAAGGTGAAGGACTCGGGATTGACGAAGATCTGCTTGGCCGAGAAGAGTACCCCGACCGTGCCCGCGAAGGAGGCGCCGCAGGCGAAGGCGAGCAGCTTCATCCGCACCAGGGGTACCCCCATGGCCTGGGCTGCGGTCTGGTCCTCGCGTATCGCCTCCCAGGCCCGGCCGATATGCGAGTCCTCCAGCCGGCGGTTGGCCAGCACCGTCGCTCCCACGATGAGGAGCACGAGCGCGTAGAGGTAGAGCGGGTAGATTACGTTGGGATTGGGATCGATGCCGAGCGCTTCCAGCGGGGCGGCGAAGAAGATGGGTGGCCGCCCGATCGGGGTGATGCCCTTGGGCCCATTGGTGAAGTTGATCGGCTTGTCGAGGTTGTTGGCGAGGACCCGGATCACCTCACCGAAGCCGAGCGTGACCAGCGCCAGGTAGTCTCCGTGGAGTCTCAGCACCGGCAATCCGAGCAGGATGCCCGCCCCCGCGGCTACCGCCACCCCGACGAACAGGAAGACGAAGAACCACCACGGGTTCAGTGGGAAGTACGCGCCGCCGAAGATCTGATTGGCCTGGGGGGAGCCGAAGATGGCCCAGGAGTACGCGCCGACCGCGAAGAAGGCCACGTAGCCCAGGTCGAGCAGGCCGGCCAGCCCCACCACGATGTTGAGGCCGAGCGCCAGCGCCACGAAGATCCCGACCTGGATCGCGATCTCCATGTAGTACGCGTTGATCGTGCCGAGGAAGGGCATGAGGATCCCGAGCGTGATCAGGGTGAGCGTGCCCTTCACCCGGGCCGGCATGCGGGCGAAGTAGAGGAGCAGCATCGACCCCTGGAAGAGCAGGAAGACCACGATGGAGCGGGGGTTCCAGGCCACCCCCAGAGTGGTGGCGGCGAGCAGTGCGGCGACGAGAGCGGTGGCCGGGAGGGGGCGGTCGAGTAGCGCCTTGATCATCGCGTTTGCTGCTGCGCTGTTCGTGCCGGGGGGGCAGATCGGCTTGGTGGTAGTGGTACCCCCTCATCTTTCATAACGAGCTTTCGGATCTTTTTCATGCTCGCTCTCTTACGACTTCGCCCAGGAGGCCCTTGGGCCGGAAGATCAGGATCAGGATCAGGATGGAGAAGGCGAAGATGTCCTTGTACTCGGCGCCGAAGGCGCCGCCGGTCAAGAGCGAGAGGTAGGAGGCCGCGAAGGCCTCGAGCAGCCCGAGGACGAGCCCGCCCAGCATGGCGCCCGGGATGTTGCCGATCCCGCCGAGGACGGCGGCGGTGAAGGCCTTCAACCCCGGGATGAAGCCGGTGTACGGGTTGATCAGGCTGTACTGCACGCCGAAGAGCACGCCCGCGCCCCCACCCATGGCCCCGCCGATCAGGAAGGTGAGCGAGATGATCCGGTTCACATTGATCCCCATCAGGGAGGCGGCGGCCTGGTCCTCGGCCACCGCCCGGATGGCCTTGCCTACTTTGGTGCGGTTGACCAGGGTGTGGAGGCCCCAGAGCATCACCAGGGCCGCCACGATCACCACGAGCGACTTGACCGAGACGTCGATGGTCTCGGTCAGCTCGAAGCGGCCGTTGAGGACGTCCATCGTGGGGTAAACGAGATTGAACGAGTTGCGCCACAGGGACTCGAAGAGCCGGATCGCGTCCTGAAGGAAGAAGGAGACGCCGATGGCCGAGATCAGGGGAATGAGCCGCGGCGCGCTGCGCAGGGGCCGGTACGCGGTGCGCTCGACGACCACCGCCACCGTCCCGCTCACCACCATGCCCGCCACCAGCACGATGAGCAGCACGAGCACCCACGGCATCACGTCGAGCCAGCCCGCCGATTTGAAGGTGAGGAGGATCTCCACGCCCACGAAGGCGCCGATGATGAAGATCTCGGAGTGGGCGAAGTTGATGAACTCGAGCACGCCGTACACCATCGTGTAGCCGAGGGCGATGAGGGCGTACATGAAGCCCAGGATGATGCCGTCCAGGAGGACCTGCGGGAAGATGCCGATCAGGATCTCGAGGTCCATCGGCAATCAGGCGGAGAGGCGGGGGAAGCGGGAGGGGCGGTATCGCCCACCCCTCCCGCCGATGACCGCGAGGCGGCGCTACTTCTTGGCCGCCGGGGCCGCGATCGTGAGCTGCTTGATGATCTTGTTGTCTCCCCACTTCTCGGGGTTGTCGCTCACGACCGACAACACGAAGTACTGCGCCTTCTGCCGGTCGCCCTTGCCGTCGAAGGCGATCTCGCCGGTGATCCCGGCCAGCTTGGTCTTGCGGATGGAGGCCGAGACGTCCTCGCGGGTCACCTTCTTACCCCCCTTCGCGACGTCTTCGATCGCCTTGATCGCGATGGTGGTCGCGTCATAGGCCTCGGCCGCATACGGCTCGGGGTTCTTGCTGAACTTCTTCTTGAAGTCGTCTACGAAGGCCTTCGCCTTGGGCAGCGCAGAGGCGGGGCCCGCGGCGGAGGTGTAGTTCAGGCCCACCACCGCCTTGCCCGCGATCTTGGTCAGATCGGAGGAATCCATCCCGTCCGGACCCATGAACTTGGACTTGATCCCCTTCTCGCGCGCTTGCTTGAAGAAGGGAGCGCCCTGATCGTAGATCCCGCCGAAGTAGATCACGTCGGGGTTCTTGGCCTTGATCGGGGTCAGCAGGGGGTCGAAGTTCGACTTTTCCTCGGTGCCCTCGAAGCCCAGGACCTTGATGCCCTTCTTCTCGGCGTCGGCCTTGAAGAACTCGGCGATGCTCTGCCCGTACTGGGTCTTGTCGTGAACGATGTACGCGCTCTTGACCTTCATGGTGCCGTGAGCGAACTCGGAACCGACCACGCCCTGCACGTCGTCGCGCCCGCACACCCGGTTCACGTTGACGTAGTTGCGGTCGGTGACGACCGGGTTCGTGTTGGCCGGGGAGATCATGGCGAGCGTGACTTCCTTGTAGACCTCCGAGGACGGGATCGCCACTCCCGAGTTCAGATGCCCGATCACCACCATGATGTCCTTGTCGGCGATGATGTTCTTGGCGTTGGCCACCCCGACGTCGGGCTTGGCCTGGTCGTCGAATGGGACGAACTCGACCTTGTAGCCCATCTTCTCGAGGTTGCCCTTCTGTTTGTCGATGGCCAGCTGGGCGCCGAGCTTGATGCCCTCCCCGAGCACGGCCTGGCCGCCCGACAAAGGGCTCTGGGAAGCGATCTTGATGGTGCCCTTGGACTGGGCATCGGCGACGGAGGCCACCGGGAGCACCAGCGCCAGCGCGACGATGACAGCGATGACCAGGCGTAGTCGTGCGATTCTCATCGGCTCCTCCTCCTTAAACCGAAGCGAACGGGTGGGTTCAAGCGCGGCCATTATAGCGATTTTTGGAGGTCCGTCAACGGACGCCGAGACGTTCTGCGGCGGCCGGGTCGAGGCGCCGTAGGACCGCCAGCTGCTCCCGCGCCCGGGCGGACTGGCCGGCGCCATCGTAGGCCCTGATCAGCCAGAATCGAGGTCCCGGCGCGTCCGGAGCCAGCGCCACCGCACGCCGGAGCGGCGCGACCGCTCGGTCACTTCTACCCTGCTGGATCAGGGCCTGCCCCAGATACTCGAGGTCGTCCAGATGGTTCCCGAGCAGACGGAGGGCCCTCGCGAACTCCGGGTCGGCTCCGGGCTCGTCCCGATCGTCGCTGTCGAGCGGTCGGCCCTCCGTCCTGGGGCCGAGCTGTCGCGCCCGGAGCAGGAGCGGCACCGCTTCGGCGGGTCGGTCCTGCAGGAGGTAGACGAGCGCGAGCCTCGCCGGGCCCTGGGCCTCGCCGGGAGCGAGCCGCATGTACGTCCTGAAGCTGGCCTCGGCCTCGGCCAGTCGCCCGCGCACGAGCAGGATCGTCCCGAGGATGGAGTGGGAGAAGGGGAGGGTAGGTCGCAGGGCGATAGCCCGCCGAGCGTACGCCTCGCTCTCGTCGAGCCGGGCCCGCCCGCCGCCGGCCCCGTACAGCGTCGCCTCGGCCAGTCCGGCGTAGCAGGTGGCGCATTCAGGGTCCTGCTCCGCCGCCCATCGCCAGAGCGTCTCGGAATCCCGCCAGATTCCGGTCTGTCCCCAGGTGCTCACGGCCAGGGCCACCAGCACCAGCACGACCCCGATCGCGCCGACCGCGGACACCCACCCGCCGAGGCGGCCCTGCCGCCGCAGACCGGCAGCCCAGGCCACGCCGTAGCCGGCGATGAGGGCGAAGCCCAGTCCGGCCAGGTAGCTGTAGCGATCGGAGACGAGCTGGCTGCCCGAGTGGGCGAGCCCGCTCACCGGGGCGACGACCGCGGCCGAGTGCGTCCACGCGGCAAGGCCTCCGGGAAACCGGCGGCGCAGCAAGACGAGCCCGAGGGTCACCGTCAGGAGCCCGAGGAGCGGAGCCAGGAAACGCCACTGCAGGAGGCCGGCGCGCAGAGGCACTTCGTACAGAGGCGAGAGCCCGATCGGCCAGACCACGGTCGAGGGATAGAACCAGAAGCTGTATCCGGCGAACGCGAGCCGCGCGTCGAGGCCGTAGTCCGAGAGGCCGCTCAGATGGGATCCCCGCGTCCGCGCCAGGAGCACGATCGCGGCCCCGAGCAGGGCCACGACCGCGTAGGGGATCTTCTCGACGAGCGCCCGTCGCCACCTCCCCCGCCATCGGCGCAGGGGGTAGACGTCGAGGATCAGCAAGGTTACCGGCAGGCTCAGGGCCAACCCTTTGGCGAGCAGCGCGGCCGCGAAGGCGGCCACCGAGAGAACGCCCGCCCACCGCCAGCGGAAGGCGCCCGTCGGCTCGACGGCGCGAAGGTAGCCGAGCACGGCCGCGAAATAGAGCGCCCCGCACACGAGCGTGCCGCGCTCGGTGATCCAGGCGACCGATTCAACTCGCTGGGGATGAATGGCGAAGACGAGCGCCGCGACGAAAGCCCCGGCGCGGACCGTCCAGAGCCCCATCGGCTGATCGCCTCGGCCGGCCACGGGTCCGTCCCCCGGCCGGTCGATCACCGCGGCAAGGATGCGGCACGCCACCCGGTAGAAGAGCGCGGCATTGGTGGCGTGCAGCAGCAGCGCGAGCAGGTGATATCCCCACGGATTCATCCCGCCGAGCGAGTAGTTGAGGCCGAGGGTCAGCCAGGTGAGCGGGATGTAGTGTCCACTCAGCATCGTCGTGAACATCCAGCGCAGCTGGGCCATCCCGAGGCCTCGGTATTCCAGGTTCCGCGTAAAGAGAGTGCTGTCGTCCCAGTTCAGGAACTGCCCCGGCAGCGCGGGGAGGAAGGCCGCCGCCGTGACGAGGAATACCAGGACGGGAGCGAGGAAATCGAGCGAACGGGCGCGTGTCATCGCTGTGCCGGCCATTCCGACTCGAGGGCGCGAGCCTCGGCCAGGAGTGTGTCGGCTTCGGCGTTCCGGCCGCGAGCCTGCAGTTCACGGGCATGCCCGCGCAGAGCCTGGGCCAGCTGGCTACGAAGGCCGGGCAGGCCCGGCTCAACCCCAACACGCTGCGTGTAGCTCCTCAACGGCGCCTCCGCTTCGGCGTAGCGGCCCTGGACCACGAGGGCGGTCCCGAGGTTGAAGTAGGCGTCGGGCAGATCCGGGCGCAGAGCGATCGCGCGGCGAAACAAGCCCTCCGCCTCCACGACCCGCGCCGTGCCCCCGGGGCCGCCCAACGCGCTCTCACCGAGCTTCCCGTGACACACGCTGCAGTCCGGGTCGAGCTCCACCGCCCACCGCCACAGCGTTTCCGATTGCCTCCAGACCTGGCTGAAGCTCCACGAGGTGGCTCCGAGGCCCGCGATCGCGACCAGGCCGGCCAGGGCCGCCGCCCATCCTCTCCAGGGGTCGATGGCCCCGCGCCGGACGAGCTGGATCACGGTGAGCGCGGCGCTCCCCGCGAGCGTCGCGAAACCAATCCCCGAAAGATAGGTGTAGCGGTCCGGGGCCAGATCGGCGCCCATCCGCACCGCCATGCTCGTCGGCGCGAGCATCAGGGCCGAGAACGTCCAGGCGGCGAGGCCGCCCGGCCACCGCCGGCGTGCAAGGATCAGGACGGCGGTGATGAGGACGGCGGCGCCGAGGGCGAGGCCGAATCTGGGCTCGAGCAGACTGACCCGAGCCGGCATCTCATAGAGCGGAGATAGCGCGACCGGCCAGATGAATCGAGCGACCGAGACGAGGAAGCTGTACGCCAGCACCGAGATCCGCGCGACCGCGCCGTACTCCGAAGTCTGGGTGAGGACCGCTCCCTCGCGAACCGCCCGAACGATGACGGTCCCTCCCGCGAGCATCACCAGCAGCATCGGGATCTTCTCGCTCAGCAGCGACCGCCACCCCAGCCGGGACAGGCGACGGAGCGGATAGACATCCAGGAGGATCAGCGCCGCCGGGAGCAGGAGAACGCCGCCCTTCGAGAGCAGGGCCGCCGCGAAGGCCGCAGCCGAGAGCACGACCGGCCCGGGACGGGCTCTCCCTTCTCCCTCCACCGCGCGCAGATAGGCCCAGACCGCCAGGAGCGCGAACGTGGCGCAGAGCAGATCCGCCCGGCCGCTGATCCAGGCGACCGGCTCGACCCGGAGCGGATGGACGCCGAAGACGAGCGCGGCGACGGTCGCGGCCGCGCAGAGAGCCGGCTCGCGTCGCCCCTGCTGCCCGCCGGTACCGCCCACAGCGGCCAGTAGCCGGCGGGCCACGAAATAGAACGTGGTGGCGTTGATCCCGTGCAGCAGCACGTTCGCCAGGTGATAGCCCCACGGCTCCATGCCGCCGAGGACGTAGTTGAGGCTCCAGCTCATGCGAGTCAGGGGAATGTAGTGGCCGAAGAGAACACTGGTGAACGCCCATCGGAGCTGCTCGACGCCCAGCCCCCGATAGGCCGGGTTGTCCAGGAAGTTCACGTTGTCGTCCCAGTTGAGGAACGAGCCGGAGAGGGTCGGAAGGAAGCACACCGCGGTCAGGACGGCGACGGCGATGGGGATCATCGAGCGGCGGCTCATCGGAACAAAGGAGGATGGCCGGGGTCGGCCCGGAGCTGGGCCAGGAGCCGCTGGGTGCTCTCGTCGCTCGGTCTGAGCGCGACTGCGCGCTCGAGATGTGGCGACGCCGCCTCGCTCCGACCCTGTTCCCAGAGTGCGAGACCGAGATTGCGATGGACATCGGGGTCATCTGGAATGATGCCGGCCGCCTCCCGGAAGAGGGCGACGGCCTCGTCGAGCCGGCCCGCGCGCGCCTGGACGATCCCGTGGTCGCGGAGCGCCGATCCCAGATTGCTCCTCAGCCCGGGGAAGCCCGGGTCCCTGGCCCACGCCTTGCGCAACCACGGCAGCGCCTCGGCGTGGCGCCCGTCGCGGGCGTACAGGGCCCCCAGATTGGCGGCCGGTCCCACGCGGTCGGGCCCGAGCCGCATCGCCTCACGGAAGGCCGCGTCGGCTCCCCGATCATCGCGCCGATCGGCCAGGATGGCACCGAGCGTGTTGTACGGGCTGTCGTAGGTGGGCCTGAGCGCCATCGCACGACGGGCCAGAGCCTCCGCTTCCGCCATCCGGGCCGCGTTCCTGGACGGCATGTTCGAGAGCACCGCCGCGAGATTGTTGGCGCACACCGCACAGCCCGGATCCACCTCGAGGGCCCAGCGCCACAACGTCTCCGGATCCCGCCAGATCCGCGCCTGCTGCCAGCTCCCGACGCCCAGTGCGGCAATGACCAGGACCGCCGAGGCGAGTGCCGCCGCCACGACGGGCCGGCTCAGGCGTCGCTCCCGGTAGGCCCGCAGCAGCCAAGTGATCGCGCCCCCGCTCAGCAGCGCGAAGCCAAGCCCGGAGAGATAGCTGTAACGATCGTGGGCGAGCTGGAAGCCGGCATGCACTACCCCGCTGACGGGAAGTACGAACAGGGCAGAGCAGATCCAGGCGGCCAGCCCGCTCGGCCAGCGCTTCCGCAGCAGCCACAGGAGGATCGTGATCGCGGCCAGTCCGACGACTGGGCCGAGAAAGCGCCAGGCCCACGGATCCACGGTAGCGGGGAGCTCGTACAAGGGCGACAGATGGACGGGCCACAGCCAGCTCGACGGATAGAACCACAGGCTGTACGCCACCATCGCCAGCCGCGCCGCGGGACCGTAGACCCCGTATGTCGTGATCCGCAGGCCGGATAGGCGCAGCGCGATCAGCGCGCCACCGGCGCCGACGGCCCCCAGCGCCCAGTAGCCGGCCTTCTCGACGACGAGCCGGCGCCATGTCAGGACGCCGCGCCGGAGCGGATAGTGGTCCAGCAGCACGAGCACGGCCGGAAGCACCATGATCGAGGACTTCGACAGGAGCCCCGCCGCGAAGGATGCGAGAGAGACTACGCGCCAGCGCCCCGCGGCGCCGTCGCTCGCCTCCTCCGCCTTCAGGTAGGCGAGTACCGCGAGCAGTAAGAAGAGCCCGCTCAACACATCCCGCCGCTCGGTGATCCAGGCCACCGATTCGACACGGAGCGGGTGCACCGCGAAGATCAGGGCGGCCGCCGCCGCGCCCCAGAGGGTGACCGTCTCGTCGCGACCGGTCTGTTGTCCACCGGACTGCGCGGCCGCGAGCAGGCGGCGCGCGACGAGATAGAACGCGAGGGCGTTGGCCGAGTGGAGCAGCAGGTTGACGAGATGGTAGCCCCACGGATCCAGGCCGCCCGCCGCGTAGTTGGCCGAGAAGGTCAGCCAGGTGAGGGGAATGTAGTGGCCCATCAAGGTGCTGGTGAACGCCCAGCGGACCTGGGGCCAGCCCAGCCCTCGGTAGGCCTCGTTCTGGACCAGGTTCTGGTAGTCGTCCCAGTCGAGGAACTGACCGCCGAGTGTCGACAGGAAAGTCGCGAACGTCACGAGCACGAGGGCGGCGGGAAGGAAGCGGCGAGTCATCTCCGCGGCAGGATCCGCTCGAGGAGCCGATGGGTGGCCGCTTCGGGGTCGGGGGCCGCGCAGATCGCGGATATGACGGCGACCCCGTCGGCGCCTGCGGCAAGCACCGTCGGCGCATTGTCGGCGGTGATGCCGCCGATCCCCACCAGAGGGACCGGGACCACCGGCCGGACCCGCCGGATCAGATCGGGCCCCACCAGCTGGAACCCGGCCTTGGTTGCGGTTGGAAAGATGCTCCCTATCGCGACGTAGTCGGCGCCGTCGGCCACCGCCCGACGGGCCTGGGCCTCGTCATGCGTGGACACGCCGAGGATCATGCCCGGCCGGAGCAGGCGCCGGGCTTCGAGGGCCGGGAGATCGTCCTGACCCACGTGCAGCCCGCCCGCGTCGGCGGCGAGCGCCAGGTCGGCGCGATCGTTCACGACGAAGAGAGCTCCCGCCTCGCGGCACCGCCGGCCGAGCTGCCGGGCCAGCGGCAAGAGCTCCACGAGCGGCATGGTCTTCTCGCGAAGCTGCACCAGCCGGCCCCCGCCGGCCAGTACCGCCTCGAGCAGGGTGGGCAGGTCGCGGCCGCGGGCCACCGACCGATCGAGGATCGCGTAGAGCGGGGAGGGCAGGCGCACGGCGCCGCCCCTACAAGTTCTGCTCGAGCCGGGCCAGCGTGGACTCGCCCGCTACGAACGCCGGGTCGGCCAGCAGCTTGAGATGGTAGGGGATCGTGGTCTTGACGCCTTCGATCACGGTCTCGGAGAGCGCCCGCTGCATTCGAGCGATCGCCTCGCCGCGGTCGTGGCCGTGCACGATGATCTTGGCGATCAGCGAGTCGTAGTGGGGCGGCACCACGTACCCCGGCATCAGGTGGCTGTCCACCCGGACCCCGGGACCGCCGGGTGCGATCCAGGCGGTGATCCGTCCCGGGGACGGAACGAAGTGCTCGGGGTCCTCCGCATTGATCCGGCACTCGATGGCGTGGCCGATGAAGCGGACCGCGCTCTGCTTGTAGCCGAGCCCCTCGCCGGCGGCGATCCGGATCTGCTCGCGGACGAGATCGATGCCGGTGATCATCTCGGTGACCGGATGCTCCACCTGGATCCGCGTGTTCATCTCGATGAAGTAGAACCGGCCCTCGTGGTCCACCAGGAACTCGACGGTGCCCGCCGACGCGTAGTTGACCGCATTCGCGACGGCGAGAGCCGCCTTGTAGAGGCCGGCGCGGGTCTCGGGGAGCAGGGCGGGGGCCGGAGCCTCTTCGAGAAGCTTCTGGTGCCGGCGCTGCACCGAGCAGTCGCGCTCGCCCAGGTGCAGCCGCATGCCGTTCTTGTCCCCGAGCACCTGCACCTCGACGTGGCGCGCCTCCTCGACGAACTTCTCGAGATAGAGCTCGGAGGAGCCGAAGGCGGCGCCCGCCTCCGCCTGGCAGGTCGCGTAGGCGCGCGCGAGCGCTTCGCGCTCGCGGACGATGCGCATGCCCCGGCCACCGCCCCCCGCGGCCGCCTTGACGATCACCGGATACCCGATCGAATCGGCGAGGGCCTGGGCCTCGTCCACGCCGGTCAGCGTGCCCTCGCTGCCCGGAACCAACGGAGCGCCTGCGTGCTTCGCCATCTCGCGAGCCTGGGCCTTGTCGCCCATGAGCCGGATGGCCTCCGGCGCCGGCCCGATGAAGGTGATGCCGCACGCGCGACAGATCTCCGCGAAGGCCGGATTCTCCGACAGGAATCCGTAGCCCGGATGGATGGCCTCGCTGTCGGTGATGGCGGCGGCCGAGATGATGCTGGGAATGTTGAGGTAGCTCGCATGCGGATCGGGCGGGCCGATGCAGACCGACTCGTCGGCCAGACGCACCGGCCGCGAGTCGGCGTCGGCGGTGGAGTGGGCGATCACGGTGCGGATCCCCATCTCGCGGCACGCGCGGAGGACCCGGAGCGCGATCTCGCCCCGGTTGGCGATGAGGATCTTGTGGAACATCAGCCGAGGATCAGCGGAGCGGATCCATCAAGAACAGCGGCTGCCCGAACTCGACGGGCTGACCGTTCTCGACCAGGACCTTGACGATGCGCCCGGCGACCCTCGCTTCGATCTCGTTCATCAGCTTCATCGCCTCGACGATGCAGAGCACCTGCCCCTCCTTGATCGCGTCTCCCTCGTTGACGAAGGGCGGGGCGTCCGGCTTGGGGGCCCGGTAGAAGGTGCCCACCATCGGCGCCTCGACGGTCAGGAGGTGAGCGGTGGACTCGGCGCGGTCCGCGGCGGGCTGGGGGAGTGGAGCCGCGATGGCCGGCGCCCCTTCTCCGCGCGGCCCGGGCGCGGCGGGGGCGTGCTCCCGGACGACGCGGATGCGGGTGCCCGCGGCCTCCACCTCGAGCTCGGCCAGGTTGTGGCGCACCGCGAGCTCGACCACCTGGTCGACGGTGAAGCGCGCCGGGCCGGCCGCCGGTCGCCGCGTGGCCACGCTAACCCGCCGCCGCCACGCGGCCGAGATACTCGCCGCTGCGCGTGTCCACCTTCACCACGTCTCCCGGGTTGAGGAAGAGCGGAACCTGGACTACCGCGCCCGTCTCCAGGGTCGCGGGCTTCGATCCACCGGAGGCGGTGTCCCCGCGGATACCGGGGTCCGTCTTGGCGATCTGCAGGTCGATGAAGTTGGGCAGCTCCACCGTGACCGGGCTGTCGTTGATGAAGAGGATCTCCACTTCGATGTTCTCTTTGAGGAAGTCGCGCGCGTCGCCGACCTCCGCGGCGGACAGCGAGATCTGGTCGTAGGTGTCGAGATCCATGAAGTGGTAGCGGTCGTCGCGGTAGAGGTACTGCATCCGCTTCTCGTCGAAGTCGACCAGCTCCACCTTCTCACCCGCCCGGAAGGTATTGTCGATGACCCGCCCGAGCTTCATGTGCTTGAGCTTGGTGCGGACGAACGCGCCGCCCTTGCCGGGTTTGACGTGCTGGAAGTCGACGATGCTGTACGGCTCGCCGTCGAATTGGATCTTCAGGCCCTTCTTGAATTCCGCCGTGGACACCTGCATGCGGTCATGACCCTTTCCGTCGTTGAGTCTTGATTCGGAGCGCCTCTTCCAGGCCCTGCCGGGCCGGGGCATTGCTCAGGTCTCGGCCGAGCAGGCGCAGGAAGATCTGCGCCGCCTCGTCCACCAGTCCCTGCTCGAGACACACGGTGCCGAAGGAAACCGTGACGAACGTGTCGTCGGTCAGCTGCTGCTTGAGCGCGGAGCCTTCCGGCACCGTCCCGCCCGCGCCCAGCACCTCCAGCAGCGCCCGCGATTCGCGATCTCCGGGATCCAGCCGGACGGCCTGCTCCAGATGCCCGACCGCATCCCCGAGCGCGCCGGCCCGGCGGTACAGGTCACCGGCGAGCCGGTGGGCCTGGGCCTCTTGAGGGCTGGCCGCGAGGATGGTCCGGACCTCGTCCAGCGCGCCGTCCGGATTGCCGTCGTCCAGGAGCGCCTTGGCGAGGATCAACCGCGCGGTCACGTACTGTGGAAAGCGCTCGAGGCCCTCGCGACACAGCCGGATGGCGTCGCGAGTCCTCCCCGCTTTTCGATACGCGTCGGCGAGGGGAGCGAAGGCCAGGGAGCCGGGGTCCCGGGCGAGGCGCTCCTCGTAACGACGGATCGCGGCGGTGAGTGCGCCTTCCTCGGCCGCGACCGGGGCGCCGACTTGAGGCTCCGGCGTCATGGTCTCAGTGTAATACGCGGCGCGCATGGTGGAGTCAATTCTGGGCCCCTCCGACGCCGTTCGCGAGCAGCCGCAGGGTCTCGAGGATTTCGGCCGGCGGGACGTCGAACACGAGCTGGAACCGGCCGATCTCCGGGGCGAGGACGAAGGGAATCCGGCCGTCGCGCGCCTTCTTGTCGCGACGGAGCGCCTCGACCACCGCCGCGGGCTCCGCGCCCAGCCCGACGACGGGTAGGCCGACCGCGCGCAGCAGACGCACCTGACGCTCACGAGTCGCCGGAGAGGCGAGGCCGAGACGCTCGGCGAGCCGGGCCTCCGCGGCGATGCCCAGAGCCACCGCCTCCCCATGCGCCCAGCGAGCGAACGCGGTGGCCGCCTCAAGGGCGTGGCCGATGGTGTGGCCGTAGTTCAGGGACCAGCGCAGCTCCGCGTCCTGCTCGTCGCGCTCGACGACCGACGCCTTGAGCCGGCAAGAGCCGGCCACGACCCGCTCGAGGGTCGGCAGATCGCGAGCGAGCAGCGCCTCGATGCTGGCCTCCAGGTCGCCGAAGTAGCCCGCGTCCAGCACGATCCCGTGCTTGATGACCTCGGCGAGCCCCGAGCGGAATTCGCGGTCGGGCAGCGTGGTGAGCACGACCGGATCCACGACGACGAGCCGGGGCTGATGGAACGCCCCGATCAGGTTCTTGGCGCGGGGATGGTCGATGGCGGTCTTTCCACCGATGGAAGCATCCACCTGGGCCAGGAGCGTCGTCGGTACCTGAACGAAGTTCATCCCGCGCATGTAGGTCGCGGCGACGAAGCCCGCCAGATCCCCCACCGCGCCGCCGCCCAGGGCCACCACGGTCGCCGTGCGGTCACACCCCGCGTCGAGGAGGCGGTCCCACATCTCCCGTGCCGTCTCGAGCCGCTTGGCCGGCTCACCCTCCGGAATGACGACGCGGATCACGTCGAAGCCGGCGCCCCGGAGGCTCTCGGCCACCGCCTCGCCGTGCAGGCGGGTGACCACGGGGTCGCTCACCAGCACGGCCTTGCGTCCCACCCGGAGCGTGGCGAGCTCCGCTCCCACCGTGCCAAGCGCCCCCGAGGCGACCCGGATCCGGTACGAGCGTGAGCCGAGGTTGACGGGTATGTCGGTCATGGTTCCCGAGCCAGCGCGCCGCTGCGAGCCGGGCCCGCCCAAGACTACCAGCCTTTGAGGTACTCCAGATACCCTTGATAGTTGCGGCGGATCTCGTCCAGGCTGTCACCGCCGAACTTCTCGAGGAAGGCCTCTGCGAGCACGATGGCCATCATGGCCTCGCCGACCACGCCGGCGGCGGGCACTGCGCAGACGTCGCTGCGCTCCACCACCGCCTCCACCGACTCTCGGGTGTCGAGGTCCACCGACCGCAAGGGTTTGCGCAGCGTGGAGATCGGCTTCATGGCGGCTCGGACGACCACCGGCTGGCCATTGGTGACACCACCCTCGAGTCCACCGGCGCTGTTGGAGCCGCGGTGGAAGCCCGCTTCCTTGTCGAACAGGATCTCATCGTGCACCTGAGAGCCGGGGCGGCGGGCCGCCTCGAATCCCAGCCCCACCTCTGCCCCTTTGATGGCGTGGATGGAGCAGAAGGCGCGGGCCAGGAGCCCGTCGAGCTTCCGATCCCACTGCACGTACGAGCCCAAGCCGACCGGACAGCCGAGAGCCACGACCTCGAAGACCCCGCCGAGGGTGTCTCCCGCCGCCTTGGCCCGATCGATGGCCTCGATCATGGCGGCTTCGGCTCCGGGATCCGCGCAACGGACTTCGCTGGCCTCCGCGCGCCGCCGGATCTCCTCCCACGGGATCTCCAGTGGACCGATCTTGACGCCACCGATCTCGCTGACGTGGCTCAGGATCGTGATACCAAACTCGGCGAGCAGCCGCTTGCTCACGCCGGCCACCGCCACCCGGGCCGTCGTCTCGCGCGCGCTCGAGCGTTCGAGCACGTTGCGGATATCGTGATGGCCGTATTTCATCGCCCCGGCGAGATCGGCATGCCCCGGCCGCGGGCGCGTCACGGTCTTAGCGGAAGCGCCGGGAGGTGGAGGGCCCACCGACATGGTCTGCTGCCAGTTCTCCCAGTCGCGGTTGCGGATCGTCAGAGTGATCGGACTGCCGAGGGTGAGGCCCCACCGGACCCCGGCGGAGATGTGGACTTGATCCTGCTCGATCTTCATTCGGCCGCCTCGCCCGTAGCCGCGCTGGCGACGGGCGAGGTCGCGGTTGATGTCGGACTCGGTCAGCGGGAGCCCCGCCGGGACCCCATCGATGACGGCGGTCAGCGCCTCACCATGGGACTCTCCGGCGGTGAGGAAGCGGAACCGCCCGACCACCTACCTTCCGGAGGCCGCGGCCGGCACGCCGTCCGTCTTCAAAATGGAAGGCGTCAGGAAGACGACCAACTCGCGCCCGGTCTCAAAATCCTCGCGCTGCTTGAAGAGCCAGCCGAGGATCGGCACGTCACCCATGAGCGGAACCTTGCGCACGGTCTTCTGCTGGACGTTCTGCGTGACGCCGCCGATGACGAGACGGTCGCCCTCTTTGACGAGGACCTGGGTCTCCGCCTTGCGCCGGTTGATGATCGGCACGGTCACGCCCGCCGCCGGGCTGATCACGTCGCCCCGCGAGTTGTTCTCGACGATCACGGTCATCTTGACCTTCCGGATCTCCCGGCCGTCGATACTCTCACGGATCACGGTCGGAGTCACCTCGAGCTTGAGGACGGCCTCCTTGAACTGGACCTGGGTGCCGGCCGAGCTGACGGTGGCGTACGGGATTTCCTCCCCCAGGGTGAAGGCCGCCTTGTTGTTCTCCACCGTGACGATCTCGGGGTGGGCGAGCGTCCTGGTCTTGCCCAGAGTCGCCAGGGCCTGCAGCGCCAGGTTGATGTTGAATTTGGTGCCCACGATCCCGAACGAGATACCGCCCGCCGGGCTGGTGGTGGCGGCGTTCGGCAAGAGCGAGAACGGAAGGTTCACAAGGTTGCCGCCGGTGGATAGGCCGGTTCCGGCGGCGATGGGAAGCACAGATGCTAGGGTCAGGTTAGGGTTGCTTGGGTTGACCCCCGTCGCGCCGATTCCCGTCCGACCCGCGTCGAACCCCGTGAACCCCTGGCCGATCAAAGTGTTGCCGCCGCTGGTCCCCGCGATAGCCCCGCCCCACTGGATGCCGATGGCTTCGAGGGAACTGCGGTCCAGGATCTCCATCCGTGCTTCGATCTTGATCTGGGGCAGCGGGACGTCGAGTTGCTCGCGAATGAGCTTCTTGATCCGTTCGAGGTCGGCCTCGTAGTGGCGGATGAAGATGCTGTTCGTCGCCTTGTTGGCCCTGACCGTGATGCCCTTGGCCAGCACGTCCTGGCTTACCGACATGATCGGCTGGGTGGGCGGCCCATAGGCCGGCGGATAGGGCGTCTGGGGCGGCGGGAGCTGGCCGAGCGCGGGGTTCGGGGGACCGCCACCCGAGGGCACGACGGTAGGAACGGACGGGATGCTGGGAATGATCGTTGTCGGTACCGCCTGGACCCCCTCGGGCGGGATGCCGAGGATGCCCTGCAGGGTCCGGGCGACGTCTTCCGGATCGGCGTAAGAGAGCCGGATGACCTCTTCGCGGAGGGGGCCACGGGCCTGGGCCTCGGCGGCCGCCGCGTCGGCGGCCAACTTCTTCGTCGCGAGCTCGGTCTCCTTGAGCTGGGCCTCGGCCAACTTGGTGCGCGTCTCGATCTCGGCGTTCCGCTTGGCGGCCTCGACCCGCGCCAGAGCCTCCTTCTCCTTTGTCAGCTGATCGAGGGACACGATGCGGATCACGCTGTCCCTCTCGACCTTCGCGAGGGCGCGCACCTCGAGGATGGTGTCGAGCGCCTGCTCCCAGGTCACATTCTTGAGCGAGATGGACACCCGACCCTTGACGTCGTCACCCGCGACGATGTTCCGGCCACTCTCCGCAGCCAGGATGCGCAGCAGGTTGACTACGTCGGCGTCCTTGAAATCGAGGGAGATCAGCTTTTCGCCGGACGGCGCCGTGGATGGGGGCGGTGCCGGGGTCGGCGTGGTCGTGGCCTGGGCGACCATCTGACGCGCCGCCGTCGCGGGTGGCGCAGGGGCCGGGACGGGTACGGGCGCCGGGGTAACCGCCGCGGTAGCCGGGGCCTTGGTCGCCGGCGCCGGGTCCGGCTCCCTGCTGACCGGTATCGCTGCCGGCGCGGGCTTGTCCGCCGGCTTCGCGGCGGCGAGTACAACCGGCTTGGGGGCCGCCTTGGGCGCGTCCGGAGCGCCGTTGGACAATCTGGGCGTCTCGAGCTTCGTCTCGGGGGACCGGCCATTGGAGTTTTCAACCGCGACGACGAGCCCGTCCGGGGTCTCATCGATGCGGTAGGCGACGTCGCTACGAGTCATCTCGACGACGACCCGCGCCACACCCTTGCGCCACTGGCTCCCACGAACTTCCTTGATGGGCTCCACCCCAGAGGTCCAGCGAGACTTGCTGGAGCTGTACGTTGCACCGCTCAGATCGATGACGAGTCGGGTGGGAGAATCGATCAGCTTGGCATCGTAATGGGCCGGTCCTGAGGTCTTGACCGTGACGGAGGCCCCATCGAAGGCCCGCTCGATGCTCACGTCCTTGAGCTCGACCGGGGAGTCGGCGGCCTGGGACGCACCGATCCCGGCGACCGCAAGGGACACCACCACCGCAAGCCCCGCTATCCGCGCGCTTCTCATCAGATCGGTCCCCCCCTTCATACCTTTACTGGTTCTCCGGTAGCCGCAGCGTGAGGCTGGAGGAGCTCTGCGAACCCCGAGCCGCGACCGCGAACGTAACCGAGTTTGGCGTGATGCCAGTGACGCGCCCGTCCCCTAAGGCGTCACCCGGCTTGAGGATGTAGCCGATACCGTCCGGCGCTTCGACGAGGGCCATGAGCCCACCCCGGCCTCCCACAACCCCGGTGAGCTTGACGGCGCTGACCGAGAGCCCCGCATTGTCCTTGCCCACGAAGATCGGCGTAAACGGGTCGCGCCGGCCCTTGGGCTCATAAGCGATTGGCGGAAGAGCCTTGGAATCCGCATCCTTGGGCCGGACCACCGGCGCCGGAGTCGAGGGAGCGGCCGGCGCCACTGCCGCGGGCGGTGGCGGAGGAGCCCCCCCGCCGCAGCCCGCTAGGAGCGCGGCCGCCGTGCCGGCCAACACGACCAGACCCGGAATCGTCGCCCGAGCGCTCATCGACTTGGCCCCGCCGGCTGGCCCGGAGCGCCCGGCGCTCCAGGCTGCTTGGGAGGCGGTGCTCCCTCTGGCCGGAAGATATAGGTCATCAAGGTGACCTCGGCCCGGATCGTGCCCGTCGGGCGATCGATGCCGAGCAGGCGCCAGTCGGCGAGGTTCACGATCCGCGGCATCCGTCCCATCCGAGCCAGGAAGTTCCCGAACTGGTGGAAGCTGCCCTCGGCGTTCACGGTGATCGGAACGTCGAAGAAGATCTCCTTCTCCTCAGGTGCTCTTGGGGTGAAGACGGCCATGGCCAGACCTGACTGGAACGCCAGATCAGAGATCTGTCGATAGAGGGCGGGCATCTCCTTCTGGGTGGGCAGCCGCTCCTGGGCCGCCTCCAACCGCTTGCGGAGTGCCTCCGCCTGGGCGCGGAACCCGCGCAGGCTGGCCTCGAGAGCCTGCGCCTGCATCATCTCGGCCCGGACCTGCTCGCTCTGCGCCCGCAGGGCATCCCGATCGACCTGCCTCGGCGACAGGAGGAGGAAGTAGCCGAGGGCGGCCACGATGACGCAGCCCACGACGCCGAGGGCGATCTTCTGATTCCGGGGGGCGTTTGTGATGGGATCGAGGAGCGCCATGGCCTAGATCTCGAACCGGCACGTCACCTCGAAGGTGATCGTGCGGGGCGACTTGCTCAGGTCCTGTTTGGCATCGACCAGGTCCACGTCCTTGAATCGGCCCGAAGCCTTGAGATTGGCCATGAAATCCGAGAGGGCGACCGACGAATACGTGGTGCCCGCGATGCGGAGGCTCGGGCCCCGCTCTTCGAGCCGGGTCAGCCACAAGTCAGGAGGCAGCGTGTCCGCCATCGCGTCGAGGAGGTAGACCGGCCGGGCCTGGTTCCGGGCCACGGTCTCGATGGCGTTCAGGCGCCTCTCCAGCTCGTCCCGTTCCCGCCGGTAGCGCTGGCCGGCCGCGATGATCGGCTTCAGGCGCTCCAGCTCACGCCGGTTGTTCTCGATCTCCGCGGTAAGCCGGCGGCTCTCCAGCGACATGGCGAGCCACCAGCCGCCAATGATCAACACCAGCGCGACCAGGATTCCGCCGAAGAGCAGCCCGAGATTGAGCTCGGTGCCGGCGGCGGCGGCGGCGCGGCGAGGTCGCTTGGTCGTGGGGGGGGCGAGGTTGACCTTGATCATGCCGGCTTGTCTCCCGGGCGGCGGAGGGCGAGGCCGACCGCCACTGCCAACACGGGACCGATCTGTTCCGGGTCCTCGTCCGCGAATTGGGCCGCGTCGTGCTCGATGCCCTGGAAGGGCCGGGCCAGCTCAACCGGGACTCCCCACGACGAGCCGAGGAAGTCATCGAGGCCGGCCAGCTTCGCGCAGCCGCCGGACAGCACGATCTTGCCGATGCGCTCCGATTCCGCTGTCGAGGCGAAGTAGTCGAAGGTCCGCTGCACCTCGAGGGAGAGCTCCCGGGAGACGGCTTCCAAGGCCGGAACCAGGTCGTCCCAGTTGACGCCGACCTCACGCCCTTGCTTGGCCGCCTCGGCCATCTCGGTGGAGATGTTGAGCCGCTGAGCGATCGCGTCCGTGTAGTTGTTGCCGCCAAAAGGAACGTCACGCGCGAAGATGCACGCTCCGCCGTGGATCACGTTGGTCTTCATGACGCTGGCCCCGATGTCGATGAGGGCGACCGCGTCGGCTCCCTCGCTGGGGCTGCTCAGCTCGAACTGGTTCTGCACCGCGAACGCGTCCAGATCGACCACCACCGCGTCCATGCCGGCTGCCTCCACCGCGGCCACGTACTCCAGGACCTTGACCTTCTTGGTGGCGACCAAGACCACCGACATGGCATTGGCGGACTGGCTGACCACCTGATAGTCGAGGAAGACGTCATCGATGGCGAACGGGATGTGATGCTCTGCCTCAAGCTGGATGGCGTCCCCCAGCTCCTTGGGAGTGACCTTCGGCAGCGGCACCCGCTTGACGATCGCCTCCCGCCCGGAGACGGAGATGACCGCGCTCGTGCCAGTGATCCCCGCCTTCTCGACGCATTCCCGGATCGCGTCGGTGACGACCTGAGGCTCCCGGATCGTGCCCTCCGCGATGACGTCCCGCGGGAGCGGGACGAGGGCGAAGGACTTGAGCGCGAGGCCACCCTTGCTCTGAACGAGCTCGACGACCTTGATCGCGCTCGTTCCAATGTCGAGCCCGAACGTCGCGGGCTTCTTACCGAGTCCAAACAGCGCCATATTCGGCTCCCGGCCTTCTCCTGACTCTGACTCCGCCCCTCAATCGAGAAGCGAATCAACTGTCAGCCCGGTGCGTTGTGGAAGGAAACGCTCTATCGTGGTGACAGTTTATAACGGCGGATTAATTAAACCGTCAACACTTCTTCCACCACATCGTGCGCTTCCGCGTTTCGCCGACCCCGACCTATGGGGTCTCTAGGCAGACCTCGAACCTCTGACCTCGACCCTCTCGCCCGCGTAACGCCTACTGGGCGGCCTCCCGGTAGCTACCCGGCTTTACCATCCATCGCTGCGGGATGACCCGACCACCTGTCCGGCCCACCTCGCAGTTCCAGACCAGTGCAGCACCGCCCGCGGGGCGGGCGTCGATGAGACTGGGCAGGGTGCTACGAGCATGTCCGGCCACGGCCGCGCCGACCAGCCTGGCTGCGCCCGTCTGACTGAGCCGATCTGCCGCATACACGAGGCCCTCGAGGACGATGCTGCCCGCAATCGACAGGCTCCCGTTGACCACGAGCCAGCCTCGAAAGGAGCCGCCCGAGCCGGTGCCAGCTCCGTCACCGACGCTGACCGCGGCCAGATCGGCGTCGGTGGTCGCGCCCGTGATGGGCCGCCCGCTCGCCGTATCCACGAACACGAGCCCGTCGGGCACGGGCCGGGCCGCATCGAATGCCACCGCCCCCTGATAGTATGTGCCGCGAGCGCGAGCCACCGCTTTCAGCGCGCTCAGCTCTGCCGTGGTGAAGGCGCCCTCGTCGAAGGCTCCCGCCGGCTGGAGCTGTGGAGGGTCGGCCGGATCTCCGCTTCGCCCGAGCACCTGGCTCCCGGAGCCAAGGGTCGTAACGCCGCTCGACCAGGTACCCGGCAAGTCCCCGCAGCTGCCATCCGTGCTCGCGTCGACCGTCACCCCGTCGCCGATCGTGAGATCGCCTCGTACGGCGAGGCCTGCCGGGAGAGCGGGGAACCGCAGCCGGATGACGGTGGCGCTGATCTCCTGACGGGCTCGACCGAGGGGGCCGTCGTCGCCCGGAACCAGACCGATCGCCACCACCTGTCGCTGGCGATCACTCTCGCCGCTGATCGTGAGACGGAACCCGCCGATGGATGCGACGTCCGTCGCCACCCCGATCAGCTGGCTGCCGTCGTATGGGGCGGGTGCCGCCGCGGTCCACGCCACCCCTTCGGGGGCCTGCGGAGAGCTCAAGGCCCACAGCGCGCGCTCGAGGCCGGCCTCCGCGAGGGCCTGCGCCTGAACCATCATGACGTGGTTGCTGGCGACGAGCGGCTCTTGCCCGGTGAGCGTCGAGAGGCCGATGAGAACGGCCGAGAGCACGAGGAGGCTCAGCATCGCCAGCGGCAGCACCGCGCCGCGCTGTCCCGCTGGCCGGGAGAGGATCGGCACCAAGACGTTCACCGGGGACCGACGTAGGTGCTCAGGATCACCGCACCCCGCTGGATCGGTGACGCTCCCTGAGCAGAGCTGGCTGGGTAGGTTACCGTCACCGTGACCTGCCGGACACCCGGTGTCTGAACACCCGAGCATCCGAGTGCGCAGTCCCGGAGACGCACCGAGCGGCTGAACGCCTGGTGGGGCGGCGCGATCGCCGGCTCATCGGGGAACGAGACGGCAGCTTCGGTCAGGGGGTCGTTCGAAGGATCGGCCGAGCCCACGGCATGGCGGATCTGTTCGAGGCGCTGCCCGGCAAGAAAGATGGCTCCCGACCGGTGCCCACCTTCGTGGATGCCGAGCCCGGCAAGCGGAAGAAGCGAGACCATGGCGACGAGACCGACGGAAAGCAAGGAGAGCGCGGCGAGAACCTCCGCGAGCGTCAATCCTTGCTCCCCCGCAAGGAGCGACCGCACGCGTTCTCGCCTAGGGAATGGTGATACGACCCGAGGCCGCGACGGTGACGGTCAGGGTTCGGCTGCTCACCGTGTCGGTCACCGTATAGGTCGCGGCTTGGGTGGCGTTCCCGAGATTCCCGAAGATCGCGCTGGCGGTAGAGCTGAGGCTGACGCTCTCCGGTAGGCGAACGTTGCCGGAGGAGGTGACGAGCCCGGCGACGTTGATGAGGGTCCCGCCGCAAGTGCTCTGTCTGAACTGGATCGTGGTCGTCGTGTAACTCACGCAGACCGGGGAGTTCGTCTTGATCGCCAGCTGGCGGCCCTCATTCAGATATGCGCTGACCGTCTGCGCACCGGACCGGACCCGGGCACTCCGGTAGTAGCTCAGGAAAGAGGGCATCGCCCACGTCGTGATGACCAGGATCATCCCGACCGTGATGACGAGCTCGACGAAGGAATAGCCGGACTGGCGGTCGCGTTGCTGCGGCAGTGTAGCGGAATCGATCCTGCCAGAGTGGCGAAACATGGCATCCGTTATGTAGCAAGAAGGGGACCAACGTTGACCGGCCTGCCCCGCCGGCGCGCCCCTTGCCCCGTTTCCTGACAGGGCGCCGCCCGTCTGCAACGGGAACCAGTAAAGATAATTAAATCAACTTGTTAGAGTCGTCCATACAACGAGCGCCCGACGGGCCGTGCTCCCTTTGCCTGCACGCCACGCGAGACTGCCGGTAGTGGGTGACCATCCGTGGCAGCCCTAACTACGAGATGCGACGAGCCGGAGTCGCCAGCCCTGTGCGTAGTCGAGGCGAACATCCTTGACGTCAGCCCGGCGACGCACTCGAACGGAATCAGTTCAAGAACTGGCCGAAGTACCAGGTGAGGAGGGCATCGCCCCAGAATAGACTGACGACTCCGCCCAGAGCGAGAAAGGGGCCGAACGGCACCGGGTCCTTTCGCTGCTTCCGTCCGGTGGCCAGGAGACCGGCCGCCAGCGGGCCGCCAACCAGCACGGACACGAGAACGCTCAACAATGCGAGCTGCCAGCCGAGAAACGCCCCGAGCATGGCTCCGAGCTTCACATCTCCCACGCCCATTCCGGGCTGCCCGAGCACGAGCGAGCTGGCCACGATGATCACGACGAACACACCGCCTCCGGCCAGGACGCCCAGTGCCGAATCCTTCCATCCGATCGCGCCCGGACCGAAGCTCGCGATGAGGCCGAGCGCGACGCCCGGGAGGCTGAGCACGTCCGGGATGATCTGGTGATCCAGGTCGATCCCCGTGATCGCGATGAGTGTCGAGACGAGCACCAGTGCCGCCGCGAGCTGAAAGCTCGGGCCGAAGCGAAGGTAGGCCAGGGCGAAGAGAGCGGCACCCATGATCTCGACCACGGGATACCGCCAGGAGATCGGAGCCCGGCAGCTTCGACACCGCGCGCCGAGAAGGAGATACGAGAGCACGGGCAGGTTGTCGTACCAGGCGATAGCGGTCCCGCAACGGGGACACGCCGAAGCCGGGTGGGCGATACTCCGCCCGGCCGGAAGCCGGGCGATGACGACATTGAGGAAACTGCCGACGCAGAGGCCCGCCAGCGCGCAGAAGGCGAAAGCGATCGCCGGAGGGATCATCGACGTCGGCGCTGCCCAATCCCGATGGGACGGCTGCCCGGATCCTTGTGCACGTCGGGGTCAATCATATCCGGATCGGTGGTCGATGCAGACATCAACGGTCGATGTCCTTGCGGACATGGCACGGGGGAGGAAGCGATGTGCGCCTCCTCCCCCGGAAATGTCGAGCGTTCAGAGCGGTCCGCTCTACGGAAGGCTGACGCTGGTGCCGTCGCCGGAGTTGGTGATGACGAAGGTCCCGGCGGTGGCGACCGGGGTGTAGGCGTACGAGCCCCAGTTGGTCGGGCCGGAGGGGATGGAGGCCATGAACGGACCCGCCACCTGGCCCTGGGCGTTGGTGGACGCGGTCGTGAGCTGGGTCAGCACGGTCGGGAGAGAGCCCATGTGGGCGGAGTAGATACTGACCGCGGACGCGAGGGCCCGGGCGTCAGCCTGGGCCTTGGCCAGCCGCGCGCGCGCCTGGACGTTGGCGTAGAGCGGGATGGCGATGGCGGCGAGGATGCCGATGATGGCCACCACGATCATCAACTCGATGAGCGTGAAGCCGCGCTGGTTGCCCAGCAGTCTGTGCTGCCTGTGCCAGAACTTCGTCATAT